>Ga0209515_10000397_pt1 | contig 81217 bp, 76 predicted proteins | sample Subgroupgradi54m_FD_187454 | JGI IMG/M metagenome (GOLD analysis project Ga0209515, IMG submission 187454) | Subsurface groundwater microbial communities from S. Glens Falls, New York, USA - GMW60B uncontaminated upgradient, 5.4 m (SPAdes)... ...
TCATTCAAAATTAAACCGCCAAACCGCATCGCGAGTAAATTGATTGCTTCCGTTGCATTGCGCACAAAAATAATTTCTTCCGCGCGATTTGCTCCAATAAACTTTCCGACAACTCCGCGTGATTTTTCGTGTACAGTCGTTGCCTTTTCTGCCATCGGATACACGCCGCGCGATACATTCGCGGAATACGACTCATAGTATTCACGCATCGCATCAAGCATACGCACAGGTTTTAACGCAGTTGCCGCGGAATCAAGATATACAAAAGGCGCTTGCGCATTGCGTGCGAAGATTGGAAAATCATTACGAATTGGAATGCCTAATTTTTGTACAAAAATTGACATATTATCATAAAAATGATATCATGCTATCAGCGTTCTAACAAGCTTGGGGAATAAGGGAGGTCACGGTGAATTTTCAGGATATCTGGCAGATCTTTTCAACGGGTAAAGGAAAAATTTATGGAGTTGATGCAATTTCCTTATCAGCGATATTTCGAATCGCTGAACAAGAACTTAAGGGTGAATTCTTTCAAGCTCAATCAGCACGGAGAGAATTCCTAAAATACGAACCCCAAGTGATGGATTGCTATTTTACTGCAACTCAACTCGATGAGCTTGTTGAGGAAATAAAATGCAATACGATTTTTAATCAAAGTATCGTATATAATAGTGACGGTCGGCGCAGATACGAAAATCTTACGGATGTAGGTTTTATGATGACTGAGGATGGTTTTAAAACAGTTATCCTTTCCGATTCCATATAGCACCTTCAGTCAAAAAGGTTCTCCACCAGCTCGATTCAATTGGATCGAGCTTTTTTATACAAAGAAGCTCTAAACAGTAATCACCTCTCTCAAAAACCCTTCCACCAATAACCGCTCCGCCTCCTCTTTCACCATACCACGGCTTTGGAGATAAAAAAGATCACTTTGCCGTATATTGCTCACCGATGCCTCATGCCGGCATAATGCCACTTTTTTAGTATGTATTTCAAGGCGCGGGATCGGACGCGCTCGCGCTCGGTCAGACAAAAGCAGGGCGCGATAGGAAAGAATGCCGCTTGATTCTTCAGCCTCGGGCGTTATCACGATAAGACCGTCAAAAAGTGAGCTTGATGATCCATAGAGAGCTGCTCGAAATGTGGCGCGTGCCGATGTGCGCGGGGCTGATTGACGTATAACCAGTGAAATATTTTGTTTGTCCTCGGCGTTTCCAATAAATGATCCGCGCACGTCAACCGCCGCATCTGACCCTGATAGTATAATACTAAGATGCAATATCTCACCCGTCTCCACCATTACTACAGCGCTTGCTCCGGACATAACTTCAATTGTTTCTTCTTTTATATCCGGTGTAATGAAAATTTTCTGATGAGTTTTTTCTGAAATGATAATCATAAAATTAACTTGCAGCCTGTAGGAAGAATTTTACTTTTCTTTCCTACAAGCTAATTCCTACAACCTATTCTGCCTACCCAACCGCCCCCTCCATCTCCATCCGAATCAAGCGGTTCAGTTCAAGCGCATAATCGAGCGGAAGCTCGCGGGATATGGGATCTAAAAAACCAGAGATAATAAGATCAAGCGACTGATCGGCGTTAAGCCCGCGGCTTTTCAGATAAAAAAGCTGTTCATCGGTCACACGATTCACCGATGCTTCATGCATCACTTCAGCGTCCGACTCATATACATCCATATAAGGATATGTATCAGACTGCGCGCGGTCATCCAATAAAAGCGCATCGCACTGCACATGGGCTTTGGCGCCTTTCGCACCTTTGGCGATTTTTAAAAGTCCCCGATAACTTGAGCGTCCGCCTGCCATGGCAATTGATTTTGAAATCACCCGCGATGTTGTATACGGCGCGCCGTGAATTACCTTAGCCCCCGTATCTTTCCATTGACCGTTTGCCGCTGTTGCGATATTAAGATGGCGCGCGCGAGCGCCCCGGCCGATGAGCCATGAACACGGATAGAGCATTGTTGCTTTTGATCCGAGTGATCCGCCCACCCATTCCACCGAAGCATCTTCATACACAAGCGCACGCTTGGTATTTAAGTTGTACACATTCTTTGACCAATTTTGGATAGTTGTATATTTCACCGACGCTCCTTTTTTTGCAAAAATTTCCACAACCGCCGAGTGCAAAGAATCCGTCGAGTAACGCGGCGCAGTACATGATTCTATATAATGAACCGATGATCCCTCGTCGGCAATAATAATCGTGTGCTCAAACTGTCCCGACTGCGGCGCGTTCATACGAAAATATGTTTGCAAGGGCATATCAAGCCTCACGCCTTTAGGCACATACACAAATGATCCTCCGCTCCAGACAGCGCCATGAAGCGCGGCAAATTTATGATCCGCAACCGGCACACAGCGCGTCATAAAATATTCTTTCATCAGGTCGGGATATTTTTTAACTGCCGTATCAGTATCGGTAAAAATAACTCCTTTCTTTTCCCACACCTCCCGCAGCTTTGCATAAAATCCTTCAGACTCATATTGACCCACAAGTCCTGCCAACATATTCTGTTCTGCCTGCGGAATGCCGAGTTTATTATAAATAGTTTTAATGTCAGCAGGCACCTCATCCCAGCTCGCAAACTGCCGGTCCTGCGGACGAATAAAAAAAGAAATATCGTCAAATCGCAAATCCGATAGATCCGCGCCCCAGAGAGGCATTTGCTTTTGTAAAAAGATATCATAGCTCTGAAGCCGCTTTTCACGCATCCAATCCGGCTCTCCTTTCAGAGATGAAATTTCCTCCACCACCTGCCGGCTCAATCCTTTCGGCGTACGCGCAACCCAACGCTCCGGACTTGCCGTTTCCCATTCGTCCCGCGTCAATGCATGCATAAGTGCGGTATCTTTTTTCATATGTCTAAAATTAGCTTGTAGGAAAGAAAAGTAAAATTCTTCCTACAGGCTGCCGGCTAATTCCTAATTTCTATTTTTATAACGAATCAAATCCGTGCGTTTCAATAAACTCCATCAAATCTTTATCTCCCCGCTTCACGATTTTGCCGTCTTTCATTATGTATACCACGCGAGGATTCAATGCTCGGGCCGCCATCCCTGAGTGTGTAATGAGAAAAAGTGATCCCCCGCCCGCTACAAATCTTTTCAGTTCTTCGCCCACAATCCGGGCACCATCCACATCAAGACCGGAGTCGATTTCATCCATGACGGCAACTTTTGGCTGAAATACTGAAAGTTGAAAAACTTCATTGCGCTTTTTCTCTCCTCCGGAAAAACCTTCATTTAGATTACGATCAAGAACCTGCCAAGCCAATCCCGTGCGCTCTACCAATGATACCATGCGCTCTTTGAATATCACTTCAGAATCAAGCGGTGCACCGTTTGATGCAAGCACACTACGCAAAAATGTCATCATGCCAACGCCCGCGAGTTCGGCGGGATTCTGGAATCCGAGATATAATCCTCTTTTTGCACGCTCCTCCGTCGAATCGTTCGTAATATCAATGCCATAAAGTCCGATCGTGCCTGAAGTAATTGTTACCACGGGGCTTCCCATGATCGCTGCGGCAAGCGTACTCTTGCCCGATCCATTCGGCCCCATAAGCACATGAACCTCTCCCGCACCCACAGACAATGACACGCCGTTGAGTACCGGAGTGTGACCGATTGATGCATGCAAATTATTTACAAAAAGAATTGATTCACGCATGCATATATATATTACCTATCAAAAAAAATATCATTGAATTAGGTCTAATATATCTCTCACTGAAACAACCTCTTCATCCAATCCCACACCATGCGCCGCTCATCTTTATTTCTCAAGACATGAATCACGGGCGGCAAGAATGAAAGAATAATAACAAAAAGAAGAATCGGAAAAAAATAATGATCTATGTTCGGAACAATTGATCCAAGCACATACCCCAGACCCGTTGCCCCGATTGCCCATACACAACCGCCAAGCACGTTATAAAATAAAAATGTGCCATAATCCATTTCCCCTGCACCCGCTACTATCGGAGCAAACGTTCTCACAACGGGAACAAATCGCGCAAACACTATTGTCTTTGCGCCATAGTGTTCATAAAAAACTTTTGCGCGATACAAATGGTCTTTACGAAAAAAAAATGAGTCATCCCGTGTAAAAATTTTTTTGCCGACCCGATTGCCAAATGCATATCCGGTGCTGTCACCCACGATAGCTGCCACTGCACATCCTATCATAAGCAGCCAAATCGAAAAAACATGCTGGGATGCCAAAAATCCGGCAGTAAAAAGAAGCGAATCCCCCGGCAAAAAAAATCCGATAAAAAGCCCCGACTCCGCAAATACTATAGCGATGACACCCAGAAGGCCTGTTGTCTGAAGAAATGCAGTGATGTTAATTCCTAAAAAAGATTCCATTTGATTTTTTTATATATTCACGATTACCAAAGTCTATCTCAAAAAAAATGTTATCATCCTGAAACGTTGCGACTGACAACAGGCATCCCGTGAGGGAAGGATCTCAACACATGCCTTACCTATGAGACCGAGATTCTTCGCTGACGTTCCCGCCAAAGGCGATCCTCGCCTTTGGCGGCACAATGGTCTAAAAATTGAAGCGGGATAGATTCTATCCTACACCGGAATACTCACCCCGAACATAGATCCTTGACCCTGTTGGGACTGTACCCATATGGTTCCTCCGTGCGCTTCCACAATTTTTTTCGCGATGTAAAGGCCTAGTCCTGTTCCATCGGTCACTATTTTCAATGCGGCTTTTCCACGGAAAAATTTAAGAAATACATGATCTGCATCCTCCTGCGGTATGCCTATCCCCGTATCAGCCACATGGATTTCCAATGCCAAATCAGTTTTTGCCATCGATATATTTACCTTCCCGCCTTTGGGCGTATAGTTAATTGCATTATCAAAAAGATTATTGATCACTATCTTGATTGCCGCTTCATCTGCTATGATAGCGGGCATGCGCGTTTTTGATTTTTTAAATGCAAGGGTAACGCCTTTTCGCTCAGCGGCTTTTTTGCGCACATCAACCATATCACTCACTATCTTTTTAATGTCACAGGGCGCTTTGGCATAACGGAACTGCGCCGATTCAATCACAGCCGTTTCAAGCAGATCATCCACAAGCCGGATCATGTGCTCGTTACTCTCCGAAGACCGTTTTATGATATTTTTTTGCCTGCGAGATAAAAACCCAAGTTCTTTACCCATTAATATATTCATTGCCCATTTCATTTCCGTGAGCGGTGTGCGAAGTTCATGAGCGGTAATAGCCACAAAGTCAGCTTTTACTTTTTCAAGAAAACGCTCATGGCTCATATCATGAATTGCAAGCATATATCCGCCATGATCCATTGATTCTTTTACGCCCAGCGCTCCAATACGGGCGGATACCAGTCGTTCATTATTTTGAGCGGTAATAAGCCTCAATCCTGTTACGCTTCCCATCTGCCTAAGACCGTCTTCTTGCACCTCGGAATAATATTCGCCCACAGAAATCGGCTTATCATTTTCAAAAAGACGCACGACTTCATCAATGTGTTTCCCGGCAGCTCCTGTCATGTCATATCCGGTTAATTCTTCGGCCCGCTTATTGGCGAGAATAATTATTCCTTTTTGATCACAGGCAATCACGGCATCGGAAATTTCAGAAAGTGCAAGCGTCAATTTTTTGCGCTCCGCTTCAGCCCCACGGCGCTCTTGAGCAAGATCATGTGAAATAGCCGCCAGCTTTTCAGCCAAATTGTTAACCCCGATTGAAAGATCCTTCCCTGTATGACCCGCAGATGTCTCTAATCGATAATCAAGATTGCCTGCGGCAAGCTCTTTGAGCGCGTGATTAAGACCGCCGAGCGATGCGCGCATACGGTATAATACAATCCACAATCCTGCTCCTGCATACATTGCCAACGCCAGAAGACCAAACACGATAAGACTACGCTGATGCGCCGCAGTGGCAAACATAATTGCCGCGGGAGTTTCCATAATCACAAACCAACCTGTCGTACTATACGCATGCGCATCCGATGAAATCATAAGAGGCACTGCGCTTCCTACTACGTTTTCCTTTAATTCATTATTATACACAAGTGCGGGTACCGCGACACCCGCAAGAGCACTCTTGACCGCAGGATTATATGAAATATCTTTTCGCTCGCTCACATAAGAAAACGTCTGATGCGCCACGACAATGCCCTTTTCATTTACAATAAACGCTAACATTCCTTCCTGTTCCGTTGCCCGCTTTAATGCGTCCAGCAAGACATCAGCCCGAAAAAGAGCGAATACCGCACCGCTGATCCCTTTGCCATCACCCGAAGAAATCGCGTGTCCCATGAGAAACAAAGGCTTGCCCTGTGAAAGATACATCGGCCCGATATAGTATCCTTTTTCTCTTACGGCGAGAAATTCAATATTTTGCGAACGATCACCCAATGCCAGTTTTGTTTTCGTTTCTATGCTTTTACGAATAACCTCTTTCCCGCGGTTATCCACCACGGCAATATCCGTTATGTCATCCTCTAATCCAGCAACACGCCAAACCAGTTGGCTGCTGGCTAATGTATTCGTCGAAGATAATTCATTATAGATAAATCCGATGCGTTCAAGGACAGATATCTTGTTCTGCAATATTGACGAGAGGCTATTTGCTAAATTAAGCGTGCGCTCATGCGCGAGCAATTCCCTGTCCTGATATTCGCCATTCTGCCCGCTGGTTATGAAAAAAATAAAAAAAATAATCAGGGGAAGCAATATAATTCCCGTCAGGCCTCCCCAATATCGCATGCGCGGTGATATGTTCATAAAAAATACAGCTTATCATATAACAACCATTTCATCTTACTTCATTTACAAGAAAAAATCGAGCGGGGGTATCCGTGGAGACATTGACTTTCTATAAGAAATATGCAAGAGTAGTTTCTTATAGTTAAAGACAACATGGCATTGAATGAGACGTCCAGAGACATATAAACCCCGTAAGAATACCCAACAATAAACGTCTTCTATTATGACACCGGATCATACAATGGAGCAACAATTTCTTGATGCGTACGAAAAGTATGCTGATGCAATTTTTCGGCATTGTTATTTTAGAGTATATAACCGCGAGCTTGCGAGGGATCTTGTGCAAGAAACATTTACCCGCGCATGGAACCAAATCAGTAAAGGAGTTTTCATTGAAAACATCCGCGCATTCCTCTACCGCGTAGCCACCAACCTTATTATCGACGAGTCGCGCAAGAAAAAAGCTTATTCACTTGATACGCTTCTTGAACAAGGTTTTTCCCCTGCGGTTGATCAACAAACCGATATAGAGCACAAACTGGAAGGACAAGAACTTATGCGCATCATGCGCCGTCTCGATGATGATGACCGCCAAATTGTGATTATGCGCTATATTGACGACCTCACGCCCAAGGAAATTGCCGAAATATTGCACCTATCAGAAAACGTGGCATCCGTACGCATTCATCGCGCAATTAAAAAAGTAAGGAAAATTTCCGACAGCCGGGAAGAATATATTTAATGAACGTATGAAAAATAATTTTGAGAAAATAACAGACGAGGCAAAAAAAATAATCCTTACTCCCGAGGAAAAAAATGCCATGCGCCTGAATCTCATGACTACGATAGAAAAATTTCCCGTAAGAGTTGGGGTCGAGCGCCGTCCCATACTACAGGAAGTTGAGCAGAATCACCATACGCGGCTTGCCGCATGGTGGAAAGGCATAATTCGCGAACACTCCTCTTCCCGATTATTCGCAAATTATAACCTTACCCCTATGCCTATTATGCTTCTCCTGACTATCCTTTTTTCCGGCGGCATCTCATACGCGGCGGAAGGAGCGCTCCCTAATGATCTTTTGTATCCCATAAAAATATCGGTGAATGAACCCGTGCGCGGCTTTGCCACTTTCGGTGAAAAAGCAAAGGCTGATTGGCAAACGCGCCTTGCCCAGCGTCGGCTGGAAGAAACAGAAACACTTGCCTCAAACGGCAGTCTTGATGAAGAAACACAAGCCCGTCTTCAAACCAATTTCAAGATATATGCCGATCGTGTTACAAATCGAATTGCTACCATTGAGGCAAAGGATAATGGTAATGCAAAAGCAATAGCTGACATTACGGCAAATTTTGAAACGTCTCTGCGCGCGCATGAACAAATTTTTCTCAAAATCAGCGAGGAGAATCCCTCAATAAAACCCCACATATCTGATTTTGTTAAAAAAATAAAAACAGAAGCTGATACGACTGCTAAAATTCGCATCAATGCTCTTGAAAATATATCACAAAAAAATGATGCGAAATTCAGCGAAGAAGCAAAGAACGAACGAGAGCTCGCTCAACACTCTATCGATACAACAGAAAATCTGTTTACCTCAATGCGCGCACAATTGGATTTGAGTATTGCAACGTCCACCGAAATAAAAATTCAACATGCAAAAAAAGCGCTGGCTGACGGCGACGTGCAAATGGACGCACAGACGTATGGTTCCGCATTTGTCTTTTTCCAGCAAGCGCAGAGTCTTGCCAATGAAGCATATCTCCTTATCAATGCCTCAATGCGCATCAACAATAGCATACGTACTTCCCCTGACGTAGATATCAAAATCAATACCCAAAAACAAGCTGATAGCCCGAAAAGTAACATAAATATAAAAGAAAAGAGCGGCACTCAAGAAAAAATAGAGGCTAACACCGATAATCGCGACACGGAAAACAAAACAGAAATCAAAACAAACCTTAATCTTAATCTGGATCTTTAGCCTCATCTTGCCAAGCGGGACACACGGTATGAAGTGTTTAGCCCTCTTATAAAAATAATTCCGTCCTATCAAGAAGGACGGAATTATTTTTTAAAAAATTTTTAGCATTTTTATTGAACATGCGCCTCGATCATAAGAAAAAGAGGAATCTCTTTGCGGCTATGATTTTCCGCAGCTTGACGCGGACCTTTCATGCTCCGTTTGTGCGATATCCATTCTTCCATCCGCATGATCACAAATCCATGCTTTGCAAACGTATTCACATATATCTGCAACGGCCGATGGAACGAAAGCGTGGTTTCTTTTTTCTTTGATCCCGGATGCATATCAATCACTATTTGAGACTCGGTCAAATAATTATCAACTCTTCTATACTGCATACGCTGCGTCTCGTCCCATCCCCATGATGAGTGTTGGGGAATACGGAATGCCGGATGATTGATTACTATCACCACACGCCCGTGAGGAACGATTACGCGCCTGCACTCTGAATATACGCCTGCTATATTTTTAATATTTTGCAAAGCCAAAATAATCGTAATCGCATCAAACGATCCGGAAGCAATATCTTCGAGCTTATCAGCCGACAGCACATGATATGCGATTCGTTTAGGCGAGCGCGCGCGGGCAAGCGCAATTAATTCCGTCGAAGAATCCACTCCTGTTACTCGTGCGCCCGATTCGATAAATTGCCGCGAAAAAAACCCTTGCCCGCACGCAAGATCAAGCACCCTCTCGCCTTTCTTGAGATTTAATACGCGCAGTATATTAGGCAAAATGACATTTTTCTGATATGAATCTTCCGAAGTTTCCAAAAGATCATCATACCATCCGGCAACATTGCCCCATGAAGTATTTGATTTCATAATTACTATCAACGTATCATTTGGCTTCAAAAAAATAAAGACTGCGGAAATTTCCGCAGTCTTGTTTATATCTACCCCTTTTTATATCTTTTGTTATGTATCCTCCAATCCTTTATTATATCCATCAATACAAACCTTGCACCATACTTCTTTCTTTGCCGCCGGCACTTCATCGCAATTCTCGCACATCTTCACGGTGCCCATGTTCACCACATTGTCACTGTAGCACCGAGGGCAGCGACGTTCTCTTGCATCATCCTCCGCCGGCGCATCAAATGGAAATTGTTCAATCAAACCGATGTGCCCGCAATCGCGACAATAGAGCCGTTTGCTCAACTCTTTCTGTCGCTCATTCGCGTCATAGTGAGCAGCAGACATAAGAACGCGAAATTTCTTCCCCCTTAGACACACACTACACAATGGAAGACTGACTAAATCAAACTCATCACCCGTAGCGCGCGTTTCGCACTCGGGGCAAACTAATTCAATGCCCAGCATATGCTTCTCCTTTTCATTTTGAAAATGAACATATACCTATCAATATGATATACTAAATTTAACATAAAATGCTATATATGTCAATGCTGCACAGAACACACACTAAAAAAGCTTATCGCCAAAATTCTTTGCAAGCATATTTTGAATTTTTTGCTTTGCTTCGTTAATGCACTTCATAATAGCTTTTTCCTGCTGTGTGATATCAAGATCGGAATTAAGCGTAATGCTCTCTATTTCAAAATCCCCTCTCATGGTAACGCGCACACCCTGCACTTCTGCTTCAACGCGCTGCTGCTTGATCGCCTGCTGAAGCGAGCGCAGCTGATTGATTTGTTTTAATTTATCAAACATAAAAATATAAATAAATTATAATCTTGTCCGTATGAAGAGAGTATCACCAAGGCAAAAATTTGCAACAGAGTATACTCATATATCCCTTAACTCTTTTTACTCATAAAAAGAGTGGCGGCATACCCAACAAGCAATCCGCTCGCAACACCCACTACCATGCCCCCAAAAATATCCGAAGGATAATGTACGCCTGCAATGACACGGCATATTCCCATAAGCAAACTTAATCCGAAAAAAACCAGACCAAGGCGTTTATTCCACATAAATACAGCCGTTGATACGGCAAAAAAGAATGATGCATGCCCGGACGGAAATGAGCTGCCTTGTTCAGCAATCAGCTGATATACATGATGCACCATAAATGGCCGGGCGCGGGGATGGAGAAATCTAATCATAGCCGTAATGCCGAATCGTGCCACAAGCCCGGAAACCCCGACCACCATAAGACGATATATTTTTTGCCGAAATGAAATAGCCGATATGCTTACCGTAACGATAAAAATCGCAACAAGAATAGGAGCAAGCGTGGATGCAAAAAAGATAATCAACATATCCATTAACGCCGTGCGTCCTGCCAACGTATTTAAACTCATAAAAATCGCTCTATCTAAACTTTTAAGCGATCCGACCCCCACAGTACGCATCGTGTAGTGGACAAGGGTGATGATGCCGATGCATAACGCTCCTATTGAGTTGATTAAAACGACCGATGCCATCATATCTTTAATACTCCCTATCCATCTTTTACGCTCAATACTTATGGAATCAATGAATCGTTCGATAACCGTGTTCACCGCCTCCGATCCGAGTACAAGCACAATTGCTATGATAATGGAAATTATTTCCCCATACGTAAGAGGCAATAACACAATTGCTAACATAAGAAAAACTGCTACAATCGCCTGAAACCGAAAATGCGGCTCTTCTTTAAAAAGCTGGCGTAATCCGCGAAATGCGTGGTGAAATCCATCAAAAAAACGACGGGTCATGAGTTTATTTTAGAACAATTATATATATTGTGTATCTCTCCTCTTATTATCTTATCATAAACAAGATTATTTTCACGGCAACACCCTTCCCCATTCCTTGCGTTCTAAAAAAATATCTGTTACCATACAGAAATATTCTTAGTCTTCAGACGCTGAACCTTTTCCTTTTTTATAATATTTTTTTCCTTTCAGCGCATCCGGCAATAAATCATTGCTGGTATATTTCTCATACCCCTTGCCGTACCCGATATCTTTCATGAGCTTCGTGGGTGCATTTCTTATTTCCAAAGGAACGGGAAGGTTCCCCAATTTTTTTACATCTTCAACTGCGGCAAAATATCCGTCATAAGATGCTCTATTTTTCGGCGCCACTGACAAGTATACTGCTCCATGCGCAAGATTGATTGCTGCCTCTGGGAGACCTATTGTCTCGACTGCGCGGAATACTTCGTTTGCCACCACGAGCGCGGTGGGCTGGGCCATGCCGATGTCTTCGGAAGCGAATATTACCATTCGCCTTGCGATGAATTTTGGATCCTCGCCTCCCTCAAGCATGCGTGCAAGATAGTAAAGTGCGGCATCCGGCTGACTCGCACGCATGCTTTTGATATACGCGCTAATCGTGTTGTAATGCTCCTCGCCTTTTTTATCAAAACGCAAAAATTTATTTTGTACGGTATCTTTAAGCGCCTCTACAGTTATTTTCTTATAAAGCGTTGCCGCATTTTCCAGTACCATGATAACTTGACGTGCATCACCGGTTGCCATGCGTATCAACCATTCTCGTGCTTCATCGTTCATGGCAATCCCCGTTCTTTCTATAATGCGTGCCATTTCTTTATCATTTAATTCATTCAATACAAACACGCGGCAGCGCGATAAAAGCGCAGGGATGATTTCAAAACTCGGATTTTCGGTGGTAGCGCCGATAAGCACAAGGGTCCCTTTTTCTACAAAAGGCAGTAAAAAATCCTGTTGGGCTTTATTGAACCGATGAATCTCATCGAGAAAAAGAACCGCAGGTCCCGTAAGCCCGCCGCTTGCGGTAATAATTTTTTTAATATCGTCCTTTCCCGCAGACACCGCGGAAAGTTCATGGAGATTGGCATGCAGCGAATTGGCATAAATCTTTGCCAACGTGGTTTTCCCCACCCCGGGAGGTCCCCAAAGAATAAAAGAAAAAATATGGCCATTGGTAATGGCTATATTGAGCGGTTTGCCCTTGCCCACAAGGTGCTCCTGCCCCACAAAGTCGTCTAATGACTTGGGCCTAATTTTTGATGCAAGCGGTTCCATAATATACAAATTCATTCTATATCACCGATACTATCAAATAAAAAGGACAAAGAGAACAAAAAAATCCCTACACGCATCTACGTGCAGGGATCCATCAAAAATACTTCAGTATTTCTGTTCCTCATCCAATTAATGACCGAGATTAAGCTGTATGAGTGAAGAATGTACAAAAATTTTAATATCCATTTCCGGCTTGATTCTAACATCAACCCCGGGAGGAATCTGTTTCCCATTTACGACAATTTTCGCCCTCTGCACAGCCGGATCCCTCCATCCAGCGCCGAGGAAAGTTGAAAGCCGCAAATCATTCTTCGAAGAAATCACAAGATGTAAAATCCCTGTGTCATCATGCGTATGCACCGCATGGTAGCAAAAATTTGACTTTCCGTTTTGTTCCACCACATCCTCTAACCCCATCCCGCGAGGAATGACAATCTGATTTCCGTGTCCGCGATCATAGATCGTCAGATACGCATGAAGGTCGCCCCCACGACGCGTATCCTTACAAGGACCCACGCCGCCGCATGCAAATACGGATACAGAAAAACTCAACATCAAAACAACCGCGATAATAACAAGCCTAACTAACTTCATCTCAAAATCTCCTTTTATTTATTTAAGAACATGCACACTTTTAATATATTTAGTATATGCATATTTTTTAATTTTGTCAAGGTGCATATTTGATGGTATAAAGAATCTGATATTTAAAAATTTTTTCAAAAAAACGTGCGCATAGTGCGCACGCATTATAACATTACAACGAATTGGGAAAGAGCGCGCCAACATCAATCTGCCACGGCTTTCTGATGTACTGATATAACACTTCATAATTAAAACTTATGTGCACGAGAGGACCGAATGGTTCTGATCCATCATGGGGAAAACCGATTACTTTTGTCCCCATATCGGCAAGAGAAAAATCTTCTTCCTCGGCATAAGGACCTTGGAACTCCTGCCCGGGAGAAATCGAAATCAAACCGTTGGGAATCATGCACCATTGATCACGGTCAATATGTCCCGCAACTTCAAGCACAAAACGATCTTTAAACGTAGGCATAGTCGTGCCAAGCCGCATACGCACGCCCCGCATCTGCTTAACGGCAATACTATGGCGCGCACCTCCGCGTCCCGGCTTATGCTTTGCCGAAAGACAATAGGGCAGCTTATTCCTCGTGAGCGCTGAAGAATCTTTTTGTAAATCTTCGGCTGACAAAATACCGAATGCTCCCACTGCCCGCGTAATAGTCTTTGCCGACCCTAGCGGCGCTTTCACGCAACGCGATACTTCCTCGCGATTGAACCGATGCCGTGTGCAGAGAGCATCACGCAACGAATCCATACAAATTATTGATTCGTTAAAATGTTCTCCGACTCCTTCGGTATTGCCGATATGATTTCCGCCGATAGCGGTGATGATTCCAGAATTTTCCGTAAATGCAAGCCCAATTTTTTTCGCATTACGAAGAATTTTTGCAAAATAAATACTTCCCCACGGATGCGTACCGTATGCCTGCTCAATATACTGGGCAAGCTGATCGTCAACCCGCTGCACGCCGATACGCCAGGAATTTAACACAAGCTGCTGGCCCAAAAGCCGAGCTTTTTGTTCAATCCACATCGTAGAGAGCAAAATGTCCCGTACAGCTTTTTTTGCCTGATGAGGGTTGAGATAGTCTTCGGGAACTTCGCGATGGTAAAGATGATTTTCCCCTTGCACGATATCCCCAAGATTTACATAGAAGTGAATGGGGAAACCCTGCTTAAGGAAAAAATCATGATGATATTCGTACGGCGCAAAACGAAACGGCACCTCGGGTACGTCATAATACGCCTGTTGTTTTGCACCTTCCTGCATGTCGCCTTCGAGCTCGCCATAAAACATAAACTTACTCGCCGCATATTTTTCAAGAAGATTTGCATGAGAAAACATGCGGTATGCAAGAGAGGGCTTGTCGGTATATTCGGGCGATTGAGGAGCGATATTTTTATCCCACCATGGATAGGAAGTAAAAAAATTCGAAACCCATCCGCACGGTACTATTCCGCCGGTAAAAAACTTCGTACTCACAAGCCGCGTCAAAAAAGGACCTACGCGCACCGACACATCGGCGAGACGCTGAAGGAAAAAAGAATTAATGCACATAGGAAGTTCCACCACATGCACGCTCGTAATTTCATTGGGATCATCTTCGCTCTTGGGATAATTGATCCGAAAATATGCACCCGTGACATTTGCGCCCGCAATCAGGATACAGTCGGCAACCCGTCTGCCGTTCTTGAGATCAAGGCGCGTATCATTTTGTATCTGCGCCGCGTATGTTTCCGCAGTCGTCTCACGCGGATTTTGCACCAGCTTTACAATGTAAGATCCGATTTGCAAAAAACAGTTTCTCGTGGCAATCACTTTCAGCATCGGTATGTTTTCTTCAAAAAGTGCAATAAGACGCTTTTGTGCTTCCAAAAACCATTGCTTTCGAATTGCTTCTGAAATATTCGAGGCGCGCGCCAGTGTCTTTTCTTCTGTACGCCCATCAATTTCCCAACTGATGCGTTCTCTTTCGCTCGCATCTCGTTTAAGCTCTTCCTGAAGCAATTGTATTTCTTCCGGCGGAAGCGTTGGTTCTTCTTCTTGTTTGCTCAATATTCGATGTGTCGCATTCGTCCGTTTTTCAAGTTCTTTGAAACGACTGACCAATATCTTCTTAGCAATTTCTATTTTTTGCCGTTCAATTGCTACCGTACGGTTTACTTGTTCATTCACCCAAAAATTAATAATCTCATCTTCCGACCGGCCGAATGTCGCAAGGATTGGCCCGTTAAAAATTGGATTACCTTCCTCATTCACAAAATGTTCACGCAATGACTCAATCCGCTGTTTTATTCGGGTCTCCATATTTTCAAAAAGATTTCCATTGTCTTGAGCGTCGGATGCAAATGCACGAAATCCCTGCAGCTTGCCGGCACGCGTTACGTCAAGATGGAGAATATTGCCAGTAAGCAATACCACGGGAAACCCCCATGCACGCGCGATTAAAAGCGAATTACGCAAAGGGCGCGTTATGGGATTGGGATCCTGGGCAAGACCTACGAGAGGTGAATTAATAGGAAACAACAACGGATGTTTTCCTTCCGGAAGCGGAATCTTATAGGGATGGCTAAGAGTTGTTTCCGGTAAAACCGAAAGCGTAAAACTAGTAAAAGGAAGAGGATCAGCCGTAACTTCTTCAGCTACCTCATCTTCTTCAAGATAATCTTCGTCAGATATTCTGCTGTTCACTTGTGCGCTCTTGTGTTTCTTCGTGCTCACGGCTCGCCTCCTCAGCGGTTAATTGTTTTCTGCACACATAGTTCAATTATCAAAGAACTATCTGCTTTCATTATGAGTGTCAAGATACAGAAGGTCAAATGTATGTGAACGTATTGCATAGTATAATCAAAAAAACGCCCCGGATAAGGCGTTTTTTTGCTACTTTTAATTATTTTATTTAAAATACTCCAAGCCCATTGGGTGTTCCGAGACCTGTCGGACCATCATACCCTAATCCTGAAGTGCAAAGATAACTCCCGCCACATGATCCATTAGAACCGGAAACAACATCATGAAAATTCGCGGCATGCGCATACGGCAATGAATTGCCCATAGTGCCACTTGGCACATTTCCGGCAAGCGCATAGACTCCGGCAATCACTGGCGCTGAAAGACTTGTGCCGCCCACCTTAAACCATCCTTGCCTGCCTTGATAACGCACGCTGTCATACACAGCCGCACCCGTGTTTGGATCTGCAACTGCTGACACATCGGCAACCGTACGATTTGCGCATCCGCCGTCAAGTTGCCACGTTGGTTTTGATTCATACAGACTGCATCCGCTCCCTGCGCCATTCCACGCCGTCTCACCCGCATACGTTTTATCTGGATTCAGAAAAAGTGTGGTGCCTCCCACTGCAGTTACATATTGCGAGGAAGCGGGATATTCGGCGCCATATCCGGCATCACCGGAACTGAAGGTGATTGCAACTCCCGGCTTATTGAAATGACTATCATATGCCGTCTCACCCGAAAACTCGCCCGAACCATAGGAATTCGATACCACCGTAGCGCCTGATGTAATCGCGCGATCAACTGCCGCCATAAGATTGGCATAACTATTCGAATTTGCTTCTACCAAAAGAATACTGCAATTCTGGCACATTGCATGTGCTGCTTCCACATCAAGCGCAATCTCAAGCGCCCAGCCGGCATTTGCCGCAGGATAGGCGTGACCTCCATTCTGATTTATTTTTTCAAAACAGGGAGTTAATGAAGACGCAATCGGACCTGAACATGCAGGAAAATACGGCATACCGAATGTCGCATTATATGTATTAAGATCATTCAAAATCTTCGGATCGTCATACGCATCCACGATTGCAATAATTTTTTGCCCTAAAACCATTGTTTGACCTGTATATGCATTATGCAATTCGTTCGGTCCAAGTCCGGATGGCAATGTCGCCGCCTTTGGCGTGCCATTTTGATCCGTAATCACCCGTGCATGACAACGCATCTCATCGCCATGCCCTTGTGCGCAAACTGCTGCATGCTTTTCATGAGCTGCGCCCCCATGACCTTCGGCAACAGCATATTGTAAATTTCCTCCGTATAAGACACCAAACACAATGACCGATAGAAAACCGATAAACAAACTAAGAGAATACTTCTTCATAAAAAAATCATTATTAAATATGTTTCGAGTATACTACAATACTAAAACTTCATCAACAAAACAAAACTTGAGTTTATGAATTTCAATGATTTGCTATACTTACTATATGCAAAAATTTCCCGATAGTATAGTTAAAAAATTTGATATCTTCAAAAAACTTAATTCTCCCTCGAGAATCCAGGATTTTCTTAACACATTGAGCATTAATTTTGAGGAACAAGGAGATACGTGCCGTTCCCCTCTCGCTATCCTGCAAGAAAAAAAAGCTCATTGTATTGAAGGCGCGCTCCTTGCCGCCGCGGCTTTTTGGTATCACGAACAAAAGCCCATGCTTATGGATCTTAAAACAACCAAAGATGATTTTGACCACGTCGTCGCGCTCTTTAAACAGGATAATCTTTGGGGCGCGGTAAGTAAAACAAACCATGCGGTTCTTCGCTATCGGGACCCAATCTATAAGACAATTCGAGAACTGGCGATGTCCTATTTCAATGAGTATTTCATGGACAATGGGAAGAAAACGCTTCGAAGTTTTTCTATGCCATTCAGCCTGCTTAGTTTCGATAATGAATGGCTTACCTCAACGCAAAACCTTTGGGGCATTAGCGAAGGTCTTGATGCATCGCCTCACATTGATATAGGGACCAAAAACGCCATCAATGGCCTCCGCCCGGCCGATCCTATCGAAATAGACGCAGGTAAACTTATTGAATGGAAGAAAAAATAGATTAGAACTCATGCATTCGGTCTTTTATTCCCTTCCATACTCTGAACGAAATCCGAACCCATAAATCCTGTACATATCAAAAAAACCTCACTCAACGAGGTTCTTTTTTGCAAAAACACCTTTTATTACTTTGGCTGCCAGCCAGTTGCCTGCATGAGGCCGAACCGATTGCCTTCGGTATCTTTTGCGCCCGCAAACCATCCGACACCGGGAATTTCCATTTTATCTCTTGTGATCGTCCCGCCATTTGTTTTTACCGCCTCCATCGCCTTATCAAGATCAACAACATCAACCGTGCAATCATAGAGATAAAACTTCTCGCCATCAGCCGGGCGCTGATAGAGCCCTCCATTAATACCTACACCTCCGTCTCCCGTAGTTATACCCCAGTAGTCCATGCCGCCTTGCTCTTTAGTCATCATCTGATCGATCTTCCAGCCAAGAACGTTTTGATAAAACTTTGTTACCCGCCCTACGTCATCCGCCTGAATCTCGAAATGTATCACTCGATTCATATTGTTATATTAATTTAGCGAATAATATTAATACGCAGTATATCACATTTAAATAATTTATGCATTTTATTGAATGGCACAACGATTTTTAAGTTCTTTAAGATCATCCTGTGTCAATTTTTCATTTGTACTCGTGTTGAGCTTATACATAATCGCTTTGGGATTCTCTACGTGCATAAGCCCGAGCGCATGACCAAGCTCGTGTGCCAACACTCGCACGAGCTTACTATGACTACTGAATTCATAAATATTGATCTTCTGCTCACTGCCGTTGCTCTGGTAATCCCCTTCGGTAAATTCCCCACCCCGCGTTGCGCCGATTTCATTGTATTTTTCCACATTAAGATTGAGTAAAGCCGCAAGATGATTGAGCGCCATCACCACTGCATTTATATTACCTACATATTCACCCAGAATTGCTTCACGTTTTTGTATTTCTACCAAATCCGACTGAAGTGCCAGCTTTTCCTTTTCAAGACGATCATACTCCTGTTTCGGAACCCCGTCTTTTGTGTTCCACAACTGCACTTCCTGATTATATGCACCCTGTTTCTGATTAAATAAATCTACGCGCGTAGCGTAATCCGCTTTTATTTCTTTATACTGCGCGTTTAGCGCATCGTATTTTTTCTTCAACTCGTCATACGAAGCTTTATTTTCATTGACGACAATGCCAAGATTTTTCAACGTGGCAGTAGCCTGCTGGCGCTCATCATAAATAAGATTTATGATGAGCGCCCCGCCCTCGCTATACATAAAAAGTTCTTTTCCAATAGGCGCTTCCCATATTGTTTCGGCTTCTTTAATCGCACCCAAGAAAGCTTGTTTTGAGAGACCGAATTTACTGTCAAATGTCCCAAGCGCATACGTGATTGGTTTTTCACAAGGAACATACGAAGAATAAACCCTAAAAAAATTCTCAACGGGTCGGCGAAATGCGGAGCATTGATCACTTCCGCATTGGAAAACAAAAAAACCCGCAAGTCCCGCAACAAGCAGAAAAAATCCTAATATTCTTCGGTAAGGTCTCATGATGCATATATCATAAATCTATTTCATGATAATTTCTAATCCCAAAAAATAAAAATCCCCGACTGAAGGCAAAAGCTCCTTTCGGGGATATGTATTACTTGCATCTTTTAAACCGCCAATAGAGAACGACGGCAAATAAGACGACAATCACTATTCCGGCAGTATAATAATTGAAATAAGCTCCAATCCGCTCATATGCGCGGCCGAACAAGATTCCGAGCGCAAACAAGATTCCCGCCCGACAAAGCGTTACCAAAAGACAAATCACGGCAAACCTTGGATATACTATGCGAAGTACTCCTGCCATCATCAGTCCTATAGCCCCAGGAGCATGAATGAGCTTTGAGGTGATGATCACTTTCAGACAGTTTGACTCAAACTGCTGTCTCATAGAATTCATGCGCTCCGGAGTCATGCCGATCTTGTGACCGAACTGAATCATGAAAGGCGTTCCCAGTCTGCCAAAACTATAAAAAAGTGAATCCATGACTGCATCACCCAATACTATAAGGAGATACACGAGTACGGGATTCAGGAATCCAATGGTGAAAAGAAACCCGCACGTAAGGGCAAGGATCATGCCTTCAGGGACTGCCAAAATAAAAATGAGTATGTATTTGTACTGCTCATGATTCGTGAGGATACTTACAATATCCACCTCCCACCTCTTTTCATGCGCATCCTGAAAAAATAAATTCTATCATTCAACGTATACCGACCGATAGACTATGTCAAAACTACTTTACCAAAAATTATATACAAAAGAGTCCCGCTTAGCGGGACTCTTTTAATTCCATTTATGAACTCTTTGCAGCATTTAGCTCGTTGAAGGAGAGGGCGAAGCTGAAGATGAAGTTGAAGGTTGTGGAGTCATCGAGGGTTTAAGTTTTTTAATCTTGTCTATGACGGTGCCAATGTCTTTGCGCGCCGCGTGCAGATCTTTTGTGCCAACTTTGATATCAGCCCGCGCTTTCATCAGTGCATCTTTATTTGCCTTAAAAACAGCTTGATCATTTTGATCGGGAACAAGTCCTGATACGTAGGTAATCGCCGCCTGTGCCTGCGCTTTTGCATCGGCAACTTGCGCCGTTGCATCGGTCAAAAGCGACTGCCACGCCGTTATATCCGTGCCTGCTCTTTTTAACTCATCAATACGAGTTTGAACTTTGGCAATGACTGTTGTCATCGTATCGCTCACCATATTCATGCGATCCGCAGCCGCAAGAAGATGGCCTTTGGGAATAATAAGGGCAAAGATACGATAAGAACCGGTGATTGATTTCACATCAGCCGCCAATGTTGCAACGTCGGTATCGACCTTTATCTTTGCCTGAAGAGCTGTGAACGGAGTGATCAGCTCCTGAAGCTGACCAGTGAGCGCGGCTTTATCCGCGCTTGATAATTTTTGCATCGCTTGTATGCGTGCCATCAGCTGGTTTAACGCATTGATTCTTCGCGTAATTTCCTGATCAGCGCGGGTATGAAGATTGGTCATGCGTTCCGCTTGGCGTGCCGCTACTTGCGTCTTCGGTGCATCTGTCTGTGCAAGCGCAGGAAGTACTGCTGTGCTCCCCAGCAGACAAATCTCCGCAAGAAACAAAACAGAGAAAGTGGTTATTTTTTTCATTAGATTTAATAATTAAAATTAACGTACACTTGTCATTAATACTATTGACCTTGCGCAATCGGTTTGTCATTCAATCCTGCATCCGCTTGCATGCTATCCGTATCAAGATTTTTCATTGCAGAATCAATTGTGGCAACATCACTATCAAGAGCGGTATTTGATGAGTCGTTTGCCGTACTCTGATCCGAAGTGGAGGTCGGCGATTGAGTCGGTGTTGTAGTATTCGGCTTATTTTCGGTGAGCGGAGCAATCGTTGAAAGAGGAGGCATATTAAGAAAATATAAAATGCCTGCACCGAGCACCATAACTGCCACTAAAATAATTTTTAAATTCTTTGACATAATAAAAATAGTTTGTTTATCTGCCGTATTAATTCATCGACCTTATATATGAATAATTATAGCAATTCTTATATTTTGACGCCACATCTGATCTGCTCTATACGAGCATACGCGAGATATCCCACTTCCCCTTACCCCGCCGCATTAGGTTCAATATGGATTTCTTCTATCTCTGCTCTTTTTACAATTTCACTCTGGATATGTGAGGCAAGATTTTTTTCAATCGCGGGAAGTATGAGCAAAGACGTACCTCCGTGCGAGCCGTCATCATCCGCGCTTGTAGTATTAATAAGAATATCGCTTGTTCCCATAAGCTGATCTGCAATATTGCGTTCTATCCGCGCATCCTTGATCCTCCGATATGGAATCCCGATCTCTTCTTCGTTAATAAATCCTCTTGTTATTTTTATGTTATCCGCCGTCAATGTAATACTATAACGCACATATGTAATATACGCCATGAGCACAATCATCCCGCCTACAAGTACGCCTACCGCAACGATCCATCCCATAATCGTATAGGACACGCCCGCATCAAGCGGCATAATTATTGCCAAGAAGAAAAACACAACAGCTGCAACCACGAATATAAACAAAATTCCTATTTTTTGAAGTACAAACATCGCCAATGTTTTCGATCCAAGTCTTTTGTATACTTCTCCTTCCATATTTTTAATTTTAATGAATGAATTTCCCCTTCTTATATAAACTTCATCAATTTCTACTCTTGCCAATGTCCTCGCTCGCCTCCCTGCTTGCTAGCCTCCATCAGTAAACCCATTAAAGCACTATTTCAAGATCCTTTCCAGCCCTTCCTCACCCATCGAAGATACGTCATTTTTCTTGACACGAGAGAACCAATGGATTTAGAATCAAACCATTACTTATTAAAAATATATAATTATGAAGACAGGCATACTTATGAATGTCATCGGCGCCACGCAGGCGCAGTATGATGCAGTCATGCAAAATCTCGGACTCGCACTCGGTCAGTCAAAAGAAAACTGGCCGGAAGGAATCATCAGCCATACCGCAGGTCCGATCCCGGGAGGTTGGCGTGTAGTGGATGTATGGGAGTCAAAAGAGCATTTCCAAAAATTTTTTAGCGAACGGCTTGGCGCCGCGGTGCAAGCTGCCGGTCTTCCTCAATTCGAACCTGAATTCTTTGACGTGTATAACGTCCACACGTCTTAACTCGCGCGCAATATTTGCAGTAAAAAAGTCCCGTTAACCGGGACTTTTTATATATCATTCAATCGACCTGCCAAAAAATAATTATATCTTTGTCTTCGGATACGCAAACCCGTCCGGTCGGGGCAGACGATGATTAACGTGCCTGCGCAGTGCGGCATCGCATACGCCGTATCCCCAATTAATGAGCCGTTCCTGAATATCGGGCTCAAGTTTTGCCAAACGCGTCGAGATGTGTGCAAGCTCAAGTGTTTTTTTGAACGGACATTTCAGCGGATTTTTCAATTCATAATGGCTGATATCGGTTCGTATTCCCCAATACGCGCCCTTGCGCGATTTGTTTATATACGATCCCACCACCTGACGCTTCCGAAGATCGCGCACTTGATTATCGATAATAGCGTTAATGCGATAATACTGCAGTGCCCAATCCTGCCATGGTTCTGCCTCGGGTTCCATCTTTCCCCCGCCATCACTCACCAAGATCGTATCGAATAATTTCCACGCGGTTTCAAGCCCAAGATTGTCATACACGCCGCCGTCGGTGAGCACCACATTCGTGGTAAACGGTTCTTTCTGCAGATCTTTGCCGCTTTTTTTTCTGTAATCAGAATGATTAAATTTTAAATTAACCGGAGACAAAAACGGCGGGAATGCCGATGACGCCGCCACTGCCACCGCAAGAGGAACGCAAGGAGCTTTCAGTTCACCCACGCGCCAATCCGCCATGTACGGCTTCATAAAACGCCACAAAGCGCCTGACTGCACATTGGTGGAATTGATAACAAAACGAGGGTGATCCGGAAGGTCCTGCAAGGTCGCATTGCCAAAAAGATTATTGCTGTACACCGCCGCCAGCTCATCGCTGATCTTCATGCCGGGCGTTACCATACCGCTAATTACTGAAGGAATATCAATAGTCATATCAGCAAGCGCGCGGATAGGATTCACCACGCAACTCACAAACCCACGCGCAACTCCATGCGTATCAAAATCAAGTTTTGACCAATTCATACCGAGAACCGCAGCGGTTATTGATCCTCCCGACACGCTCGAAATCCTATCAAGTTTTTTCAACATCCCCGCTTCGTTGAGCCGCCACAGAGCCCCCACGTGAAATAACATCGCCCTATACCCCCCGCCGGACAAACAAAGCGCCATCCCCGACCGGGGACCCTTATGCTTTGATCCGGTATTTATTTTTTCAACCGGAGACATAAGCTCCCTCATATCCGCACTGCTATTTTTTTTCATAGATATAAAATTGATTAGATTAGTATATAGACTCAATAAGCACATGACTTACGCGCTTGATGTCATTGCGAGCAGCAGCAGCGACGAAGCAATTTGACATTCCGAGATAGAGATTGCTTCGTCGGAAACCTCCTCGCAATGACAGGCATAAAGTGATCAGTATCACCAAACACGTGAATTCTAAAGCATTATTATCTTACCACGCTTTACGCCATCAAAAAAAACATCGACCGCACTATTCAAAAAAACTCCTAACTGCTTTTATATTTTTTATTGATTTTTTCATGCATATATGGTTAATTACTCTCATCAAGACAGGCGATCGTTGACAACAGCAGTGCACGCCCAAGAGGGTACAATAGACCGCACGGAGGATTCTTGTGTTTAAAGAACGGCACGATCAATTTCCTACCGAAGGGCAAATCTCTTTTGCGGGCGAACTGGGCATCCGGGATCAGATAACTCTTGACATGACCTCTGCCGATGTCAGTGCGCTTATCAAAGAAGCCCTACGGAGGCGACAGAGCGATCAACGCATCAGAGATGCCCACAGACACCGATCAGATACCGAACAGGCAAGTCAAAAGCTTCAAAAACTCATTGCATCGGGTCTGTGCGTAGGCGCGCGAATAAGATTTGCCGAGTATGAGCTTGAATATATGATTGTTCAAGAATTCCATATAAAAGACGGCACAGTGACATGTTCTCTGGGACGAGGGTGCCCAAGAAAAAACAGATTTGTCATTATGGTTTCTCCTGAAAAAATAGACCTGCCCGACGTATCCCCCCAGCAAGATCCGGATTTGTGGGCTCCTGTCGGATTTGTCGCAGTGCCCCACAAGCTTGCCAATGAGATACTGGCGAATAAATTTGGCGATTACTTCAAAGAACAGCTGCTCATCCGCGACAGTTTTTTTCAGGATATACGCCGTTGTTTTTTCTCGGAACGCGTGTTTCAACAGCTTCAAATAAAAATTGATGCTCAAAAACGCGCGAGAAAGGAACGCATAAAAAACGAAGTGCGGCAAAAACAATTATCACATACAAGCTACTTCTGCATTCAATGTGGCGGAAAAATGCAGGTACCTGCGGACGACCCAAATGCCCCCTTAAACGCAAAGATTGTTCGTTGTAATGCATGTCAGGTAAACCGTATTAAACTCTCCCAATGGAAGCATTGCGTAATCTGTGGAAAAAAATTCTATAAAAAACCATCCATGCCATGGGCGCAGCGGAAACACTGCGACCAGCATTTTCAGCAAACGCAATAGATATACATCATACCGCATAAACCAACAGCCCCACGCAATCACGTGGGGTTGTTTTAATACTATTGATTTGGATGGTTTGGATTGAACTTATGAAAAGCTCATAGCCCATTTTTTTCTTTACACTGTTAACTTTCTTTTTAAAAATTCATTTTCTAACTTCTTAAACAAAACAGGATTATTTAAGAAATTTTGTATCTTCTTCTGTTCGTCACTGCCAATTTTAGCTTTAATATTCTTATAGTCTATCAGTTTAATTTCTGGAAAAGAAAAACGAGCGTCTATTCCACGCCCCCTATGGATAACATGAAAGTGTTGATCATGGTCATTACTATAAACACAAAAATCAAAACCTGCCATTTGACCTATAGCACCACCCAATATATGTCCGTGCTGGCTTATTACTTCTTGATATTTTTCTTTTAATTTTTTCTCTTGTATATCTTCTTCTGAGTAAGAGAAGGATTCAAAATTTGTTTCTGATTGATCGAGTATTTCAAAAACACCTTCTAAAATTTCTTTTTCATTAACTTTACTATTATATATCTTACTCAATTCATCTTTGTAATTTATCCAATCTTCTTTATCTTTAATAATTTTCTTTATGGCATTTGAAAGACTTTTATTTAACTCTTCTTTTTCGTATTCTTGATCAGTGTTAGTATTAGACCCTTTAATCATAAGTGGAAAGAAAAAAGATTGCTGATTATTTCCACTTACTTCTACAATCAATCCATAATAGGCGCATTCAGCCTCCTTATAAAAAACCAAATTAATAATAGAACAAAATTTAATTTTTCTTTTAAATTTAGAAAAAATACTGGGTATAATATTTGGACTAATGCTCAGAAATTTATTCCCATCTTCATACATTAAATTTATACTAAGTCCGTACCGATCATACATTAACCATGATTTTGGTACCTTGCCATAAATAGTAAAATTTAACCCTACCTCCTCATAAGGTTTTGGTTGAATTAGTTCAATTTTATCTCTTTTATTTTGAAAAATTCGATATTCGGGGAAATAGGGACGGTCACCATTCTTCTTTTCGTTATATAAATAGTGATAGTCATTATTTTCCTCTTCGTTATGCGGAGAAAAGGGGTCAGGAGCCTTTTTTCTATCCAATACTTTGAGAAAATAGTGACTGTCACCATTTTTACCCTACGCTTTGTGGTGGTAGTTTTCCGCGCCTCCGACTATTTCAGCGATGAATGCAGCCTGCCCAACAGCAAGGTCGGCGCTTTCCGTCTATAAGCTCCGTGCGCGTCCTCTTGATCCGGTGACTCCTCGTTTCCGGTTTCTTGGCGGACTCAATCCAGCAGATCCACTCATTGCGCGCAAGCGGCGTAATATCCTCCCATGCTGCCAGTACCTCTGGGGCAGAAGTAAGGGTCTTTTGTAAATCCGATGGCAGTCTATGTACCACACCGCCGGCGATTTCATTTTTGGTCATACCTTATCAGATAAATTCGCGATTATTTTCCCTTATGTGAAGCAATTTTTTAGCTCTTGACGTGCGCACGTCATAGCGATATACTATGGATATTCCTATGAAAAAGCACTTCGTACGGGTTCCGTCCCTACGCGGTGCTTTTTCTTTTTGCTAACTTTTCTCGTAAGTTATCCATATAAACCATCTTATCTTTTGCCGATTTTCTCAAAAGTGAGGAGCAAGTTTTGTTATGCGGACTCAAAACTGCTAAAAGTTTTTTATTATCATATAAGTACCGAGCTAATGAATAAAAATCTCCATCGCTGGAAACAATAACCGCTTTCTCATAATTTGAATAATCAATCATCGCCTGAAGCACCATATCGGCATCCACATTCCCTTTAACACCGTTCTCGCCATTCGGCAGCACGGGCTTAAATTTCAAGATAAATCCTGCTTTCTGCAGTTCATCGTAAATATCATTATGTTCCGGCATAAAGCCGATAAACAGGTACGCCTGCGTAATATGATATTTATGTTTTAAATATATGCCAAAACGCATCCAATCCAATTTCCAGCCCAAATCTTTTTGGGTACCCTTATACACATTCTGACTGTCTATAAAAGCAAAATTATTTTCTTGTTTTTTCATATTATTTCTTCGCCATGTCCTCTCCGAGAGGACTCTCTATTATAAAAAGAAAATAGTGACAACCACAAATTTTTAATAACTGCCGGGGAAGGAATCGGACCTTCATTAATGGCTTCAAAGGCCACTGTCCTGCCGTTAGACGACCCGGCAATAAAAATTACTTTGTTGCCGTTGCTCGTTCGGAAAAGAAAATCTCACTTCCTTTTCACTCACTCGCTAAGCAATAATGGCATTATCATACAAAAAATTGACCCTTTGGTCAATTTTTTTTGAATACAATAAGATCCTTCGCTTTGCTCAGGATGATAGAAACAGATAAAGAAACCTCTCGATTTCGTCTCGCTGGTGCGGGACTTCACTCGAAAAATAATTATTTTAGAACTTACACACTTGGCGCTTTTTATTATCAAGCGAGTGAGCGAAGTGCAAACGTCTTCATTTGCACTTCCTAAGCGAGCGCCAATAACAAGTTTCTTATTCCCCTCCTAGCATAGGAGGGGTTAGGGATGGTAGTTGCGGAGACTATACCCCACCTAACCTCCCGTTGATATCGCAAGAGCGGAGAATAACCGCCTATGCTCGGGGAGGAAAAAACAAATTAAGTTGTTTTCGGCTCAATACTACCCTGCTCTCTGCCTGCGATTAATTCCACTATTGTTATCTCAAGGGGGAGCTGGGGGATGGGGGTTTTTTTGAAGCGCTGCATGTTATCAAAGATTGTGGTGGCGCTGCGCGAAAGAAATTCTTGGGACATTGCGGGAAGATTTGCGGTAATACACTCGTACTCATCCGGAAGAAATTCCTGGTCAACGAATGATTTAAGCGATGGATCGGTTTTAAGCAAAAGCGCTGCGCGAAAATAGCGCATGAGGAGCTTAGAAACATAATTCAGATCATGTCCCGCATCAGTGAGTTCCTGCACGAGCGTAATAGCCGCCGGCGCATTTTTTTGCGCAATGGCGGCAAACATCTGCTTTGCGGCTTGCCTGCGGGGAAGTCCTAAAATATCTTCTACTTTTTCGCGCGTAATGTTCTTGCTCTCAACTGCCATGATCTGCCCGAGAATACTTTCAGCATCGCGGAGCGCGCCTTCGGCGGCAATAGCAACAAGCTGACCTGCGTCTGCGGCAAGCGTTGCTCCTTCTTTTTTGGCAATCATTTGCAAGCGCGCCGCGATCTGTGCAATCTGCGGCCGATGAAAATTGTAGTGTTGTGTTCGGGAAATAATCGTTGCCGGAACTTTTTCTATTTCTGTGGTCGCAAGCACAAACACGGCGTGCTTGGGCGGTTCTTCAAGAGTTTTTAAAAGCGCATTAAACGCTTCTTTCGTAAGCATGTGCACCTCGTCAATAATATAGGTTTTATATTCCCCCTGCGTAGGCACAAACCGTACGCCCTCGCGCAGTTCGCGGATCTCGTCAATCCCGCGATTTGATGCCGCATCAATTTCTACCAAATCAAGCGCACGCGATTCGTTAAAATCATTGCATGATGCACATGTGTTGCACGGGCGATTTTTACCTTTGCAATTAAGCGCCTTGGCAATCAGCCGCGCCATAGTGGTTTTCCCTACCCCGCGAGGTCCGGAAAATAAATATGCATGGGCGATTCTTCCCATCTTCAGCGAATTGCGGATCGCCTCCACCACATGCTCCTGCCCCACGACTTCATCAAATTCCCGCGGACGATATTTTCTATATAAAACCTGCTCACTCATGCTGTGTATGCTAGCAAATTTTCTGTAATTTTAAAAGACTAAAAAAATTTGACACAAGGATGTAAAAAAGCTACTTTATCTATACGGAAGTTCTTAGATTTTTTAATGCCAGAGAAGGCGCCTTGCCGCGGGATCATATTAACCGTATCTTAAAAATAGGAAATTTTTTCGAACGGTGCGCGTTTCTCCTCAAGAGGGGCATAGCCGATCGCAATATCCTGATTGAAGGGATGGCTATTCATAACATTATACGCGATTTCCAGCAGACCGTGATTATAAGATACAACAAAGATAGCAAGCTGGAACATGCTTTGAGCACATGGCGAAACATGGCGTCACTTGTCGGATAGAGTAGTACCGGCTAAAACATCTTTGTCATAAAGACCTCTTCGCAAGGTCTTTTTTATTAATAAAAAACAGATAGAACGAAGTTTGTTCTATCTGTTGCAACTGGTGCAGAAAAATAATACTAGTCTATAAACGTGCTCTCTTTTTCCGCAACCTTTTTCTCAACGTATGCAATGACATCGCCGACCGTCTCCATATTCTCAGCATCTTCGTCCGGAACTTCAATTCCGAATTGTTCTTCCACAACCATGACGAGCTCCACTATATCGAGTGAATCTGCGCCCAGATCATCAATGAGCGATGCTTCCATCGTGACCTCTCGCATCTCTACGTCCAGATGCTCGGCAATGATTGCCGTCACTTGCTCCTGAATCGTACCATTTCCTTGCGCCATCCCTTCCCTCCTTTTTGTATTATAACTTATTCTGTCATATCAAATGAAAATTACCATAAAAAAGGACCGTGATATCATGGCGCGGCGCTCGCGGGATTATGATTTGCACGCTTTTTGTATCTCACCATCATAAACGAGATCCGCCAGGGCAGAAAAAGCAATGATAATCTCCTGCTCCCGATGATCCGTGAGCATATATTTTTCAAATTCCGTTTCGCTTATGCGGGCTACTATTTCCGACCTCCAATAATCGGAATTGGGTATGACGATCGTATAGAGTGTCATCGGAACCTGACCTAACATGCGTTCGCAATGCAGTTCAACGGCGCAAAGATCATGCGGTCTTGGCGTTGCGGCAAGAACCTCGGCCATGGCGACTGGCCCATCAGAACATTCTTCTACCTGCACATGACGGTTCTCGTAATGCATGAATTTCCATGTGCGCTCCACTTCAGCATCAGACGGAATAGCGGAGAAGTCGAGTCCGTCATACGCCTCCGTTTTCCACAGCTTTCGCATATTTCCACACATACCGGAAAACGCTTCATGATCAAAACTTATCGCTGTAAACCATTGTGATTCATTCTCCTCCGAAAACACAATATATACAGGAGCCATCTCATGTACCGGTTTTTTACAGGCATCTTGTCCGCTCATGAGTCGGCGCACTTCGGTTGGCACACAAGAAATCTTACGCAGGTGGTACCAGATTTTATATAATCGAGCAGGAGCAAGTTCCTCCACATCAAAACCCCATTCTTCCTGCCACTTCATCAATGCTTCCGGGGTTGCCCGATCTGTCTTCACTAATCTCTGCATGTATACTTGCATTGCAGCACTCTCCCTATTTGATTGTTAAAGATCATTCTCACGGACTATGACCATTAAAGCAGAGATACAAAAAAATAAAAGGGTGCTATGACAAACTACAAACTTCTTCTAGAGGGGCGCTATCAACTCGCGCGTTGGCTCCATTTCTTCTGATTTAAAAACAATAAATTTATAACCGACAAAATTCCATGCAAGAGAAAATACGGTGGCAAAAAGTTTAGCAATGTTAAGCCATGTCTTTGCGTTCACGAATGTCACGGGATATGAAGTTGCCAGTATCACGATGCCGCTGTTAATAACAACGCCTATGCCGCTGACCAAAAGAAATGTAGGAAGATTATGGACAATACCTTTGTTATCGCGATTGCCAAATACCCAGAATTTATTCCAGAAGTATGCGTTCACAAGCGCCAAGACAACACCCGGCACATTCACGATTCCTATAATCCATGAATCCGGCAACAGCTGTGACACTAGTGGGATATTCAGTCTTTGGAGAACCATGTAACTAAGATCTGAACCCGTCACTCCCGTAATAATGACGACAATATTAAGAATGCCGAAATCAATGGCCGTATTCAAAACACCTACTACGGCAAACTTTGCAAACTGATTAAAAAAAGAGACTTTTCGTCCTAGCAATCCTAAGACAAACATGCCAATAAGCGCTGCGATTGCGAAAACCCACGGCAGCGATAGCAACACAAAAGGATTGCGCCCATGCCTCAACACACCGCTCAAGGGATTATAGAGATTATAAACAACAGGAATAGCAAATATCCCTGCAAAAAATCCTATTAACCCCGCGATTGCGTAGTCGATTTTTTTCATTTACTCGGATAAGTGAATAATACAAGGAAAACTAGATAAATACCAAGAAGAAGTATTCTTTGTCTTGTAACTGTCAATTCTTTTCTGAATACCCAACCAATCCCAGCATACAAAATAAATGTTCCCATAAGAACATAAAATACTTGCAGTAAATTTGCTATTGCAATAACAATCCCAAAGAGACCAAAATCATGTTTGCCATATAAAAAGGTATACCAAATTTTAGAAATAAATGGGACAACAAAAAAGGTAATAGGAATGAGCAGAATATAGATTATAAAATTTATTATTCTTTCTTTCATATCTTCATGAATTCTATCCCAACACCCGCGAATGACTCTCAATAATTTCCCGCTCCACTTCGTCGCGCGGCCTGCCGTATTTGGTGCGTGAAATTTCTTTGATAATATCGGCGATTTCCCTGTCCCCTTTTGTCGGAGGAAATGTCTTCATGCTAAACGGCATTGATGTAGCGCCATTAATAAGAAGCTTAACATAGCAGTTATAGTTATCCAAATTCAAAAGATCCTGCTCGGAGAATACGGGCTGGTATTGTTTTGCCATAAACTCACCATCATCGGACCCGATGCGGAAATTAATAATCGAGCCCACATTGCCGAATACTGCTTTTTTAATCTCTTCTTTCAACTGCCCGATGAACTGGTGCGTGATCGTAAGATCAAGCCGGTATTTGCGCGCTTCGGACAAAATCGTTGCAATCGAATCCGTGGTCACATTTTGGAACTCGTCAATATAGAGATAAAAATCTTTGCGTTTTTCCTCCGGCATATCGGTGCGAGAAAGTGCTGCCATCAAAAGCTTGCCTACGATGATAAGTCCTATCAGAGAGGAATTAATGTCGCCCAATCGTCCTTTGGAAAGATTCACCAGTAAAATGCGCTGATTGTCCATGACCTCGCGGAAATTAAACGCGGATTTTTGCTGTGCGATGATCGGGCGCATGATTTCGTTCGCAATAAAATTATCAAACTTGGACGCGATATAGGGCACCATATCTTTCAGGCTCGCCTCCCCTCCTGCTTTTTCCGCCATCTGGATCCAAAAATTCCTTACCACGATATTGGATGTTTTTGAAAGTTTGTAATCGCGAAATTCCTTGTCCGTGAGCACGCGCGTGATTTCAAGCATGGTATTGCCCGACAGCGGATCATCCATCGTAAGCAAAGTCGCATTGCGAAAGTATTGCTCAAACATCGGACCTCCGGCAACCGACATATTGTAAAGCTTATCAAAAATACTTAACAGCTCGTTAACGATGAATGTTTTTTGCTCCGGAAAATTCGGATCATACTCGAGCATGTTCAATCCCATCGGCCGCTCAATGTCCCCGGGATTAAAATAAATCACGTCCTGCATCCGATGGCGCGGCACAAACTGCAAAATATCCTCTACCATATCCCCGTGCGGATCAATCACGCACACGCCCTTACCCTGCGCGATATCCTGAATAATCAGATTCTTAAGAAATACGGACTTGCCGGTTCCGGTCTGCCCGATAGTATAGAGGTGCCGTCTGCGGTCTTCATCCTGCATGCGGATGTCGGCTTTTTCGCCGCGAAACATATTGTAACCCATGAGAAGTCCCTGGATCGGAAGATTTGCGGGTGCTGCTGCTTCGCGCGCTTTTGTCACTTTCATGTGCGGCGTTTCAATGCGTACATTCGGAAAATGAAAAATTGATGTCATTTCTTCCGCACTTAATACCACTGTTTTTGATTCATCAAAACTGCGGAAAGAAAAATTAAATATGGTATTTTTTAAACTTGCCCCCTCCGATCGTTCGGTACGAAAACTGTTGAGGTTAAGATCGTTGAATTGCGCAAACGCCACCTCAAGACCCTGCAGTATATTCTCGCTGCGCTCAAGCGAATCAGCGGATGCCACGAGCCGTATATTGGTTTCAAACAGCGCCTTCGATGCCTTGCCTTCAAGCTGCTTTATTGTATCATCTTCAATGGGAGTAAGTTTTCGCTGCGCTTTTCTTTGCTGTTCTGCCTGCAGCTGCTCCGGCGTTTTTGCGGGCCGCATCATATCGCCGATTGTCTTCATCACCGGACCTTCATCGGGTCTGCCTTCATTGACGCGCTGCGCTTCCATTCTTAGCTTCCTCACCCATCCAATGCGAGCGGGTCTTGCCACCATCTGCAATGCGGCACCCTCTCCTTCTTTTGCAAGCTGCGTAAATACATTGGTCATTGCCTTCATCGGATCACCCTCAAGTTTCTGGTAAGTCCGAATCGGATAATATTTATTTTTCCGCAAAAAAATCCTGCTCGCCGCGGCAGCGCCATGAGGATTAAATACATTGTAATCGCGGGATTCTTCCACATGCGCATCCGGAAAAATTCCCTGGATTATTTTCTCAATTGATCCCACGAACCGCCGCGGCACTGCGACAAAAAAAGAAATTTCCTCGCCCACGGAAGGAATCGTAAGCTCAAGTGCAAATACCGGCCGACCGTAGAGCAGCATCGTAAACCATGTATCCTGTATGTCGTGCAGATGGGAATAAAACTGCTCCATGAGAGCAATCTTCTCACGAATCTGCTGAATGCCCTGCTCTTTTTCCGGAGCTGGTGATGCAAAGCGCACCGCCATAAGTTGGAGGTTAAGCGCGCGGCTCACCAAACCTGCGCGCAACATTATCGAGCGCACAAGTATCACTGCTGTCAGCGCACCGATTAATCCAAGTAAAAGAAAAATAAATACCATGGAAAAGTTTAAAGTTTAAAGTTTAAAGTTTGCTCATGGCGAGTTTTTTTGCACTTTAAACATTAAACGCTATGTTAGAGCTTTTTTATTTTCCGCAGCACTACAAGCTTATCATACGCATCATCAATAAGATGATCATGCAATTCATCAAGCATATACGGACTTATTTTTTGCGCTTCTTTTACGGCATCTTCGATCGTACCGGTAAGGGCTTTTTCTACGAGCACGCGCACATTGGCTTCGTCCGCTTCTTGTTGTTTTATTTTTGCTTTATCATCTTGAGGCAAACGCGCGGGTACGGGCAATGGAGGCAATTGCGCGTCATGCGGCGTTTGCGGCAACAGAGGCCGAAGCGACTCAATGTGCTCCTTTACAACCTTCCGAAACATTTCTTTTTCTTCGGGCATCGTAGCGCCCGATTGGGTAAGCTCACGCTTTTTTTGCTCAAGCTGCTGTTCCAATTTTTGTATCTCTTCCTGCGGAGACATTTTTTGCTGTGTTTCTGCCATATATATGTATTATAGCCTATTGCCGTTATACGGCAACATAAAAAAATAATAATTCATCGCCTAGTCACGGATGCATACTTTTTCTTCCGAAGAATTGTTTTATTTTTTTAATTATGCTATTACTATTAATGGCTCTTTAGCCAATTAAAAACCTGACCCGCAGGAGGTCTCATGTACGCACGACTGATCCATCTGCTTGTGTTCGCCGTTTGTCTTTGTTTCTTTGCCAGCGGTTTTGCGCATGCCCAGCAGTTGCTCTTCAACGTTCCGTCTCCGGATGTACTGAATCCCGGCCAGTTATCGATCAGCACGACCCAAAACTTTCGGCCGTGGCATACATCAAGCGGCTCTGCCGCAATGTTTAGTCTCCATGGCGTCTATGGTCTGCCTGACTACGGTCTTGGCAATATGGAACTGGGTCTTAGTATCGGACCAGTTGACTATCGGCATGATAGTCATGCCTTTGCCGACGCGAGCTTAAAATGGCACCCATGGCAAACTGCTATCGGCACAAGCAGCGCACTCGGGTTAACTGTCGGCGATACCGTAGGATTCGGGGTAAGCGGCAATGTCACCGGACACGTGCGAAACTTGCTCTATGCAGCACCCCACATCCACCTCGGCACTACAGGTACCCGAATCTCTGCCGGACCATACTACGCGACTCGAGATATATTCGATACACATGAGCGCATCGGCGCCCAGATTACATTTGAACAGTCACTGGTCATTATACCCAATTTCGCGCTGGTCGCGGACTGGCAGTCAGGTCACAATGCATTTTTCACCCCCGGACTTGGCTGGGTAAAAAATAATCTCACCCTATTGGCCGGATATGGCTTCTCCAACAATGGTCGCAAAGACGACCAATTAACCTTTGTAGGGATCCTTACCTTCTAATCAATCTCCCCCCTCACGCACCTTACGGAATTTGCATCACGCAAATATCCGTAAGGTGTTTTTTTATTTCTAAAATCCTTTCAGCGCCCTTCACAAATAAATAAACACGGGCTTGCAATGATAGAGATGTGAACGGCGGCAAAAACTTGTCAATAAATTCAAACCATGATACCGTAACGCAACCAGTTTCGTCCTTTGACACAGTAATTCAAGGAGCTATGCCGTGATATCAAGCCCCATGTCGCTTACGCTTTCTAATTTTAATCTATCCGCAGATCATGGATTTCTCTCTGATCCGGATCCGTTAACTGTCCTTCCCGATTCCTATATTTTCTCTCCGCTGGAAAAGTTGGCAAACAGATTGCCGCAGGAGCTTGCCGCAGGCACGTTGCGCAAACATCTTGATGAAAACGCGCAAAGACTTATGGCATACGCCAAACGCACAGAGATTCATCTGGATCGGTATCTATCCCGTGAAAACAATAGAGTACTCAAGAGGCTAAAGCTTATCTTTGATTACCTCGGCCAAGCATATGTCTGGGGTCAAGATCCTCCGGCACGCGTTATTCCTGCCGGCTTTGCGGAATTCTGGTACCGCATAGCAGAAAAACTTGATGTGCCGCCGATTCTGTCATATTCATCATATGTGCTCGATAATTGGCATCGCATTGATCCGAGTAAACCTATTGAACTCGGTAATATTGCGGTTAATCAAAATTTTCTCGGGGATACGGATGAAAATTGGTTTATTCTTGTCCATGTTGATATCGAAGAACGCGCTGCTTGGATCCCTGAATCGATCATCAACATGTTCTATGCATTAAGCGATAAAAATGTTGACGTGCTTGAGACGTACCTTTTATTACTGACCAATCCTCTAAAATGTATGTTGCAAACACTTTACCGTATGCCCGAAAACTGTGATGAACACATCTACTACACTCGCGTGCGCCCCTATCTTCATGGATCAAAAAACAATCCCGCACTTCCCGAGGGTCTTTTGTATGACGGCGTTGCCGACTATCATGGCAAGCCCCAGCAATTTCGCGGAGAAAGCGGAGCGCAAAGCGCTATTGTGCCAAGCCTCGTGGCGGCGTTGGATATCCGCCATACTCAAACTGCATTTACTCCGTATTTGGATGAGATACGCGCATATATGCCCAAAGGTCATCGATTGTTTGTTGAGACAATTGAGCATCTGTCCCGCAATGGTTATTCCATACTCGATTTCGTAGTTCAAAGAAAAACAAGCCACCCGATGCTCTATGATGCCTATCGTGCGTGTCGGCAAGCACTCTATGATTTCCGCCGCAAACACTATGAATATGTGGGGCGCTATATTCACAGCCAAGCACAACAGTACGCCGGCAACCCCATTGCCATCGGCACTGCAGGCACTCCCTTTATGACGTCTCTTAAACAATTGATGGATGAAACATTGTTTGAGTAAACAATACATCCGCTTGATATTTTCAAGCGGATTTTTTTATATAAAAAACAGCCCAAGCTGCGCGAGACGCAAACTTGGGCTTCATAAATAGAATTCTCCGACCGGTTAGCGGCATATCGTATTCCAACAAACCGCAACCGACTCAATCGGGACCCAAAGTACAAGGTCCCCGTCGTTAATGTCCACCGCGCCATCGCGGCGGGCAACGACATATCCCTTCATCTCCGCAATGCGGATGCATTGTCCTTGCTGAACAATGCGCTCCCTTTTATCCGACGCTTCATAAACATCGGACAAAAGTTCCGGCGCCGTACATCCCCACGACTGACGGGAAAAAACTCTATCTCCGATCCGCAAAAATTCATCAGCGGCTTTTTCCGGCGACGGCAAATACCTGATGAGTTTAGTCGCCATGACGTTGCCGGACGACTGTACTTGTACCATCCCTAACAAACCCATGTCCTTCGACCAATACTCGACAGATACTGCACCCGCCAATTCCTGTCCGCGAATTTCAAATGCATCAAATGTACCAGCGGGGACGTCAACACGAACCTTTTTTACCGTGTTTATAACAGCATAACGTTCTTTGCCTTTATCCGAAACTTTAAAACCGCTATACTGCCATTGTTCCTCCTTAAGAGGAGACTTCAGAACAAGTAGAGGAGGTTCGTAGCGTGTTGATACGGACCGGGAACCGCTATATGTCGTTATCCCCGACAACAGCATGCCGTCAGGAGAACGATCATAATACAGTTCCATCTTGGTCGTGATTGCTCCGGCAGAATTTTTGAATATCCATGAAAATACGGTAGAAATTTTTCCTCTGCCCTTGCTCCCTTCATTGGTAACCAAAAGGGTCCCCGCATCTTTCGAGTCACTGGTAACTCGAAATTCCCACCTATCTCCCTTCTGGGAAAAAAACTTATATATATCTTGAGCTTGGACTTCCGAAGAAAACCCGAGCCAAGAGATTAACGCGATAAAAACAGCAGTCACTGTAATGGTCTGATTCTTAATCACAAAAACTCCTTGTTAACGTACTCATTTCAGAAGTTCGTCATGAATCTTCTTATGCATGTATTATAGCATAATAATTTACTATAGTCAATACCAATATTTGACTAAAATTATATTATATGCTATAATAGGTACATAAACAGATTTGGTGCATGTTCATTGACAGAAGGATACATGAAATGAAGGCGTTTGCTAAACTCGTCATTACGCTAGCAGTAGTCTCCTTGATAGCGATCCCCTGTGAGGCAAAGGAAGGCCACCATCACCATAGAGGTCATGAAGGCGACCGCTACAGCTATAGTTTCCCCGTTTGGCCATTCTTCGTCCCCGGTCCTCCATCGTCTCCAGTTTTCTACAATAATGGAGGGCAGGGTTATTCGTCTCAAGGCGGTCTGCCGCCCTGTCCATACAGGGACTGCTCATATGTGGACCGCAATGCAATGGTTGCTGATGGATACAGGTCTCCCGGTGTCGCGGGTGGATCTGCAACAGTTGGCGGACCTACCGTGATATACCTACCACGAGAGTCCGAAAACCAGCAAGTCCAAAGACAAGAGCCGAGACAGTCGTCGGGACCGCAACTGGTTCAATTCCCACGCGAGCCGCGCCTGAAACAGGTCGCGGTCTCAACGGCAATCTTAATGAAAAAAGCGAAAACGCTTCACATCTACGGCAAGCCAATGTACCCTGACCTTCGCCCCGGAGAAGCGATGATTGTGTGTAACGCCGAAAGCGGATTCTATAAAACCGAAAGTCAGGATGGGCATTCATACCATAAGCAGCAATGCTGGAGGTATGATAATCCCGTCGGCGAAGAGCCCGTTGAAGAGGAGGTCTTCAAATAATTTCTGATGAGAGTTATGAGGCTCTCGTCTCACAGCTCGAAAGGCAAGAACCTTTCGAGCTTTTTTTATAAAAAATCTTATAAATAATATTTTATTACATGTCAATATCAACACGTGCAATATCTTATGCTATACTTGCATCATATGAAAAAACACAAGCTTATTATTTTAATTCTTATTATCGCTCTTGGTATTTTTTTCCGGTTTTTTCGCTTGCAAGATGTTCCTCTCGGTCTGTATCCCGATGAGGCAATGAACGGCAACAATGCGCTTGAAGCGCAAGCTACTCATGATTATAAAGTTTTTTATCCGGAAAATAACGGGCGTGAGGGTTTCTTTATTAATATCCAAGGCATCTCACTCGCTCTTTTTGGGAGAGAGCCATGGGCGCTGCGCGGCGTTTCGGCGCTCATGGGAAGCTTAACCATTCTCGCTGTATTTCTTTTTACCAAAGAACTTTTTTCCCAACGCGGAAATAAAAAAAAGCGAAGCGCTGCTGCAACTATCGCGCTTATCGCCGCGTTTTTTATTGCCACCTCTTATTGGCATATCAATTTTTCCCGCATCGGCTTTAGGGCGATCATGTTTCCGCTTCTTACTTCTTTCGCACTCTATTTTCTTTTGAAAGGCCTGCGCACAAAGCATATCGGAACACTTATCATTGCGGGAATTTTTACCGGTCTTGGCTTTCATACCTACATCGCATTCAGATTTTTCCCTTTCGTTGCCGCAATTCCCATCATCGGCGACATCTGGAATTACTATAAAAATAAGCCCGCTGATACAAAAGAAAAAAACGGAAAATTTGGTCTGTCTTGCAGTCCGTGCGCGATGGTATTATATCTTTTTATCACATTTGTCATTGCTCTGCCCATCGGCGTTTATTTCCTCCAGCACCCGCAAGATTTCATCGGCAGGGCGGGTCAGGTTTCCGTATTTGCAACTCCGTCTCCCATAAAAACATTTTTTGAATCAAACATCAAAACATGGGGCATGTTTTTTGTAAGCGGCGACTGCAATTGGCGCCATAATTATGACTGCCAGCCCGAGCTCGTATGGCCGCTTGCATTCTTTTTTGCCGTTGGAATTTTTATTACCGTGAGGGATCTTTTTAAACGAACCTATGAACGATCATCAGCTCCCATCCTCCTTCTGGGATGGCTTTTTATCATGTCAGTGCCGGCTACACTCACATTTGAAGGATTGCCTCATGCACTCCGTTCCATCGGCATGATTCCTCCGGTCATGATATTATCCGCATTGGGTTGCTGGCGAATGACCTATGCCCTGCTTCATTGGTTCGAAAAACAAAAATCACACTTCCCCGATAAAATAGCACAACTTGCAAGAATCCAAAAAGAGACCAAAATACTATTCATGATCCTTGTGCTTATCATACCGATTTATACATATCGACATTATTTCCTCCTTTGGGCAGGCAACCCAAAAACCTATTTTGCATTCTCTACGGATCTCTACCATTTAGGACAATATCTGCGGGACAAGCCGAACGATGTCACCGCCTATGTCATCGCTAACGCAGGCGGAACAGAAGTCCGCGGCATTCCTATGCCCGCACAAACTGTCATGTTCATGACCGACACATTCCGCGAGACCGAGCAAACACGTCAGCATATTCTCTATATACGCACCGATAAACTCGACAGTATCCATATAGAAAAATCGCAGAAAGTCTTGATTACATTTCTTGATGGCGGCGACAATGCCACTCTTTCTCTGGTCAAAAAAAAATTTCCTGATTTCAAGACAAAAGCTCCTTCGGACTTTGTCATATTGGAAAATTATTATTAGAGATGAGGTAGAGGCGTAGAGCGTTTAGGGGTTCAAAATTACTACACGCTATAGACTCTGCACTTGCACGTTTTTTAATGACGCAAACAAAGAATCACCATATAATCGCATTTCTTCTTCTCGGAGCAATGCTAGGGATGCTCCTTGCATCTATTCTCAATGAATCGGCAATTATTGATGAGATCGCCCATATTCCCGCAGGCGTAAGTTATATTACGCTGCTTGATTATCGCCTCAACCCCGAACACCCGCCGCTGTTAAAAGCAATTTCCGGGGCGTTTGTGCGTATATTTGTAAATCCCCATTTCCCCACCGACATCAAATCGTGGAAAGATGATATTAATGGTCAATGGAACATGGGGTATTCGTTTCTCTACGGGAACGGCAACAATGCCGATAATATTATCTTTTGGGGACGCATTCCTGTTATCTTGCTTGCAATTTTTTTGGGCTGGCTCTTGTACAATTGGGTGAATAAACGATTTGGATACGCCACCGCACTTCTCACCCTTGCGTTTTTTTGCTTTTCTCCCACCATGCTTGCGCATAGCCGCTATGTGACCACTGATCTTGGCGCAAGCTTTGGTTTTTTTATAGGCATCACCACATTTATCCATCTCCTTGAGCAACACACACGACGCAATGCAATTATTGCGGGACTTATGTTCGGCATTGCCCAGCTTCTCAAATTTTCTCTTGTACTTCTCGTGCCTATGTGTGCCGCTCTTTTTCTCCTTTGGATCGTCAGTATGCCCGTACACGGGAAAAAAGAATGGATGCACGCTACGGGTACGCTTCTCAAAAAAATTATTCTCATGCTTCTTGTAGCCCTAGCAGTTGTCTGGATTATCTACGGACTTTTCACCTATAATTATCCGCCTGAACGGCAACTGCGAGACGCAACGACGATCTTATCGTCATATGGATTCCGGCCCGCGGTTAATCTTGATCTCTGGCTTATCAGGCACTCGCTCACACGGCCGTTGGGACATTATATAATGGGCGTGCTGATGGTCCAGCAGCGGGCAGCCGGAGGAAATACCGCATACTTTCTTGGTGAAGTAGACAATAAAGGATCACGCCTGTATTTCCCGCTCCTTTATCTTGTCAAAGAACCTCTGCCGCTTCATATTTTTTCTCTGATTTCTCTTTTCTATATGATCGCCCAATTTCGTTCGTGGCGGTACCGCCGCAAAGAAACGCCGAAACAAGCTGCGCCATGGCGCGAAACCATTCACCGTTATTTCGTTGAATGGTCATGCGTAGCCGTGATTGCGATCTATTGGGCTATTTCCATAAAATCCCCGTTGAATATCGGCATACGCCACGTACTACCCACGTTTCCGTTCATATATATTCTTGTTGCGCGCGGCATTACGCACTGGACCCGCAGCTATCTCATTGTATGTCCTCAAAACTGGCGACAGGCATTGCGTAATGTTGTTGCGATATTTTTCACTACGCTCCCGCGTTACATAATCACGGGATTTTTGATCTTCTGGCTCATCATAGGCACGATAGCTGTTTCGCCTTCTTTTCTTTCGTTTTATAACGAACTTGCCGGCGGAACATCGCAAGGCTGGAGCATTGCGGTTGACTCCAACTATGACTGGGGACAGGATCTCAAGCGTCTTGCGGATTTTGTGAAAAAAAATAATATCCAAAAAATAAGCCTTGATTATTTTGGAGGCGGCGTGCCCCAATATTATTTGGGCGATCGAGTAGAATCATGGTCGTCATCACGAGGTCAAGCAAAAGGCTGGTTTGCAATTTCGGCCACATTCCGCCAAGGAACATTCGGCACCCCCGTACCCGGTTTCAACCATAATCCCGCAGACAACTATGACTGGCTCAAACCCTATCCTCCAATTGCCCGTATCGGGTATTCGATATTTGTCTATAAACTGCCGGAATAATATATATTCTTGTTCCCCTCCTATCCTAGGAGGGGTTAGGGGAGGTAGCTCAAAATATTATAGAGATTCTACCTCGCTCCTTGCCTCCCTTATGTTAGGAAAGGAACCTGTAAATATTGCTATATCTATGATGATATTTATGTATCTTGTACTAAAAACACATAGAAAGACTTGACAATATCTGCGGGTTTGCTATAATGTATATACTTCGTGGGTGGGTGACACTCATTGAGAAAGAGGTGGAATAAGGAGACATAACTCCCCACACTCGCTCAAGCACCGAGTGCTTTTTTTCACCCCCCGCGGTGATAGATAGATATCTCGATCCATAACCATAGGGCAGAAAAACTTTTAGCCCGCAATGGATCGCGATAGCCTCGGAGCGGCTTAAACTCCGAAGGAGAGGTGAACACAAAATCCTCCTGCCTGTATGCCTGCAAATATGGCAGCAGCGAACACAAGCCTCAACAGGTTGTGACCGAGGACTTTTCCCTCTCCTTATATGTTCTTTCCTGTAATACCAGCGCGGGAGTGATGCGACGCTTGATTCTATTATGATCCGTCACTCCCCCGCTGTCTTTCCTGTAAGTCCTTTAAAAATTTTATAGCGCTTCAAGTCTCTCTTTCTTTACGAGACTTCCAAGCGCATTCGAGAGCGGCGAGCGCACTCAAAAAGAGCACGCTCATACATATACATATTCTCTTAACGAGTCCGCATCGCCGCTCTCTCTTCAATACCCGTAGCAACGTTGTTGCTACGGGTTTTTCTTTTTATTTAAACTTATAAAATACCTTGTTTCCAAAACGCAAATCAACATAGTCGAGATTATTTCGCCTACTGCCTATCTCTTTTTCAAGTACGGTCTTAAGCACATAGAGCGCATGATCAAGGTCATCATCGCGATTTATCATCAGCGAGAACCCGGATTTACTCATTGCGCGCACCTCGCGAGGTACGTTGCGAAGCAGCTGATATCCGACAATAGGAGAATTAATAACCGACGGAAGCTTTGAATTAATATCCTTGATACGCCCCATCATCAGCGAATCAATTGCCCGGCTGCCTATCACAACCTCCGAAGCATTCGTAGAAATTTTCATAATCAAAAAACCTTGCGTCTGTGGAGCTTTATCGTACGCGATGCCTGCGGTATCAAGATAACTGCACCCAATATCGCGATGTTCATCGGGCACTGCATCCTCACTCACGGCGTCATTGCAAAGAATGCCAAACATCACCCGCTCTTTTACCGCAAGAACCAGTTTATTGGGAAATTCCTTTACCACCGTCACCTCCGCAATCAACGGAAATTTCTGTTTAAGAGTATCACCTATGATCTGTGCCGGAGCTACAAGCAAAAAACGATAGGGGATTAATCCTGCCAGATAAGAACCGGAAAGTGCGGACATGATTTCTTTTTGTACATCTTCTTCACGAACCGCACTTAATCCTGTGATAGAAATCTGCTGTATTTGTAACGCAGAAAGACGCATAGTAACGATACTTGCTATAACGAAACATACAAAAAAAATAATACTGATGATCACTCTTATACGAACGATCGATTTCTTCTTGTTCGTATATTTTTTTTCTCTGGGTATATAGAAAATCCTGTTGTTCATACACACAATGCTAATATACAAATGCGCGCGAATGATAGAAATAAATTATACCTGCCGTTTCAGGATAACAATCAAAAAAATATTCTCCGCCGTCACACTATAATTCTTTTAATAAGCGGATTAATCCTCGTGAGAATTTCATATGCACTCGTACCAATCATACGGCCGAGATCTTCGGCGCTTATATCTTCTTTGCCCTGTATTCCGATAATCACCACTTCATCACCTGATCGCGTAATCGGAATATCCGTCACATCAATCACCACCATATCCATGGAAATACGACCGAGCACCGGCGCGCGCTTCCCCCGCACAAGCATAGATCCTTGTGAAGAAAATCCACGGTCATATCCATGCCAATAGCCAATAGGAACCACCGCAATTCTCGTCGCTCTATGGGTACGTTCAGTTAAATCATATCCTACAAACGATCCCTTAGGAATTTGCTTTGTTTCCGCAATAACTGTCTTCCATGTAAGAACCGGTTTAAGTCTAATTCGCATTTCCTGTTCTAATTTTTCGGTTTTTCGTTTTCCGTTTTTCGCTTCCTCTGACGGCCAATACCCATAAAGTCCCATGCCGATACGCACCATATCAAGATGCGCATCGGGAAACAGCAATGTCCCTCCGGTAGCGGCTGCATGGCGAATCAAAGGAGAAAACCCTGCAGTCTCAATGGCAGATATATATTCTTTAAAACTTGCAAGCTGTGCGAGCGTATAAGTGGGATAGGCGGCATCTTTTGCCGATGCAAAATGCGTGAATACGCCTTCCGGAACTATATGCTTTTTTCTCATAAACCTGATGAGTCGTCCTCTATCGCGATCAAGAAATCCCTGCCGATGCATACCGGTATCCAGCTTCAGATGGATTGCCGGACGAATATTCATGGCACTCAATGCATTGAGCGCATCAAAATTTGATATACTGATGCTAATACGTTCCCGTGCAGCGTCTTCCATGCGCGTGGGAAGCGTAAACCCAAGAACAAGAATGGGATTTGTAATACCTTCACGCCGTAAACGCAACGCCTCCACAATTGAATCAACGCCAAACCATCCCTTACGTGCAAAGACTTTCGTATTTACAAGTTCCTGTGCCGTTGCCACAAGCCCGTGCCCATACGCATTTGATTTAATTACCGCCATAAATCGTGTATCTGGCGTAATGAATCGAAAAAATTCCCCCACATTGTGGCGGAGGGCATGACGATCTATCTCAATCCAAGTACGTAGAGTGTGAGGCACAAAGCTTGTAGGAATTAGCTTGTAGGAAAATCCCCCGCCTTCTCTTTCCTCCAAGCTAATTCCTTATTTTTTATCTTCTAATTTCTTTAATCCCCCCCATATACGCCTGCAACACCTCCGGCACGCGCACTGATCCGTCTTCTTGCTGATAGTTCTCCAATATGGCAATAAGCGTGCGACCGATTGCAAATGCGGTTCCGTTCACCGTATGAAGAAGATGTGTATCACCGTTTGCGTCGCGAAATTTTGCATTCAAGCGCCGCGCCTGGAAATCGCGCGTATTTGATGTGGAATGAGTCTCGCGATATTCCCCTTTTCCTTCGTTCTGACCCGGAAGCCATGTTTCGATATCGTATTGCTTTGCATCAGACCAGACCATATCACCGGCGCATATCAGCATCACGCGATACGGCAATTGCAGCTCATCCATCAACGCCTGCTGAATGGAGCAAAAAAATTCATGCTCGTCTTTGGAATTTTCGGGACTGGCAAATGAAAACATTTCCAATTTATCAAACTGATGCACGCGTAAAATCCCGCGCGTATCCTTGCCGTATGATCCGGCCTCGCGGCGAAAACAAGTAGAAAATGCTATATGCCGATGCGGTAATTTTTCTTCATTCAAGATCTCATCCATGTGCATAGCACCCGTCGTATGCTCCGCACTTCCTATTAAATACAAATTATCCTTAGGGAGAAAATAGCGTTCTTCTTCCTGCCCGGGATCGAGTTTCCCCATGGCGCGAAATACCTCCGGCCGTATCATAACCGGCGGAACAAGGGGAATAAACGGCTTGGATGATATCGCAAGACCAAACTTTTTAATCACGCCTTTTAACCATACTTCATTGAAAAGTCGGGAAAATACCATTTGCACCAGTGCGAATTCCAGCAACGGCGCCTCATGCTTCAAATACCCAAACCGCGTACCCGATACTTTTGCCGCGCGATCCGTATCAATAAGATCAAGTATTTCTCCTAAGCTCACATAGTCTCGAGGTCTAAAGTTAAAATGAAATTTTTCCCCTCCCTCATGCAACACCTTATTTTCCGTATCATCTTTACCCATGGGCACGTCCGGATCGGGTATGTTCGGAATCTTATACATGAGAGAAATAAATTCCTCTTCAAGCGTTTTTAATTCAAAATCTGTATCTCCAATTTTTTGTTTTAATATCTTTGACTCTTCGATCACATCCTTTTTTTCATCGCCCGACAATGCAGAAATTCGATCACTCATGTCATTTTGCTTCATTCGCATTTCTTCAACTTCTTGAATTTTCCCTCTCCGCTTCTCATCAAGTGAAATAAGATAATCCACATCAAAAACTACACTACGCTTGTGCAGCGCTTCTTTTATCGCTTCCGGATGTTCGCGGATAAATTTGATGTCCAACATAAAAACGTCAATTAGTTACTTTCCTTTGGTCGCATAGTGGGAAATAAAACCGCTTCGCGGATATTTTTTGTATCCGTCAAAAACATTACGAGCCGATCAATGCCGATGGCGGCTCCGGCGGCGGGAGGCATGCCGTATTCGAGCGCTTCGATGAATGATTCATCAAGGGGATGGGTTTCTTCTTCTCCCTCTTGGCTCATTTTTTCCTGGGCAAGAAATCGCTCGCGCTGATCAAGAGGATCGTTTAATTCGGAAAACGCATTAACCATTTCAAGGCCGCCTATGACAAGCTGAAAACGCCGCACGGTATCTGCCGTACGCTTTTTAGCAAGCGGAGAAATATCAAGAGGATGGTTCATGATAAATGTAGGCTGCACCATATAAGGACGGCAAATTTTTTTATAAATCTCATCCGCAATTTTGCCTTTTGAGTCATGAGGCGACGCATCAATGCCCAGCTGACGGGCGCGCATGGCAAGTGAATCGCGCGTCTCCCGATCATAATCCGCAATCAAAGCATAGCGCTGTAATACTTCTTTAAAATCAAACCTGGCGAATTTTTTTGCAAAAAATATCTCTTTGCCGTCGTATTCAATAGTGCTCTTGATGCCTATTTCTTTAAGAATAAACCCAAAACACTTTTCCACGCATTCCATCATCATCTCCTCATCCCAGAATGCGGCATACCACTCGATTGAAGTAAACTCCGGATTATGAGACTGATCAATTCCTTCATTGCGAAAACTTTTTCCCAGCTCATAAACTTTTTTAAATCCTCCCACCAAAAGCTGTTTTAAATAAAGTTCAGGCGCTATACGCAAGTAGAGATCAATATCCAATGCATTGTGATGCGTCTTGAACGGACGCGCAAGCGCTCCTCCGGCAATTGAATGAAACATCGGCGTCTCTACCTCAAGAAAACCGTCACGGTCAAAAAATGCCCGCACCGCGCGGATAATCTGCGAACGCCGTTCAAAGCGCTTACGCGCATCCTCATTCATCACAAGATCAAGATACCGTTTACGGAACCGCTCTTCCACATCCTGCAACCCGTGCCATTTTTCCGGTAACGGACGCAACGATTTTGCAAGCATTACCCACCCGGTCACCTCAACGGACTTTTCTTTGCGCTGGGTTTCAAATGCACGTCCTTTGACTTGAATGAAATCACCAATATCTACCGTATCGAAAAATAAATCATATTGATCATTTAAGATATCTCGTTTGAAATACGCCTGGATTTTGCCGGTGCCGTCTTGAAGGTCAACAAACGTAGACCCTCCGTGCTCCCGCTTTGCCATCACGCGCCCCGCGACCCCAACTCCTTTTTTGAGTTTTGCTGCTGCAGAAAATTTCTTCACCAAATCAGCGATCTCATGCGTTCGCTCGGTTTTTGAGGGATAGGGATCAATGCCCTTTGCCAAAAGGGTTTCGCGTTTCGCTATTCGTTCATTGCGGATTTCATCAAGTGCCATATAGAAAGTATAGCAAACAAATGGGCTTCAGGTATATTGACATCTGTCAATATATATACCAGTATATATTCAGTCATCAATGTATAGCTTTAGAAATAATTTTCTTGGGAGCATACCATGAAAGTCATTACACTGGCTGTTTCAGTCCATGATAATCTGTATGAAGCGTTAATAGAGCTTGATAAAAAGACAAATAAGGTTGGTAAATCTCGACGTATTATATCAGTGAGCGGTGTTGGTTTTCTGCCCGGCACAGTCTATAACGTCCCCGTCATCACAAGAACCGTCACTTTTGATGAGTATAACGAGAACCCCTAAAACATAAACCCCGATGCACACGCATCGGGGTTTCATTTATCACATCAAAAAAACGAAACTATCCCAGAAGTTTCATCACCGCCCGCGCAAGCTTATTTGCATCATGGAGAAACGGATTGCGGATCTTTGCAATCGGATCTGCGCTCGTAGATTTCCGAATCTTTGAGCTTGCAAGCGATATGCCGATATACCGCTTATCTTTTTTTAGTTCACTCGAAAAAGCTACCGCAGACCCGACAGCTCCTGCGTATTCTTTGATGAGCGCAGGATCAACCGGAGATGTATTATATATAACATAATCAAAAATATCTTTTTTAGTATATTGTTCCAATACATTAAGAAAATCAGTTACCGAGAACCCATCCGTATGCCCGGGTTGAGTAAAAAGATTTGCCACATAAATTTTTTTCGCGCGAGACGCAAGAAACGCCTGTTTGATTTCCGGCACGAGCAGATTCGGAAGCACGCTGGAATATAAGTTACCGGGACCCACCACAATCATATCGGCTTCATGAATTGCTTTAATTGCGCGCGGATTTGCCTTTACTGAAACTGGTGAAAGCAAAAGTGTTTTAAGATTTTTATGAATTTCTTTTGAAAGCGTTACCGCGTGCTCGCCTTCAAGTTTTTTGCCATTTGCGAGTTTCGCAATCAGAGTAACCGGACGCAAGGTCATAGGAATCAGCGAGCCCTGCGCTCCTACCAATTCAAGAAGCTGATCAATCGCCTGCTGGAAATCATTATTTTTTTGATAAAAAAGAGTAATGAGAAGATTACCTAATGTATGCCCATGCAAAAATCCTTTATGGAATCGATCGTTTAAATAATTGAAATCACTGTGCGCGAGAGCAATAAGACATTGGCGAATATCCCCGGGCGGAATCATATTGAATTCCTTGCGCAAAACTCCCGAGGAGCTTCCGTCATCTGCGGTGGTAATAATCGCCGAAAGTGTTACGGGAAAACGCTTAAGACCTGAAAGAAGCACGGATGTCCCCGTGCCTCCTCCCATGACCAGTATATGTTTTTGTTTTTTTGGCATAATAACAAATAATGTAACGACAGCTAATAATGATTTGTTTTGATAATCATACACAAAAAAACCCGATAGGAAAACCTATCGGGTAAAAATAAATGATATCGGCTATCCGAAGCGATCGCCAAGAGTGAAGGCGATGAATGTCCGGTCATCATCAAGATTTTTAACGCCTTGCAATCGCAGTGAACATGTCGCCGTATTCAAATACGCCTTCATCCTCCTATTTTTAACGTGATCTTCCAAGCCATATGCACCACGCAACAGGAGCATAATCTCGGCACGAAAACTCACATCAAAAATAAAAGGGTACATGCCATCTGAAAAAAGGATCACTATATCCCCAAATTTTAATTCAATAGATCCCGTCTTAACATACTCCAGAGCAGACAGCTCGCCGGTAAGTGCGCCATACGTCATAAATGGCTCATTGGGACGATTGCGTAACTTGCGTCTCCAGAGAATCTCTCTTTCATCTTTATCACGAAACCCCCATCCTTCTCGAAATTGCTCCAATATCCCTATAGGATTTTCTGATAAAAATTTTGGATACAGTTGAGCATCATCATACACCAGTATGCCGCAATCTCCGATGTATCCGTATTCAAACTTGTGAGGATGTCCCTTGCTCAACTTACCCGCAACGCCGACACAGGACAGATAGTCATTATGAAGATAATCAACGGTTTCAGGAGTAATGCCGTGTAGCTCACGATTCAACCTCTCAATCCCGGCGTTAGCAAGCGCGAACGGTTCGCATAGAGACTTGCTTGTCATAAGCGCAGGTATTACTTCATGACAGAATACCGCCGCCGCAGGATAAGACGAGCAATCTTCTCCTTGGTAACCATCTTTGCATGTACGACTCACGCCATCTGCTACCGCGAATGATCTTCCATATTCCCACCAAGAATAGTCATCATCATTGGACTTTGATTTAGTGTTATCTTGCTTGAATGCAAATACTCTCAAATCCTCCACAGTCTATCTCCTTATTGTAAATGATCTAAAATAATTTATACCATGCCAAAAAATTATTTAATCTCTATAATTTTATATTCAACCGATCCGCCCGGTGTTTTAACTTCTACCGTATTGCCGATACGGCGATTCAAAAATGCTTTGCCAAGCGGTGATTCGTTGGATATTTTTCCTTCCGTAGGTTTTGCTTCTTCGGAACCGACGATTTTATACGTCTCTGGTCCCCGTCCGCCATCCACTACCACCGTTGATCCTACGGTAACCACATCAAGCGGCCGTTCGGATTTAATCACCACCGCATTGCGAATCATCTCTTCCAATCCGCCGATTTGCTGTTCCACAAGCGTTTGCTCCTCTTTGGTCTCTTGATATTCGGCATTTTCCGATAAGTCGCCTAGACTTTTTGCATGTTCGAGACGCACGGCGATTTCCTGCCGTTTCGTTGTTTTTAACTCATGCAATTCTTGCTTTAATTTTTCGAGTCCTTCTGCAGAAATATATTCGGGCATAGTAAAAATAAATAACTAATATAAATGCTAACGTGCCTATCAGTGTACTGAATACCCGTGCAGCCGTCAAGACGTGCAGGGTGTGGATAATTTTTCCAAAAATAGCGCGGAAGTTTTTAAGCTTCCGCGTCCGCATAACTTAACTCTTTACCCGACCGATAGAAGACCTCAATAGTATTTTAACTCATCTTATTTTTTCTATATCTCTCAATTCTGCGCAATCAGATACAAGCCAAAAAATACCACAACCGCCCCCACTACGACAATAATCCAAAAAACAGGATTTTCCAACATATGACGCTCCTCAGCCCTCTGAATTTTTCTTCATGGCTGTCCAGAGGTAATATGCAAAGACCGCAAACCCCCCAGCCGACATCAATATAAGGATCCATTGCCATGGAAACATCATACATTCCTTCTTGGAAATTTTGGAACAACAGAAGGTACCAAATGTTCTACTTGTATTATAAAATATAACAATAGAAGGATCAATGATACGGGGTAGTTGATGATGATGTTACTGGCACCATCTCTGCCGGAGTTGAAGTCGCACTATTGTTTCCATTTGTTTTTCCATGATAACCAAAGTACCAATTAAGTATCTCGCGCGTGATGGGAGCGGCAATGGATGATCCTTCACCGCCGTGTTCCACCATCACCGCAATCGCAATTTCGGGTTTCTCATATGGCGCGAATGCCACAAACCATGCATGGGGAGATGACACACCAACTTCCGCTGTTCCGGTTTTTGCGGCAACCGCAACCGGCACATTTTGGAGCGAACGCGCGGTTCCATCTGTCACCGTACGGCGCATGCCTATACGCGCTTCACGCAAATACGCCGGATCGATCATGTTACTGCGAATAACTTCCGGCTCCACATGGCGCAGCACGTTTCCTTCATCATCAAGAACGCTATCAAGTAAATGAGGCTTATAGAGCGTGCCGCCGTTTGCAATAGCCGCGATGACGGACGTAATTTGCAGTGGCGTTACTTGCACGCCTCCCTGACCGATGGATACGTTATACGTATCCCCTACCCGCCAAATTGGATTTTCCGGATTTGTGGCTTTTTTTGTGTTTGGATCCGGAAAAAAACCATTTTTTTCACCCGGCATGTCAATGCCCAATCGGGTACCAAGACCAAACGCCGTAGCATATTTTTTCAACCGTTCAATACCAAGACCTATCTGATCCCGATACCCTCCGCCGATCATATAAAAATAAACATCAGCCGAATTTGCAATCGCATCATAAAAATCAATCCACCCGTGTTTTTTCCAGTCTTTAAAAATCGAAGATTGACCCGGATGATACGGATTGGGGATCTCAATAAAGCCTTCATCATAAATTTTTTTATGCGGATCAATGATATGCTCCTGAAGTGCTGCTGCGGCAAAGAGCGGTTTAATAATGGATCCCGAAGGAAATTCTCCCGCAATACTCCTATCAAACATTGGAGAAAGCCGATTACTCAAGAGCTGCTGAAAATCATTTGCGCTCATGCCGGAGCTTAACATATTGCTATCAAAACCGGGAAAGCTTACCAGGGCGCGTATTGCTCCGGTATTCACGTCTGTTATGACAACACTTCCGCCATTTCTTCCATCCGTATATCCTTTCAATGTGTCATAGGCAACTTTTTGCAAATCGCCGTCAAGCGTGAGGAGCAAAGGATGCCCGGCAATCGGTGTCTGGCTCAAACGAAATCGTGTTTCTCTGCCCTGCGAATCAACTTCCACAATTTTTTTCCCCACCACTCCTCGAAGCTCTGCATCATAAAATTGCTCAAGTCCGCTTTTCCCGATTGACTCCTCAAATTGATACTGCGGATTACCTTGCATATCGTTTTCTGAAATCTTACCGATAAAACCGATCACATGAGACAACGCATAAGGGCTTACATATTCTCTTCGATAGCTCTCTACCACCTCGATACCCGGTAATAATTCACGACGCGCGGAAATTTCAGCCATCATATCAAGGGGAATATCGCGGGTAATCACGACACGACTCGGGACATTACGCAACGCATAGCCTTGTGGAAATCCAAGAGCGATAAAAAATGATTGATCTTTTTTAAGAATTCGCCCAAGCAAAGAAAAAGTATCTGCCAGCCGTTGAGAAGAATTTATCGGAGCTTGAGTCGAACAATCAGATTTTCTGGCAAAAGGCGGGGGGGGACTTGCACTTATTCCCAAACCTGCCCTGCTGGCCTCTCCTGTTATGCTCACGCAAGCGTAAGAATTTTCTTTCGCCGCGAGTACCGCATTTGAGAACACATCTTTTTCAAAAAGAATACTGAATGAGGGAATATTTTCCACCAAAGGCTTATGGTTTCTGTCATAAAAAATTCCCCTTGGAGGAAAAACAGAACGAGTGAGAAACCGATTTTCTTGGGATTGCGCATAAAACTTTTCACCGTCAGTAATTTGTAGAGTATGCGCCCGCAAGAGCAGATACCCCATACCTAAGAATATAAAAAAGAGGAACATGATAGAAGACAGCCGACCGATCGGCTTTTCAATTTTACCTTCCCAAATGGTCCCTCCTGCATTAAGCGCGCTTATGGAATCAGCCAATATCTCATCAGGATCAAGCAACCCTTCTTGTGATGATGAAAAATGTTTTTTTCTCATAGTAATATCAATGAAGACGCAGGCGCTATCAACATTCGGAATATAATCATCAAGATGACGATGTTTAATGCGATTACCATACGGGACCCGGTATTTGAAAAAAAAGATTTCATTGGCTCACATATATATGCCATACACACAAAGATAAGCGTGTACGTGCCTATGGGCAAAAATCCCATTATATCAAGCAATAAACCCAAAACAAACGCGCACACGAGCCGTTGTCCAAGAGTAAAACGCCAAAACCAATAACATGCCGCTCCTATCACAAGCGGAGGAACAATACTGCCGATGACACGAGCAAAAAAAACGTCAAGTATCAGCGCAATACCAATAGTGAATATAAGTAAAACAATTGTTTTCATAAAAAACATAAAACAAACGAATATGTACGCTGACTATTTTAGACTAACTGCGTAATTACTTGTTTAAAATCACAAATACTTCTTCTTCCAAATCCGGATGGCTTATAAGTACTGCGCGTACCTCCTTGAATGCACCTGTCCCACTTGTCTCCACGCGCACCACTTCTCCCAGCAAAAACACAGATTGAGCGCTTTTCACCATTACATAATCGCCGCTACGCACTGCCGCATTCTGCGGGAGGAGTTCAAGTGAGAACGCCCTATTGCCCAATCCTTTTGCGAATGCCTTTACCCCCGACGGCACTAACTCGACATCAAAAACTTCTTCTGTATTTGCGGCAATACCCACTTTCGCAAATGAATTTTCCACATCCTTGACTGTACCTACAAGCAAACCGTTTGCATCAACCACCACTGTCCCTTTCTGGATATTTTCATTCGCTCCGCGATCAATGAGAAGATATTCTTTCCCAAGCTCGCTTCCATAATATACGACTGAAGCGCCTTGCATGGACACCTTATATTTTTCTTTAAATCCCAGTGCCGACCGCAAACGATTATTTTCAGCCGTCAATTCACCAATAGTCGCAGTAGCTCCCGCAAGCTTTTCTTCTTGATCTGTATTTATTTTGCCATCTGCCGTCACGCTACCGCTCTCCCATATACGAAAGGAGTTGAACGGATGAATCAAAACACTTATTCCCTTAAACATCTGTGCCCGTACAAAACGCATCGGTGTGCTTGCATTGAAAAAAATAAGCAATCCGAGAAGGATTACCGTAACGCCTAAAGAGATAAAAAAACGGGAACGCTTCATAAGCAGGAATTAGGAATTAGCTTGTAGCTTGCAGGAAAGAGGGTAAAATTTTTCCTACAAGCTAATTCCTAATTCCTACAAGCTAGTTAGTGCGGAACTTTTTCAAAATCCGTGCTTACCAATACTTCTTTCAATGAGTCAATATCTTCAAGAATAATACCCGTGCCGCGTACAACCGCAGTAAGCGGGTCTTCCGCTACTTTTACCGGGATCTTCGTTTCTTCTTGAATCAGATGATCAAGACCTCTCAAAAGAGAACCGCCACCTACAAGAATAATACCCCGATGCATAATATCCGCGACAAGCTCCGGCGGTGTTTCTTCGACTGCCGCTTTAATCGTGTTCACCAACACATTAATAGAATGTCGCATTGCTCGCCTGATATCTGCATCGTCCACGATTAACTCTTTGGGAAGACCGGTAACGAGATCTCTGCCGCGCATAGTTGCTTCCATTGGCTCGGGAAGTTCGTGCGCCGATCCGATTGCGATTTTAATATCTTCGGCAGTCCGCTCACCGAGCAAAAGTTTAAACTCATCGCGCGCAAATCGGATAATATCTTCATTTAATTTATCCCCCGCAATGCGTAAATTTTTTGATACCACAATGCCGCCAAGAGAAATCACGGCAATATCCGATGTGCCTCCCCCAATATCTACGACAAGCGAACCAACCGCTTCCTGTACTGGAAGACGAACACCAATAGCCGCTGCCATTGGCTCTTCCACTAAATATACTTCTCTGGCACCCGCATTTTTTGCCGCATCTTCAACTGCGCGCTTTTCTACCTCTGTAACGCCCGAAGGAATCCCAATGACCACGCGGGGACGCGCAAACATTGAAAATGTTTCCTCGTGCACTTTGCGAATAAAATGCTTAAGCATTTCTTCGGTGACTTCAAAGTCCGACACCACGCCTGCCACGAGCGGACGAGATGCCACGATCTGCGCCGGCGTGCGCCCCACCATGCGCTTTGCATCAGTGCCGATTGCCACGATTTGACCGGTTTTTTGATTAATAGCAACCACGGAGGGTTCATTAATCACGATCCCTCGGCCACGCACATACACAAGGGTATTTGCCGTACCTAGATCAATACCAATATCTTTCGAAAAATAACCAAACAATTTGTTGAGCATCTGAAAAAAATTATAAAGTGTTACAGGTAAAAATAAAAATAGCTGACAGTTTGTAGAACATAAGAAACTGCCTAAAAAGTCCATATTCGGCTGCAAATGATTCAGGATTCGTCAACGCATGTTACACATGCGCCTCCTCATCCTTCATCATCTTCGCTCGAATTTCTGAAATTTCGCTACGAAAGAGACTTTTTAGACAGTTTCTAAAAAAAATTACGCACCTACCTCATACCAACTATAAAATCTTTTCTTATTATCCCTTCACCTTTTTCAATACATCTTTTTCTAAAACCAGTTCAACTACCCCATCCGATCTTCTCTTCATTTCAACACGTTTTGCATCAATCGTTTTTTCACTTATCACCAATCGCCACGGTATGCCAATCAGATCTGCATCAGCGAATTTCTCGCCAGCGGATCGTTCGTCGCGATCATCGTATAATACCTCCACTCCTTTAGCAAGGAGATTCTTATACAATTTTTCCGCTGCCTTTTTTACTTGGGTTCGCTCACTTTTTAATTCAATCAAATGCACGCGAAAGGGCGCTACCGCCTCGGGCCATATGATTCCTTTCTTATCATGATGGACCTCTACAATAGTTCCCATCAAACGTCCAGGACCGATACCATAGCTTCCCATCACTACCGGATGAGCCGCTCCCCCTTCGTCAAGATAATTTAATCCATAACTTTCGGAAAATTTTGTTCCAAGCTTAAAAATATTTCCCACTTCAACGCTTCGCCCAAGCTTAAGTTCTTCTTTCTGACAGGTGGGGCATTTATTACCTTCCCGCAACGAGCTAATCTCTTTATTTTGCGCATACCCGCAGCCGGTGCAGTATATAATCCAATCCTCACCCGCATCAGTAAGTACTTGGTACTCATGCGTAAATTGCTTGGTAAATGTTCCGCCCGAAGCTTCCGTAACATAGGCATGCACCCCGCAACGAGAAAAGATAGCGCGATACGCCCGATCCGCCTCTGTATAAAAACGATCCAAATCTTTTGCGTCCCTATGAAAGCTATAGAGATCTTTCATGAGGAACTCGCGACCGCGGATAATTCCCGATTTTGCGCGCGGCTCATCGCGGAATTTGGTCTGGATTTGATATACGCACAAAGGCAAATCACGATATGATTGAATCGCGCGGCCCGCAACATCGGTAACTACTTCTTCATGCGTACTTGCAAGCCCGACCTCGCGCCCCGAATGGTCTTTGAACTGATACATGATATCCTTCAGTACGTCCCATCGCCCGGTCTTTTCCCATCGTTCTTTGGGCTGGAGCGATGCAAACAGCATCTCCTGCCCGCCGATCGCATTCATCTCCTCACGAATGATGCTGTTTATTTTTTCAAGCACGCGAAATCCGAGCGGCAGATACTCGTATATACCCGCCATACTCTTATGCACAAAACCGCCCCGCTCAAGGAGTTTTGCATTTTCCGATATTTCATCTTTAGGCGCTTCATGCAATGTTTTCCCGAATAGTTGGGATTGTCTCATGGAATGAGTATACGCTATGCATGAAAAAAAATGAATTGACAAGCATACTTGATAGTGGTATATATATTAGGTGTTTTTGCTTCTTGATAACCCTTACTGGAGAAAAAAATGAGAATCGTAATTGAAAGACAAGATGACAACAAATACTTTTCAATAGAACATACCGGTATTTATTGCGAGGAGCCCTACACAGGAGTATACGGCAATATCCAGCTACTCCGCCGTCACATTAATCAGCTCTTGGATTTGGTTCAAAATATAGACTTGCAGCTAACACTTATCGAACGGTTTCGCGCCGGAGCAAATGATGAAAGTCTGCAGCCCTCTGTTCGTAATTTTATGAGAACCGAACTTGCAAAATGGGAAAATAATTTTCTTGCCGCTCCGGATGTCAAACTATCAATTGCCCAATCAGCCAGCTCGTAATCAGAAAGGGAAATCCTCTTTCCCCGCTAAAACCAAAAACGGCCAAAAGGCCGTTTTTTTATCTATCAAACGAATTATATCATTTGAGCAATCCGCCTCACATGCTCCACCAGTGTTGCCGTATAGCCATACTCATTGTCATACCAGGAAAAAACCGTCACAAGATTGCCGTCAGTCACTTTTGTGAGCAATGAATCAACAATAGAGCCATAGGGTTCGCCTATGATATCGGAGGATACAAGCTCGTCTTTGGTAACATGCAAAATTCTTGACCACCGGGGAGATTGTTCCGCGTTCATAAAAAGTGTATTCACTTCTTCTCTGGTCGTCGGCTTATTAACAAGGGCAGTAATCACGCTTAATGATCCGGTGATTGACGGTATGCGCACGGATACTGCATCAAATTTTCCTTTCAAATCGGGAATTGCTTGTATCACGGCTTCAGCAGCACCTGTACTTGAAGGCACGATATTGACCGCAGCTGCTCTCCCGCGGCGAAAATCTTTTGCGTCAGGACCATCTACGAGTTTTTGCGTTGCCGTATATGAATGCACCGTCATCATGCTTGCTTTTTGAATGCCCAAATTCTCATGCAAGATTGCCATAACCGGAGCAACGGAATTCGTGGTGCACGATGCATTGGACGAAATGCAAAGCGGTGTTTTAAAACGATCATCATTGACACCAATCAGTGCCGTGGTCACATCTCCTTTTGCCGGAGCTGTAATCACGACATGCTTTGCACCCGCTTTCACATGAACAGATGCTTTTTCGCCGTCCGCAAAAAATCCCGTTGCCTCGATAACCACATCAATGCCAAGATCCTTCCACGGCAAAGTGCTGGGATCTTTTTGGGCAAACACTTTTATCTCTTTGCCGTCTACAACGAGTTTCGCCTCACCCGACTCAACTGATTTTCCATATTTTCTATATACGGAATCGTATTTCAAAAGATACGCGAGCGTTGCCGTATCCGTAAGATCATTAATTGCAACTATATTAAATTCCGGAAGCCCGAATGCTTCGCGGAAAAATGAGCGGCCAATGCGGCCAAAACCATTGATTGCGATTGTTTTCATATAATTAATTATGGCAACTATATACAAAGTTACTCTCGACTAAAAGTTTTTATTTATTTCTTTTTCAATTCTTGATCTGCCCTATAGTCTGCATATTTATCTCGTATGACCCAAGAAGCTATTCTAAAAATAAGTTCCAGCGATTCATCGGGATGATTTACGGCATACTCTTTCAAGCAATCCATGGCAGGATTATTTTTTAAACTATCCAAAACTTTTTCTGCTCCTTTTTCGTAGTCATAAAGTGTTCTCAACCCTTCACTGTCCATTAAAGCAAAAATCTCTTTTTCCAGTACAGGAAGAACTGTTTTATAAAATCCTGCATCAGCTAGTAATTTCTCTCCTTCTGCATTCGGTACAGTAGGGCTATTACTTATACCATATCGCGTATGAATCTGAAGTGCTTTTATATCAGATCCATGTGTTGCAATAGAAGTCCTGAAATCATCTATACTCTTTCGTATATCATCTGTTGTCTTTAATAGGCCATGAACCCTTTCATCTGTACGAATGATTATTTCTTTTGTTTTTCCAAGCAAAAGAGTAGAAATCCATCCGCCTATTTTTTCAATTGTAGACAACTTGTCATTCATATTTTATAGAGTAGTTTTCTAGATAGTTCCCTTATATAACAGTATAAAATTACTTCATCGCCTGCGCAACCCGCTCCAGCGCGCGCGTATACGCGGCTTCGCGCCATGATACGTTATGCGCTTCTTTTGTTTCCGCCACCGCGCAAAACGCGGCTACCATTTTTTCTTCAATCGCCTGCAGTACGCGTTCTGACGGCCAATAATCATTGGCAAGAGACTGCATCCATTCAAAATATGATCCCACCACTCCCCCGCCGTTAGCCAAAATATCGGGAATGATTTCAATTCCTTTTGAAATAAGGATTGCATCTGCTTCAGTGGTCAGAGGACCATTTGCCATTTCCAAAATCACGCGCGCTTTCACGTCAGGTGCGTTATCTTCGGTTATCTGATTTTCAAGAGCCGCGGGAATGAGGATATCGGTTCTAAGCGTCAATAAGCTCGCATTACTGCAATCGCGGCAAAGCATCTCATGGGGAGCTTGCGCATAACATTTATTCCGATCAATCATGCCGGTTTTTTCTTTTACTTCAAGAAGTCGCAAGATATTAATTCCTTCCGGCTCGCACAGTCCGCCCTTGGAATCGGAAACCGCGATAATTTTTAATCCATGCTGATAGAAGAATGACGCAATATTCTGCCCTACATTACCGAATCCCTGAATCGCCACCGTCACATCCTTTATATTAGTTGCAAGAGATTTACGCGCCATATATTCCCTCATAACTACAAACCCGCCAAATCCCGTTGCTTCTTCACGGCCTTCAGATCCTCCTTTTCCCACGGGTTTACCGGTAAATGCCGCCAGTGAAGGCTTGCCGATTATTTTTTCATACTCGTCTACCATCCATTCCATAATCTGCGCGTTCGTACCTACATCGGGCGCCGGAACATCTTTGTCAGGTCCGATATATTCTGCGATTGCCCGCACATATCCGCGGGAAAGCTCTTCTAATTCGCGCGGTGACAATGCGCGCGGATCCACCGCAACCGCGCCTTTCGCGCCTCCATACGGAATTCCCATCAATGACGTTTTCCATGTCATCAAACTCGCCAGCGCTTTTACTTCATCAAGACTGGAATCCTGATGAAAACGAATACCGCCTTTATAAGGACCAAGTGCGTTATTATGTTGTACTCGCCATCCCTGAAATTTTTTTTCCGTACCGTCGTCCATCTTAACCGGTATTTCAAACTCAAGCACGCGATCGGGCGTTTCAAGCCGTTTGATTACTTCGGGTGAAAGATTAAGCACACGCGCCGCGCGTTGCACAAGCATGGTCGTATGTTCAAAAAATGTTGACATAAATTTGATTTTAATATATATTATCTTTGGCTCTTTTATGTATGCAGATACAATTTTTTTTGGAGACACACAGTGAGCAAAGAAAAATTTGTAGAAGTTCTTAAAGAATACGGATTCAACGATACACAGATCGAACTTATATGGGATAAGAGGCCTTCTGATAATCTCAACGAACAGACAATAAGGAAAGTTGCGGCGCGTATGAAGGATACCCTCATCCAAGCCTAGTTATTACGCTAGGCTTTTTTATTCTTGTAAATATCCTTCTCAAAAAAACCACACGCTCTTATTTACCCTGCTTCAACAAATAATTATACGCCGCGAGCGCCGCTTTTACCGCATCCCCTGCGGAGATATTGTTCTGCTTGTAAGGATCATCCGTGATATCGCCTGCGGCATAAATGCCCGGGAATGAAGTGGATGCGTGCTTGGAATCAATCACTACCTGACCCCATTTGTCAATATCCACGAGATCTTTGACCATTTCGGAATTCGGCACAGATCCGATTTCTACGAACACACCTGTCACATCAAGTGTTTCTTCTTCCTCTGTAGTGCGGTCTTTATACTTCAAACCTTTCATGAATGTGTCACCGATCACTTCCAATGTCTGCGCATTGGTAATAATGCGTTTAAGCTTCGGATTTTTTTTAATTTCTTCCTGCGTTATCGGATCCCCTTTGAGCGTATCTCCGAATTCCAAAAGATATACTTCACTCGCATACGGCAAAAGATCCTGTACTGCCTCAAGTCCCGCATTGCCTCCGCCGACGACTGCAACTTTTTTATCTTTAAAAAGCGGGGCATCGCACGTAGAACAATATGCCACTCCTTTGCCGTTGAATGTATCTTCTCCGGGAATGCCAAGTTTTCTCCTGCGCGCGCCAGCAGCAAGAATCACTGCCCTGCTTGTGTGCAGCTCTCCTTTGTCGTCAGTAACATTAAACTTACAAATTTTTGGATCGCCCGAGCAATCAACTGCCTCAACCTTCACTGCCCTTACACCGCTTTTAATTTCAACAATATCGGGAAACGAACGCACGTGTTTTTCTAATTTTTCCGACAAATCAAAACCCGAAATATGCGGCTCTCCTATCCAATTTTGGATATCGTCCGATACAATGGACTGCCCGCCGAATGACTCGGCGATAACAAGCGTTGTTAACCGCTTGCGCGCCGTATACACCGCCGCCGAAACTGCCGCCGGTCCTCCGCCGATGATGATGATGTCGTAAAGCATATAATGAAGTATAAAATTTATAAAATTACTGCACGCTCTTGGGATCCACACCTGTCATAAAGTCGGGAACATCTTCGGGTCCGTGATTTTTTAGAGCCATATAAAAGTTTCTAATATCCTTTTTTTGCTGGTCGGATAAATGGCCTCCGGAAACATTGAACTTATACACATGAGTCCATGCGACCACGGCGACATCCGTATCATTTGCCGAGCGCGGCGCCATGACAAGTTTAGACCCTTCAAATTTTTTGACAATCTCATTAAGTTCGGCAACAACATCTTTTGAAACCGAAGGTCTGTACGCAATCCATATTCCTCCATGTTCAAGATTGTGGATAAAAATCCTGTCATTTACTTCATAATCATACACCTGCCAATTTGCGGGACTCGAGTAGTGCGCGCCGGATGAGGGGGGATTTGAATTATACTCGCGCGGCAGTTTGTCACTAAGGGCAATATGTTCTCGTCCTAATTCTTCATATGTTTGACCCGGGGGCACAATAGTTAATTTCTTTGAAAGAAATATGCCAACGAGAATTATAAGCGCGATAATGACAATAGCTCCGCCAATAAAAAGCATCCGGCGGATCAATTTCCGCCGTATTGCCCTTTGGATGCGAAATTCTGCTGATTCGTTCATGATAAGGGTTTAGGATTTAGTAGAAAAGCAGATAACTTTTTACTATGCCCTATACGAATTCAATCTTTCATTAATTTTTTAAATTCTTCAACCATGGGAACATTATTCGGATCAGATCCGTACTCGCCGGCCGTATAATACGCGAACCAGTCAGCCAGATAGAGCGATGAAAAAATCTTTTCAAACCGTCCCGCGCCCTCTATCGAAATAATCTCTGTCGGGATACCGCGTGCGCTATATAATTGCCCAAGAATATCCATTCGTTTTTGTATCCGCGGATCATCTTCGCTGTCGCGCAGTATCAATGCATAAAAATTTGCGCAAAGCCCTTGGCTGGATTTATTTGCATCAAATCCGGTCATCTCATTATGGTTCATCTCCGGAATCACATTCATAAACGCAGGGATCTTTCCTGTTTCATTGCATTTAATTTTCCAGTTATAGGCAATCGCGCGATTGCGGGCTGACGCGTAAATAAGCGGCACGCGGCCAAAAAAACGTTTGCTTAATTTTTTTCCTGCGTGCTCAAAGCTGCTCGGTAGCAGACTATCGGCAAGCAAGCGAAGCTCCGATGATGCGCCGGACTGTCCTATGATCTTAAGAAGCGCTTTTAAATTAAATCCGAGTGCCGAACGTGGTTGGATGCCGAGATCAGGTATTTTGATATACGGAATTTTTTCCTGTTCTGCCATATCGAGAAGTTTGCCACCTGTTGAAATTGCGCATACGGGCATGGCGCGGCTCATCGCCATTGCAAACCCGTCGAGCACTTCTTCCGTATTACCGGAGTATGAGCTTGCAATAAAAAGATGGCTAGTCATGCTTTCGGATGTCAGCGGAGGCAATCCGTAATCTTCATGGATTATGACATCAAGCAACGGATTCCGGCACTTGAGAATATCTGCCGCCAGATGAGATCCGCCCATGCCCGATACAACAAATTTTTCATATATTTTTAGTTTATCCGCAAACTCAATTTCAGGCTCAAGAGCGAGCTGTGAATGCTGTTTGCTGATTGCTTCATGCATATCCATACATTTATAACCCGCATCACCTACCAAATAGTAACAATGTCTTTATACGTCACTGCCGCCATAAGCAAAATAAGAAGCGCGAACCCAATCGTATGCGCTCGAGCTTCGATATTCGGATTCATGCGCGCGCCGCGTATTTTTTCAATAACAATAAAAAACATCCTGCCTCCGTCGAGCGCGGGAATGGGAAGCGCATTAAGGACAGCGAGATTTACCGAAAGCATGCCCACAAATTGAAGTATATAACTCAATCCCATTGCCTGAACATCCCTCCCGAAAAAATAAATGCCCACGGGTCCAGATACGGCAACAGTTGTCCGACCGTGCCATACCAAGTCTCTCACAATAGTCCACAACCCTCCGAGCATAGCGGTAACAGTCTGGAAAAGAATTATCCCTCCTGCAATGGGCGCCTGGTACCATACTACGCGCCGCGTCGTAAGCCGTCCCATGCTAATCCCTAGCGGTCCTTCGCCTGCAGGCACGCGTATCCGGGGCGTAATGATTATTTCTTTCGTATCACTCCCGCGCTTAACAACCATTGTCACCTCTTTGCCACGAAATTTTTCAACAAAGTCACTGACGTCTTTTTCTTGTGTAATGCGGACAGAATTTTCCTGCGTGCGCATTTCAACAATCTGATCGCCGAACCGCACTCCCCGCTCATCTGCAGGCGAATGCGGCGATACGCTCACCACCGAAACAGGAAGAGAAGAATTCATGTCATCGCTGATATCCGGCGATCCTACCCAAGCTCCGGCGCTGAAAAGTACCCATGCCAAGATGAGATTCATCAATACGCCGGCGGCAAGAATAAGAAGCCTGTGCCGCGCAGGACGCGAACTAAAACTTTCAGGCAAATTCTCGCCTTCTCCCTGCTCGCCAAAAATTTTTACAAATCCTCCAAACGGCAGCGCATTGATTGAATAACGAATCCCATTTTTTACTTTTGAAAAAATCCTTGGGGGAAATCCGAATCCGAATTCCTCCACCTTCACGCCGAGCCATAACGACGTATAAAAATGCCCCAGCTCATGCGCGAGGATAAGAATGCTTATTGCAATAACAATCATGAACAATGCTGCCATAAATCAGAATTTAGCGTGGAACTTGTGAGATATAGTAAAAAATTATCTATCTTCCTACTAAATGCCGAACGCTAATTTAAAAAGATACTCCACATTTCCTTCTGATCCGCGTATGGAAGATTCTATTTTTCCTTCGATAGTCCAATGATTCTCTCTAAGCCATGCAGAGAAATCTTTGAGCAACTGTTCACGGCTTGCATCATCTTTAATAATGCCGTGAACAAGCATACGGGAATCACGCGTTTCATACTGCGGCTTAAAAAGCGCTATCACTCTCCCGCTCGATTTAAGGAGTTGATGTACATGCGGCAATATGCCAGTAAGTGAAATAAGCGATATATCAATCGTAGCAAGATCAGCCAATTCAGGCAATGATTCAATGTGCCTGATGTCCGTTTCTTCCATCACCACCACGCGAATATCTTCACGCAATTTCGTCGCAAGCTTGCCTTTTGCCGTATCAACAGCAAAAACCTTTTCAGCACCTCGTTTCAATAACACTTGAGTAAATCCTCCAGTGGCTGATCCTATATCAATGCACACAAGACCCTTAACATCAACAGCAAACGCATCCAGCGCGCCTTCTAATTTATACGCTCCCCTACCTACATAAGGATTAAGCGGCCGAACTTCGATCCACGCCGAAGGCAATACCGCTTGCGACGGAGAAACCGACTTTTGCCCCTCCACAAACACCCTGCCCTCGGTAACAATAATAAATGCCTCGTCCTTATCATGGGCAAATGAATGATCAATTAAATACTCGTCGAGGCGTTGTTTTTTCATACTATATCTTTATATATATCATTTCTTCCCATGCTATCAGAAACAAAGATATTTTTCACACAAAACCATTCGGGAAAAAAATAGCCAACCCGATTTTAGAGTTGGCTATTAATAAATCTGCGGGACTACGTCATAAAACTATCTGCATGCCGTCGTATGCGGCGCAGACGATAATATCAGACGCTTCTCTGTAATCTAATTCCTGCCTCACCTCATCTGCCATATATGCAATTTGTTCATCGGTTGATGCGGGATCATGATGAAATAATACCACCTTCTTGACCCTTGCCTTAATCGCTGTCATCGCAACAGCGAGCGGATATGAATGACCCCACCCCATGCGGCAAACACCACCCAATTCTCCGGTATAGGTTTCCCATGAGTACTGGCAGTCAGTGATCCACACATCGGCATCTTGAGCGAGCTGTACCAATGGAGGGTGTGGCGTGAGCCGATCAAATGGTTCGTTATCAGTCGTATACGCAATGACCTTGCCCTTATGTGATAGCCTATATCCGAGCGATCCGCCCGGATGATTGAGCATTCGGGTAAAGACGTCCACTACGCCTATGGAAAATTTTTCCATATCGCCGATCGTGTGTGTCAACAGCTCGTTATTGATGTGCTTCAGATATTCCCAGGTAACAGGAAATACACGGTATTCCATCTGCTGGCGCAGACAATTCTCCGTTTCCTCCATGTAGTTGCTACCGCCAAAAATCGTAAAGGAATTTTTTATGCCCTGATTTTTGTTTATGAACAAAGGCACGCAAAACGGAAATCCCTGGATATGATCCCAATGCGTATGGGAAAGCAAAAAAGTCGCCCTTATCCCGCCTTTTACAAACATCTCTGCCATCAGACTGTTGCCAAGCAGACGAGCACCACTTCCCATATCAAAGACAAAACGTTCTTCCCCTAAGACGAGTTCCGCGCAGGATGTATTTCCGCCAAATGTTGATTTTTCGTAGAATCGACAGTCGTCGGCAAGAAATCTAGCTACATCGGGTACTTGTTTTGTTCTTGAGCACTGGGCGGCAAACTTCTCGAGCAATGCATAATCCTTAGCATAGATATCGCTTGCAATCCGCGGTGCAGGAAGACTCCCCCGCGTACCCCAAAAATTCAACAAGTCGGTCATATACTTCTCCTCATCTCAATTGCCAAAAAATAAATTTCCTAGAGAACACAATAATATTTATACACCTTATAAATATATTTGTCAAATAATTACTTTCTTTGCTATATGCGACAAACAGTTTCTCAAAACGGTCTACACCGCCATAATCTCCTTCTCTTTTGCGTCGGCGATGTCTTCGATTTTTTTGTTTATTTCATCGGCTATTTTTTGGATGTCATTGCGACGGCGGAAACGGTCGTCTTCGCCGATTTCTTTTGCCTTAAATTGCATGTCAATCGCACGCAACGCGTCCTCACGTTCCTTGCGCACAGAGATGCGCGCATCTTCCACAAAGCGGCCTAATAGTTTTACCAAATCTTTCCTGCGCTCTTCGGTGAGCGGCGGGATCGAAAGACGGATCACGTCGCGATCCGCCACCGGATTAATTCCGAGAGGAGACATTTGGATTGCCTTTTCAATCGCCTGCACGGCTCCTTTGTCCCACGGCTGAATCACGAGCGTCCGCGGCTCCGGATTGCTGATCGCGGCAATCGCCTTAAGCGGTGTTTTCGCCCCATAATATTCAACCTCCAAATCTTCAATAAGCGCCGGCGTTGCCCGCCCCGTACGCAGTGAAGAAATTTCCGATTTCAAATGCTCTATCGTATTGGTTGCCTTTTGTTTAAAATCTTCCATATGATGATATAAAAATTACTTTCCTGTTATTGCAAACATTATCTGTGAATCCTTGGGATCAATAATCAAATTCTTAATACTCATGCCTGTGGGCAAGGGTACGCCAGACCATGTTGCTCCGTCGTCGGTTGATTTTTGAAGTTCGCTTGCGGCTGACACGAAAATCGTACTGCTTTTATGCGGATCAACCGCCACTGCGGTTACCGGCAATAATTCTTTGGCAAATAAAAGAGTCATCTCATGCCAGGTAAGCCCCGCATCATTGGATCTTAAAAAATTTTTGTCGCCTGCCAGATAGGCACGGGAAGAATCAGACGGATCAAGGATAAATATCGCCTGTGACGTATCCGCACTGCTCCCGAAAAAATCAAATACTTTTGGCGGATACTGCTCAAGCGCCACATTACTTTGAGATGACTTGCCGATCGGATCGCTCCAGTCATTTCCGCCGGTAACTGATTTCAATACATTACCATCGGCATTCACCGCATATAATTCCTGAATATCGGCGGGATTGGCAACCAATCGCACGAGCGGTTTTGCAAACGATTTTTTAATTCGCCATGTCTGTCCCCCATTAACTGTTTCTATCAACATGCCTTCGCCAGTTGAGGCAAGCACATGTTTTATATTCGCAGGATCTACCACAATGCTGAACACAACGGTTTTATCCACGCTCGTGGCGTAAAGTTCAGTGAAGTGCTCTCCAGCGTCTTCGCTTTTCAATACCCTGCCGCGATTTTTTACATACGCCGCGATATAAATAATATTCGGATTTGTACTCGATATTTTAATAGTATATACATCCGCGCTTGCATCCAAAATTCCGCTTGCATCAGTAACGCGATTCCACGTTCGCCCGCCATTCGTGCTTTTCCAAAGACCGCTATGCGCTCCTCCGAGATATATAACATTACTGTCATCCGCGTGAATGACGAAGGAGTAAATTGCACCCGGAAACGCAGCAGTGGGATTTTCGGACAGCGCCACATTTTCCCATTTATTTCCTCCGTCGCTGGAGCGCATTAAAATCCCTAATGTTTGTGCCTGGATTGTTTTTTGGCTCGCCGCAGGGGCAACGCTACTTCCGGGAAAAATATTCACTCCAACCAAATACAGCACAAAAGGCACTGCGACAAATAAAACAAGACCGATAAGGATGATAATAGCGATGATGCGAAGAATCATACTAAAAATTAGCTTGTAGCTTGTAGGAATTAGCTTGTAGGAAAATTTTACTGTTCCTCCCTACAAGCTACAAGCTAATTCCTACAAGCTACCCTACAAACCCTTCAATCCCATACATTCCAAAAATATAGTATCCAATCCGAGGCGCGGATTTACATTCGTGGAATCAATAAAATGCGCGATGCGGTCAATGCGCGCGATTGCGGCAGCAATTTTTACGCAACCTCCATCCGCGCGCGGCGTGACAAGGGCGTTTCTCAAGCTCGTCATAATATGAAAAACCGCTTTTTCGCGCAACACCGGATCTTGGGAAGCTTGTTCGGAAATACGAAAGGCAGATACCATATCGCGGTTGACTACCGCAGTTTTGATATCATGAAGAAGGGATTTTTCTTGCGCGGCATATGATGCGTCTTTGCAAAGCTCAACAAGAATTCCCGGCCTGCCTCCGGCAAGTGCAAGTAAATCCTGATCGTCATGCAAGGCATCACTCGCCGCGCCCAAAAGCACTCTCATCTCTTTTTCGGGAACCGTGAGAAAACCGATTAACTGTGTGCGCGAGACAATAGTTGAAGGCAACAATTCAGGGCTTGGCGCAATCAAGATAATCAGCGTATTTGCCCCCGGCTCTTCGAGAAGTTTTAAAAATGCGTTTGCCGCCTCCTCACTCATTTTGTCAGCTTCGTTGATAATTGCAAGCCGCATTGTATTTCCTTGCGATGCAAAAGAAAGAATGCGCTTAAGTTCCCGTATGTCTTCAATGGGAATTTCTTTGCGTGTCTCTTTCTTTGATACCAATGTATGACCTGTATCAAGCACTATGACATTCGGATCCCGGTACTCGGCAATCGCGCGACACGTTCTGCATATCCCGCAAATGGATCGCATGTCATGGTGTTGTACCTCTGAACAAAAAAAAGACTGCGCGAGCGTAATAGCAACAGTTAATTTTCCCACATGCGAAGGACCATGGAAAAGATACGCGTGCGGCAGACGTCCGCGGCTGCGGGTTTTATTGATATAGTTGATCTGGCGATCATGACCGATAAGAGATATTGACATATAATTTTATTTATGATATTATCTCTCCATTAGTCGCTTCCCAATCTTTGAAAAAGGGTCTAAAACAAGATGCAAGACACTGCCTATTCCGTGCTAGCATTAGTCGGCTTGCTGGTTGTCATCGTTCTAATATGCTTTGATTTTCTACCGGTGATGTAAGATCGCCCGCCCTCATCTCTATGATTGACAAATAGACGTGTCACAACTCACTTACAAGATAGTCCGTAAGTCCAAAAACCCTAGTACACAGATTGTGTCATCATGAACCCTTCGTTATGATCAGGATAAACTCCGTGAAGGATCTATGTTTCCACACCTTAGTTTAACAGAGAAGATCCTTCGTTTCGCTTAAAACATGACGAGGTTTTTGAGTTCACGGATGAAGAGTCACCGGGAAAGCAACAAAACAAAAAAAAGGAAGCACCATGCTATAATATCCACGAGATTCATGTAGAGACTGACCTGACCCGTATAATTGGCGGATAGACGTATAGTAACAAATACTTCCTCCATTCTAATCTGCACACGTTACAGTGTGCGGATTTTTTATATGCCAGAATCACTACCGCTTCGACATAATACTCCTCTTGTACACATCCAAATGCTCAAGCGCGATGCCCGTGCCTTTTGCCACACATAAAAGCGCTTCTTCGGCAATGTGCGCGGGTACACCGGTTTCCTGAAAAACCAATGCGCCGATATTGCGCAGGAGCGCTCCGCCCCCGGTCATCACGATGCCTTTATCCATAATGTCTGCGGCAAGCTCCGGCGGGGTTTCGTGGAGCACGGATTTAATCGCGCGAATAATTTCATCAAGTTCATCGGCAATCGCATCCGTCACTTCCACGGAATGAATTTCCAAATTTTTCGGCAGCCCGCTCATAAGATCCCTGCCTTTGATTTCCATTACCAAACGCTCGTCATCCACCGCTACTGCAGAACCGATGCGAATTTTAATATCTTCGGCGGTACGATCGCCGATTGCCAGATTGTAATTGCGTTTAATATAATCCGCGATTGCCTGATCGAGTTTGTTACCCGCCACTTTGACCGACGTGGATGCCACAATACCGCCCAAAGAAATCACTGCAACGTCCGCCGTGCCTCCCCCGATATCCACCACCATGTGACCCGCGGGCTCATTGATCGGAATACCTGCCCCAATGGCTGCAAGTACCGGTTCTTTAACCACATATGCGGCTTTTGCTCCGGCTTGCACCGTTGCTTCAATCACCGCGCGACGTTCGGTTGAGGTAACGCCCGCCGGCACAGACACCATAACTTCCGGACGAAACAACCGCATCCGACCGCTTGCTTTGTTGATAAAATATCGTAGCATCGCTTCGGTCACGCGATAATCCGCAATCACGCCGTCGCGCAGCGGCCGATACGCGACAATAGTTTCGGGTGTGCGTCCGATCATTTCGCGCGCTTCATTGCCCACCGCAAGAACTGTATTGTCATCAACGGACACCGCAACTACTGATGGTTCATTCACCACCACGCCGAGCTTAGGCACAAATACAAGCGTATTTGCCGTGCCTAGGTCTATGCCAATTTTTCGCACCCACATTAATGACATGATAAAGTTTAAGGTTTAAAAAATAAATCTTTGTTATGCCTTGATTCTTTGGATATCCGCACCGAGCGATCGCAACCGCTCGTCTATCTTTTCATATCCGCGATCCACATGTCCAATGCCGGAAATAAGCGACTTGCCTTCTGCCGAAAGTGCTGCAATCATGTGCGCCATACCGGCACGCAAATCTGTCATGGTAATTTCCGCACCTGACAGCAGCGTACTTCCCCGCACCCGCACACTGTGATTAAACGTAGCTCCGTGAAAACGGCATGCTTCAGAACCCAGACATTCATCCGAAACTTCGATATTTGCACCCATGCGTTTTAAATCTTTTGTATAGGCAAAACGATCCTCATATACGGTTTCATGTATTATTGACTCACCGTTCGCCTGCGTCAAAAGGATACAAAACGGCTGCTGCCAATCAGTCATAAAACCCGGATGCGGTCCTGTTTCTATTGTGGTTGCTTTATATGGTCGTTTACCGAAAAATTCGATGCCATCGGGTCGTGCAATTGCTTCTCCGCCGATTACTCGAACCGCAGAAAGAAATGTATCAAGCGCTGTATTCTCCACACCGCGAATATGGATACGACCATCAGTCGCAAGGGCGGCAACAGCAAACGAAACAATTTCATTCCGATCCGGAATCACGCGGATCCGAACGCCCCGAAGCTTTGGCACTCCTTCAACGCGGATAGTGCGTGCATCCTGATCAAGCGCCACATCAGCTCCCATCGCATTAAGCATTTCAATAAGATTAAGAATCTCCGGCTCCATCGCCGCATTCCCGATGTGGGTAATACCTTCCGCCTGCACCGCGGTCAGCAAGACGTTTTCCGTAGCGCCTACCGAAGGATACGAAAAATCAATATCACTACCTACAATGCGGTCAGCTTCCGCATAATATGATCCCTCTCTGCGCTCAATGCGAACACCCATTTTATTCAATGCTTCAAGATGAAAATTAATCGGACGATGCCCCAGATAGCAGCCGCCAAGCACGGGAATCTCTGCAAAGCCCTTGCGATGCAACAGAGGGCCGAATGCAAGAATGGGAATACGGTTTTTACGCGAAAGCTCCGGAACAAGCGACGTAACAATATCGGGTGTCGCTATATGCACCGTATGATCCTCGGCAATCGTCACCGTGCTTCCGATACGCTCGCACAATTCCCGGGTAATATCTATCTCGGATGAAAACGGTATGTTTTCTATAACACATGGTTCGTCGGTAAGCAAAGAAGCGATCATCAATTTTGATGCCGCATTCTTTGACCCGCGAATCTCGATTTCGCCAGTCAACGGATTTCCTCCTTTGATAAGAAATTTCTCTTCCATATAATAGAGAACAACTCCACTATTACTTATTTAATCAGGCTTTTCAAGAGCGTCAAATTTTGCTACCATATAGTCAATAATACTGTACCGCTCAACGCTACAGAAACATATTTTCTGCCCATTATAAACTCATTCCTCCAACTCTTTCACGTATGACCCGATACACCCGCCGTATATTTTTTTATTCCGCCGTTGTCCTGTTCGCATTACTAGCCCCTCTGATCATTGCCTATTCCCTTGGCTATACATTCGACGTCGGCACAAGATCGCTTGAACAAACCGGCGGTATTTTTATTAAATCAAAAACCCCGCGCATGTCGGTTTTCCTCGATGGAGTATTCATTAAAGAAACATCCTATTTTTCGGGAGGCGCATTGCTTACCGAAATTACTCCGGGTGTTCATCATCTGCGATTGGAAAAAACTGGCTATCATCCGTGGTCTAAAACCATTAAAGTAGACCCATCTCTTGTAACCGATTTCCGTAATGTCCTCCTCATTTCGGATCCTCCCTCCATTGCGTCATCAACGCGTGATGAATTGACCAGTCTTCATACCTACGCCACAAGCGGATCGTTCCGCCCGATTACCCCGAAAGAAACAGTGTCTGTACCTGACCTTTCGGTACCTCCACAATCCCTGCCTGCTTTTTCCCTTGATAACAAACACAATCTGATTGAAAAAACAGCAACCACCAGCAAAATTTTTCTTCCTTACATAAACTCATTTAGTGTAATTGATGCAATGATCTATTTCATTGATAAAAACGGATTTTTGGGGAAAATAAATCCCCTATCAAAAGATATAACGACAATCGGAAGACCCGGTTTCTATCTTTCCAATCAGCCGGCTCAATTTTCACAAGCGCTCAATGGAGATATTATGATTCTCGACGCATCAGGCGGGCTCTTTATCTCCGATGGCTCAACAAATATCCAAGCCATCACCGGAAGCGTACGGCAATTCGCATTTGACGGCAAGGGCGCAAAAATGCTCATACGCAAAGACAACAGCATTGACATATATTGGCTTGAAGATAATGCATTCCAGCCGTTTCAAAAAAGCGGAACAAAGGAACAAGTTTTTGCAAGTGATGCACTTATTCAAGACGCAGATTGGTTTTTTGCCGACAATGCCCATATCGTGATCCGCACGCCTGACAGCATTTTTCTTACCGAGATTGATGCGAGGGACGGCAAAAATCTTATCCGTCTTTTTCCCGAAAAAACCGATGAACTCGTCACCATCCCCTCACTCCCCAACTCCATCTTTTTCCGCAAAGAAAAAACATTTTTTACGATTTCTCTTTAACATCTATACGTCTCAAAAAAACCAAAGCCACTATGCTACGAGTAGTGGCTTCAAAATATAACCTTCTTCCGTGTACGGCATTTTGCGCACTGCAGTGCTAAAAATTATGACAGACTTGAGGTCTTGCCTTAAGTTAATCATAATATTTCGGTATCTCCAAGATCCAATCAATAGATATAAAATCATCTTTACAGGATAGTAAAATCTTTTAATTCAAAAAGGGCGGCACAGAGATAATTCTCTATGCCGCCCATCCAAGCGATATATTTTGGAGGAAACTCTATCGCCGCACAATTAATCGTTCATATTAAACTTAAATTTTTACCTCCCGGCGTTCTCCAGATTTCCGCAAAGATCGATACTCCAATCCACTGCGCTTCCCATGTTATCAAAAAAAGATCTGTCTCACCGCATTCTTTATGAACAATACGAGCGATTTCATTCACGTCCTCTTTTTGCGTGCATACAAAAAGTACGCGTATGCTTCGCGCAGCATATAAGTCTATTTGTGCAGGATCTTTCATATCCTCATAGTAATGTTTATAGAGTTGCAGTTTGGCAATGATCTTTATCTCGTTTCGCGCATTTGTCTCGAGCTCAAGGAAGTACTGTATCCGAATTCCTCTCTGCTCGAGAACAAATCGGGCAGCGGGTATAAATGGCCGCACATTTTTATCATATTCCTCAAGCAGCACATCTTTGTCACAGTGCCATTCCGATACAACAACATCCGGACGCTGTAATAGATCCCGCTCTATGAGAGAAATACCGAACTTAGCCACCCCTATCCTACGCTGGAATTGCGGCCACAAGCTATACCGAGGTCGAATCCCATAGACATATTTCCCCGTCTCATTGCGACCTTGGCGATAAATATACTTCCTATTAGTGAGTATAAGCAATTGGTTAAGAATGCCGTTACCGCTGCCGCCGCGAGGAAGATCGAACGTATGATGCTGTACTGCTTCCTGTACCATATCTGAAGTGACAATACAGTATTTTTCTACTAAACCAACAATATAGGCTGCTCTGCGATTGCCTTCCACGCGACAGTTTTTGAAACCCTGAGACTTTGCAATGGAACGTTTGAGAAACTTAGTTTTTGCTTCCGCAGCTGCATTCGATGAGACTGGCGCATCGACCCATTCTGTCAGCAATAGATCGTCTTTGTACGCTTCGAGATTAATCAGTGTATACCGCTTTTCCTGAATAGTAGCTAGTGAATACAAAGAGAGAGGAGGCCTTCCATCAGATTCATTTGCGGTAACCGCCGCTATGAATATATGGAGATTTTGCGGCCTATTTATTTCCAAACTTCCCACATAATCAAGCACGTCAGCCGTTACAACAATGAGAGCTGCTATGGCATCAGTGTCAGCATGAAGAATGAGTTTGTTTATCTCTTCATCATCGCTGCCTTTTACGCGGTGGTCCGTCGGAATAAATTGAAATCCTGCTGCAGTAACTCTTTTCTCAAAGCGCTTCGGATTGTTTGCGGCAGTGACATATTTAGCAAAATCAATAACTACGGGGGATTGAATTGCTTGGGACACCTCATTGCTGATAACATCCCGAAGTTTATAAAAATTTACTTGGCCAATTCCGATAATTCTCATCATATTAAAGAGCGATGCGGAATCGACGATCACACCGATTTTCTCTAGCTTCTGCGGAGCTTCCAAGATAAGTCTCCTTTCATAAAAGTGCTATGGATAGAACTAATTTTTTATAACATAAATATTAGCGCTATGCAATGATGCCCATCATAACAAAAACTCCCCCCTAAGGGAGAATTTTTTTAAGTGCAGAGTATAGAGAAAATTATTACGGGAAGGATGTAATCTGGAGCGCTCACTTACCGCTTCGCCCACTGGGAGGATATGGGCTGGGAGGGACTTGTAGGGGGAATGGTTAAACTTTAAATTACAATAATTATAAAAACCCTACGCCAGATTATGACGATAGGGTTCATTATTTAGAGGTTAATACAGGATGCCGATTCAGGTCGTCCATTTAAAACCCATGCTACGTTGTAGGCGCACAGAGCAATAGCTTTTCTTATCGCGCCAGTGGTTTTACCCGCAACATGGGGAGTTGATATTACACGGGGATCGCATACTAACTGCCTAAGCCACAGACTCTTAATGGGCTCTTCTGGAAAGACATCCAGCGCAGCACCAGAAATCCATTGACGCTTAAGAGCTTTTTTGAGCGCCTTGTAGTCAAGGATTTCCGGTCTGCTTGTATTGATGATATATCCTCTTTTCACTTGCATGAGCTTCATCTGCTCCAAGCCCATCAAGCCATTTGATTCTTTTGTAGCGGGAATATGGAGAGTGACCATATCAGACAGAGAACAAATCTCTTCAATGCAACTAGCCATTGAAAGACGATTTTCTTCTATGAATTTAGCGTGCTTCTCTAAATGAAACGTCCATCCTATAACAGGAAAACCGGTTTTCATGAGCAATCTAACCACTTCACGACCGATCGCACCCAAGCCCACGACACCGATTATCATAGTTGAGTAGTCTCGAAGAACAGTTGGCTTCCAAAGATTCCGCTCGCTGAGCCTTCGAGAAAACAAACCGACCCCACGCATTAAATCATTCACAAGGATACAGGTAAACTCTGCTACTGATTTTTCATTGCAACCAGGAGTATTTGTTACCCATAATCCTTCTCGTGATTTTATAACGATATTATTTGTTCCTTTTCCAAACCTTGATACGACTTTAAGGTTGGGATACATTTCAAGATCCTGTTCCGTGAAGAGCTTATCTCCTACAATCATGCCTTCCACAGAATCCCGATCAACATCCTCCGTTACTTCTAGCAAGCTAATGCCCCTATTGTTCAGTATCCTAACACCGACCTCGTCAAACTTGAAAGTCGGAGCATCGTTGCGAAGAAGCACTTTACGCTGATACGAGACAGGACTAATCTTTGAATTAAGGGATGCGTGTGTAACAGAACCGCACCTATCCAAATCAACCAGATGAGCCTCGCTAAAATTTAACGGCCTTTTAAACAAGCCTTCTTTGAATATTTCATTGATCAGGTAATTACTAATCTCATCGTGCGTCACTACAAGTATGGTTCTCGCTTCAAAATTCAGGATTTGAGACCATACCTGCAATATTCTATCACGCACCTGAGACAGTGACTCTGCTCCATCCGGCAGATCTTCTTTATCGGCGACAAAGGCGTTTTTGACAAATTCCTTCCCAAGCTCTTTAACAGATTTACCTTCAACATTGCCCCAGCTACGCTGGATCAGTAGAGGACTTATCTGTATAGGCAGTGACAGCGAACCGGAAAGTAATTGAGAGGAATGAACGCTTCGACCCAACGAACTGCAGATTATCATTGCAGGAGAAATAATATTCTCTCTGCACCATTGGACTTTGTACGGACTGATCTCTGCCCGTTCCAAACTGCTCGCAACACTCTGGCCTTGAATAACTCCATTTTTGTTTTCAAAAGTGGGCTCATGCCGCATGATAATTACGCGCTTTTCGTTACGAGTGGACATTTCAGCCTCCCTGTATCAAATGTATCAAATTTTATGAATGAACTTTCTTATAAAATGCATATCACATACCCACTAAAAAATCAAGACCTGCACCGCATTCGAGTTAGGATAAAAACACCGGCTCGCAGTTTTCAAACCTGTAGTGATTTTGAACCTCTTTAAATTCAATGTTATTCTTGAACGCCATGATTGCATGCAAGACACCGTCATGAGTAACTACCAACATCTTATTTGTTATGGAAAGTTCTTTTAGCTCCTCCATACCGATCTTAATACGAGACAAAAATTGACTTAAGGTCTCTCCATCAGGTATTTCTGACTCATGAATGAATCTTTGATTCTCATTAAAAAATTGCGGGAATGACACAAGAGATTCCTCTTTTGTTTTTCCCTGTAAGACACCTAAGTGACGTTCGGACAAATTTACATTTGTTATAAGTTTTTCAATTTTTAATTCAGCGCTCAATATCTTCGCTGTTTCAAGAGCGCGTCCCAATGGGGAGCTAACAATCAAATCAAAGTCGTAGTTTTTAAGTTTATCGGCAACTTCCTTAGCCTGAAAAAGCCCCTTTTCTGTTAAAGGAGAATTCAAATGACCCTGGGTCTTTTTGACAAGATTCCATTCGGTTTGTCCGTGGCGTATAAACACGACTTGATTATTAAAAAAAGCCATAAAAATTATTATGTCAAAAGTTATTATTGTATATAATACTGTACCTATTTTTAACCTATTTGACAAGTAAATAAAATCAGCGCCTACGGGGCGCTGATATCTAATTCAGGCTATGATCTGTTCCGTTATAGGATCAAATCTTTTAAGCGCTGAACGGGTTTTCTTACCGAGCACCTGCTCATATCGTTCCGATGGCAACCCTCCGGCAAATTGTTGGGGACGCATGGCATAAATATCTTCTGGCGCAAGTATAGTTCCTGCGGGAAGATATTGAGCCGCCATAAGCGACTTGCGAAAAAGACCGCGAAATGCAACTTCACCTGACTGAAGAATCTTGTCTTCACTGCCAAGATATTTTTGCATGTCTGGATCAACAAGGAGTTTCTCTCGAAGCCCCTCATTGGCCTCCAGTTTCCTAATACCCTCAATCGTAGTCTGTAATTCCTCCGGCACCATCGATACCTTATGATCAGGCCCCCAAAGTCCGCGGTCAAAGGTGAAGTGCTGTTCCAGCATCCGAGCGCCCAATGCCACCGCCACAAGCGCAGGATCAATCCACGGAGAATTCTGCGAAAACCCTATGACGGCCTCGGGATATCGCTTCTGGAAAAACGGGATAGTGAGAAGATGCGAATCTTCTGCCGGATAGGGATAGCGGGAGATTGCGTGCATAAGAATGAATGACGCATCGTGGCGCCTCAAATAATCCACACAAGTATCGAAATCTTCCAAGGTCGACATGCCTGAAGGAATGATAATCGTTTTTCTTGTTCCCAACATATATTCGATTAGCGGGAAATCAAGAATGTCGCTTGATGCCACTTTCCAAAACGGCACGTCCAGCTCCTGAAGCCTTATTGCAGCTCCCCGTGACATCGGCGTTGAAAAAAAGACAACACCAATGTCATTGCAGTACTCCTGAAGCGGTCTCCAGAAACTGTCGAACGGCGTCACTTCCATATTGCGTTTTACCCACTCATACCGATTTTTTCCCTTAAAATGCGGCGAGTCAAAATCAATCGATAAAACTTCGTCTTCGACATAATGAGTCTGGAACTTTACTGCGTCAGCTCCCGCACATTTTGCTGCATACGTAAGGGCTTTCGCGTTTTCCAAATACTCAGCAGTAGACTTTTCATCTTCCGTCTGAATAAAGTTTTTCCCAATTTCAGCGACAACAAACACGCCGCTTTCCATCTTATCTTGAAGAATACTCGACATCAATTTCATAGTCTTTGCCTTCCTGAAGTTGTTTTTAAGGAGCACTGACCCTATCTCAAAAGATAACACACGAAACTATTGTGGCTATCTAGCGCTTTTAGAGTTCCATTATTGTACTTTATTAGTTGCCGCTTGTCAATAAAAAAATCCCCGTGCTATAGCAGAGCACAGGGAAAGATATGGGGTAAGAGAAATCAAATCTTATCTTGCGTATACTGCTGCCGGGCCATTATCGAATGAATCACTATCAACCAAATAGTAATTCGAGCGCCATTTACCACCGCCGAAGAACAGACAGCGCACATAGAGACCATCATTCGAGCTACGATAGAGAGTCCCCCAGAAGAAAATATAGAGAGTTTTCTTGTTTGCGTCTTTCTTCCATTCGCTAGGAATTAAATGAGGATTTTCCAATAAGAAGTCGAGAACGTTAGCGCTCAAGACAGGATCATTCTCTAATTCTAGCTCATCGCGAAACTTGATACCATCGAGGACACTGCCATCTTCTTGGTTTGTAGAAAATTGCAGCCTAACCATGGCTTGATCCCAAAGAAGCTGTCCCCTCACTCTATCAATAAGCTGATCTTCTTCTAATATCCGCCAACCATTTGGTACAATCGGGTCAACATCACAATCAATAATTAGTGCTTGTGTCACCGCTGTTTCTCCTATAGCAATTTGTCCGGCACACTAAAATTCCATAATCAATTAGGACAATGTGCTAATATATTAATATCATATATAATAATTTTGTCAACAAAGTCAACCGTCAATTCGGAGCGATCTTTCAATTCCTCCATCACCTATCTACCTCCATACTCACCCACCTCTCAAACTCCATCAATCTCTCTTTTTGTTTATGCTTGGATTTCTCATCTACTAATATCCTCCCCAATATCTCCTGATGTTTGTCCTTTGACCGTTCTGTGTTTACGGCTGCATAGAAGCGAAGCGTGGTTCTTGGGCTTCTGTGCCTGCACAAATCCCCCACCGCAATAATATCTGCTCCTCCCTGTATGAGATGCGTGGCAAATGTTTTTCTGAACAGATGATGCTTGATGTGCTTTTTGATGCCGAGGTGATTCGTATTGACGCAGAGATAGTTTTGATAAACCAAAAGCACCCCGATGGAGTGCTTTTGGTCAATGAATTTAGGGGGACATGTGTACCACAAAACGCTCACTTACCGCTTCAGTGTTTTTTAACCTTAAATTCGCGACAATCAGTGGGGAGCCGAAAAACCCCTTATCTATCTCGTTTCTCTCTGTGGGGACACCATTGGGGCGCTTGTCTAGCGCTTCGCCCACTGGGAGGATATGGGCTGTGAGAAACTATAGGAGTAATGATATGCGGCACTCCTGCTAAATCACCAATACTGTAAGACCGCTCACACCCTTGAAATCACGTTGATTTCTTGT
>Ga0209515_10000398_pt1 | contig 81132 bp, 61 predicted proteins | sample Subgroupgradi54m_FD_187454 | JGI IMG/M metagenome (GOLD analysis project Ga0209515, IMG submission 187454) | Subsurface groundwater microbial communities from S. Glens Falls, New York, USA - GMW60B uncontaminated upgradient, 5.4 m (SPAdes)... ...
TCGGCGCTCGGCCAGCGCCGTCGAACGCCAACCAGGTACGCCGCCTCGCCGACGTTTCGGCCTTCCTCATGAAGGGGGAAGGCCGAAACGTCGGCTCGGGTTATCGCGCACATCCTGCGGAGCGCGCTGGCGCGAAAAAGACGGCACCGGCTATATTCGGGACAGAGCCTTCCCGCGCACAAACTTTAAATAGGGCGACAGAAGCCACTCGCATAACGCCCCCGTAGCTTAGTAGCTATAGCGCGTCCTTGGTACCTTTCGTTCGGAACGCAAAGGTTTTAGAACGAAGTGACAAAAAGGACGAGGTCGCGAGTGCAATTCTCGCCGGGGGCTTTTTCTATCCCCACGCGACCCATCCTGCTTCATTTATCCTAAGAACTTCCGCACATTTCCAGCCTTGAGGATGTCATCATGCAGTTTCGCCATGTCTCCCTTCGCGAAGTCGTGCATGATGGATGAGGTGATCTCCTTGTGCTCTTCATTCGTCTCGATGGCGAAAAGCTCCTTCACCGCATCCACACGCTTCCTGATCTCTGGGGAGAAGTGGGAAAGATTATCCTCATTGAGGTACTGCAATCCCGCCTGCATGTCGTTATCAATCGTGGGATAAAACGCGCGCAATGCCTCCACCTCCCTTGCGGTGAGCGCGCTGACGCCGAACAGGTCAGGCGGCAGGCCGAGCGAGTAGAGCGAGGCGCAGAACGGAATGGCCCGGGGGAGCTTGAAGTTGGCCATGGACCTCGCGTAGCCGAAGAGGTCGATGTGCAGCTTGCGTTTTCTTCTTGAGGGGATCAGGGCGGCGAAGCGGTTGATGGTCTCGTGCAGCAATGTGATGCACACCGTATAATCTTTCTCCATCTTCTCTGCCAGCGGCAAGGCCACATCCTCGTCTATGCTGACCGGCTTCCTGACCGGCGTCTCGCACACCATCTCCACGCCGTGCTGCACCTCCTGCGGCGAGAAGTCGTACTTGAAGGCCGACTGCGCAGTGAAGGTCTGGCAGCTCGGATAGCCGTCCAGCATGGCTTTGGCATTGAGCGGGCTGAAATTGCCGCGGAATGGCGCGGTCCCGCAGCCGATGATGGGCAGGAGATCGATGCCGGCGTCCTGCTGCGCCGCATACAGGCGCTGCAACGCGATCTTGATGAGCAGCACGGTCGTCGTAGAGCCGTAGTTCAGGGCAGGGTCAGAGCGCGCCAGCCAGACGCGCTGGTACTCCTTGATGCCTTCCGCCTTGACATAGCTGCTGACGATCTTATCCGCGTTGAGCATGGCCTCCTTGGTCTCGAACAAGGGGATGACACGGATAGCATCAGGGTAATACTTCCCCATCCATTTCGTGATGGGCGAGCCGAGGATAGTGTGGTTGCTGAACCCGATATGCTCCTTGTACAGGTGATGGATGAAGCGCACGATCTCCTCTGAAGCGCACATGGGGATGGCGACCTCAAAGATGGGCGCGTTCCTGCCGTCGTTTTCCCCATAGAATTCCTTCGCGAGATCATAATGTCGCGGGATGCTGCTCAGGCATTCCATGAGCAGCTTGCTCTCGTTGCGCTCGATCTCCGGGTTCGGGACGCGGAGCGTGAGGAGCTTGTCCTTGCCGAGCCGTGTCTTGCGGAAGTAGTCTGAATATTTCGAGAGCAGCTTCTTGACCACGAAATTGTCCACTTCCTTGCCGTCCATGTCCCACAGCTGCTCGTCGATGTTGAGGTGCGAGAAGACATAGAAGCATTCCTTGATCTCTTCATCGCCTTCGAGGATGGCATTGGCCGAGAAAAATGGCGTGCGGACATTGTCCGGGTGCTGCGTGGACATGACGCGGGAGACAGGATGCTTGGCCATGCCGATGATGGCGAAGAAAGGGGTTTATTAAGGTTGCTGCTATCATTTCTTTGACGAAGGAAAATATACCGAAAAAATGGTCGTTTGTTTCTCTGGCGGTTGGGACTGGTTGTAATCATCAACATACCGAGTGATAAAACGTCCATCCTGTCGAAGATCCGCACGAGTCACAATATTCGGATGCGAGAAAGAGATCCTGAAAGAGATGTCACCATCCGCAAATGGCGCTTGGGCATTGGACCGCTTCCAAAGGAGAGCCTGTTTGCCACGATCACCTGCCGCAATTTGCCATGCTACTTCTCTCATATCTAGACAAATAGGTGGAACAAGTGCACTACCCATCTGTTTCTGTTCTTCGAGCCGACGTTTACCCCTTTCATAGATACGGGGTCCGAGATAACGAATATGGTCTTGAGACGACCAGAGCATCACAGCAGATGGGAGATATTCCCCCATCCCATTGAAAGCAGAGGTAAGCGCATATCGATGGCCAGATAATACTTCATCTAAGACAGAACATTCCAAGTCTGAAAATGTTGATGCTACGTCGTGAGGAATATGACGCCTATAAAGTCTGTGCGTATCCGTCCATCTTGAGATAAAATTCTCTTCTTGCATCCAGATTGCAGTTCTTTCCCGAAAGCCCTGTTGCTGAAGCTCTTGGGCCATCAGGAGGTATCTAGAGTAATCAGTAGTTCGATATTCTAAAGGTATCTCCAAATCTATTGTGGCGAGAACTGTACGGAGACTGTCAAGTGTCGGAACACTATTTTCGCCGGGTAGAGAGGGATTACCAGATAATGCTGTCGAAAACTGGATTACTGCGACCATGAAAGGCATAAGAGCAGAACTGTTTATAAGCATTTGCCCCGCACCTCGTCGATTTTTGTCGTTGACGCTCCCCACCCTATGAGGAGCGTCACCAACAAGATCAGGGCGAAAATAGAAAGTATTTTAAGCTCCCGCTAGCCTCCAAGCGCATGAAAAAAGACGGCGTGACCAACGCGATCCTGAGCATGACTGTCTTATCCATCGTCGCCATCGGCGTGATAAGCTTCTTCGTCTATGAAAAGCGATGGATCGGGCTTGTCTTTATTGTGTTGGGACTATTGAACCTTGCCGTGCTTCGTCTGTTTGGACGAAGCGTGGCCTCTGTCTGGCCAGACATCGTGTTTGGCATCATTGACAATGGCCTGATGGTGATCGGCGCCCTTATCGGTGCGGATTTCGCCGGTGTCATCGGCGCCATTGTCGGCAGCAGCGCGGCGAACGCGATAACCGATGGCTACGCTGGCATCTTTGAAGGCTGGGTCGCTGAATACCTGCGGAAGCGCCACATCGAGGAAAAGCGGACCGCGGTGAGCACGGCACTGGGCAAGATGGCCGGCTGTTTCTTTGGTGCGGGAGTTGCGCTGGTCGTGGTGTGGACGATACTAGCACTGTAATATCGAAAACTTTTTAAGCATACCGTGTTTTAAGGATACTATGCCAACAAATAATGTTAAATTGGACGTTAAAGCCGCAGGGAAAAGGGAAGATTTAGACACTAGACTAACGAGAGGAGTTGAAGCTGAATTACACCGGGAAACCGGTCTGAAACCAGCCGATGTTTCTTTTGCTGAAATAGTATACACCGTTACCTTAACCGGACTTGAAGGAGGGAAACCTTCAGAAAAGAGATACACTGGAAGCAGCCCTGCGGGAATTGACGCCGCCATAGAAGCAGCGATGAAAGATGGCGTAGTAGATTTTGACCCAGCAAATATCGCAGCTTCTTTGCAGGAGACTGCACAAGCCCCTTATTTCACTGTTCCTGTAGTTTCGAGATCGCTTGAACGAGGAAAATTAAGCAGGTATCAGGATGCGGCTATCGCACAATTAGCGAGTACTTATGCAAGAAGGTTAAATCGGAGTCCTGACGGTGTAGCGTACGGGGTAGTCCACTCAAAGGATCATTTCGGTAGCGATGGAAACGTACCTAAAGGGGCGTTTAGCAGAATAACCGCTCAGAGTAGAAGTAATAAATCCATGGACGATGCTCTAGCTAGCATTCCGGGAGGAAGGACGCCCAGGAAGACCAGAAGCACTGTCTACGAGCAAACAGCGTCCATGATGGTTTATGGCGCTCCAGAATCCTCCTTAACTATTGACGCAGAAGGACGAGCATCCCCTCTAGTGATTACGGGAGTCCCAACTCAACCAAGAGCGAGTAGGGAAAGCGGGGAGAGGGCTTATGCTCGCGGAGCATCTCCGGCAGCAGCAGAGCCAGCCCCATTATCCCACCCTAATGCGCTAATGTAATTTTCTTGATTATCTTTTGCTTATAGCCATAAAGGCTAAGCTGCGGCAGGGTGGCAGCAAAGTGCCCCAAGAATTCTGCAAATATCCGGACATAGCCGGAAAACAATGACGCATCATACGTAGAACCGAACGCTGCTCGTGCTATGTCCAGTACGCTATCTTCTTTTCCTTTGATCCTCCGATCATAGAATACCAATCGGTCAACGGCATCATCGAAATACGTTGGCCGATGCTGGAGAATATGCTCAAGCCGATCCTTTTCTGTTCGCAGAGCCAAAAAGGCCTCGGTTCGCAGATCCTCTCGTTGATTCGGCCGCAATAAGCTGGCTCTTGCCACAAGATCGGGTCGTCTTTCTAATGATTCTTTTATCTTAACAGTCCGATCAAGATACTTTCTCGCACTTCCATAATAATCAATGAGATTGTGTGTGCCCTGTAGCCGTGCCACCGCCCTTTTTCGCTCTGCAGGGGTCAGATAGGAATCCCTCGATCCTTTCTCGTGCTGATAGAGAGCTTCTGCTGCGGCCATCGCCAGCACAATATCACCGTTCTCTGATTCCCGTACCCTCCTGAACGACGCTTCGGCGGCACGGATCCTCTCTTGTTGTTGTGGTGAAGGAGAAGCGCTCTCCCGCATGAGCTGTAATTCGAATGTGGCATGCTGCATCAGATCGATCTCCGACAACCCTTTTACAAGAGAGGACACCTCATCAGGATGGAGATTCACGAGCGGGACAGGATCGATAAAATCAGCCCACACACCTCCTGTGCAAAAATATCCGAAGAATCGCTCATCCTTCACTGCCCTGTCATCCCCAAGCGTGATCCGGAATTCGAGTCCTCGGCTCTTGATGCCCGGCCGATCAAGGATGACCCTTGATACAAGGTCTCCTTTTGTTTCCCCGGTCTGGTCGGGAATGAATTTCAGATACCATCCTGCTTCAAGCGGCTCTTCGCTTTGCCACGAATCAATCCGGGAAACCCCGATCCGTTGCCCGGGATACAATATGGCTTCCGGGTTTGCCTGCAACCGTTCGATATGGTCGACAATCTCTTCTTCACCATTGACGATGTTCACGAGGAATCCGTAGGTTTTTGTGCGGTAATCCCGTCGATGGGTCCGTTCTTGGCGTGCAGCAAGATTTTCAACGGTCATGGTGCTTCTATCGATAGTCACCGGTCCGTACATGGCCATCGGCTGATCGATGATCCAAGGTTCATGATGGCCTTCTTCACCGACATCGACAACGACCAAGCTATGGCCTGCCCGATGGGTATCACCTTCTTGCTGCAATCCGACAAATTCGACCAATATCGGATTCAAGCCGCAGGATCTCGCGAGAAGATAATTGGCGACCGATTGGCTATAACAGGTCACCATAGCGCATTCATCAGGCCACGGGGCCCAATTGCCGGTCCTTAAGGCCTCTTCAAACCCGTACTTATAGCGAAGGCTATGATAAATGCCTTCTGCAGCAGCTTTCTTTTCCAGGGGACTCAACGGCGATCCTCTCGGAGAGATGATACGACGACGTTTTCTATCTCGCACGAGGGCTTCCAGAGAAGGAGTGCCTTGAAATGCTTGGGAGGAAGGCACGCTATCAACGGTATCTATAAATTCGAGAAGGCCTCCTTTCATCCTATCTGCCCATCGCAATGTCGATTGAGGGAATGGCATGCTACATCAATCGTCCAGGGGGAGCTGCTGGCCGTGAAGATCTGCCAGAAGCGCCAGGTGACCTATCCTGCCGTTGATATTTAAGCGGATCGTTGGATGCGACCTTCAATCCCCACCCATCATGGTGTTCATGCAGCACAACGCCGACAACTTTTTCCAGTATCCGATAACCATTATGCAATCTATGCAATTTTCCAACTGCATCATCAACGGTAAATCGGCTTATCCCAAACGCGTCGACAGCTTCTTTAACATACCGTAGTTGCATATCCGTCGGTATCACTTTTGAAAATACATATCGTTCAACACCTGGCTCACCAGAAGGCGCCGACTTCATGCCGAAATCAGACGCTCTTGTCGTCATCGTCCTTGCGATAAATAACCTGCCCGTGGGCAGCCCATTCGTTTCGGCGATCGCCTTTACATTATCTTTAGTGAAACCCCCTGAATATGCTTCAGGACGCTCCCGCAATAATGCGAGAGCCTGTTGGAAATAATATTCATTGACCGGTTTTGCATCAGCCTGCTGCAGCTTTCCGTCAAGCATGTCGATGAGGAAACCTTTGCGATCCGCTGGAGTGCCATACTCTTTCCGGATGAACGTTCTTGAACCGGCTTTTCTTTCTGCCGGTTGCACGCCAAAGGCGGCCGCATTGACCTCAAAATAGGATGCCAATCCCTTCGCGCCGATGATCTTAAGCTTTAGAGAGCGTACGATATCCGTCGGAACGATCATTGCGCCTGCTTGCAGGTCCATGACATGGTCATAGATCGCCAATAATTCAGAGAGCACCGGGTGTAAATTCGCCATGTTTAGCCCTTTTTGGGGACCATTCCTGGATCTTAGGCTCGGTGTTGCGACATCGCGCACGAACATATCACGAACCGTCGCTCTGGTAAATACCAAGAACGGTTGAAAATCAGGACCATCATATTTATTTTCACCCAATCGATCTTGAATTTCGCTTACCGAAGGGATAGTATAATGAATGCATTCTGCGCTGCTCTCAAGAAGGGTGGTAAGCGTTTGTTCTACTTTTGAAACCCCGGCTACTGCCCGATGCAGTTGTTCTCGGGTCACTGCGGTTTGATCAAGCTTGGTGACGCTCGCTCTCAACGCCTGAAATCTTGCAAAACCTGCCTCATCTAAATCACCAACTGCAGTTCTTTTTAATCGTTCAAAGGCCTCTCGGTCAGCTTCACCTTCACGTAATTCCGCATCGGCAACTGCTAAGAGCTCTTGTTGTCCTTTAACACCATCTTTCACTCCCGCAATAACCTGTTTGGTATATCCTTGCTGTAACTGAATCCATTGCTGCAGGAGTGTCTCCAGCCGAGCATCACCAGCCAGTGCTGCAAGCGTTGTGGATGTTGCGATTTGCTCCCGGAGACGCTGATACTGACTGTGCTCAATAGGTGAAGAATAATTTGGTAGTACAATTGGCGATTGCTGATCGAGGAGCCTGAGGAGATAGGCTCTAGACGCATCATGGACCATTGAGGTGTCGGCTCCAATAAGAGACGCTAAGCTTGGAGATGGTGGGCTGTCAGTCATGTTGCTACCAAACGATAGGGAGAAAATATTTCTTTTAAAAAGCTTTGGTATAAAAAGAGAAAAGGAGAGGGAGAAGAAATGCGGGGGGCAGGATTCGGCCTGCATAAGGGCAAAACTGCCCTTATCAACCCCAAACTCCAGTTAGGAAATCTCTCGCAAGGCTCGAGATTCCCTAACGACAAAATGCGGGGGGCAGGATTCGAACCTGCGAACCCACTAAGGGAGCGGATCTTAAGTCCGCCACATTTGACCACTTTGCTACCCCCGCGAAGGGCTTTCCGAGTCGAAGAAGCCGTTGTTTATAAACATTTGCGCGAAGACGTTTTCTTGTGATGGCGCTCCTCACGAGGTAGGGAGCACACCGCAAGAAATCGCGTCATAGAATGCGTTTTTAGCTTGTCTCAACCAGTCTCAATGATGAGACTTCTTCGTCTCTTGGGGAGACGCTGAGCCATGTCCTTCCTTTCCAGAGGATTCCTTTCCTGCTTCCTCTCCTTCCGCCGCGTGTCCTTCATGTTCCTGACCGTGACCGCCGTGCCCATGACCATGCCCCTGCAGCTCCTTGATGCGGTGCTTGTAGAGGTTCAGGAAAGCTTTTATCTGATACATCAGGTCCTTGGTCTCGCTGACGACCGTGCCCGGATATTTGGAACGCTCAAGCTTGTAGACATACTTGTCGATGAGCTTGCGCACGAAGGCCACGTTCGCTTTGGTCTCCCATCTGCCCTTCAGGTGCGTGAAGAGATAGCCGAAGAACACCGCTTCGATCTCGCCCTCGTTCACCTTGGTCCGGAGGCCGTCAAGCTCGACATGGCGGTCCGTCATGTTCTCGATCTCCAGCTCCAGGGCGATGAACGAGAAGTGGATGTGCGTGAAGCGGCGATGGAACTCAAGGGTCATGCTGACGTTCCTGCCGTGCGGCGTGATCTTCTCCTTGTGCGCCTTGACCTCTTTATGATAATCGTACTTCTTCGCCCATTCGTCGATGAGGCGGAGAAGCTCGCCATACTGGAAATTGCCTTCGTACCCGACCTTCTGGTTATCGACGTACAGCTCCCGTTCCATATCCTCAAGGTGGGTCCACTCAGGCATGGCGCGTCACCTTGTACTCCTCCATGTTGAGATAGGAGCGGAGATGGTTGTAGAGGCTGTTCACGTCATCGAGCACCATGTCGATGTATTTCTTCGTTATGCGCCAGTAGATGTACTTGTCGAAGATGTCCCGCATGAAGTAGAGTATGGGCTTCTGCCACAGGTTGAAATAGTCCACGACCAGGTAGCCGGTCAGCTTGACGCTGACCCTGCCATGATGCATCTTGACCTTTTTCCCGTTCACCTCGACCTCAACTTCTTTCAGGTTGGTCCCGGTGATCTCGATCTTGATGATGATCTTGTAATAATCGCTGACTTTCTTCCAGGGGGTGAACTCGGTCTCCAGGCACATGCCGTCCGCCGTCATGTACTGCTCGTTGCGCTTCTCCCATTTATCGAAGAATTTCTCGCGGAGCCAGACGTCTAGGATGCGGAAGAACTCCCGGTAGTTGAACAGGCCCTCGTACGAGAGGGTCTTGACGATGTACTTCTGTTTTTCGCCCATGGTTACCTATCGCGCTGCGCGCTCACCACATATCGTCATAGACATCGCTCTCGGACTGCATGCCGAGGAAGCGCTTGCATTCCTGCTGGAGCTCGTTGACCTTATACCAGAGCTTATCGGTCCAGACATCATTTATTTCGTGCGCGATGATGTATGTGTGATAAAAATTGCGGAGGATGCGCAGGAACGGTGAATGCTCCCAATGGTCATCATAGTCCAGCTCCACATAGGCGGTGAAGTCGATGAGCATGCGCGCGTTCCATACCTTTTTCTTTTTCCCGTCGCGCACCACTTCTACTTCCTCCGCGTCCCAGATGTGGAAATACATCTTGATGACATTGCGCGCGTAATCATTGATCTCCCGATACGCCGTGAAGTTGATCTCCAGCTCTGATCCCGGCGGCTTCGCCTTGTGCTTATAGCGGTTCTCGAAGAAGTCATACTCACGCGCCTCGAACCAGCCGCGGATAAGACGGAACAGCCCTTCCCAGTCATAGAGTCCACGGAACCGTATCTTCGCGACACTGCTACTGAGCTTTCCCGTCGTTTTGTCGGACATGCTTTAAAAATAGGTATTCCTACTTTATATAAGTTTCGTTAGAAAACCCACAGAGAAGCCGTATACCAGCTTATGGCGCTTCTTCCCCGCTTTCTGAGGAAGAAGCCCTGGCCGGAGACGACTTTCTCCGCTTCCGCCGGGAACGCGTCTGCGCTTTCTCCTCAACGGTCGTCATATGCTTCACTTTCTCCTTGAGCGTGGCCATCTTCTGGCGCTGTTTCTCATAGAGGGCGAGGGCGCCGGCAGTGGCCGTGATCAACGCGCTGATCCAGAAGATGTTGTCCTTCATGTATTCAGAGATGGAACGCTTCGGCTTGCGGGCATTCCCGAGATTGCTCTCCATATCCTCCACATTGAACTGGATGCGGGCGAGATGATCGCTCGCCTGCTCGAGCTCCTCATCATTGAGCGCGGCCTGTGTACGAAGCAGCAAGTCCTTCGTCTCCTTGAGCGTGTCCTCGATGTCCAGAAGCTGGTATCCATCCGCACGCTTGTTGGCGTAGTCAAGCTCCAGCGTCTTCAATCGTGCCTTATTGTCGCTGAGCTGCGACGCGAGCTCTGTCCTATTGTATGCGGCGTTCGTCGGATTGCGAAGGACCATGAGCGTCTCGATGGACTCGCTCACGACTTCTTGGCCATCAGCCATGGCCTGGACATGGATCACGACATCGCTCGCGCCGGCTTGCGTCGCGTTGACGGTGAGGAAGACATAATCCTTATCGTTCCCGGCGATCGCCGCGGCAGGCAGGATGTCCACGGTCTTCAGCCCGAACCCGGAGATGTTCACTGAGACATCGTTGATGGGCCGGTTGAGCAGGTTCCTGACCAGTACATTGACACGGTTCTGGCCGAGGGTAAGATTCATGGGCACAATCTTCTGGACGAGGATATAATCAGACAAGGCCGGGCATGCATAGCCTGACGGATGACAGCTGGCGTCCGGACAGGTCACGCAGCTGGCATCGCATTGGCTGTCCGTGCACTGCGGGCCGAGAATCTCGATCTTGACCTTATCCTCACGGTCTGTCGTCGTCATGGTCTTGGAGCGCTTGAACGTGACGTCGTACGCGGGTGAGTCTTCGGTGAGCCGATAGCTGCTGATATGGACCTGTTCCGGCAGCTCCGGCACCGGCATGGCGTCGAGGCAGATGTCCTCACAGGTATCATCGATGACGATGCCCAGGTTCCATGGCTGCTCCTGCGTCTGGTTCACCATGCGCGTCATATTCACGCAGACCGTCTCATTAGCGTCATTGAGTGAACATTGCTCCCGCACCTCTTCATGCTGGGTCACGGAAACATTCTGGCCAGTCATAGTAAAAGTGTACTGGACCGGGATGGCCGCGGCTGCGACTATAGAGAAGAGGACGCAAAAAAGCCAAATCGCGATGAGGGAAAGCTTCATGTGAATGTCCTGAAAGAGACCGACTGCCTTTGGAGGAAGCCAGCATCGCAGAAGTGGGCTTCTTTTTAAAGATTGCTATTTAGAAATAACCAATAACCACTTTCCATTAACTGCTCTAGTACGGCCCCAAGTTCCCCATCAATTCGTCCACGTCTGAGGTCAGCTGGAACTCCTTGCGCAGGGTCTTGCGGTTGCAGTATGGACAGGCGATTTCGCTCTTGGATGCCCTGCTGAACTTGTAGTTACAGGATATGCACTGATACCGGACTGGCTTGCTCGCGGAAGATAAGGATGTGGATGCGACAGCTGGACGTGAAGAAAACGATGATCCATAACTAGACGAGCCCACGCTGGACGGACGGGATGCCCTACTGCCAGCGCCACTCGCTGTAGAGGCAACAGGTTTCGCTCCTCCGGTCATGCTGGAGAAGCATGCCTGGCACATCAGGTCTTCCCCATCAGGAGAATAGCGCATCTGGCTCATGGGGGTGCGTTTCTTGCACTTGGAACAGGTTATTAATGCTTCAGCCATGGTATCCGCCTCGCTTGTGTGCGCCCTCAGGAGTAGCTATATGGAGGAGGTCGAATATATAAAGATATTGATGATTAAGGCTCTGTCCGGAATGTTGCCGGTGCTGTCTTTTTCGCGCCAGCGCGCTATCCCCACATAGGTGCCACTGGTCGCTTGCCGTTTATGCCCCGATTTCTTTTTCTCCCCCTTGCAAGTGAGGGGGAGAAAAAGAAATCAGTGAAATGAAGAAAGGGCAGGCGGGCATCGCTCAGTTCCGTCAAATTGGTTGGCACCAGCCGAGCGGCACGGCGGTAGATTCCAGACAAAACCGATGATTGAATAGTGCCTACAGCAATAAAACATCAGACACGCCGAAGAAATCACGATCTGCGGTGACGAGTGTCGCGTGCTCTTGTTGCGCGGTTGCAAGGTGAATGCCATCAGCGATACCAAACTTCTGATGTGTCGCACGCATCATATTTTTCAGCTTTGCTGCAGTCAATGCTATCGGGACAGTCAAGGGAAGAAGCGTCGATCGGGTATGGATGAATTGAAGGTACTGGTCAAACGCCTGATTTCTGCGGATGAAGAGATCCGCAAGTTCGGCAATAGCGATGATCGATGTCCCGAAACTCTTATGCTCAATGATCGAGTGAATTTTCTCTCCATGAGGCGTTCCATCGAAATAGGCTGCCCATGCAGAACTGTCCAGAACGTATTCACAATTCATGCAAGTTCAGCCTGTCTTCTTCCTTTTTCCATTTAAGCATGCCGCGTGCTGCACCGAACATGGATTTCGGCATGTCCATATGCGTCGTTAAGAGATGCTGCAGCACCTGATCATATGTCTTCGCATGCTCCTTTTCCTTGAGTAGGTCAAGCATCTGTTTCGTTGTTCCGGAGACCTGGATGGTGGTGGCCATATGCTATAGTTATAGTTATAACTATAAAAATGTTTCGGTGGGTGGCAGATAAATTATTAAAAATAATAACTTAATAGTAGTTAAAAATAGAAAACGTTATATATCAGTTCCCCATGTTTCCGATAAAGGAGGCCATAAACCATGACCAAAGATATCATTCACGTTCCGCCAACAGACGGTTTCGACATCGTGTATGTAAACGGTTCGTTTGATGCCGGCCTTGCTGGCTTGGCTGAAGAAGGGGTTTCCTTGTGGAGTGCGGAGGAGCTTGCCCGGCTCCGGGTGCAGCTTGGGGTAAGGCGCGCAGTAAGCCGACGCTGGTCGTGGCTTGCAGAAGGTTTTACTTATTTGACCGATCCTGAGGCGGATATTCTTATTGCTTTAGCAGCGTATAATCCTCTTCTGAAAGACCCGGCAGGCGCTGTACGAGCAGAACGGAAGAATGGGCATTTTTATCTTGCAGAGGGCCTTGCTGGTGAACTGCGAGAGCGAGCATCACCCGATCCTGACAAGGCACGGCAGTCTGGCGTCTATCGCCTCACGAGAAGCGCTATAAGAACCCATATACCCTCTAACGAGCTTGATACATATGCACTAACCAGATTCCTGTTTGGTAAACAAGCCAAGCCATATGGAAAACTCCTTGAAGCAAACGACGTGCAAAGCATGTATTTCCAGAGGATAGATGCAGACTATGTCCATGAAGCAAAGCATGATGGACGAGCCTTCTGTGAGGCCCTTGCAGTCGACTGTTTCAGCAGTAAGTTTAACTTGTATAGTTACTACACTAATCTGCATTCTAAGAAGGGCCGGGTTGGCGGGGTGCGTCCGTACGCCCGCGAAGTGGCCGCGCTTGAAACAAGAGTAGAAAGATAAATTTTCTAAAATTCTTATTGACTTATCGCTATTCAGTAATTCACCATCACTTCCACATCCTTGCCGAAGATGTTCTTCAGGTTCTCGAAGATCGGCTCCTTGACGAAGACATTATGGGAGATTTTAATTAGCGGTAATAGTACCCTCTCGTTCAGCAAGCCATCTGAATACAGGTATGACGTTTATCTTCTTTCCATTGATGATCAATTCTTCGGTTTGTTCATAGGTAAGTATCATTCCCTCCTTCAGTTTAAACGTGTCCATAGCTTCCATTAGACCGCTCACCTCACGTTCTTTATTTGTATCATCGAGTGCATGGCATACTTGTACTGCTTCGGCTATCCTTGCACCTCGTTTAATGACAAAATCACATTCATGTTTTCCCGTATGATAGTAGAGCTCTTCGTTTCTTCTTTTTAATTCGATAAAAACTAAATTTTCCAAAATTTTTCCTTTATTTTGCGTGAAATTCAGACCGCAGACATGATTGAAGGCCGAATCTATGAGGTATATCTTCCGTGGAGCACCAAGCTGGCGTTTTAATGAATAGGAGAATTTAAGCAGTTCAAAGAATAAGTAGGAATTGCTCAAATAGAAGATATATTCTTTGACGGTTATAGCATTTGCAAGGCCAAGAATTTTCTTCAGCGAGTTATAGGTGAATGGAGAGGCGATATTTGTGGTCAAGATGTTCACTAATTCTTTGATCACTTTTTCTCGTTTGAGAGAGTATATTGTTATGATATCTTTGTATAATATATTTTCATAAAGAGTCCGTATATACTCTTTATCTTTATTTTTAAGATATTCGGGAAGACCCCCCGATAAGAGATATTCTTCGAAAAGTTTAAGTAATTCTACTTTTTTCTCCACTATATAAAAATTGTTTTTTCGTATATCCATCTTCTTGGATGTTAAGAATTCTTTGAAAGAAAAGGGATAGATTTCAAATGATTTATACCTGCCAGTCAGTCTGGTGGCGAATTCTTTGCTTAATAATGACGCGTTAGAGCCGGTGATTATGATTTTCTTGCCTTCGTCCTGCAATCGTCGTACAAACGTTTCAAATCTTTCTACATTCTGTATCTCATCAAAAAAATAGAGTAGTGATGGGCCATATGCCTCTATCAGCACTTCATGGAGCATCTCAAAATCCGACGCTTTGAAATCCGTCAGGCGTTCATCCTCAAAATTGATGTAGCACCATCCTGACTTGTTCTGCATAATCTGCTTTAATAACGTGGATTTCCCGCACCGTCTAATGCCGGTGAGAATCAGTATCCGTTCATCATCAAACCATTGAAGGATAGTGTCCAGTACCTCTCTTCGCACCACCTCCCCTTGGAGAGGTATATCCTCCTTTTGTCGAACAACAATTTGCCGTAAAATCTCTTTTGTTACCATACTAATTGGTAATTAGTACTTATATATAAATGTTCTCATTCATAATTAGTAGTTTTTGGATGAAATAACGCTTAAACGCTGTTAAAGAAGAGCGGGAGCGCCAATCATCACACTCAATAATTAATCATCACTTCCACATCCTTGCCGAAGATATTCTTCAGGTTCTCGAAGATCGGCTCCTTGACGAAGACCTTGGGGGGGATCTGAGCAGTCGCGAGGTGCTTCTCGAGCTCTTCCATGCTCGCCGGCTCTGGCGTGCCGAGGCTGCCGTCTGGCCTGATCACCGCCTTGGAGACCTCTTTCTCCGGCTGATCGATGTCATGGATGATGAACGCTATAGTGTCAAGCAGGATCACTTCACCATACCGTTCGCCATGCTTGACGCGGATCTTGGCGCGCTCGAGCTCCCTGCCTCGCTTGCGCTGCAGGTACTCGACCATGAAGCGGATGAACTGGCCCGAATCGCGCTTGACCTTGTCCACTTCGGCCTTGGTGAGCTTGCCCTCATCGTAATCCTTTTTCGCCTTCATGAGGTCTTCCAGCATGCGAAGATATTTTTCCGGTATCTTGCCGGAGTGGACCATCTCGCTCTCGAAGGTCTTGACCACATCCTCGTTCCTGACCTTCTCGACACCTTCGAGACGGAGCGCGTCGCGGATGGTCGTGACCGCAGTCTCGTACACATGGAGGACGGATTCTTCCTCGCGCATCTTCTCGATCTGGGTGAAGAGGCGCTTGATGCGCTTGAGATACTTGTCCGCGCCGTCGAGCAGCTCGTCGATCTCTTTGCCCGTGATGTCCTGCTTGGTTCCATGTTCAAGCTCCTTTCTTGTCTTGATGACCTTCTCCAGGATCTCGACAAACTTCTTCTCGATCAGCTTCTCTTTCTTGACGAAGATGTCGCGCATGACGTCCGGCGTCTCCTTCGGCGTCGGTGGAGGGACACCGTACATCATCAGCGCTGCCTGTGATGGCGTGAGGAGGGCGTAGAAGATGTCCTCCATGCCGATATCTTTAAGCTTGAACTTGACGCGCTGGATGGACTGCTCACCGGTGCTCATGTACAGGTCGATGGCTTCCATGCTGGGCTTGATCTTGCCCATGCGGAGCAGCTGCTTCCACGGCATGAAGATGCCGCGGTCATAGAACGGCACGCCGTCGCGGAGGAAGGTGAAGATGATAGGATTGGCTTCCTTGACCGAGTCCCAGAAGTCTGTGAGGATGTAGACCTGGATGTTGATCTTGTTGCGGATGCCGGTCATCTCGCCGGCGTCGATGCCCATGCCGATGATGATGGCGCGCAGCTTGTCCTTGAGCTCGGCGCGTGTCATCTTCTTGACATCGGTGTCGTCGATGACGACGAAGACGTCGATGTCGGATTCCTTGGTGGCCTTGCCCTGCACGAGGCTGCCGGCGAGCACATACGCCACGATGTACTTCTCGAACTTCTTGATCACCATCTCCTTGTGGATCTCGGCGATCTTGATGGCCGCGAGCATGCCGGTGTCGAAGACCGGCGCGCCGTAGGAGATCGGCTGGAGGAGGTCATACTTTCCGTCGTAGCATGATTGCCAGATCTCGGAGAGGATGACCACCTGCGGCAGGAGGGTCTTGTCGATGTCTTCCGCGACCTTCTTGATGATGGTGGTGAGCTTGTCCCGGAGCTCGAACTTGCTCATCTTCTGGCTGTCGGTGTCGTCGACAAGCACCAGCACATGGATCTTGTCTTTGTCCGCCCCTTCTCGGGGAGGGGGGAGGAGCGTGATGCCCATGATGTACTTGTCGAACTTCTTGATGACCTCTTTCTGGAACTCGTCAAGCTTGCCCTTGATCTTCTCGAGCTTCTCCTTGAGCTCGGGGGAGAGCTTGTCCAGCTCCGTGACAGCGGGCGGGAGAGGCTGCTGCGGGGCAGCTCCCTTGGTAGGTTCTTGATAGAGCGGGTCTTTCGGATGCTCTTTGGCGTGCTCTTTACCTTGCGTCTCTTTCGGCGCCTCGCGGCCCTCTTTTTCATCCTTCTTCTCATATTTCTTGGTCATGGGAAGCCTCGTGTCGTCTATTTGTCATATCCTACTTTTGGCGGGCGGGGAATCAAAATATCACACTGGCCTCTTTACGACGATTCTTTTTAAAAGCAATGTTGGCATGGAGGATATAGGTATGGGACGAAAAAGTCATACACAAGGAAGGCGGGGAAAACACAATATTTATAATCTGGAAAGCGGCTGGAATATGGAGAGCAGACAGTTGAGGTGATGATGATGACAAGCGGGCATAGAGGACCTGGCAGTCAGGCTCCGGATCCGATCAAGAAGTTCGTCGAATTGGATGAGAAGGTCGACAAGATCCTGACGACGATGGGAGTCGAGCATTCTGAAGCGTACACAAGGGCGGCCCGTAAGGTGCTTCAGGATGATGACGGCAAGATCGATATGGATCGCCTAAAAGATGAAGGCAAGCAGGAAGCCTTCGTCGATGAGATGGTGGATCATTATCTCACCAGCGCGAAGAAGATCTTGGGTGTCAAAGAGGGAGGGCCCTCAAAGGATGACCCGCTTGGCGTCGATATGCTGCTCCATGCGGCGCATGGGTATACAAAATCCGATCTCATGCAACAAGTCAGGATGCGACAACACAATTACTCCTTGGGCCAGCATGAAGGGATACGAAACGAATTGCTGCAGGATGTCGAAAAGCGACTCCGGTCATCCGCCGCATCGCATCTGAAAGATTCACATCGTGAAGGATTAGTACAGTATGCTAAGGCAACAGATTTCATCGACCACACGAAGATGCGCCTTCCCGAAGCGGTGCACATAGCAAGACAGTACAGAGTAAAGGGCGCTATCGCACCGAAAGAATACGATACTCAAGTGTTCTACAAAAAAGAAGAAGGCCACGGCGGCGGAGGGCATCATTAACCTTAGCCATTTTTTATAGTATTATTTTGCTTTCTGTTTTTTATTGTCTATTTAACCCGTCTTTGTAGCCTGATTAAACCGGCTCTGTCTGGAATGGCGCCGGTGCCGTCTTTTTCGCGCCAGAGCACTCCACAGGATTCCGCGCTATAACCCGAGTCGACGTTTCGGCCTTCCCCTTCCATGAGGAAGGCCGAAACGTCGACGAGGTGGCGTATTAGGGTGAGCGTTCGACGGCATCGGCCGAGCGCCGAAGGCGCGAGATTTGGGACAGAGCCGTAGCCTGATTAAACCGAAAGCTTTATATATTAGTGTCACTAAACAGTGATTAAAGCATAGTTTATGCCTAAATAACGGGAAGAAAAATGACCACACCTGCTGCTGATTCCAACCCAAGGGTTGAGAAGTTCTTATCTCTGGATGAGCAAGTCGACAATCAGATCACGACTATGCAGATTCTGCACTCGGAGGCCTTCAATACGGCAGCGAGAGCCGCCTTGACCGACGGGAATGGCCTTATCGATATGAAACTGCTCCAGCATGAAGGAAGGCAGGAAATATTCATCAATGCCATGATTAAGCATTATGTCCAGGGCACTGCCGCCGCTTATAGCCAGAACGCTCCGAAAGATGTCCTTATGCGCAGCCTCTGGCTGGAAGGCTATACCGGACTCTCCCAGGGAAACCTCTCGAGGATGGTGCGGGAACAGAAGAGCAATTATACGCTTGATCAGCACATGAACATGACCATATTTGCGCAGGAAAGCCTCACGAATGAGATGGGCAAAAGATTGCGAGGTAATGCGCTAAGCGCTTCTGGCCTGACGGATGCAGATCGGGCAAGCATCGTCAAGTATATGAAAGTAGATGATCTCCTTGATCCGGATCGGCTCACCGTGTCTGAAGCAGGCGGCCTCCTCCGCATGTATAGACGAGACGGCACCATCAGCAGGCGAAGTGTCGAAAACTTGGCGGCGTATAAGAGACCGATGGCATAACCCGCTACTGCACCGCATCAGCAATAGCCGATTGTTTTTCATGGATATTTTTTCTTTCTCTTTTTCGGCAATGATACGCAAAAACCAGCGATAGCGACGGAAAATCTCCTTCTCCACTCCCCGCGGGAAGGAGATTTTTCGAGTGCACCCTATTTTTTCCGATGGCGTCGGAAAGTTTCCGGAAAAATTGGAGAAAGGCTTATTAAGAGCGGATGTCCTTTTTTCTGCATGGAAGAATTCAGCATCCAGATCCAAGATCTCCGCTTGACGCTGACGCAGATACTCTCTCTTACCATAGCCATACTCCTGCTTGCGTATTTGATAAAGACAAGGTTTGGTGGATTATGGTAAGCCTCGCAAAATGGGTGGATATGATAACGAGATGGGCCATATACGCAATATCCATTCTTGTCATCTATATGCTTATCCTTAAGCTTACAAACCATAGCCCTTTATTTGAGACAATAATCGCTGGTGGTGTGGGTTTCCTCATTGTAAACACCTTCAAGGTAGAGAATAGATTTGGAAAAATGGAGAACCACATGGAGACGACAAAACGGACATTCGCCAAAATCGGACAAGAATTTGACAAAATGAATGCAAGAATAGATAGTGTCAATGATCGCCTGCATCACATAGAAAACAAAGTCGATCGCATGGACGAACGCATGAACGGCATGGATGGCCGTCTTGCCCGCATCGAGCGCAAGCTCGGCGCGTAGCTTCCTGTTTTTTCCTACTTCTTCGCCGCGCCAGCAGCCCCCTGCACCGCAGCCATAAAGACCATCCTGCTCCCCGTCACCAACGGCACAAAAAGCAGTATGAAAAGGATGAACCCCCACAGGACGGAGACAGGCGCGGCCAGCGCGAGCAGCGTCGAGACCAGATAATAGAACACGCCGATGAGCACGAAAGCGAGGCCGATGGGCAGGATACGCTTCACGCCGACTATCGCTGTCCTCTTCAACAGAGGGAGGATAGCATAGTCAGGAAGCAGCGCGTGCGAGACCATCGCGAGGTAGAGGATGATCATGGCCAGCACGATGCCGGCGATATCGATGACGCTTTGGCTGACCAGCGCTATCTGCCCGAACATGACGGCGGAGGCGAGCAGGATGAAGAGGTAAAACACGCCGAGATAGACGAGCAGCCATATCGCATTGACCGCGGCGAAACGCAGGAGAAAGGCGAGGTAGAGCATCGGCTTCCTCTTGGATAGGGCGGATGACTTGACCGATGTCTTGAGGATGGTCGATGTCTTCAGCCAGAGGAAGGCATAGAGCAGATTGTAGAGCACAAACATCACGCCGAGATACAGCGCCGTATACCCCATGACGCGCGTGAAGCGATCGCGGAACTCACCGATGGGAAAGCTGAACTGCAATTGCGACGGATCAATGTTCGCCGCGCCCTCCGGCACCTGCGGCACGTTCTGGGATTCCTTGGCCACGAGCTGGCTGATGGACGCGAGGTCAGGAAGCGCCTGCACGACGATGAGCGTATGCAAGAGAGCGAAGAGCACGAAGAAGGTGAAGTCCACGAGCAGCAAAAGAGCAATAGTCTTTTTTTCCTGTCGGACAGCCGACCAGACAGTCGAAAACATCGACGCCAGACTCATGGAGCTGCTCCTGCCGCTGTCGCTACGCTATTGCACTTGTACACTGGGCTCGGCGTGGTGCTGAACTGATTGCAGAAGTCGCCCGGCGAGCATTCCATATCGCGCGTCTTCGAGCTATCGCAATCACATTGATCACGCACCGGAACCCTGGAAGCCGCTGGCACATTGGCGGTATTGGTCTGACCTGTCGGACATTGCTTGTATTCGGTGCAGAACGGGATACCATCGGGAGGATAGCTGCAATAATTATGGTTGATGGCGTCGCCGCAGTAATTCGCCATGCCGCTGGCAAGATTAGAGCCGCACTGGCAGATGGACGAGAGGATCGTGTTATACTGGCACTGCTGCCCCGCCTGCGAACCGGCATACGGCCCGCAGATGACCTGCACGGGTACATCGAACTCCTGCCGCGCGCCGTTGAACACGACCACTTCGGTGCTCGGCGCCGCGTTGCGCCTCGATAGCGGGAGGTCAGGCACCTTCTGCGCCGGATAGACGATATCGGCATGCACGGTCCATGGCTCCGGCGATGATTTATGGAGGTCGCAGTTGTCCACCGACGTTCCTGCGCCGGGTGCTATCGGCGTGTAGGTCACGATGACACCGCGATTCTTCAGGTCATCGAACGGCACGGCGTTCGGCGATGTCGCGGCGCTCGGCGTGATGCTGAACATCTTCTCCGGGATGATGATCGGATCACCGACAGTTGTATATGTCCCTGTCCTGATCGGCTGCCCGACAAGGTTAAGGTTCGCGTCAATGTCGTACACTTCATACGCGATGCCGCCGCCAGCGGAGAGCGTAGCGGCGAACTTGACCCCAAAGCGTGTCGTTGTGGTCAGAGGACCGGTGGCCGCCGCCTGAGCAAGGAGAAGACGTGTCATGCCCGGCATATCGGACGGGCTGATGGCCGCAGACATACCGCCGGCGAGGAAGTGTTCCTTCTTGATGACCAGGCCAGGCCGGTCAGTCACCTCGATCGTGCCATCGCTCTGGATCGGAAGATAGACCTGGCCAGACGAGGGGATGTCATGCATGCCGGCAGTGATGATGCCGCGCGGCGTGCGGACATAGTAGCGCAGGAAGAACGGCAGCTCGTTATCCGGATTGTGTTTTTCTGGATCATGCGCGTCGCGATCGAAGTTCGGGCTTCGCTTGTTGATGACCATCTGCAGGCGCAATGGCTCGTCGAGACCGAACGGCACCGTGGCGCCGCCAGGCACGAGGACGCCGGTAGGGGTGACGGACTTGACGGATGTCGGCGGCTGCTGGAAAATGGCATAGCCGCGCTCGCCGATGTCAAAGCTGCACCGGAACTCGAGATCCGCAAGATCAAAGGTGCAGTCTGCCGGCGCCTTGCCGCCCTCCTGCCGTATCTCGACAATCTTCTCTCCTGCTGGCGCGCCTCTTCCGGTCACAGTGCGGACGCTGTTCCAGACAAGCCGCACCTTGTCGAAGCGGACCGGCCAATCGGGAACCTGCGCGTAGATGTCGCCTTGCGCGATGCCGCCGGCGCTGATCCTTCCGGGACCGAGCTCTCTGGTGATATCGTAATATTGCGGTGCCGGCTTGCCGAAGCAGTCGCACTCGCCGCCGACGCGGCCGGAATCCTCCGGATTGCAGCTGTTGTCATTCGAACAGACCAGCTGAAGGCGATAGGTGACATCATCCCCTGCCACAAGGCCCGCGCCGATGTGATAGATGTTCGTCGTCCGACCATACTGCAGCGGATTGGAGGTCATATAGCGCCGTGTCGCCGGGTAGACGAAGGCTTCGGACTTCAGGGGCACGACGCCGAGGCCGCCGAGCGCCTGGTCCATGTCAAGGTCCCAGTCGCCGGTGAAGGCGAAGAGGCAGATGGAATGCATGAGCTTGCGCTCGCTGAAGAGCGTGTTGTAGAGAGCCGTCTTGCCATAACGGCCGGTGATGCTCTGCTGGATCTCATCGCCGGCATTAGACATGGCGCTCATGAAACCGGGGATGCCGCGTCCGGATGTCTGCGTCGTCGTGCTTCCCCCATACAATTGCGAGAAGCACGAGATCGCGTCGAAGATGATGTCACAGAGGTACTGCGTCAGCACGGCGCGGCACAAGCCCGAGCTTCCCTGGCCAGTCACGAGGATGGTCTGGAAGCACTGCCTGATCTGCACGAGGATGTTCCGCCACAGCTGGAGATAGCCGTTCACGCCCGGCAGGCAGGCGCACTGCACCGAGGTGAGGAAGCCTTCAGTCGGGTTGACGATGTTCTCGCGCCGGACACGATCCTGATCCTCAAGGCCGAGGCTGGTGACCTGAAGGGTTGTGAGCTCATCCTCACATTTCAGATCCGGATGCTGCTCGTTGGTGGACTCATCCACTGTGAGGGTGCGTTTGCACTCGAACCATGTGCGGGATGCCCTGCTGTACTGATAGATCGTCGTTCCCCGTGTGACGCGATACTTTTCGACTTCCCTGCCGCCTTCACAGATGCCGGAAGCGGCGTAGAACGCCTGCGTCAATGGCCCGCCGCAGAATTCCGCTTCCCGCGCGGCATCATGATCCGTCCGGGCCTGCTGACAACGCGAGCGCTTGAGCTCGTCCATGCCGATACACGCCGAGTCCCATTTGAACGTATACAAAGCCGCGCAATTCCTTGCGGCTGGTGTGAACAGGTCGCCCGGTTCTTCATCATAGAATGCAGGAGAGCCTTTCGTGATGCCCTGGCACGCATTGACCTCGCCGCCCGCGCCGATCTCTGATCCCGGCGGATTCTCGAGGAACTTGGCATAGGTCGGCGCGCTCGGGCAGAACACCCGGTCGCACACCCAGCGCATGTAGTAATCAATCTCATTGGCTTTCAGCTTCGCGTCGAGGCAGGACTGGGCTGTCTGGCCGTCGCTCGCGCAGGTGTAGTTCTTGTACACCAGATAGACGAACCACACGACCCACGAGAACAGGCAGACGAAGAAGGTGATCTTCGTGATGATCAGCAATGGCTTGAGGATGGTGTTGATGACATCCACCACCGCGTCGATGGCGGTGATCGAGCCCTTGAGGAGGGCATCCGGAATGACGCTGGGAGGCACTTGGACATCGAGCACGCTGTTGAACTCGACGCACTGCCGCTGGGTGCGCTCCTCACGCACGCCGCCATACTGGGTGCTGTAGCGCAGCTCGACCAAAAGAGGCAGCTTGACGCCGAGCTTCTTGTAGGTGATGTCCTCGAGCCGCGGCTGCGTATAATTATAGCGGTTCAGCCGCATCACGACGTGACAGGTCTTCATGTCCGAACTGCAGACCGGGATGATACCATTCTGGTTGACAAGCAGGGCGGGATCGAAGGTGTACTTGGCCCGCTCCTCGCGATTCATGGGGACGAGCGTGAAGTACGGCTGGCCGTGCAGGACACCTTGATCGCCAGGACCCTGCCATTTCAGGTTCATGTTGAAGCCGAACTGCGCGATGCCTCGCCGGAGATGCTCGGGAAGGACGACCGACGGCGTGATGTCACCGATGTCGATATCCCAATCGCCACCCACACCGCATTTGGTGTAGATGATCTCATCGCTTGCCATACTGGTCAGGCCGGATGGGCTGATGACAAGGAGGAGTACCCTATTCCTGAATTGGTCCCTGGTGACGATGGTCGCGCCCGCCACCGGTGTCGTGGGCGGGATGTGCGCCGGTGCTGGTCCCGTCTGTGGGGGTGCAGGCGTCACTGGCGGGAAGCTCTCCGCTCCCCCGATGTCGAGATCCTGGCTGAGCTTGACAGGCACCTCGAACGAGCCGTCGGAAGCCGCTCTTGTGGAATACGTCTCGTCACCGAACAGGCCGAAGAATTCCGGCTCAAGGACCTGACCGAAGCGCTTGACAATCTCGATGACGCTCGTGCTCCATGCCGCATCGGGAGTGGTCTGGTTGTTCACGAACACCACGATCAGGGAACCAGGCGTCACATTGCCCTTGATGACAACATCCTGCACATAGCTTGGATTGAGAGAAGCGAGATTCGTCCAGCGGATCTGCGGCGGTTGGGTACTGACGAGGATCTCCCGCCCGACAGAGACGCTGTTGCCCACAGCGTCGGCGAACTCTAGGACGACTTGGTTGGCCGCCTCATCCTGCAGCTCGAGCGTGAGATTGAATGTCCCCTTGCTGAGGTTCTTCACGTCAAGGGCGTCGCCGACATGGATCGTGACGCCGACATCCTCGCTGACCATGCCCTGCACACGAAGGCTTGTCATGTTGGCCACGCCCGGCAGACTGACATTGACGACCGGCGGTTCAATATCGATGGCGACCGTGAAATGCCGGGTGATGTTCTGGGCTCCTTTTCGCGCGACGATATCGATGGTATTCTGCTGGAGCGGGAGATTGACACGCGCGAAGGCGAAATCACCGCTCGCCGTGGTAAGGGTGGAGGCGTCATAGGCAAGACCGCCGACTACTGGCGACGGTCTGTTCACATAGAGGCGCACCGAGGCACCGGACAAGGTCCTGCCGATGACGTTCAGATACCGGGTGTTCGTGCGCGTCGGCACATCCGCGTCAAGGAAAAGGCTCTCGTTGCCTGTCTCGGGCTCGAAGAAGGCGGAGGTATGGAAGACGTACTTGCTGCCGCTGTTGTCATCGATGGCCGATGAGCCGACCGCGTCTGTGGCATTGAGGAGATAGTAATACGTCGTGTCGCGCTGCAGGCCGGTGAGGAAGATGGAATGCTGCGTGACGAGCGAGGCGTTGCCCGCGCTCGCGTCCAGCGTGAAGACCGATCGCCCATAACGCACCTCGCCGGAGGCGTTCTCGTCGGTCGTCCAGTTTATCGTCGCTGTAGAAGCAGTGGTCCGGGCATCGGCTGCCGGATCATGCGCGATGGTGATGGCATGCACGACCGAGAAGGTGCTGACTAGGTAGACGGTGAACACCACCAGCCCTAGCCAGCCTGTCGCAAGTCGTTTCATGGTTTCATCTCAGTTGAATGCAGGAGTCAATTGTTCTTGCAGCTTCGGATCCTCGAGCTGGAGGAAAAGCTGCGCCTGCGCCTCGTCGCTTTCTGCGGGCGGACGCTCTTCCATCACGTACAATGTCACCCTGCTGTGCCCGTCCATCTCCAACAGCGTGGGCGTCCAGTTGCCGCGATAGCCGCCGAGGAGATTGTTGTCCTTGTCAACAACCAGCAGGTCGAGATGGTACGTGACATCGCCATCGGCGAGCTCGATCCTGTCGCCACTGTCCTCAGCGCCGCTGTCTTCAGCCGCGCTTTTCTCGTCGAGCGGGAGCTTCTTGTATTGCACGAAGTCCGGGAAGGCGTCCGTGGTGAGGGAGAGGAACACCTCCTCGTCCTCATCGAGCGGCTTTGGTGCGCCGAAGGTTTCGGTCTCACCGGCAAGCTCCCGCTTCATGATAGTGAACGTGAACGGATGTTTCGGCGTGAGCATGATTGTCATGGTCTGCACATTGGCGACATCCTGTTCGGTGGTGATGTAGCCTGCTCCTTCCGCCTCCAATGCTCCAGGCGTGCAGAAGCTCGGCAGCTTTGCGCGCAGGCGATAGACCTGACCGTCCGATTGCGTCTTGCCCAATGGGCACGCGAACGCGCCGACGCACGTGAAGCTGAGGTTGATGTCCTTCAGGTCCTCGAAGGTGGCGGCGTCTTTCGCGTAGATGATGGTCTCGGTGTCCGCCACCTGATCGCAATAGCCCTGGTCATTGCCTTCCGGCGTCTCGAAGATATTGAAGCCGATGTTCGCCCGATTGCCTTCGTTCTGCTTGATCATGACCGGCGTCGCGAAGCTGAAGTCATAGCCCGTCCCGTCGAACGCGGCTTCGTCACGGAGCATGACCTGCACCGGATACTCGATATCATACGTGAAGTGGTAGATATTGACGCAGAGGTAGGACAGGTACTTCTCGTTGCCTTTGCCGAAATCAGCGCTCATGGCGTCCCCCCTGCTCGGCCGGACGTTCATGAGGAAGTCCCATGATGGCGAGTAATAGACACCTGCGCGGAGGCCCGCATACGCGTCCTCATCGGCACCGACCATCTTCAGGTTGAGATTGTTCGCGGCGTACAGGTCCTGCGGCGGATCGAACTCTGTGCCGGAGAACGTGATGCGCGGCAGGTTGTAGAACAGCCGTTCCTTGACGTTCTGCTCGACACGGGCCTTGCTCCATTTGAGCGTGCCGCAGCGGAACTCCATATCCGAAAAGGGAATGCCGTCCGGCGGGCCACCGGGACCGAGCGCCATCAGGTCGATGGTGGCGTTCTCGAGGAACAGGCCCTGGTTCTCCGCGCGGAGGATCTCAAGCGCGAGGTCATGCATCCGCTTGAGACGCACCGGCACGCGCGCCATGAAGCGGGAAAGCGTGAGGTTCTCTCCACCCTCGGCTCCACCCCCTGCTGCCCCACCGCCAAGCGGGCTGATCGACAAGGGATACGTCGTCTGCACGGTGACATCATCCTCCCCTATAGTGGCAAGAGAGGTGATGTCTCCGAGAGGCGTTATGGAGAACCGCTGCAGGAGCGGCGTGAAATTCTGGAGGCAGCCAAGTAGGTTTTTACTGACATAATTGCCGATGTCACGCTGCATGTCCTGCAGGGATGGCGCGCGGGCCTCCCCCTGGTAATACCAGTAAGGAAGGCGGACGTCACTGTTCGGGATGATAGGAAGATAGCTGTCTGGATTGTCCGCGATCTTCGGCGGCAGCTCGAGATAGCCGCCCTGGATGCCGATCAGGGTTATGGCGCGCTGTGAAAGGGCATCGACGCACGTCCGCACATAGTTATGCACCGGCGCATACGCTGCCGGAACGGCTTCCGTCTCCTCGTGGGGCAGCGAGATGTTGCGGAAGTAGAGGAATAGCGCTACGGAAAACATCAGGATAATCCCCACTATAATGAAAATAGTCACCTGTCCTCTTTTTTTATACATCGTCGCTTGCACAACCAAGGGAGGTTTATAAATGTTTTTATAGTGAGATGGCGATAGAGACGCTATAAAGGCAAACGAGAGGCAAACTATGTCGTTCTGGCGCGCTCCCTAATCCTTGAGGAGCGCACCCGAACGACATCCGCCGTGATAGGGAGAAAAAGGTTTATCAGGAGAGGATTTAGCTACTTCCTTTTCCTGAGCGCCGTTGCGCGTCCGAACGCCAGCTTTCTCGTCAAGGCCGCATGATAATACATCTTCGCCCAGGTGAATGACGCGAAGAACAGCACGCCACCGAGGATTGTGCTGAGCATCTCTGGCAGGAAATTTAAGGCCTTGGACGCCCACACGAGAACCACTAAGCTGCACAGCATGAGGAGGAAAGGCAGGAGCATCTTCGGCAGTCCGATGACCGCCCGTACAATCATATCCCTCCAGGTGATGAGGACACGCTCGTGCCTGGTGAAGAGATAGTTCATCAGATAGGTGAGGTACAGCACGATGATGAAGAAGACAAGATGATACCAGTAATAGATCTGCATATCCGGCGTCGGGCCATACTGCACCGCCTGATAGAGCCCCCTGAATAAGTACACTATCGGCACGGCAAGGATAAGCAGCCAAACAGCGTTCACGATGATCGAACGCCACGCGAAGCGCCAGGTGTACCGCTTTCCCGCGATGATGGCCCAGATGAGGCCGCGGGAGACAAGCCAGCCGAGGAAGATGATGAGGAAGAACAGGAAGGTGAACAGCAAGAGCTTGATAGCGACAGCCTTCGCTGCGGCAGCCGGTGCGGCATCGGCGAAAGACACGGTGCCTAACCCACCCATCAACGAGTCTGCCCAGATCTTGCCGACCTTGCCCATAGCGAGAGAAAGCGCGATGGCAAAGAGATAGAACGCGGCGTCGATGAGACCGACGAACAGCGCACGGCGTGAAAGCAGGGAGCGGAAGCTGGAGAGATACTCTTTGATATCCTGTTTGAGGACGAGGAGTGGAGATGTCATCTTACTCGCCTACCGCTACCGCGGGTCCGCCGCCGAACGTGCCGGTGCCCTGTGTCGCAGCAGGAAGCTCCCCATTGTCCGCCGGGCGTTCGCCCTTCGCCGCAGGGCAATCATAGGACAAGAAAGAGAGATCAACAGTACAGCCGATGCTTTCCGGCTTGCCTGCGGAGACTATATCCGCGCAGAGCTTGCCATTGTCCAGCTCATCCCTGATCTGGCTGTGCAAGTTAGAGTCGACGAACTCAAGGCAGACACGGTCGAACTGCTTGCGCGACTGCCAAATGATGGCACTGCCACCGGTGTAGGTGGCAGGAGGACCATCGCATCGTAGCTGGACAATATTATCGCTCGGATCTCTGGACTCGCCGAAGTCAACCTGCTCTTCCACACCTTCTGGACCATAGAGCTTGACGTAGAAATTGACCCGGTCGACGCAGTCTCGTTCGCCCGAGTGCTCGGTCAGGCCGGATGGAAGCACAGAAAGTGTAAGCTTGTAGATGAACAGGTCATACACCTGTTCTGGCGCAGTGATGTTCGGCCTGCCGTGGACCTGTGTCTCTTCGCCCTTGACCCACATGCCGATGCCAGTGTTGGCCACATTCATGACAAGACTGATGGTATCAGAGACGTCCGGCGTGATCCTACAGATAGATGTCTCCCAATTGCCAGTGAGGGCCAGGCCCGTATCCGTATCCCAGAATTCTTTCCACAAGGGCGCCTCGGCGGGGATGGTGCCGAAAGTGACGAAACTCAGCACCTGTCCCCATGCCTTTCCTGCCGCGCCCGCTTCGAGCAGTGAACTCAGCCGTGCCTGCTTCCGGAGACTATCTATATACCCGGCGTATGCGGTCTCTTCCTCAAGGCTCCTGCTGCAGCTCGGCTGATAGAAATCATTGGGGCAGTCTCCGACGATTTGGCAGACACCTGTAACTCCAACCATGGCGCCGCCCGCCTTCTCGCATGCTTCGGGAGAAGAGGGTGTCCAGTATTGTGTCTGCGCGACGACGTCAGCAGGATTCGCCGGTATAGTCCCGGCTTGAGCGCCGGCGACACATGCGGTATCGCCCGCTGCACAGAAGACATGGCTGCTCTCGCCGACATTCTGGCATGTCGAGCCGGAGGGAGTCTCGAAACTATCATCGCATGGCCTATTCTGGATAGCACGATATTGTTGCTTGCCCTCACTATCCCTGTATGATAGTAGATCATTCCGCAAGCCAGAGAAGCATCTCTTTCCTGGAGGACACTCCCCGGTGGTCATCACGGGCGCTCCATTATCATGGGTATAATAGAGACAGGTCATTCCGGGAGGACAAGATGTATGGCCCTCTTCAGCAGGCCGCTGTCCAGTCGCAGTGGAAGCAGCAGGATGCCAAGTTCCCTGCGCATCCTTATAACAGCCGCCGTCATGCTGGTGGGCGGCGAGGCAGGTCTGCTGGGCATTGGCGCCGGTGTATACATTAGGAGTCGGAGATGCACCCGGTTGAGCAGGAGCTGCGCCTGGTGCGCCTGCCGGAGCCGCTGCACCTTCATCACCAGCAGGAGCAGCCGCGGCATCTGCCGGGACAGCCCTTCCTATCTGTAAATCGACATTTCTTGTGAGATCCGCTTGGTTATCATAAAGACCGCCACCGACGCGATTGAGAGGGAGAGGAGTTTCTTGGTGAGCTCGATTGAACACCACCCATTGACCATCGATATTCTCAATCGTCCGGTCACGTTGGGGGTCACCATGTTCATCAGTGGCTATACCCTCCATGGCCGCATCAAATCCTGCCTGATCCGCACTCGAGATTGAGGCTGGCTGGCCATCAAGTTCACCGCTAAGATGCCAATGCTCATCGGATGATGAATAAGAAATGACCAATCTCCCACTAGGCGGCGAACCCTGCCCTTGCACTCCAGCAATCGAGGTGATGAATAGCAAGAGGATTATGGAAACCATCAGCACCAAACTACGTTTGCCCATCATTTTCATCGTCTTCACTCACCCACCGGTGCCGGTGGCGCCGGCGGAGGCGGCGGCACGAACTGCTCTTCTTCCTGTGCCTTCGCCGCGTCGTGCGCCTTGATCACTTCATCCGCTTTCTTGATAGCAGCCTTGCAGCTGTTCGCTTCAAGGCCCCAGCTTGAGGCCTCGCCGAAGCCTTTCACGTTTTCATAGACTTCCTCGAGCTGTTTCGGCAATTTCGCGATTGTGCATGCCTGATCAAACCATTCGTCGGTGTTGCCGGTGGTGAAAGTCCAGCACGCCATACCCATCGCTAATCCCACAATGCTCCACACATCCTTGAAGGCGCCGATGAAGGCGTTGAGGAAGCTCTTGATGAACTGCGCAAAGGGAATGAGCTGGAACACCTCGCCATAGACGAACATGCACCAGCCGAAAGCGCGCATGCTGACGCAGGTCGCCGGATCCGCGCCCGTGGGCACTTCGGATGCCAGGCATTGTAAGTACTGGCACTCGACCTGACGGGCTTTCATGATATTGAAGATGATGCCGGGCACGCACATGGTGAGCGTGCTCATCACCAGACTGTTCTTGGCGTTGCCCCAGATGCCCACATTGCCGAGGAGTGCCTGATCCGGATAGTTCGGCGGCGTACCGCCTGCTGGTGCTTGCCCGAGAACCTGCAGCTGCTGCGGATGATCCTGACGATTGCGAGGACCGCCAAATGTCGTGGCAGAGGCAACAGCGCCGTTCACCTTATTGACGATGCCATTGTACGCATCATCGAGAGCATCCGAATACCAGAAACCAGTCCTGCAGGAAAGGTACCTGCACGCATACTCGACCTTGCCCCATGTCGTGCGGGTGATATCATCCGATCTGCCGGCAGCTGTGTCTGCTGGAGGGACAACAGCCTTACAGAAAGGGATGGCCTGGCAGGGGATGACCGCTACCCGGAAGACCGCAAGGATCTGATTGATGGTGTTCAGCATGTACAGGATATTGCACAACTGATTGAGGAACGTCACTACTCTGTTCAACACATCAAGCACGGAGAAAAAACCGTTGTCGATGCTGCCCTTGACGCCTTTGATCTCGCTGATCAAGGCATCATCGATCGCCTGGGTCCGGGCCAATTGCACGGTCACAGTGAAGTTCTCGATCTCTGGCAATGACACCCGGCGTTCCGCCTGTCCCTGTCGGGGCGGCAGGTCAGAGATGATGGTCAGGGCGCACTTGAGCTTGAGCTGCTCTTTGGTGAATTGCGCCGGACCGACGGTCAGCTTCAGGAACGAGGCGGGAGAGGATGGGTTCGGCGTGATGATGGCCGCGCTCTGGATGACATCGGTATCCCCCGTGCATGTCGAGGGATCAAGATTGATGGACGCGAGGCGGACGTCGTCAGCATGGACAGAGACGCATGACTGAGGCAGCAGATTGAGATTGTACCAGACATTGTAACCATACTTGCCGGCCACTTCCGCATCGACGATGGACGGGTTCGCATGCAACGGTTCCTGCAGCAGCCAGCAGTTCTTCACCGCGTCATCGCGGATACCTGGGGTTACTTGCTGGGGATCGGTCTCGCGGGTCTGAAGGCTTACCCTATCGACATACTCCACACGGAGATCCTTTGTCCAGTCCGTGGCAGGAGGCGAGGGCTTGTTGCCTAAGGCATCCGCGGGGAAGACACGGAGTTCAATCGTCTTCGGCGGCGCGGTGATGTACCAGATGCACACCCACTTGCCTTCAAGCGCAGGATCAGGGCTTTCGCCCGGCGCCGGCGGATTATGCACGGACACCAGCTCGCATCCTTCTGGCTTGGGATTCGATGTATCGCCAGTCACTTTCGACAGGTCGATGCTGACATTCAGGTTCTCGACAGCACCGTCACCGGCCATACCCGCCTGCCTGACTTCGGTCGTCGGATGTTCGGTGAAATACGCCTTGATCGCGATGCCATCGCCGGAGAGGAAGAACGGCTGGCCGTCATTATCGCCGCCCTCATTGCGGAGCACGATGCGGTCGAGCTCTGGCGCCTCACCATCGACGTAGAACGTGAAGGACTGCGGCACCATCTGCTGGCCGGCGTCATCATATCCTTGGACGGTGCCGGTCACGCTCGTCCTGCCGGATGGGATGCTCACGACGGTGTTCTCGCATCGCCAGCTCGAGCCCGGCTCGAACGGCCGGCATTGTGAAGTGAAGGTTCCGGCGTCGGTATTGAATGACACCCGATTGCCGGCGAAACCAGCGCCGGATTCCGCGATGAGCGCATAGATCGTGTTCGGTTGCCTGGCTCTCAGGAAGCCGGTGCGTTGATCGTTGATTGTCCGCGTGACACTTGTGCTCACTTCAAGCACCTGACCGCGGTCTGTATCCACCTGCAAGGTCGTGCTTGACGAGGCAGAAGCGGTATTGCCACCTTCATCAGCCGCGGTCACGGTGACGTCCAATGCCGCGGCTGCATCCATAGTGACCGTGAACGGCGCGGAGGTGCAGTTCCACGCGCCGGGCTCGCCGGCTGAGGAGCAGGTGAAGGATGATACCTCAGCCACCTGCGTGCCTGCTTTGCTGACCGTCGCGGTGACCGCAGGCTCGCCGAAGTATGGTGAGGAGAAAACGATGGCGTTGAGCGCGAGAGAGGGTGTGCCTGCGCCGACAAAGGCCAGGGGAACGTGTGCGACAGGATCGACAATCTGGACGCCGACAATCTCTGGCGGCGTGTCGTCTTTCGCGAACTGTACACAGTTCGCGGCCGTGGCCTCGGTCATCGCATTGCCGACGCGGTCAGTCGGGAAGATGCAGAGGGAATCGTTGCCGTTCGGGAAGCTTGCGGTGGAGAAGGTCTGCGTGATGCCGGCGCGCGTGCAGTCAGCGGTATCGACGCTTACGGTCGCGACAGGGACGCCACCATACATGATGTCCACATTCCCGATCCCTGAACAGAGCGGGGAATCCGGACCAAGAGCATCAGCGAGGGTGAAGGTCAGTATGGCATCTCCCCCATTTCCCGCGGTCGGTGAGATGGATCTGCTCGTGACTACAGGTGCCTGTTCATCCACGACGATAGAGGTGGCTTTTCTGCAGGCGCTGACCGGCAGGCCCGGATTGCAGGGCTGGCAATCAACACCACATACGAGCCAGTTGTAGGCGCCATAGTCAAGCGTGTTCGTGATGCCGTCATAAGCGCAGGAATAGAGCGTGCCGCTCTTCTGCACGCAGCTCGAGAAAGGCACGGGCGAATTGCCGGGATTGTTGAGCACGGCCTGCACTTGTGTGGGCCGGACAGCGCGCGCCGGAACTGGCAGAACCTCGACCTCGATGCTGGTGGTGTCAAATTTCCTGCGGAAGCCATCAACATCGCCTTCGCCGGAGCGCTTGACGATATTGACCGTATCATGATCGACGGCCATAACATCGGAGACGTAGAAGGGAATGGTGATTATAAGAAAGATCATGAATGAGGCTATACTCTGCAACGGCCCTCTTTTCATCGACATGATAGTTCCTCGTCGTATTTATATGTTTTTCTGTGTATTTCTTGTCAACTATAAATGATGATAGGGTATCTGGATATTAGTGATAACAATGACGTTGCAACACTCAGCCGACCACGCCACCTACGCCGCCAGCGCCGCCGACGAGACCGCCGCCCATGCCGAAGCGCGGCGTGAACAAGGCAGGGTTCACATCCACCATACCCTGCAGCTCGCCGAGCACTTGGGTGTGCTCATGCCGTCGTTCTGTCTGCGGGACCGCAGCGATATTGAAGCTGATGCCGGTGAGACGGATAGGCATATTGGAAGCGTAAAGCTCATCGCCGATGGTGACATTCAGCGCATATTGCCCTTCAAGCATGATCGTCCCCTCAGGAGCAGGCGCGGCTATGCCGACACCGGGCTGCGGCAGCTCCGCAGTGAGACCGGATTGCACCTCTGGAGGCAATGGCTGGCCGGCTCTCGCCCCTTCTGCCTGGATGGCGCTGATCGCTGCCTGCCTATTTCCGGATTCAAGATGCAGTTCGGGCAAGGTGAAACAATCTTCGCCGATACCAGCTACTCCACCTTCACAGCGCCGGTCCGCGGGGATGATGACCTCTTCATTCTCGCGGAAGAGCATGACCGTCATGGCATAGTCTCCCGGCAATAGGCTGATGTTTTTCGTGAGGTCAGAATCGCGCACCTCGGTGAAGGCGATGAAGTCCTGGTCGAATGGGCCCCCCTTCTTGCGCTCCATGATCACGACCAGTTTCTCGTTCGCGTCAAGCGGCTGGTCGCTCGGTCGCATCACCCACTCCTTTCTCGGCAGGCCGCCGGCGTCATAGGCGGTGGTGAGGTAATCCACATTGACTTTCCTGCCCACGATGCGCTTTGTGATGACTGGTTTGAGCGTGATGGCTCCAAGATCGGCGTTCTCCTTTTTCGGGGCGAAAAAGTTTTTTACATAACTGGTGTAGCCCGGCTTCTCGACGGTCATGGCGCCAAGGGCGCCGGTCGGGAATCTGCCCGTGAACCGCGCCACGGTGCCGAGGCTGTTGGAGATGGTCTTGCCGATCGGACAGATATGGAGCGAGGAGAAGAAGGACACGACAGCGTTCTCGACAGGTTTCCCCGACGGATCCTGGACCGTGAACGTGTAGTTGCCGCTGTTCCGTTGCCGGGGATCGCACAATTGTCCGGCATCGTCGCCGCTCGGAGGTGCGGTGCTGACGGCTGAAGAGGCATTGTCAAGTATGGCATTGTTGCGCACATTGGCCTCGAGCGCGATGAAGAGGTCATAACCTTTGCCATTGAAGGCATAGGCGTCATGCACCTGCACCAGCGCCGGATAGGAGACATCATACGGCAGGTCATAGCGCTGGATGGGCAGCGGCGGGATGAAGGGGAGCTTGCTCGTGAGGGACTCGCGCGGCCTGATGAGCTCGCCGGGCGTGATATATAGATACATCGGCCAGTTGAGATAGCTGAACTCGACATCAAGATCAGGATAGCTCTTGCCGAAGGGGATGGTCTTCTTGCGATAGAGCGTCGTCTTCAGGATATCATTGCCATAGGTGCGGAAGACATAGTTGCGCGTATTGGCCATGCGGAGCATCGCGGTCTGCGTCGTGAGGATGCCTTGGAGGTTCTGCTGGACCATCGAACGCAGCCAGAAGACCGGCGTGAAATCAAGGCTGGTGCCAGCCATCGGGGGCAGACGCTCGGCATCCATGCCGCTGTACACCGCGATCACGGTGAGCAGGTGCGCCTCGAGGAAACGGATGTCCGCCTCGGTCCTCGCCACGTCATAGGCAAGATCATAGATATGCCTGAATGGGATATCGAGGCGCACGAGGAACTGCCGGATGTCTGACGCCGCTCCTCCCTTCTCGATATGAAGGGGGTAATCGAGATAGACAGCCACGTCTTTCGGCCCGAATGATATCGTGGGCGCGGGATCGGCGGTGGGTGCGATCGAGTAGCCTTCATCCCTGAACTGCTGGAAATTGTTGAGGCAGGAGACGATATGCGTGCGGACATACTGGCCCAGCTGGCCCTCGATAGAGCCGCGCTCCCTGCCGGTCAAGGGCGGGATGCGGTCGGTGAACTCGCAATTGGCCTGGCAGGCGTTCGGACTTTTCATGGAGAACCAGTACGGCACCTGCCAGTCTGGCGAGATGGTGATGCCATCATCTTCAGTGGGATTCGTGCCGAGGGACGAGAACCGGAGGGCAGGGAGGTCATACTCCTCCGCATCGGCTGGCGTGGTGCCTATATAGCCACCATGCGCGCCGATGGCGACAAGGGCGTCCGTGGAGGTCTGGCGAAGGCAGTTGAGGACATAGGTGTTGATCGGCTGCAATTCAGTCGGCACTTCCGCGACGGCTTGAGGAACTTCAGCGGCAGGGATCTCCTCAATGGCGCGGGAACGGATATAGAAAAGGAGCGCGGCGGCAAAGAGGAGAATGATGCCTATGATGATGAATATGGTGACCTGACCTCTCTTTTTCTGCTGAAACATGGCGATTTCTCTTTTTAAAGTAGACCGTTATTTAAATATTTCGTTGATGCATCGGAAATCAGGCCTCTTCAGGCCGTTTATACCCCTCGTTTATACTCCAAAACGGAGCCCTTGCCTGCAGCTGAAGCGATAGACCGGGGATTCCACATACTGGCAATACTGCGCCCGACCGTGGGATACCGTGGCCAGCACCACATAGCAGACATCCTTCGCCGCGCCGGTCTTCGCCGCGCAATGCTGATGGCCAGTTTCCCAATCCTGATCAGCCGCGATATCGCGCATCTCGTGCACTAGGGAACCGGCGAGCACCGTGGTGCTATAGTAGAACCAGATGCCGGCGGTGAGCCCGATGGTGAGGACCATCGCCATGAAGCTGACGAGGCTGTAGACGAAAAACCTGTCCTTGAAGCCGAAGCGTTCCTCGTGCGTATGGTCGATGAAATAATCGCGCTTATGGAAGATGTACCAGATGATGAGGCCATTGATGACGAGGATAAAGAGCGACGAGACACGGAAAAGCTCGTTCGAGAGAAGGTACGCCCCTTTCCGGAAGAGATAGACGATGAGGATAGAATAGATGATGCCCGCGCTGTACCAGAACAAGGCGAGCTTCCATGCCCAGTACTTGCGCTTCCTGAATCCATAGACGACACAGAACAGCAGGACGAGGAGGACGACATCGATGAGCAGGGAGGCGTAGCTCTTGAGGAGAAGGATGCCCGGATCATACAATGCGACGAAGATATAGAACACATAGAGCGCAGCCATGATGACCGTATAGCTGTACAGCAGCCGCAGACCACGGTGCGGGAGCGCGGTCTTGACCGGAGCGAAGGCGACATGGCGTTCTACCTGCGGAGGAAAGACCGGAAGCTGGCGCTGGCGGCGCGATATGGCTCTCCGAGAAGATACTCTGGATGCCCTCTTTTTTCCCATAATAGATAGCGCAGGCGTGGTGGGTATAAATAGGTTTCGTTAGGACAGCGCCATTAAATGTCTGGATAGTCTATACGGAAAGTCCCCGCCTCGCCTCCGGTCAGGCACTGGTTGTCATCGATTTCTTTTGTCTCCCCTCAGAAGGTGAGGGGAGACAAAAGAAATCGACAGCAAGAGAGAAAATGGAAAGGCGGTGGGCCGACTTGAAGAGAAACCCAAAAACGTTCAGTTATGCCGCGACGATCCGAAGCTGTCATGACATTAATGCACATCCCCCTCCCTGATCCGCTCGCAAACCACTTCTTCAAACTCAGTCTTGAGGGGCTTGCCCTTGTATCGGGCGGCATTGCTCTCCACTTTGATATGCACCTGCTCGAACTCCTTGACCGTGATCTGCGGCAAAGGCTTCGAGAGGATGCCCTCCACATACACCTGCGTGCCAGGATCGGATTGCGGGGCCTCGAGGATGCCGACATTGCCCGCCGCATCCTCACCAGCGAGCAGCATGCCCTGACTTTCTACGCCGCGGAATCTCGCGGGCTGAAGGTTGACGATGAAAACAGCCTTCTTTCCCTGCAACTCATCAAGACCATAGTAAGGCGCCATGCCGGAGACGATGGTGCGCCTCCCCCACTTGCCGAAGTCGACGGTTTCAATATATAGCTTGTCCGCGTCCGGATGTTTTTTGACATCAACAATCTTCCCCACGCGCAGATCCACTTTCGCGAACGGGTCAGCGTCGCCGGATGGCCCGGGATTCAGGCGGTCAACCTCGCCTTCAATCTTCCGCAGGACGATCTTGGCCTCGCCGATGGTATCATCCTTGAGCGGGACGCCGATGTCCTTCCAGGAAAGGCCGCTGACCTTCAATTGCTGCTGAAGGCTTGCCGCAAACTTCGGCAGTATCGGCGAGACGGCGATGCTCAGATCCTTGATCAGGCTCGCGCAGAACGACACCACTTCCTGCGTCTTGGCCTTGTCGGTCTTCACCAGTTTCCACGGCTCTCGCTCCTGGAACACCTTGTTGCCGAGACTGCTCGCCTCGAGGATGCGCTTCACCGCCTCGCGATAGTTCAGGGCGCCATACGCCTCGCGGACGGCCTCGAATACGCGCTTGAGATCAGCGACCAGCTTCTCCTCCACCTTTGGGGAGAAGCCGGTCACGCGCGAATCGAGATGCCTGTTGATGAAGCTCAGCGTGCGGTAGGCGAAGTTCGCGAGATCAGCGACCAGCTCAGTGTTGACCTTCATGCGGAAGTCGTCAAAGTTCAGGTCGATGTCCGTGATGGTAGGCGCAAGGTTCGCGGCGTAATAGAAGCGCAGGTACTCTGGGTCCAGGACCTTGAGGTAATCCCGCGCCGTGAGGAAGGTGCCGCGTGACTTGGACATCTTCTCGCCGTTCACTGTCAGGAAGCCATGCACGACAATATTTTCAGGGAGCGTGAAGCCAGACACCATCAGCATGGCTGGCCAGAAGAGGAAATGGAAATAGATGATGTCTTTGCCGATGAAATGGAGGACCGTGCCGCGCTTCCAGTAATCATCCACATCCTGCTTGTGCCGTGCGGCGTAGTCCGCGGTCGAGGCGATGTAGCCTATGGGCGCGTCGAGCCAGACATAGAAGTACTTGTCCTTCTCCCCTGGGATGCGGAAGCCGAAATACGGGCCGTCGCGCGAGATGCACCAGTCCTTCAGGCCTTCCTTGATCCAATTGAGCACATAATGCTTGACCTCCTTCTGGAGCTTGGGATGGTCCTCAATCCATCCTTTCAGCATGTCGCTGCACGCGCTCAGCTTGAAGAAATAATGCCGAGAGACCTTCCGCACAGGAGCGGTGCCGCAGATGGTGCAGTACGGCTCGACGAGGTCGGTGGTCGTGTAGGTGCCATTGCACTTCTCGCACACATCGCCATATTGATCGTCCGCCTTGCACTTCGGGCAGCGGCCTTTGACGTACCTATCGGGAAGAAAACGGGAGCACTTCTCACAGTAGGTCAGCTCGACATCCTTCTGGTAGATGAGCCCGTTCTCCTGCAGCTGCTTGAAGATACGCTCCGCATACTGTCGGTTCTCTTCGCTGTTCGTGGAATAATAATTGTCGAACGCCACGAGGAAATCGGCGAAATCCTGCTGGTGCTCGCGATGATACCGGTCGATCAGCTGCTCTGGCGGGATGCCTTCCTTCATGGCGCTGATCTCGATGGGCGTGCCATGCGTGTCATCCGCGCAGCAATAGATGGCGTCTTTGCCGGTCAGCTTGAGAAACCGCGCGTAGATATCCGCCTGGATGTACTCCACCATATGGCCGAGGTGGATTGGGCCATTGGCATAGGGCAGGGCGGCGGTGATGACGATCTTGTTGGAGGGATTGGAGGGCTTGAGAAGAAGCGGCTTGAATTGGGCGATAGAAGTAGTGGGAGCAACGGGTACTTTCGGCGCTGGTTTCACAGAAGCCTTTTTCGGGGTCTTCGCTGATGCTTTTGGAGGCATAGGTCGCGTTGAGCTGGGAGAGGTTTATAAATATTGTCACGCGTAACACTTTTTCTTTTTCCTCAGTACGACATCAACTACACGTTCAACATTATGCTCCAATCGTTCAATATCATGCGCTATTCTTGTGAGGGTCGCCTTAACCTCTCCCAATTCCCTGTCCATCGTGTATACTTTAGTTTTGAGTGGGTTAAGGTAGACACGCCAGATAGCGAAAGCGCCACCCAAGGCAGTCAAAAGAAATTGCCAAAATGCTGGTATTGTCGTCAAGAATTCTTCTATCGGATCATGGGTTGCCAAGGCAAAAGCAAAGAAGAAAAGCATCAAGATGACAAAAAAACCAGATAAGCTGCCCAACCATTCATTCTTCTTCGACAGATAATAAAGTGCAAGAGCAATGACCAAAGAAACAATGTACAATACGAGGTAAATACCCATAGTGAACACCTCTTATTTTCAGATCACACTACTCATTTTTAAGATGAGCAAGATGACTATACACGCATAAAATGCATAATCCCACCCAGAGCGTCGTAGCCGCATAGGGATTTGATGGTGGGCATCCATTGTCGTTTTCATGATTGAATATCACACAATCGCCCTTAATAAACCTTTCCCCAATTTTTCCGGAAAGTTTCCGACGGCAACGGAACAGTTTCAGGGTTATAGAAAAATATACGATAAAGAGACCAAAAAATCGGAAAAATGACGAGAAAACAGAAAGAACACCGAAAGTAAACTCAACTAAGAATCATCCCCATCATCCGCGTCCTCTTCGCCCTTCTTTTTCCCTTCCTTCATCTTTTTGGTGACGCCCAGTTTTTCCCTGCACTTGCCGCACTCGAACACGATGGCCTTGACGCCTTGCCAAGCCTTGCGCTTGTACGGCACGGACGCCTCCCCCTGATGCTTGCACTTGGGACAGGTATACACAACATCGCACGTAAGCGTGTCCTCGTATGCTGTTTTCTCTACCGTATATTTGCACGCAGGACAAACATATTCCTTTGCGCGGATCTTGACTTTGCCATCCTCTGTTGGCTTGCCCATCATGGCCTTCTTGCACTTGGGACAAAGTTGCTTGAAGGCCCACGCCATGACTTTGCCTGTTTCCATAAGCGTGCGTCGCGTGAAATAGACGCATTCATCCACAGAATTTGGCTGCTTGAGCGTCATGATCTTCACCTGGTCTTCTTGCTGCCCTGCTTGTTTCCCTGCTTGCCTACGGCGATATAGATATCCTGCTCCCCGGTCACGTTCGCGCAATTGGTCGAGACGAGCGCCGCATTCTTCCGGACCTGCGCGGCCATGGTCTGGAAGGGAGCCTTATAGAACTCCGGCTGCAGATCATCGATACCGATGAGGCGATGCGTCACTGGCGCGCTGTTGAGATCAGTCAAGACGACATCGAGGTAATATGTCGCATTCAATCCATGCCGTACTGATGCATTGAAGGCGTCGATGGACCTGGAGATGATCGGCCGTTCGCTGCAGTAGAAACCATCTCCTACAAGGCCGGTATCGCCGTACTGATAGCCTTCCTGGAAATACCGCTCCGATTCAAGCATCTCGATGCGCGCGCTGGCGAAGAGCAGGAGAAGGTCGAGTTCTGTCTTGTCCATCTTGTGGGAGAGACGCTCGAAATCGATAGCTGATGTCCCGGCAACATGGTCGATAAACCTGAAGAGGTCTCCTTCCATCGGAAGAATATCCGCTTGATGGACGACGAATGTGCCGAGGCGTTCTGTGTGGAAATCAGTATGGTACCGCTCATCGATCCTCCGCATCTCCGCGAAACCGTCCTTGAAGGTCTTGACCTCGCCGAAGCGCAGCGGAGCGGCATCAGTCGTGTTCGCTCCTACCCCCGACTGCCGGGGAGATAAGAGGGAAAGGCAGCCGGATAGCAGTATAGATAGGAGGATGATGGAAAAAGCAGCCATGAGTGCCGTTTTTGCTGTTCGCATACGAAACAGGCGGAGACGGTGATTTTTAAGGTTTATGATTATGGGTGGTTTTTCCTGCATAAAACGCAACCTTTATATAGTTGTATTTCAAACCACATTATATAAATAAAGACTGTATAACAGAAATAAAGATTAATAATCAATAAATAAAACTATATAGTTTGAATTAAAACTTTAGATAAAGATACGAAGAAGTACCACCATGCTCATCGACAACGAGCTCGCCATCCTTTCTTGCTTCTTCCCTGACGTCCATGACCGCACAGCCAAAGAGCTGGAGACTGATGCGGGACTCTCGCACGAGCCTGCTTTCCGAACCTTGAAAGGGCTCGCCGGCAAGGGCTTCCTCAAGGAGAAGAAATACGGAAAGACTAATGTCTATGAATATCTCTGGCGGGAGGAATCTTTCCTCGTCTTCTGCTACGCGAACACCAAGCGCCTGCTTGAGCTGAAAGCGAAGAAGGCCATCCTGCTTGAGCAGGCCCGCGAGACAGCCACGCATGCGCACGCGCGTGTGACACTCCTTCTTCCCCCCCTGAATGAGAAGAAGGAGGCGTCCATCATCTGCATCGGCGCGACACATGACCTGGAGACTGTTGAGGCGATACTCAAGGCGAAGCATGACCATTGGCAGGCAATATTCCCAAAGATCATCGGGAAGACAAAGGAGGAGTTCGAGCATCTCTACCATGATGATCCAGAGCTCCATCAGCGCATGATGGGCGAGAGCATCATCATCGACGGCATTGAAACATTCTTCAAAGAGGCGTACACGCACGACGGAAACCATGGACGGTAAGAAGCAGAACAAGCGGGAAGAGTGGACGAGAGGTATACGACGCGGGAAGCGAAGCGGGAAGCGCGGCCAGATCACCGTCTTCATCATCGTCGGCATCCTGCTGCTCATCCTCGCCGCGCTCGCCATCTTCCTCCGCGGCACGCTCATGGAAAAATCCTTTGAGAAGGCCGCGCAGCAGCAACAGCTGCCGTCCGACATCGCGCCAATCAACAACTATGTCGAGCTCTGCCTGCAGCGCAGCCTGGCCCCCGGCGTCTTCCTGCTCGGCGCGCAAGGCGGCTATATCACGCCACCGGAGGGTTCGCTCACCACGCAGAACGCCGTGGTCGCGTATGGCGCCGTCGATGGGAAGCCGACCATGCCGGACGCGTCTGTCGCGGAGCGCCAGCTCGCGGGCTACACCGAAGACGCCATCTCGCTCTGCCTCCTCAACCTCTCTGAGTTCAGGCGGCAAGGCTATGACATCGAGGCGGGAAAGCCCACCGCCGTCGTGCACGTCACCGACGACAAGGTGCTCGTGAACCTCGATTATCCTCTGGCCGTGAGGAAAGGCAACGCGAGCTACGAGCTCCGTTTCTTCTCCGCGAACGTGCCTATCCGGCTCGGCCATGTCCTCCAGGTCGCGAATGATATCGTGAATGGGGTGACGAATGACCCAGGCAACGTCGATTTCCGGAGCCTTTCCACCCATGATGCGTATATCACCGTCCTGCCGTACGACCAGGAGAGCATCATCTACGCCATCCGCGACGAGAACTCGACCGTCGATGATGCGCCGTTCACGTTCATGCTGGCGACGAAAGACAAGACTAGGAACACGCCGCCGAAGCTGGATTTCATCGGAAACATCGTGACGAAGCCGGACACGCCGGTCACGGTGCAGGTCACAGCAAAGGATGGAGAGGATGACCACCTCACGTTCTATACGGATGATGAGCGGTTCCCTATAGACCCGGAGACAGGAGAGATGCGCATTTCCATGACGACGCCGGGCGTGTATGCGCCCATCGTCGGCGTGCGGGACACGAAAGGATCATCAGACGAGCAAGACGTGCAGGTCGTGGTGGAACATGGATGAGCAGGACAAGATCCGGATGACGAAGCGGATGGATGCGCGGACGGACAGCCTCGCGCTCCTCGTGATAGTCCTCCTTGTCTTCCTCCCGATGGTGATAGCGCAAGGCGCCGGTGAAGCGCCAGTTGCAGGTGAGGTGGCAGCGGCGCACGAGGAGGAACAGCTCACTCCAGATACATTTGATACCATCGAAGATCCAAAGCCGGAAGATCTCCAGCGATGTCCGACCTGCGGCGTCACGCAGTTCGACCGCCTCGACCCGGCGGAGCGCGCCCAGTATCTGCAGACCGATTACAACGAGGATTTCGCCGACCATTTCTTCACGGATCCTGAACATGTCGGCCTGAACCCATCTGTCGAGCGGGACTATTTCTCGCGCACCGGCAATATCGGGCAGAACCGGGAGAGCGCGACGAAATTCCTCCGCATCACCTACAATGCGCCATACAGCATCGACGCGCAGGCGAGAGACCTGCGCTATGATCCCGCGACCGAAGCCTTCACGTCCGGCGGCAAGACCATCACGCTCACCATGTTCGCCGGCGATACGAGGATCCGCGGCATCGTCGCGGTGCCAGAGGGCTTCCGGTTCGTCACCCTGCTCCAAGGCGAGACCGAGCCACGGGAACTGGATATCATCGGAGCCGGAACCGCGCGGCTCGGTTTTGATGCGGAGCGCGGCTCGTTCACCACGCTGGGCGACGATGGCGGCAAGACAAGTGAATTCGTCGCGTCGCCGGGAAGCTCTTCCATCGAGATCAGCGCCGCCGGCGATGTCCATGTCACCGGCAAGGTGACCGGCCATGTGCAGCGCGAGGAGCTTATCCGTTTTGAGAACAGAGAAGGGAACCTCATCATCCGCGCCAATGGTGATATTGATGCGGATGACGCAGAAGTGAACACGGAATTCGCCTATATCGACGGCAGATTCTCGCGGCGCGGGAATGACGTCACGTCGTACAGCTATGATGGTCGCGATACTGTGGTTGTGGACAAGCGCAGCGGTGTAGGAACACGGACGCAGGGCCAGTCGCGCGAACTCGGCAAGCAGGTCATCACGCATCTCGGCCAGTACGCGCCGGATTCCGCGTACACGCCAGCAAGCCTCAATCCAGAAAGCCGTGAAGCGACGGATCCGCAGCCCGCACTGAGCGATGCGGACGCGCGGGAACGCGCGCGACAGCTGCGGATGCAGCGTCCTGATGTCGACGGGAACGGCGAGGTATGGATCGCGGGAAGCGCGGGAGGAGAAGTGCATGTCTTCGCGCGAGGCCGCGTGGCCGTCGAGGGATACCGCGTCTCTGGCAATACGGTGCAGAGCGTTGATCCCTCAAAACCAGGCTTCGTCGGCCATGACGGAAGAGCGGTGCTCGATTATATCGCTGAAGGAGAGCGGGATCGGTTCCAGATCATGGGCAATGCCGCCTACAGCGACAGGGAGATCGCCATGCAGACAGAGAGCGACGGCTCATACGTCACCCGGATGATGAATCTCAACCAGCAGGAAGGCGAGTTCTACGAGGTGCAGTGCGACGGCTGCGAACAAGGCGCGCGCGCGGCCACGATCCAAAAGCGCATGACCCTCATCCGCACCAGCGAGCGCCGTGTCCGCACCATCACCGGAGCCAGAGAGCGCATCGCTGTCGGCGAAGCGGTGACGCCGGAAGATTTCGAATGGCAAGGCGGCCTGACGTTCGAGTTCACGCAGACAGCGGATGGCGTGACCCCGACTATCCCGACCGCTAATCTGAATGAGATCGCCGCCTTCACCCGATCATCAGGGACGAGCATCGCGATCGACAAGGATTTCTTCATCCGTACCGGAGATGGCGAGAACTGGTTCGGCGTCGCCACCGGTGGTATCGGAAGGTATGAGCGTACTGACGCCGGTTTTGTCTCGCATGGCGTCGGCCTTGACCTGACCGTGCGGAGCACGCTTGGCGATGTGGTCATTCCCACGACGGATGATGAGCTCGCCGCGGTCAATACCTTCCTCGCGGCATTGGGTGGAGGAAGGTACGCTGACCTTCGCGGCATAACCGGCATCACGGATGAACGGGTCAAGGCAGCCCTCGAGCGGGAGACCGGCATCAACATCGACCAATTGCAGGCGAATGAGGAGTACGCGCGACTGATGGCGAATGGCCTTTCCGGCCTTGCGGCAGGAAGGAGAAGCGGCGAGCTCCATGCGCAGCCGCAGACGATCGAGGACCTGCAGGCCAACGCGCGCTATTTCCAGCGCAATGAGCAGGCTGTCGCCGGACAGATCGATATCCTCCGCGCGCAACGGCTCGCCGCCGCCAGCGAAGGCAAGGATGTCACGTCCATCGACCGGAACATCCGGACCTTGCGCCGACAGCTGGCGCAGACGCAAACAGCGAGGACGCAGACACGGGCGGCGATAGCGGAAGAGCAGTATCGCCAGGAGACGCGTCAGCTCGCGACCGAGGAAGGGATGCAGGCTGACCCGCGGCTCGCCGAGATGCAGGACCTGCGGATGGAACGCGATGGGACCGCGCAGGAGAGGGACAGGCTGGAGCGGGAGATCCAGAGATTGCAGCACCAGTACGTCGAGGGCGAAGGCTCGTCGTGGTATGAGAGCAGGAACAGTTATCTGGTGGACAATGCGGACTGGGTCTTCCCGCAGCTCGCTTCGCTGGAAGCGAGAAGAGATGAGCTTGCGGCGCGTTCCGCCACGCTCGAGCAGCGCATGGATTTCGTCGCGAGCGACCTGCAGATCGAGCCGGTGCTGCAGGCGCGAGCCCTGATGGAAGCCGGAAGGCTTGATGATGTCCGGCAGGTCCTTCCGAGCGTCGCGCAGATCGACCCGCAGACATCCTCCTATCTCGGCGCCATGATCGCCATCGAGAGCCGCGACACGCGCGGCATCCGATATGAGCCGGAGACGAACAGGGTCGTCTTCACGCGATTGGCCGACGGCGGCGTCGAGGTGCCGGTGGAAGGCGGCGAGATCACTGACCCGGCGATGGTCGCGAGCATCCAGGGACGACGACGGGAAGTGGAGCGCGATATGCTGACGGAAGAGTACAACCGCGGCATGGAATCATATTATGCCACGGTCGGGAAGAACAACCAGTTCAGCGAGGAGCATGAAAGCTTCTTCCATCGGGTCACGACCGCCAGATTCTGGGATGGGACGGACATCGAACTTGAACAGCGCGCCGAGGCGGATGCGCGGGACCGTTTCTATGGCAATGCCATCATGCTTGCCCTCTTCGACCATGGCGGCTGCAATGGTGACGGCGGCTGTACCGTCCAGCAGATCAGGGAGATGCAGCCGCAGGAAGCCAGAGGAAGGATAGGCGCTATCCGCGATCGCGTGGTCGGTGGAGAAGGCCTCCATGTCGCTGTCGGCTTCCCCGTGAGCGAGGAAGCCGCGCAGGCTCCGGACATCCAGTTCAATGACCGCCTGATGACCGCCCGGCGCTCCGCGACCGTGGAGATGGCACGGCTTGTGGAGACAGGTCAGGCGGTGTCTGACCGATATACACGAAACCTTATCGCACAGCAGATGCTTGAAGAAGCCGAGGCGAGGATAAACGCGAATCATCTCGATGCCTCAATGGAAGAAGAGACGTACGCGGCCATCGCGAGAAATTTCGCGGATACCGAGGCGGCCAAAGACGCTGGGATGGCGCTGGCGCAGATTGAGGATGACCATACGCTGAACATCGCCGGCGTGTGGGAGAGGAACATCCACATCAATTATCGCACGGTCGGCGTGTTCGCGTCAGAGATGATCGACCCGACCATCATCCTTCCGTTCGCCGGCGTCGCGGCGAAAGGCCTCATCGGCGCGGCGCGATGGGGTGTCGCCGGCGTGCGGGCGACAGAAGTGTTCCTTGATGTCAGCAGAGCGGCAGACGCAATCATCGACCTGAGCCGCGCGCGGGAAGCGCTTCAGCTTGCCACCGTGGCAGGAAGGGCAGAAGAGATCGCTACGGCGACTGTCCGCATCGCGGAGCTTGAAGGCGCAATAAATAGGGTCGGTGTCGGTACGCGGATAGGTGGCGAAATCCTGAGCGCCGGGAGGACGACGGCTGAGGCGGCGAGAACCGCAACCGGAGTGGTCACTCAAGCGAGCGATTGGGCGGGTAATCGGCTCCTGAACTCGCGCGTGCTCTTCGAGAGCACCAATGGCGCGGTGATGCGCAGTATGCGACAGGAGATACGCACGGCAGAAGTTGCGCTTGTGGAGACAGAACGCGCGTATGAGACCGCGCGGATAGCTGGCGCGTCCGCGGCGACACTCACTGAACTAGGTGAGGATGTCGCGAAGACGCGGGAGGCGGTGAGCTCCGCGAGAGCATTCGTGGCGGAGTATACTACGCTGCTGGATGCGGAACGCATCGCGACGAGCCATCGTGGCGTCCGCGGCGCGATACGACGGGCGTCTGATCGGGCCGTCACGGGGACCCGAATCGAGTCCGCAAATCAGGAATTCTATGGTGCATTGACCGCATTCGAGCGGGCAAAAGAAGCGAGAGACGCGACGCAACTGACTGAAGCGGCAAACAACCTTGTCCGGACGAGCACGAGATTCGAGCACGCCAAGGATCTTCTCGCGCCGATGGAAAACGCGCTCGAACGATCCCTCGGCAAGCGGGTCGCGACAGCACGGATCAGGGAAATCGAGACCCGGCTGATAGAACTACCGCTCGATGCGCGCGTCGAGCTGGCATGCGCCAGCCCTTGTCGCGTCATCGTGAGGAATCCGGCTGCCATCGACGCTCTCCCCCCTGCTCAACGAGAGCGCGCGATGGCCGTGCTGCGGGATACTGAAGCGATGCTCGGCGAAGCACAGGCAGCTGATTCCGCCTCGATTCGCACGGCATGGGAACAACTACAGGCAGCGAAGCGAGAGGCGAAAGCGTTCGAGGAAGCGGCAGATGCCTCTGACGTCCAGCGCGCTGAAGCGGTGATAGATGCCGCGCGCGAGGGCAGGATACCGGGAGACCCGGGCAGGCAGGGTATGGCTATCGGCGAACAGCCGCGTCCGACAGCAGCGACGAGAGAACCTGCGGATATCACTATCGATAGCATGGGTGACGGCAGCCAGCCATTTGATGCGGAAACTCTCGATGTCCGGACTGGCGATGTCTTACATACAAAACCTGCTAATGTCAGGACAGATGTGCGTCAGGTAAAATCCGCTGAAGATATGGCGGCTGTCGTGCAGCAAGCGGATTATCACGGGCTTGAGACCACCACGCTCGGCACGATCAGGGAAGAGGCAGCTACTGTCGATGACATGCTCGGCAGATTATATCGGCTGGCGGAGCGCGACCAATTGACCGGCGAGCAACGGTTACAGGCATTTACGCAAAGCATGGTCCATAGCGTATCGGATGGCGAGCAGGCATACCTTGCCCGCTATAAGATGCCGGGCGGCTACATGAAACAGCTCAATGACGCCGGACGAGGAGATGAAGGGATCATGCGCCTGGCACAGTATGCACGCGCTGAACTGGAAGCCGAGGGCATCGAATCACGCATCGCCATGAGAGGCGGCGAGCTCTGGCTTGGGGTGGATAAGGAAACAGACATGGCAAGGCTTGACGCGGTCATGATGCGCGCGGCAGAAGACGCGGAAGTGAGCGTCGGCATCCCGGGCCTGCAACCGAGCAGGGCGTACACGCGCGTGGCTCCTCGCGCTGGACAGACCATCGATGATGCAGTCGTCGAGGCGGAGAACATCCTGATCGCCGGCGGCAAGCTCAATGACGCGCGCGGGCTCGGCTTTGCGGAAGTGAGGCTTGATGATGTGGATGCCTATATCCGACAGCTTGCGCGGGAAGGGAGAGATAACGAGATCCTTGCAACGCTCGACATGTTCGACCAAGGCGACCATGGCTTCTTCCGAACCGGGAACGAACTTGCGGCATTGCAGGAAGAGAAGGCGGCAATATTCATGCGGGCCGAGCGTGGAACGATGCAGGCGCAGGATGCGGCTCGGCTGGAGCAGATTGCGACACGCGAACGGGAGATCGCGACGACGCTTGAACGTACCGTCTCCTCGCATCCGAAATGGCGAACGCCATCCGGCGAGCCGATGCTCGACAACAAGGCCTTCAAATCTCGTCTGGCCGAGACGGCGCAGCCGGGCGATGTCGTGTTCCTCACGGATATGGATAACTTCGCCAGCGTCAATCTGCACTTCAATGATGTGGAGATCAAGACAGCGCTTGCCGAAGGCAGGCCGCTCGATGAGATCATGGCGCGGATGGGGCAGAAGGGCGATGAGGTCATCCAGCGGCAGTTTGATCTCCTGCACCGCAGCCTTGACGATCTCGCTCACGAGGTGGGCATAGCGCCTGAAGAGGCGTATGCGATCGGCGCGCTTGGCGGCGAAGAGGCAGGCATCCATATTCGGGGCGCGCTCATCGATCGGTTGGCTGGAGCGCGAGGTGTTCCGCGAGAGGAAGCGGTGGAGACTGTCGCCCGCACCTTACGGGATGCGGTGCACGACGGCATGACCGATGTGCGCTATCGCCTGTGGGACAGAAGAGAAGGCAGGTTCCTTGAGGGTGAAGAGCTGCTCTCTCCAAGCATCAGCGGCGGCTATGTGGACGTGACGCCGACGATGCTGGCGAACGCGGAACGTGAAGGAGGTGTGGCTGCCGCCATCTTCCATCGCACGGATGCTATGGAGACGTTCGCCAAGTACAAGCCAGATAAGAATTTCATGGCTGGTATGGGACAGCGGCTCGATCGGGAGGATATCGTCGCGATCACGCAGAATATCGACGACGACATCCGGAGAGCGCAAGCTCTGGGCGACCGGGCGAAGCTCCAGATCATCGAGGAGAACCTGCATAGCGATGCCTGGCAGTCCGTGTTCAAATCGTCTGGAAGAGAGGACCTGCTCGCGGAACTGCAAGGGCATGTTGATGACGCCATGCATCCGTCAGGAAGGATGCCGAGCGATGCGGTGAATGAGCTTTTCGAGCGGGGACGCAGGCCTGTGGAACCGGTAAGAGAGACTATCGTGCCGGCGGAAGAGGCAGTGCCGGAAGGAGAGATAGCGGGCATGCACGCCTCTCCCGCGGAAGCGGAAGTTGTAGAGGAAGTCACGCCGGAGATGATACTCGAAGAGAGCGCTGAAGAGATGACCGCGGTCGCGGCGCTCGAGACGACATCAGAGCCTTCTCGTGTAGCAGAGCTTGTCGATACGCTGCCTGAGCGACCGCCGCGGACGTCAGAAGGGTTCAAGCAGGCGGTGCGAGCGAACCTGGAGCAAGGATTGCCTTCAGGGATCACTGCAACGATACGTACGGAGCCGCTCACTGATGATGGGATGCGCGTCATCGTCAATCTCGCTGAAGGAGATAAACCAGTCGGGGGCATCATGTTTACCTATCGCCCTGACAAAATGGGAGAGGATAGCATCTATCTTGCCAATGTTTATATCGAATCAGCGTACAGGAGCGGTGGCGAGCTCGCAGCAGGACGCCACATCGGCTCGCACGCCTACGAAGCGCTCGAGGCGACCTGGAACGAGATGGGTTTCCGGCGCGTCTATCTCTACGCGACTGAAGATGGCCGCACCTTCTGGCCGCAGCGCTATGATTTCAGATGGATTCCTGAAGCAGAACTGCCGCCGCTGTTCGCGAGAGAAAGCCGGGAAGTGCTTACCTGGGAAACAGTCCAGGAAAGGTTCAAGGCATGGGCAGATACCGCTGGCTGGCGCGGCGCACCGGGCGAGGACGCCGCCGCGTTCATCGCGCGCGTCGGCAACGCTCCAGGCGAGTATCCCGCAGAATTCCTCAATTCATTGCTAGGCGTAGCCGCACCGTATGAGAAAGAGGTCGAGCTGATGCGCGTGACAGAGGGGATGATAGTTAAAGAGGAGGCAGTGGGGGCTATTGAGCTTGAAGCCTCTGAAATCGAATTTTTAGAAGGTATGGATACTGAAAAGCTACGTGCCCTTGAGCAGGTAGATAATGAGATCAGTGCTGCCCGCCAACATCTTGAAGCGGTTAGAACCGACACACCTTACACACCACCAGCATTTCGAGGTTCACGCGAACTTGTCGTAGAAGATGGAGTAATGGACGTTGCAGCAATCGGCGATGTCCATGGCAATTTTAATGAAATGAGAAGCGCGCTGGAGAAGGCCGGCATTATCGATTCATCGGGAACATGGGTTGGGGGGAATAGGCGGTTTGTTTTCCTCGGTGATCTGGTCGATAAAGGTCCAGACACGGATAAAACTCTGGATTTTATCATGACCTTATCAAAAAACGCGGAAGCTGCTGGCGGACGTGTTATCGTCATCCGCGGCAATCATGAAGACATGCTCCTCGATTGGATAGCAGGAAGAAAGCCGATAATCGGCGAAGATCGATGGTTTGATGAGAATGCGCGCGTCACGGCGCAGAGCATGCTTCGCCGAACGGGACTATCTCAAGAACGGATAATCGCGATGAACGATGAGCAATTGAAAGCTGCTTTCCGATACTACCTGACTGAAGGAGAAGGAAGAAGATATGTCAAATTCCTCCAAGACACCCCCCTGGCCGCAAGAGTAAACAATGTTTTCTTTGTTCATGGCGCGCCCGACTTTGCTGCAGCCAGCCTGAGCAAATTAGGCAAAGACACGCGATCACGACTGATGATGACTTGGGGCCGTGGCTGGGAAGAAGAAACAGCTTCCATTGAAGCATTTAAGCAGGCAATGGGTGTTGATTATATTGTTTACGGCCATACGGGAGTTGGTGAACATGTCGGAGGAGTTGGAATAAATACGCAACACCGGATTTTCACTAACTCGGAACAAGGTCTTATCGCGATGAATGTTATTCCCGCAGCTGCGCCAGAAGGAGGAGCGCATGCCGTCTTGACGATGTCACGGAATGGGGCAAAGGCAGTATATGGCCAAGCGAGCGGAGAATTCGTGGGCCAATTGGAGGATATCGCACATCTCAGCACTCCCACGAACGTGCCCGCTGATGACCTTTTCAGGATTGCGGATCGACAACAGCATCTTGAAAGAGAACTGAGCGATCTTGTAGCCCAACGAGAGGCCATTATAAGCGGTGCAGTGCATCCGCAGGTGCCATCCGAAGAAGAACTAGCTAAGCAATCAATTGAGACAGCCCCTACATCGACATTGGTGACAACCGTGCAGCAAGAAACAGCTGCTGAAAGAATCGCTCCTGTAACCGTGCCACAAGTTCGGAGAGTACACGAAGAATGGATTGAAAAGTTAGTCATCAAACAGGGAGATCAAGAACTTGTCCTTATGCGAGAAGCGGATTATAATACGTTTATAAGAAGCGAACGGGAGGGAATGCCTTTCTATAGGCGATGGTTGACATCAGAGGATGCGGTAGCGGCACAACATCCAAACACCCAACCGATTGAACGATTTATTGCAGAAAAGATTGGCCAACCATTGCCTGAGGGATACAATCCATTTGAGGTAGCAGAGCAATTGGCGATGGGAAAATCATGGCCAGAGGCGCAAGAGACGCTTGAGCGGATAGCGAGATGGGAGCAAACGCCAATCGATGAATTAGAACAAAAACTTCTTGAGCTTGAAAAAGTGGAAGAGGCGGCTACACGCACGATGACGCCACAAGATGCTGCTCTTGGTATGCGTTCTGTGGAAAGAGAACAGGCAGAGATGCGCATCGCACTGACACGACGCATACGGGAGATTGAACAGCAGAGATTCAGGCGGGGAACATCGCTTGAAACACTGATAGAAGCTCCTCCGGCGGATCGACTTATGAGCAAGAATAGCATTGTCGAACGATCGGATCGAGCGGCTCAAATACTCCGTGATACAGCGATAGAAGATGACGAGATACAAGCTTTATCCACCTATTATCGGGATGCACTTACGCAGCAGGGTGTTCCGGACGATCCGGCAATCGCACTCGAGGATATCATGGCCTATCGGCGGGAACTAGAACTTAAACAGGGATATCTTGATTTTATCGGAGAAATAGACAGCCGTTTTCATGAAACGACACAAAAAGTTTTCTTGGGCACGGATGGCATGGAATATGGAGAGTATACCTATCGCCTTATGACAAAAAATCAAAGACCAAATGCTATTGCACATTATATAAGCAGAAAACGATTAGCAACACCAGATGAGTGGAGAGCGATAATGAGAGCAGTGGAACGTGGTGAAGGAAACGTTGAAAACCTGATAAAGGTGGATAGAGGGAATATTAGACTCTATACAGATGTTGATAATGCTATCATGAGCGCACGAGACGGTGCTGAAAGAGGTTTAGGCTTCAATGCCGTTCTGCGTAAAGAGTTTGATACCATCATGCTGACCGACGAGATAAGTGAAGAACGCGTTATTGAACTTGTTGCAGCGCTTCAGCGTGATGTTGATATGTCACAACCAATGGTGCTTATTGACTTTGCTGGACGATCACATGTCCAGACATTTACACTCCGGGAAGGTATTTATTGGATTGGAGAGAATTGGGATCTTTTAACACCAGAACAGAGGGCATTGCTTGGGGGAGATAGAGCTGTCTTCCTAAAGGCAGAGGTGAATATACAGGTAGGTGTTGTTCGTCACGATCTTCTTGAAAATTTAATACGTGCTAAGCTAACACCAGAACAACAACAAGACCGAGAGCTTGTACTTAAAATTATGCGTAGACAACCATTTGCTGGCCTGCACATCCCCGGTGTATATGGATTCAATGATGAGGGTCAAGACATAGTGGAAGTTTACCGGAGCATTGATGTAGATGACGCTTCGCTTTTAGGTGATGAACCATTATTTGTTTCAACCAGCGCCGCAGAACAAGCTATTGCTTTCCAAAGGAGATTGATCATCGCTGACGCGATCAACGAACGACGTCTGGCAGGGGCCGCACCATAGTATCAAGAAAGATAGTTTCAAACCGGGAGGCATCCACATCATAGCATAAGGTGACCGGCATGCCCCGAGCGTCCAATCTTGTGCAACCCTTATCATCAACAGCAATGTTTATGCTGACGCTTTTTAGGAGATCTGGATAATTAACTGCGGCAACAGTAAGTGGATCATGCATACAAGTAAATGTTGTTGGATGACCAAAACCTTGATCACGATAATCAAACCAGACCTTGGTCAAGGCATAAAGCGCTTCATCAGCGGGATGACCAGTCCTAAGCTGCTCAAAAGCTTCTCGGGTGATGGGCACCAACGCAGTAACATTAATAGGCAAAACGGTTTTAGGGATCGGTGTAGCGAATACCCTCTGTGCCGCCTGGATATCACAAGCGATATTATGTTCCGGTGAATCATCTTCGCCAAAACAATCGTCAAGACCGAAAAGAGTGCGGGAGACTTTACCGCCCATGATATACATCCTTTTTATGTTATCAACCACGCGCGGTTCCTGTTGGATCGCCTTCGCCACATTCGTCAATGCCCCTATTGTAACAAGATTATACTCCCCAGGTCTTGCCATGATTCGCTCAACAAGAAAATTGACAGCAGTTTCACCAATACTCATCGCTTGTAAGGGGAGAGCGTAGTCTGCATTCGATAGCACGCCTTCGCCTTCTCTGCCCGTATGCCAAATGTCATGCGGCCCTAAAACAAAGGGTGTTCCATGACCAGCATGAACAGGAACATCGCTCCGACCAGCATAATCAAGAAGTTTTCGTGCAATCTTGGCACGAACATCGGTTTTACCATAAACGGTCGTTACACCTTCCAAAGAGAGATCAGGAGATTTTAATGCAAATACTAGCGCATGAGCATCGTCAACATCTGAACCAATATCAGTGTCAAGGAGTATCCGTTCCATAGTAGCCAACCCACAGAATATGTTTTAATAATGCACTAGTATATAAAGTTTTCCATTTTTACTACTTATGAGTGATTTCAATTACGGAGCAAAAAGGTTATAAAAGGGCTAAAACACCCGAAGAACATGATCAGGAAAAGAGGGACAGGCAGCCAATCCCTTCTTCTAGTCATGATTGTCGCCGCATTGCTCATTTCTGCGATAGTGTATATTTATTATGGCCCTAAACGCGAAGACGCCAACGATAGTCAGCTTATTGACTGCCAGACAAACAAAGATTGTTTCATCCAACAGGTAAATGCGTGCAAACCGGCCATAGCAACCGGAACCATGGAGAGCATAACCTTTCGGTACAATTCAACAGGCAATTGTAGCATCCAAAAAACAGTTACTTTCGTCAGTGCGGAAGAACCTCCAACGACAAGAACCTTACTTGAAGGAAAGAGGGTTATATGCGCATACGAACGGGGAAAATTCGATAATCGACTTATCCAGAATATGACGCTAGGGATGGAAAATTGCAGTGGGGAATTAAAAGACGCATTTGAAGCGCTCGCCCAACAGTATGCTGCACGGCTTGATCGCGCCAGAGAGAGCGAAGAAGTTTTTGAAGAATTGATCGTGAACACGACTGAAATTTCTTGAGACTCACTCCCCTGACACCATCTCCACACACGTTATCCTCGCATCCGGACATGGGTAGCGCGTGACCGTTCTCGGGGAAAAGCGTATCGCGACTGCATAATCCTGCTCGCCAAGGCCTCGCGCAAGGACCATTAACTCATTCTCATGCCAGACGACAGACGGGTGGTACAGCCTCATGTCTGTCTGGATCCGCTCCACTTCCCGCCGCTGCGAGACATTGTACAGCGTGAGAGCATGCCCCTCGGTGGTGCCAAGGATATGCGGCTCGCCTTGCATCATGAAGACGGAGAACTCGTGGATAGGATCAGGAAGTTTGTGCCTCACCCATGCATCACGCCGCTCCTGCAATTTCCATTCATACACCGCCTGCTCTCGCGGAACAAGCGCGAAGAGCGACGATTCGCCGGCCGCACGATCAGAAAGGACCTGGATGGCCGTGATGCGACCAGAGGCAGAAAAGGAATCATAATGCCTGAATTTCCCCTCGTCATCGACCTTGACCGGCTTGACATACCCTCCTTCAATCGGAAGGCAGAGGATGTTCCGCGTGACAGGATCATATTCCACCTGCTGGATGAGATGTGTAACCCATGGTCTTGCGGAATCGAGCAATCGGGCGTCGTTGATATCCCAAAGGAAAAGCGCTGGCACATCGGCTTGGTATTGAGCCATAGAATTCTGCGCCCCGCCAACAACATACTTATCACAGATGGTGTCCAGCGTCTGCACGCGCGTTCCCGCAGAGAAGGTGCGGAGCGGAAGCTCATCGGCGCCGGAACATCTTGAGGCGTCAAGTTGCCAGAGATAGCAATTGCCATCGAAAGACGATGCGAGCACGGCAGGATGACCATCGATGATTGTCGGCGCAAGATCGGTTATCCCCTGAAACATCCCGCGCAGGCGCATCATTGGTGCGTCAGGATCATCAAGCGCCCATACCGGCAACTGCATCTTGCCAGAGCCTAAAGCTTTGTGATCCTTCATATGCGAGATGCCTGCGACAAGGTAAGCGCGTGTCATAGGGAGTAGTTTACCCACCACCCCTATATAAAACTTTCGTTTTTTAACTACTTTATAGTGATTATAAAAAACAACCAAAAACAATTAAAAGCCCGAGAGGAGACGGCTGGCCATGACTGACGATGCGCATTATTATGACACCATAGCGGAAGGCTACGAGGAACTGCATCGTGGGGAGCAGGAGAAGAAACTCGCCCTGATCAAGCAGCACATCAAGGTCAAGAAGACTGACCTTCTCCTCGATGTCGGTTGCGGGACCGGCGTCACGTCGAATTTCGACTGTCGGGTCGTCGGCGTGGATCCGACAATCAAGCTGCTTGAACGCTGCCCGCTTCCCCTCAAGGTACAGGGGGAAGCCGAGCATCTGCCGTTCAAGGACAAGGCCTTCGACATCGTCTCGAGCGTGACCGCCATCCAGAATTTCCATGACATCGAGCAGGGCCTGAAGGAGATACGACGTGTGGGAAAGGGAAGATACATCCTGACATTTCTTAAGAAATCAGAGAAACGAAATAAGATCATCGCGCTGATCCGCAAGCATTTTGTGGTGGAACAAGAGATTGACGAGGAGAAGGATTGTATCTTTTTCTGCAGATAAGGCGATGGAGCAGAAAAAGGAAGCGGCTGAAAATCGCTCTGGCGTGTGACAAAGAGCGATTTTCACTATGAAAAATTTTCATTATCCCCCTTGCCCAGATCACATGACGACGTTTAGCAAAGCTTATAAACCACCTACACTTCCACAAAGGCAGTCTGAGGTGACTGTTTTTGTCCCGTCTGCATGAGCTCATCACGACCATCACCACGTCGCTGAACCCCAAGAAATACGATATTCTCGAGATCCGGCCGCTGGGCGCGGCGATCGGCTATTACTTTCTCATGGTCTTCACGGCCTTCATCCTGATGGGCGTGCTCTGGGTGCCGAACCTGCTCACGGCGAGCGATTATGTCAATGAGCAGTTCGACAAGTTCAATGATCTCAGCGTCGAAGTGGTCTATGACCAGAAAGAGCCGATCGTGATCACCGAGGATTACCCCATCATCACCATCGACACGCTCCACGATTATGATGATATCGACCAGGGCATCCTCCTCATCACGGAGAACAAGACACTTTTCCGTCCCTTCCCGTTCATGCAGGCGCAGGTCCTCGACGACACCAAGGATCTCGCCGAGAACCATGACCAGTCGTCGATCTTTCTAACTATCATCATCCTGATGATGCTGCCCATGGCCATGGCCTTCGCCTATCTCTATTTCATCGTCAAGTTCGCCATCGTCATCCTCATCGCGACGATCATCGGCTCTATCTTCGTCGGGCTGCTGCGCTTCCAGATAGGCTTCGAGCAGATGGTCAAGGTGGCCATCTACGCCTCCACGATCATGGTGGCCATCAACCTGCTGACCAAGCCGTTTGTGCCGGATGTCAGCTATCTCGACTATCTCGCTTTCGCCATCCTGTTCATCCTCGGCATCGTCAAGGTCGGCGAGTTCGAGGACATCATCCACGAGAGCAAGAAAAAGAAGAAGGAATTCGCTGATTAATAGCCACCCCTTTATTTCTATACCTCACTATAAGTCAAAAACATATGCGTGTATATACATTTCTCCGCATTTTCCGAAATATTTAAATATTAGTACTATCCCAGTATACGAAACAGTATATCTGTATACCAAGCAACCAAAAGGTCAAAAACGAGGGTGATGCAGACAATGATCGACGTCGAAAAGATGCAGAAAGTCAACCGACTTGCACAAGAGCTCGTCAGCCACGGCATGGCGACAGATATGGATGATGCCTTCCGACAGGCGGATACGCTCATCAATAAGGAGCAATCTACCACAATTACGCCCCAACGGGCCCCCCCGGCATCGACATCATACTCCTCCCCACAGCAGGGCGAGGACAACAATTGGTTCTTCGCGCTCCAGCGCCTCACCAAGCAGCTCGAGCTGCAGTCACGGACCATCGAAGAGCTGAAAGCCACGATCTCCTCGCTCCAGAGCGATGTCCTCACGGTCAAGAGCATGCAGAACATGCGCGCCATGCAAGCGGCTTCTCAAGTCCAACAGGCACCAGCTTCTTCATTCCAGACTGAAGAGCCACGGATTGAGAAGCAGGCTGCCCCGGTAGCCCAAAATTATGGCCGCCCGCAGCTTGCGTCAAAAGGATCCGGCAGTCCCCGTTGCGGGGTCTTCACCTCTGCTGATGTATCGATAGAGAAGTTCTTTTACGCCGGACCTGGTGGCGCGAAGACCCATTAGATTTTTATCTTCTCTTTTTCTCCTTTCTGTTGGAATAAGCTATTTTAAGCCGTAATACACTAAATTATATGGATACGGCTACTCCAGTATACAAATCTTTAAATACTAAATTACTACTCCCCAATAGCATAAAGGTTATTTGACGATATATCGTTTGGGGGTATACCACATGAAACGAGTTGTATTTGCAGGCCTGAGTTTTCTGATATTCGCTATACTGGCGACGATGGTCGCTGCGGTGGGGCCGGTGTTGAACGCCATCCCTGCGCAGATAGTCAATGAGAACAGCGCATTCTCGGTGACGATTATCGCTTCTGCTCCGGACAGCGGCAGCACAGCATTCAACGCTTCTATAGCGCCGGCGCCATCCGCCGGCTTCCTGGCGAGCATGACACTGACAAGAGTAGACGACACGCAGGCAGTCCTTAGTGGCACCCCCACCTATGCAGACGCCGGCGTCTATGTCGTCACGATAACCGCTGCGGACAGCAACTCCTCCGACACAAAGAGCTTCACGCTGACCGTCAATGATGTCCCCGCGCCGGGTCCCCAACTCGTCATCGACGCCTTGGGCTTCGGCGGCGAGAACCAGCGCAAGAGCAATCCGGACGCGGATGATGTCGAAGACCGAGATGAATTCGTCACGGACACATTCGTCATCCGAAACACCGGCGGCGCGACCGCCACCGGCATCGTGCTGAGCCCGACCTTCAGCCGTGGCAGCACCTCTGATTATCGCATGAATTTCACCAACGCGCCGGCCACATTGGCGCCGGGCGAGAGCAGGACCGTGACGGCAAGGATACGCATCCCTGCGTTCATCGACGCGGTCGACGGCGATCTCCAGATAGGAGCAGTCACCGTCGGTCAGCTCGCCGCGGTCAGCAACGGCGGCACCGTATCATCGAACGCCGCTGACATGACCATGCAGGTCGAGAACCACCTCCAGCTCAAGAAGATCAAGGTCTGCCATGAAGACAAGTGCGAGACCGTCAACGACGGCGACACGGTCGACAAGGTCAAGCCGGGCGAGCACATCCAAGTGACTATACAAGTAGAGAACAGCTACTCCCAGTCCAAGCGGGAGGATGTCGACATCCGGGACATCGAGGTCGACCTCGACACGAACGATGACCAGTCGCTCGATCTCAGCCATGAGAGCGAAGACGTCGGCGACCTGAGCGCGGGCGACGACGACAGCGTCACCATCGAGTTCGACGTCAATGATGACGCCGACGACGGCACCGCCGAATTCACCGTTATCGTGGATGGCGATGACCAGTTCCGGTCCCGACAAGGCGAATCAGCGCGCATCCGGCTCGATATCAACCGCGAGCGCCATGAGATCGCGGTGAAGAGCTTCACGATCAGCCCGGAAACGGTCTCCTGCTCCCGAAACGGACAGGGCACGGCCATCAACGCGAGAGTCACCGCCTCGAACATCGGCAGGGACGATGAGAACGAGATCTCCATCGAGGTGAAGATCAACGACCTCAATCTTGGCCAGATCACGCGGGACATCAGCATCGACAAGGATGATGAGGAATCATTCAGCTTCAACCTGAACCTGCCGGCGAATGTCGCACCAGGCACCTATGAGGTGGATGCCACGACCTATGTCAATCGCGACGAGGTCAGCAACCATGATTCCACCGTGCTTACGGTGCCGGATTGCGCCGGAACCGCAGGCGTGGGCTTCGAGCAGCCTCCGGCGAGACAGACGCAGCAGCCTTCCAGCGATGACGAGACGCAGCCATCCAGAAGCACAAGACGCGAGACGCAGCCTGAAGAGGTCGTCGTGCAGACCACGCCGACCATGCCGGGAGCAGCGCCTGTCGTACCGACCACAAGCTCGGTCAGACGCTCGAACAGCGGCTTCGGCAGCGCCTATGTGATCGCGTTGCTGGCGATCATCGTCATCCTGGTGCTTGTTGGCGTCGGCCTGATTGTGGCGATTGCCAAGAAGCCGATGAAGCAGCAGTAAATTTTTATATTTTTTATTTTACTTTACTTTTTGGGTGAATGGTTATGGCTGATCTTGAAACACGTGCCAAGGAAGAAGCTTTTGCCGCGAATTTCAATGCGGCGCTTTCTCATCTCCAAAATAGCGAATATAGTGGCTTGTGCGCACTTCTTGACGCTAATCCTGGCTATGCCATAGAAAGAGGATATATCGTCGCTGAGCTTGTTTATATGTTCGCTACACAACGGGATGGCGGCCTTAAACCAGGACATTTACAGGCACTGGCAGCAATCAAACGCAATAGGGGCAACATCGGAGACTATGGAGACAATATCCGATTGAACTATGTGGCGAAGATAACGCGCCAGCGGGATGCTGCTCAAGTAGTTACAGGACATGGTGTGACCAAAACCAGTCGTAGCAAGCCGTACTATGTCGTCGAATTCCCTGATCTTGAAGGTTGTGTGACGCAAGGAAGCACACTCCATGATGCACGAGCAAATGCGAGGGGCGCCTTGATCGGCTATCTTACCTCGAAGATACTGCATGGTGATCCCATTCCGACACCGAATTATCACCCGCGAAATGATGGAAAAGGCTATACCGCTCATCGCGTGGCGCTGCTGTTCGACGATCTTCCATTTAGAATGAAGCAGCCTGTACAAGACGGTGCTGCACCACCTGCAGGAGACGCTCCAGCTCCTTAATCCTTTTCTTTCTTTACCCCATCGAGAAATCTTCTCATTCGCTCTCTCGTCAGCCCCAGCTTCTCCTTCGCCGCCTCAACCAGATAGCCTAAATAATCATCCGTCACCAGCACCTGGCCTCCTCGTGCAATAGGGAGGTCAAGGCGCTGGGTGTCGATGATCTCGAGCATGATCTTGTTGCGCAGCGAGGTGATGCCTGCCCGCTTGAAGCCTGCGTCCTTGGCGAGGTTCAGGAGGCGTTCTGCTACCTCAAGGCTATCACAGCAGACATGGAGTATCATTCCCTCCATGTGGAAGACAATCTCTTCTTGTGGAGGGTGTTGAAGGGCTTTACGGAGCTCCTGAAGCGTGATCGGGTCATGGCTGACGAAGAAATGCCTGCTTTCCCGCCGCTTCCCTTCCTTGCCTTCCTGCTTGAGCAGGAGGATGCGGCCAGCACAGGAAGAGGTGGTGTAATACTGCTTCTTGGCGTTGATGGCATCCACCAATGGCTTGATGGCCTTGTCAATCCCGCCCGCATTGGACTTGTCAGGCTTAGCGAGGATGGCCTTTTTGGTGCTGGCGAAGGTCATACTCACTAGAAAATCTCGCCGATTCTTAAAGGTGATGACGATTTTTATGAGGAGGATAGCCTAACTTGACCATCAACGTGAGAGATTATCACCGTTTAATCCTGATTTTCCCCATCGGCGATTCGACTTCAATTTCCTTAATCTTTGAGTGAGCCACCCAAGCAGAAACGTTTATTACAAGAAAAATGACTGCGAAGTAAATCGATGCCATCCCTGCTCCGACAATGCTAAGATACACTATCGGCGGGATATTCAAAATGACAAGCCCGATGATAAATCGGACTAACTTCGGAATTTTCTTATTCAAGTGAGATACTGTTTTCAAGAAGCGCATCGTATCTCTAAGGCAGCGACAAAAACAGTGTAGACAGCAAAAATCAACACGAGTATCCCGCTAATTATAAAAAGTAATGATAACTTTTGGAAATAAGAAAAAGCGAATATGACCGAGATTGACGCTAGGAAGATGTCATAATACCCTTTAAGGCGGATTCTTTCAAAAAATTTTCCTAACAAAAATAAGGTTATCAATAACAGGAATGAAAAGATGATGAATCCTTCTACAAAATAAGGATAGAGCATACCCAAGCTACCAAGGGTGACAAAGACAGGGATGATTGCCGTACTATATTCCTCAATTGCCATAGACACTATCGATATTGATGTGTTTAAATACTTTTCTGAAATTTTCCGAAATACCTACGACCGCCCCTCAATAAACTTCTTCACCCGCTCCACAAACTCATTCGCGTCCTTGAGATAGCGGTCGTACTGCACGCCCGTCACTTCCTTGATCTCGCGGTGCGTCAGGCCTTTCATCAGGCGATAGAAGTCATCCATCATCTTCGAATACTTCGGCTCAAGGAGTTTTCGTTTGACTAAGCGGTCTTCCAGGAGCCTGCCCACATATTCCGGCGATGTCGGCACTTCGCCCACCTTCATGAGCGCCGCGTGCGCGGCGTCGATGACCGCCCAGTACAGGTCAAGGGTGGCCTGGATGATGTGCCATCTCGAGTTCTGGATCGTCGCGGGAGCGCGGACGAAATAAGACCATGTGCTCTCCGCGGTGGGCCTGATCCTGCCCTGGACGAGCAGCATCTGGAGCGGGTCAAAAAAACCGGTGTCGATCAGCGCGACACCGTCGCGCAGGATGTTCACCGCGACCGGATCCGACGCCTTGACGAATTCCCAGAACGAGGTGAACTTGAGCGTGGTGATGTGAAGGCGGGGGGAGATGTCGGAGATCATCTTCTCCACGATGATGCGATAGGTCTGCACGACCTCCGGCCGCAGCGTGATGGACAGGTCGTCCACGATGATGAGGATATCGATGTCGCCAGTCACTTTTTCCTTGCGGGTGACGGAACCGAAGAGGATGATGGCCTTGACAAAAGAACCGAATTCCTTGTATGCCTTTTCGGCGAACTTGTAGGCGATGTCGAAGTGTTCCTGGCTGTACTTCTCGGTATTGATGCGTGGACGCTGTTCGACCTGGAACTCCATGAAGACCCCTTTTTGGGTCTTTAAATGGCGGCCACCATATATTAAGCTTTGTTACTACAGTATTGTGAACGTAGAATGACTATATTCTTTTTCTTGCACTCCCCACCGTATGAGGAGTGCAAGAAAAATAAGAGCAACATAACTAATGGTCATTCGATAACGATACAAAATAAAACGGATGCTTTAAATATTAGTATATATATGTAGCGACTGAAATGAGTCGTGATACTCTCATCATACCTCAAAAACAGCATACCACGACTATTTCCGCCATCATTCTCGTTGCCATCTGCATCATCTACATCTTTGTTGCTGCCCTTCCTGTGCTAGCGCAAGAGGTGGATGCAGAGCCTCCTGTCATAACGATCAACAATCCGCCAGCTGATCCGAGCCCCTTTGTTGTTTATGAACCGCAGATAACGCTGGATGCGGTTGTGACGGATAATCATCAGATTCGAACCGTATCGATGACTATCAATCGTCCAAGCGGAGATGGGAGGGTACTTGAGCATGTAGAAATTTGTGGAACTTTTGCACTACCTAGGTGCCCCGCAACTCGCTTAGAACTACCAATGTTTTCTCCGGAAAAGGCAAATATTCGTTTGGAGCCCGGTCAAAATAACATTTTTATGTATGTTTATGATGAAGCGCGATTACGCATCGACACAATCCGTCGGATTATTTATCAAACCGACAGACGTCCTGTCATACAATTTGTGTCCCCGCGTCCCGGAGCGGTGCTCTCCGAGAATCCGGTGATCGTGGAAGCTGATGTTCAAGGGGCGGGCTTACGTCTGGATACGGTGACGATGGAAGTTCAGAATGATAGGGGGAGTACGGTTGTTGCCATTTGCGGTGGCGAAGCCCCTGCATGCCCTGGCAATAGTGTTAATACGCTTGCGTTTGCTCCAGACAGATCTCGAGCTGTCCTATTCCAAGGAGAAAATCGCATCATCATCCGAGCAGTTGACGAAAGAGGAAATGCTGGCGAGAGTACGATCCAGGTAACTTATGCACCACCCGTGTCTGAATTGCCAAAAATCATTTTTAGAACACCGCTCCCTGACGTGACGCTCCCTACCGAACGGATAACGGTAGATGCCCTCATTTCCAGCGCCTCAGCCATCGAATCCGTTATCATGTCCATCCGTCGCGAAGGAAGCGAGATTGTTGAAGAACGACCGCTTTGCGGCGCTGAAGGAGTACCCGCCTGTCCCGGCGTATCCTTTGCATTGTCCGATATCGAACCACACCTGCCTGGCGCTGTTCCTGAACGCCTTCGCGTCCCGCTCGTCCGTGGTGATAACCATATCACGATCACGGCGACAAACAACAATGGATTTATGCAATCATTTAGGAAGGTACGGTACGATCCTGATTATCATGGGCCGGCAATCGACGTGTTTGAGCCGGTTGAGGAAGTTTCGTATACCCAGAGCAATAACCAAATAGTTGAGTTTGAAGTAACAAGCCTAAATCCGCTTCAGTCTGTTTTAATCAGGATAATACACGAAGGAGAAGCAGGGATTCCAGAGGTCAGAGAACACCAGCAATGTGGTCCCGATGCTCCTCCTAGGTGTCGTCTATTTAAAGTGAAACGAAGTGGATATGGAGGCGTTGGGCTTAGTGGTGGAAACAACCAATTTACTATAATCGCCCGTGATGAAGCAGGTCTTGAAACAACGCACGATTTCAGGGTCATACGAGATAATATTGCCCCCACTATCTCATTCGATCTGCCATCGCCATACACGACAGCAGCATTAGGATTTTTATTGCCTGCACACATTTCTGATAACATCGGTCTTCAATCCGTTAGCTTATTGATCGATCGTCCCGGGGCTGCACGAGAGCAGCGTAATATCTGTGGTTTGCCCTCTGCCGCACCTTGTCCTACGGAAGTTATTCTTCCCACATTTAATCGGGAATTATCGCAAATGATCCTTCATGAAGGAAGCAACACTATAAAAGTTAGTGCTGAAGATATTGCTGGTAATCGAGCTGACTGGACACTGACTGCTATTGTAGAAACTACACTTTTAGTAACGGCTGATCACACGCCACATGAACCGCGCCGTGGAGAAGCCATAACCGTCCATGCGAACGCTCGGCTCAGTGGAGCGCGACCACTACGACTAACTATTATGGAGATAAAGCCTGATGGTATACTACCGCAAGCCGCATGCGGAACAGCAGAACCCGTCAATGAGCTTGAATGCAATTGGCGTATAGAGCCACGCGCTGAACGGTTAATTAAGTATATCGTCACCGCAGAATATGACTCTGGCCATACTGTTTCATCTCCTGTACGAAGCATCTATGTAGGTAATGTCGGACAAGACAGCGACTATGACGGACTGGTTGACGCAATTGAAGACCTCATTTGCACGGATCCCCATAATCCAGATTCTGATAGGGACTCTCTCGAGGATGGGTGGGAAACCGTCGGGATAAAAACCACGGATGGGAGGCTTCTTGATCTTCAGGCCATGGGCGCTAGCCCATGCCTAAAAGACGCCTTTGTTGAAATAGACTGGTATGAAGGACCCGGTATCAACCAGAAGCCAAGCACGACTACATTGCAGAAAGCAACAGCAATTGGTCGGCGTGCAGGTTTTTTCTATCATTTTGATGTGGGCAATTTTGGTGGCGGTACTGCTATCCCTCCAACCAAACCCAATGGCCAACCGTATATCGAAAGTTATAAAGAATTTATGGCACGGAGATTCCAGAATTTTGATCTTCATCGGTCATGGGCATTCCATTATGCACTTTCGACTCCTACTGGCGGCCAATATAAAGGGAGTAAAACTTCAAGCGTAAGGAATAGTGCTTATAGTATTACCCATGAAGTAGGGCATAGTTTCGGCTTGGGTCATGGAGGAGGATATGCTAGTGAAATATCAGTGCTTGGTGTATATATTGGTGGTGTGCTGGGGTATCCCTTTTCCGGAATAGGTACAAATTTTAAACCGAATTATCTAAGTCTCATGAATTATCAGACTCCAAAATTTTATAACCCGGATTCAGGTGAATTAATAGGAGACTTAAAATATTCAGATGTGGCATTGCCTGATTTGGATGAACGAAACCTCGACGAAAGACCGACGAGCGCATTTGCCACGGCGTTGAGAACGATCAGGCCTCCCAGTGGGGTATCAGAGCATTTGGAACCCGTTACCCGATATACTTGTATTGACGCGCGTGATGGTATATTATATACCATTATGACAAACGGTTTGAGAACCGTACTCCAAAAGGTTCAAGGAGTTGGAGAATTTGTTGAGGGCCCGCCTCACGACCCAGGCATTGACTGGAATTGCAATGGGATTATTGAAGGATCGGTATCACATGATATAAATGCTGATGATACCCTTAGCGTACTATATGCTTCTGCTGATGTAGCGTTGATACCTGGCTTTTACCCTATCTGTCGCGTGAGATCGGTAATGTTTGAGGGACAACAGTATCCAAGTGATGCAGAGTTTGAATCAGTGAAGAGAATATGGGGGAGTGGTTTTATCTCCCTCCCTCGCTGTGATGAACCAGAAATAGAAGAGCCTCCTCATGATTCGCCACCCCCAACTGAAGATGAATTCGAGCCCTTCCTTGAGCGATGCGATGGCACGGACGATAACCGGAATGGCCGGATTGACGAAGGCTGTCCTGACCGTGATGGAGACGGTTTCACCGATGATATCGATAATTGCCCGCTGGATCCGAATCCTGACCAGCTTGACCTTAACCGTGACCAGATTGGTGACCGGTGCGCTGGTTTACTGCCCGCGCCATCTCGAGTGACTCCTGCGCAATCAGGGGATACGATGACACTTTCATGGACTCCTGATGCTCATGCTATCGGATACACGATCTATCGTCGTGTCGCTGGTGAAACGGATTTCCGATACCTTGGTACGAGCTATCCATCGACAAAGACGAGCCAATTCATTGACTCCAGGACAACAGAAAAAATGTATACCACCTCAACAACAGGAACGATGAGCACTGGATCGATGGGCACGTATAATACCACTATGCCAGGCTATGTTGAATATATGATGGGCATGTATAATACCACTATGCCGGGCTATGTTGAATATATGGTACGGGCGGTAAGCTACACCACCGGCCAAGAAGGATTGCCCACGGTTGTCAAGATTGATTTTTCTACGATGTCTGGAACGAAGACGTCGCCCACAACAAGTTATCCTACAGGTTCCCTTACCGGTAATTTAATAACATTTTTCAGGCCTGCTTCAGCGAGAATAAACGCTTTCCCTCCGTCGACGATGATTCCAGCAGTTATTGTCTTACTCGTTAGTATGATGGTTATATTAATGATAACTACAAAGTTTAAACGGAAGAACTAGCAATAGCGATTGAAGAACACTAGTACCATCTTAGTTCTGAACGTGTCTACAATGAGAAAAATCATCTACGTTGGACGATGATTATAGAGTATCCATAATGTCGAGAAGGGCTTCGGCATCTTCTCGGCCAACCCATAAAGCTTCAAAAACGCCGGGCATATTCGCATAGATCGAGGGATTTGCCAACTCGAATATCACACGGCCGTCATCATGACTAGGACCAAGCGCGATGTGCACCTGAGCGATGTCTTTTGTTCCGAAAGGACGGGCAAGATTCGCTTGGTAGGCGGCCAGCGCGGCAAGAGCCGTAGGATCAAGACTTTCAGCATATCGCGAATTTTGCTGTACTGAATCAGCCCATACATTATATGGAACAGCCTCAATACGGTCTAGTTCGGCGCCACCAAAGAGATCATCAAGCGATTCACCCATGCTGTTAACTCTTCCACTATCATATCGATCAAGCACAGTCACCAATCCCGCACTTCCGGGTGAGGTCTCGCGAGCATTCGATGCGTACATCGTGTTGGTATATCTTCCTGGAATACGATACCCCTCAACCAAGTCGCCGACAAAACGGTCGCTGCCTTCCTCGACAGCGCGACCAATAATATCCATACTTCCATCTCCATCACGATGATCTTTGTCCCAATAGATATTGGTCGCCTGGCCGGTAACTCTCCCGGCAAACACAACAGGAGTTCCTACCCACGTCAGAAAATGATTGGTTTCATTGATAGCACGGAGCGGAGCAGTCGCGTCCTCATCACCGCCATCACTTCCCTCTGCTCCACTATCCTCAGCTTGAACGTAAGGGGATAACGCCGACCTTGCGCCCAGGCAGCCTGTAGCATAAAGAGAACTAGCCAAAACAAGGGTGGTAAGGCTTCGGATACTCATAAGTAATCACCTAAATAACCCCATAAACGGCTTCCTTTATAAATTTTTCTATTTTTTATCCCTAATAGGTGGTAAAAATATAGAACTAAGCCTGAATATTTAAATATGGGTCATCCTCTGGAAAAGCCATGACCAGCAAGCCACTAAAGAAAGATAGTAAGGCGAAGGAGAAGCCGAAAGCGATGAAAGTGGCACCGGCAAAGAAGGAGAAAAAAGAGTCCTCCCAGCAAGCCAAGAAATCGTTGCAGCTCGACTCCATCCACTGGGCAGACCAGGTCGCGCAGAAAGTCATCGCGGTCAAAGGCGACAAGAAAAAGTACACCATCGCCTCTGGCATCACGCCCTCCGGCACCGTGCACATCGGCAACTTCCGCGAGATCATCACCACCGAGCTTGTGGGCAGAGCGCTCAAACGACTCGGCAAAGAAGTGCGATTCCTTTACTCTTGGGATGACTACGATGTCTTCCGCAAGGTGCCGAAAAACATGCCCAAGCAGGAGCTGCTCCAGCAATACCTAAGAAAACCGATTGTCGATACACCTGACCCGTTCGGCTGCCACGAATCCTACGCACGGCATCATGAGGTCGAGGTCGAGGAGGGCCTGCCGCCTGTCGGCATCCAGACAGAGTTCATCTACCAGCACAAGATGTATCGCGCATGCAAATACGCAGAGGACATGAAGCTCGCGCTCCAGCATCGCGAAGAGATAAAACGCATCCTCAACGCGGCCAAGGCGGATGGGAGAGAATTGCCCGAGGATTGGCTTCCTGTCTCCATCTTCTGCGAGAAGTGCGGCAAGGACACGACCAAGGCGGAAGCGTACGACGGCCAGTATGGCGTCACGTACTCCTGCATCTGCGGCCATAAAGACACCATCGACATCCGCAAGAAAGGCATCGCCAAGCTGCCGTGGCGGATCGACTGGCCGATGCGATGGAATCATGAGAAAGTCGATTTCGAGCCCGGCGGCAAGGACCACTCCTCACCCGGCGGCTCTTATGACACCGGCAAGGAGATCGTCAAGCTGTGGAAATGGGACGCGCCGGTCTACCACATGTATGATTTCGTCATCGTCAAAGGCACCGGCGGCAAGATCTCCTCTTCTGCAGGCAATGTGGTCACGCTGAAGGACGTGCTCGAGGTGTATGAGCCGGAAATCGTGCGCTGGCTCTTCGCCGGCACGCGGCCAAATACTGAGTTCGCCATCTCGTTCGACCTCGATGTCATCAAGATCTATGAAGACTTTGACAAGTGCGAACGCATCCACTATGGCGAGCAGGCCGCGGGCAATGAGAAAGAGCTCGCGAACCAGAAGCGCATCTATGAGCTTTCCTGCCTTGACAAGCCAGCCAAGACCATGCCGTTCCAACCGAGCTTCCGGCATCTGACCAATGTGCTCATGTGCAACAACCTTGACCTGGACAAAGCGATCAGATTTTATGAAGATCAGCTGAAGGACCCCGCGGACAGGCAGCGCCTGCATCGGCGTGCGGTATGCGCCACGAACTGGATCAGGAAATACGCGCCGGATGATTTCAAGTACGAGCTCCAACCGCACGTCCTGCCAGAGGTGAAAGCACGCTTGAACGAGAGCCAGAAGAAAGCCTTGCGTGATGTGGCGAAAGCGCTGAAAGCGCGCACCTGGAACGATGAAGATTTACATGCCGAATTCTACATCATCATAAAAAACCATGGCCTGGACACGCAGCAGTTCTTTACTGCGGCCTACAATGTGCTGGTCAACAAGAACCGCGGACCCAAGCTGGCGGCGTTCTTGTTAGAGATCAAGGAGCACGCGATACGGATGTTTGAATCGTTGTGAGCCTTCCTCCTGCGCTTCCGACTTCTGTCTCCTGCTTTTCTCATCCTCCCCTCAAATGAGGAGGAGGAGAAAAGCGGGCAGGACGATGATGATAGGATTGGCTGAAAAGGCAATATTCTTCATTTATAGCCCGTATAACCCCCATCCGTAAAACCGCAAAGTATTTAAACAAAACACCCCTTTGCAACGGTCGTGGTGATGTTCTCAAGAGGTGAATATCGCACGGCACAAGGCGTGTAAAGCGCCTCTATGACCACCGTAGAAGTGACCCCAATGACAGACGGACAATACACCGCGGAAGACATCCAGATACTCGGCGGCATCGAGGCAGTGCGCAAGCGACCGAGCATGTACATCGGCACCACCGGTCCGCGAGGATTGCACCATCTTGTCTATGAAGTCGTGGACAATTCTGTCGATGAGGCGCTTGCCGGCCATTGCACTGCTGTCTATGTCATCATCCATCCAGACAATTCTGTCACGGTCATCGACAATGGCCGCGGCATCCCGGTGGAGAAGCACCCGAAGCTGGACATGTCCGCGCTTACGGTGGTCATGACGAAGCTCCACGCAGGCGGGAAGTTCGACAGCAAGACGTACAAGGTCGCCGGCGGTCTGCATGGTGTCGGCGTAAGCGTCGTCAACGCGCTCTCCAAGAAGCTCATTGTCGAAGTCAGTCGAAATGGGAAGATTCATCGACAGATATATGCAAAAGGAGAACCGAGCAGCGAGGTCGAGGTCGTCGGCGAGACCAAGGAGCGCGGCACGACTGTCACGTTCTGGCCGGATGAGGCTATCTTCGAGAGCGTGGAGTTCTCCTTCGAGACGCTGAGCGCGCGGTTGCGCGAGCTGGCCTTCCTGAACAAGGGCCTGCTGATCGCGATCAACGATGAACGCAACGGCAAGAGCCACGAGTTCAAGTACGACGGCGGCATCAAGGAGTTCGTGGACTACCTCAACAAGAACAAGAATCCCCTGCACCCGGTCATCTATTTCCAGAAGGAGAAGGAAGGCCTGATGGTAGAGATCGCCATGGCCTACAATGACAGCTATCAGGAAAACCTATTCTCTTTCGCGAACAATATCAACACCGAGGAAGGCGGCACGCATCTGGTTGGCTTCAAGGCCGCGCTCACCAAGACGATCAACAAGTATGCGGAGGACCGCGGCCTGGTCAAGGAGAAGGATGTCAAGCTCGATAGCGAGGACGTCCGCGAGGGCCTCACCGCGATCATCTCTGTCAAGCTCTCCAACCCACAGTTCGAGGGCCAGACCAAGACCAAGCTCGGCAATTCCGAGGTCAAAGGCCTGGTGGAATCCGTCGTCAACACCGGACTCTCCCTATTCATTGAGGAGAATCCGGGTGTCGCGCGGGCTATCGTGGAGAAGGTCGTGAACGCGGCCAAGGCGCGCGAGGCGGCAAGAAAGGCACGCGAGTTGACACGACGCAAGTCAGCGCTGGAAGGATCAAATCTTCCGGGCAAGCTGGCGGACTGCGCCAACCGCGACCCGGCGAAGTGCGAATTATATCTTGTCGAGGGCGATTCGGCTGGAGGCTCGGCCAAGCAAGGCCGCGACCGCGACTTCCAAGCCATCCTTCCCCTCCGCGGCAAGATCCTCAACGTCGAGAAGGCGCGATTGAACAAGATGTACGCGAACAACGAGATCGTCACGCTCATCACCGCCATCGGCTGCGGCATCGGCGAAGAGTTCAACGTCAAGAAGGCGCGTTATCACAAGCTGATCATCATGACCGATGCAGATGTCGATGGCGCGCACATCCGCACACTCCTGCTCACCTTCTTCTACCGTCACATGAAGGAGCTGATTGATGTAGGATATATCTACATCGCGCAACCGCCGCTCTACAAAATCGCGAAGGGGAAGACCGTGAAGTACGCCTATTCCGACGCGGAGAAAGACGCCTTCGTGAAAGGGCTCGGCGGCATGGAGGGCGTCACGATCCAGCGCTATAAAGGCCTGGGCGAGATGAACCCGCAGCAGCTCTGGGAGACCACGATGGATCCGGCGAACCGCACGCTGGTCAAGGTCACGGTCGAGGACGCGGTCGAGGCGGACAAGATCTTCACTATCCTGATGGGCGACGAGGTCGAGCCCCGGCGCGAGTTCATCGAGACCCACGCGAAAGAAGTCATCAATCTAGATGTTTGAGGTGAGCAGACGGCATTTAGCTTTTGGAAAAAGAGGGAATCGGAAGTAGCGAGTACCGTATCGCCGGAACTCGCGCAGGCGTTCAAGGCGTTGTGGCAGCAGAGCGTCACGCTGCAGACGATGATAGGACGCGCGTGCACGCAGCACCTTCAAGGACGGCTTCTCTCCACCGAGCTTTCTCGTCCCGGCGATCCTGCCAGAGGGAAAGGGGTCATCCACACCATCAGGAGCGTGGGCGCGTATCCCTTTGCGACAGATCCGATGCGCCTCCGGCTCAGTACAGATATCTTCTTCAATATTGAAGGCCTCCGCGCGGACCGTCTCGTGACCGTCATCATCGAGCCAGTCATGGCAGAAGGCAAGGTCCGCTTCAAGGCGACGGTCAGGAAAGGGCCGAATCCCGATGCGCCATCGTTTCCAGAAAACATCTTCCTCGAGAAGGACGTGTCCGCATTGCCAACGACGATCGCCGGCTATCTCGCGAAAAGCCCGTTTGTCACTCCAGTAAGCGAGATGGAAGCATTGCTGCAAGCATTATGGGTATGGCTGCTCCACCAGCAGGACGCGTTGAAGGCATTGACCATCGCCGAGTTCGACGCGCACTTCCGCGGCCAGCGTCTTGGGAAAGAGATCGCTGCCTGAGCGAAAGTGCGCCACATCATCCGGGACGCCTTTGTCCAGAATGTTGTGGAAGATGAAGAGAATCACCTTATCTTACTCAATATCGGCTTCAAGGTCGAGGATTATATCCTCGAGGACGCGATCATCATGACCATCCGCCCCATCACCGCTCCGAAAGGCAAGGGGACCTATGAGGTCAAGGTCATGCCCGGCAGGAACCCCTATGCGATGCGTTTCCCACCGATCCTCTTCACTGAAGAGAACTTCCGTGTCATCCCACAAGCGGCGGCGTCGCTGTTGCTCGACGCAGGGTTCATCGTTCTGCGCGAGGCGGCATGAGGCAGCCTGAGCCAACTTTTTTAAAGACCCCTTCTTTATCGCGCTCTATGACAGGATTTCCCTATCGCATCGTCGCCCATCGTGGCGCGCGGAGCATGACGGAAAACAGCATGGCCTCGATCCGCGAGGCCTTTGCGCAGAAGGCGGACATCGTCGAGATGGATGTCCGCATGACCCGCGACAAGGAATTCATCATCCTGCACGATTACTTTCTCGAGCGTACCACGACCGGACACGGTTGGGTGCTGACAAAGCGCCTGAAGGAATTACGTGGCGTCAGGCTGCTCAATGGTGAGCCCATCCCGACGCTGGAGGAAGTACTCGTCTATCTGCGGCGCCGGAAGGACGGTATGATCATGCTTGACGTGAAGGACGCAGTAGTCGGAGTGTTTGATATCAAGCGATTCGTGTCCTCGCTGGAAGAGCATGATGCGCTTCACCGCGTCATCGTCTCGTCCTTCAATCCATTCACGCTCCATCGCATCAAGAAACGCCAGCCGCAGCTCGACATCGCCCTGCTGACCATGTTTCCCTACGGCATCGCCGTGCCGATCGCCAAGCTGCTGAAGGCGAAGTACGTCAGCTGCATCCTTCCCGTGGCCAAACGGATGCAGGCGAAGTACTTCAGCCGCGTCCTGCCGTCCGAGACTTTCCTATCATGGGCGCGGAAGGAAGGCCTCGAGACCATGGCGTACTGGGAAGAGGGACAGAAGAACCTGGCATGGCTGACGGATAAGGGCGTGAAGATATTCGTGACGAACCGGCCGGCGGCGGCGAGGAAGGAATTGATGAAATTGGTGGAAGAGAAAAAGAACGGCAGAGCAGCGAGGAAATAAAGAATCGGCTGAAAATCACCTCAGCGTAAGCCGAAGAGCGATTTTCATCATGACGCATTTTTTCTGTTTATTGCATATTTTCCATAGAAATAATAAAAGATAGAGGTGGGGCGACCCTTGCGGACCGCACCACCCCCATCCGGTTATGGTACTGTGTTGACCATGAATAAAGGAAAATAGAGGATGAGGTGGGCTCTTGCGAGCACACCAACCCCCACCTCACCCGGTCTGATACTGTGTTGACTATTCGTCTCCTGCTCTTATTTATCGTTCGCATGACGCGGCGGGTATACAAGGTCAAGGCTGCCGTCGGCATGGGCTTGCAATAGATATTCTGATTTCAGGAGCTTGATAGGACGCATGATTGATACCCCGCTTTTCAAAGAATAGAGACGGTTTGAGTTTATATATAACTATCTATTATATTTTATAAAGTTTATAAAATTGCCCATTAGGCACAAAAACGATGGGTATAGCCCGTATTAATGCTGGAGAGAATTGACAAGGAACTGGAGCGAGACGCGCTGGTTCGGACGGGCGATATAATCCTGCTCATCAACATCCAGCGAGAGAACGATTTCTCTACTGGTCGTGGTGCAATATGCATCTGCCATCCTCGTCACGCGCACGAGCTCTGATTCATGTGGTCCGCCGGCGATAGAGAATGATTTAGGCTTCCGGCCACCGCGTGACCAGCCGATGCTGTCGGCGATCTGGATATCGTAAAGACGGCCAGTGGTGAGAAGCATCTCGACGACAGGCGACAATGATACATCATCGAGAGATGGACGGACGATATCGAAAAACGCTGTTGTATCTGGCTGCGGATTCCTGCCTTCACCGCGTATCGTCTCGATGGTCCTGAGGTAATGGGCCGTATCAAAACAGACGCCAACAGTTGGAGGAGTATAGGCATGGAGATAATCGTTGAAATCAGCCAGATGGCTGAACGTGGAGAGGTAAGGATTAAGAAACGCTGTCGTCGGATCATTGACTGATTCCGCACCGATGGGCAGGGGATCATTCTCGATGCTGACCAGCACGCCATCGCCAGCTGCATGCCCTATCCTAGCGACGCGATGATAAACATTGCTCCGCGCTGCCTCTAGAGCTGATGGCGACATGCGTTGAAAGCGATACTTTTCTTCCGATGCTGGCACGCCTGCTGCCAGAGGATGATAGAATGATGTGCCCGTGTGCACGATGACGCTCCTCGCGCCGATGCGCACGGCAAGGTCGATGTTTTCCGCCACCATCGCCTCGCTCTCTTGGCAATCGAGACGGCAGGCAGGGATTATCTTTTTCGGAGAGATGGGCGCGTGCAGCGTGACCACATAACCTTTCGGTATGTGGTCCCGGACAAGGCGCTCTATCTCGTCGCTCGAGCTGGCATGCGGCCCGTCGATCTGGCCGCGGAAGAGCTGGACGCCTTTCGGATACGCCTTTCCTACTGTCTCTTCGAGGATGCCGACGACAGCATCGATCTGTCTCGCGTCAGGAATGGCAGGCAATTGGAAGACGAGCATAATGCTTATGAATGACGCTGTTTTTATAAAGATTGAGGAAAAATAGCGGATGAGGTGTGGCTCCGTTGAGCACACCGCCCCCACCCCATCCTGGTTTCTAAAAGTATAAAGAGCAGATAAGGATATAATTGTTTCCGTTATAGTTTATAAAACGTATAAAATCAATATAGCCTATAAATAAAAGGGCAAACTTTATAAACAATAAGGAATATAGAGAAATTGGGGGAACATGAAACGAAAGGTTATCCAGATTGCAGGTTCGACCTGTCTCGTCTCTCTTCCGAAGCCATGGATCGTGAAGTATGGCATCAAGAAGGGAGAAGAGCTAGATGTTGAAGAGAACGGTCACAACATCATCATCAGCACGGACAAGGCGGTCTACACCAGCAAGATAACGCTCGATCCGAAGGTATATGGACGGTTCCACAAGAATTTCCTGTCTGGCTGTTACCATCTCGGATTCGATGAAGTAGACATCATCTTCGACCATCAGGATACGGCAGACCTCATCCAGGACCGGATCCAGAACTGCATCGGCTTCGAGATTGTCGACCAGCGGAAGAACTTCTGCAGTATCAAGAGCATCTCCCGGGTTTCGAAAGAGGAATTCGACCAGATCCTGAGAAAGATCTTCTTATTGCTGCTGACAACCGGCCAGAACTGCGCTGAAATCATGGAGAAGGGTGAATTGAGCCGGATGAAGGAGGTCATCACGCTCGAGAACACGAACAACAAGCTCACTGATTTCTGCAGGCGGGTGCTTTCTAAGCAAGGATATAAAGCGCCGCAGAAGATGCCGTTGATGCTCCTGATCATCTCCGACCTCGAGCGCGTGGCGGATCAGTATAGGGATATAGGCAGGCATCTGCATAACAAGAAGATGAAGATATCGGACACCACGCTACGCCTGCTCAAGGAGTCCAACAAATTCTTCGAGCAGTTTTATACACTCTTCTACAAGTTCGAGAAGGAAAAGATGGAGGCAGTCTATGCCGAGCATGCGCGCCTAGACAAGGACGTCGGCCGGGCGATGGAAAACGCGGTGAAAGAAGAGCGCCTTGTCCTCCATAGCATCGCGAATATCGTTTCGGGCGTCTATGAGCTGACGAACAATTATTTTGAGATGATGCTTGGATAACTATCGGGATGCGAAACGGAGAAGTTTTCTTGCAACATCTTTAGAACGGGGACGAGAGCTATCTGTTTTGCTTAGCATGGCGAGACATAATTCCTCGAGCGGTCGTGGAACTCGAGAAACATAGTTGTGCGGCAATTCAGGCTGTTGCGTGAGGATATTCCTGACAAGCTCCTCTTCCTGCGCTGCACGTTCTGACTCGGATAGGCCTACCCAATTCGGCTGGGATGTCTCAAAAGGATATTTTCCGGTTAAGGCTTGATACGACATAACACCCAATGCCCAGATGTCTGCTTTGGTCCCATGCCGTGGTGTTTCTCCGCATTCTTCTGGAGCATCGTAAAGTCGGGAGCCCTGAAGATGAAGTTGATGACCAAAGATTTTGCTAGCGTGGGTAAAATCGGTCACGACAACACGTCCTTCCCGTGGATGCTCTGGATTTTCAACAATAACATTTGCTGGTTTGATGTCAAGATGGGCCATATTTCGTTGATGAAGATGCGCCAATCCTCGAACAACCCTGCTCATGACATAGGCAACATCACTAAAGTACTGAGGAGTCCAGTCGACATCCTGGCCATTGAATGGTGCCATCTCCGAGAGGGGTTTTCCCGATATGTACTCTTCTACAAGATAGTAGAGATGCCGATTTTGGTCTTGTTCGCTGGGATAAGGAAAGGCGCCGTAATCAAGAAAGCGGGCCAAATTTTTATGAGATAGAGGATTTGCAGCATTAAATTCTCGCCGTAATATCGTCTCAATATCTCCTCCAAGAGCCCCGAGATTAGCCCGTGTCCGAGGATTTGAAATATCTTCAGGAAGTCGAAAAACCTTAATGGCAACAGTAGTAGTGTCAGCGGCATCGGCTAAGAATGGATGATGCGCCCGATAAACTACTTTTACATAGCCGGCGGTGCTGATGGGGCCTTCAATCTCATATTTCCCAATTCGCTGACCAGCGAATAGATAGCTTCCCTGAGATCCAACAGGTACAAGTTCTGACCCAGCTGGACTGTCACCATTGCCACCCATTAGATTCCCCACCTTAGCATTAGATTCCCCACCTTAGCATTAGATTCCCCACCTTAGCACTCTATTAAGGGCTGGAGATACAATGCTTATATATAAATGTAACTGTACAGAAGTAAAAATAAGCACCTCTGCCAGACGAGGAGCCTTTATAAATAAGCTGGATAGCAATACCGGCTCGAGTGCCCCTCAACCCCCTTATTGTGCGCCAACACCATACTGTTTCAATACGCGGAGAACTTCCGAGTGATCTACCCCATTGGAGACCACGACTGGTTTCCTAGGAACCGGATCATTCCCACCCAAATCCGTAATATACCCACCTACGCCACGCACGATAGGCACCGCGGCAGCGAAATCCCATAAGGCGGGATTAGGATGGACATAAACCTGATCACGACCAGTAGCCACGCGGATCGCGCTCACGCCAAAAGAACCATAGGAACGAAAACTGCGAAACTCAGTAAGCACCGCTGCCATAAGCTGCTGACCGAAACGCACTTGCGTTTCAAGTTCTGCAGGGTTAGTTGCCGTGTTGAATAAGCATGCGGTGATGTCCGCTTCTCGAAGGGAGCGCGACACCATTCTTCGACCGATCGGGATCCCATCGCGTTCTGGCATTTGCGAAACAATGCCGGTATAGATATGACGACCAAGACCAGGCGTCGCAATAACACCTACTTTGATCGCTAATCTTGCATCTTCTCGTTCTGCATATGCAAGATGGATAGCATACTCGCGACGATCATCCCAAAAATTGACCGAGCCATCCAATTCATCAGCGATCCATAAGGAAGAAGCACCAGACGAGATATCATGTTCTACAGATTCTTCAGAAAGGAATGCTATTTCCCGTCTCAGATCTGCCGCATGTTGTTGAAGCCTAGCTTGGAGAAGAGTCCGGATCTCAAACTCTATCGCAGAAACAAGATTCGCGGGCCGACCACGCTTGAATACTGTCCCGCCGCTTATAGCCCGCTCTACCGCTGAAAGTCCGAGGACACGCACGATCTCATCGCTAACGTCTTCCGGTCTTCGGAGAAAACGTTCTTCCTGCCGTAGGCGACGGAAGAGACCATCAGCAACCCCGCTGACCTCGTCTGCGGTCTGCATCAATAACCGCTTCACGGAATCGTAATAGACTAATTGAAGATGTAAAAGACCGCTATCGTCCATTCTCGTTGCCCCCCTTAAAGAAGTATATGACCTCCGATTATTTAAAGTTTACCCTTAAATAGTAAAGAAACAAGCGACATCCTTGCTTTATGAGGGTTTGTTTCTCATCCTCCTCATGAGTAGGGAGAATGAGAAACAAACGCCTTACCTCGCTTATAGAAAGGAGCATAACAAGAGCTAGGGTAATACCGCTAACTTTATAAACACCCCCTTGTTCGCAAGCCTTTCAGGGGTTTACATATACTATGGCAGCCACCAAGAAAACGCAGAAGACTATCGATGTCTGGAAGAAGAAGCGCTGGCATCGCATCCTCTCACCGAAGGTATTCAATGAGCAGATAATCGGGGAGACGCCAGCGCTCGAGCCGGACACGCTTGTCGGCAGGACCATCGCGGTCAACCTGGCCACGCTCGCCCGCGACATGAAGCGACAGGGCATCTATCTCACGTTCGAGGTCGGAAAGGTCATGGGCGATACCGCCTTCACCTATCTCAAGAAGTATGAGATGATGTCCTCATCGATCAAGCGGCTCGTGCGGCGCAACCGCGACCGCATCGATGATTCGTTCTTGTGCACCACGGCGGACAATGTGCCGGTGCGCGTCAAGCCATTCCTGCTCACCCGGAACTCGACAAAGCATTCCATAGGCACCGCCTTGCGGCGAGGGACGCGGGAATTCCTATCGAGGACCGTCCGCAAGCTGTCGTATGACGTGCTGATCCAGGATATCGTGACCGGCAAGCTGCAGCGCGCATGGCGGGACACGCTCAAGAATATCTATCCGCTCAAGATCTGCGACATCCGCGTGCTCGAGCTTGAGCTCGGCGGCAAGAGGCTCGACGAGGTCATGACGACCGTACAGCAAGCTTCCCCTGAACAGCCGCCGCAAGAGATGAAGGTAGAGCATAACGAGCCGGAGCAGGAGAAGAAGGCCAAGAAGATTGAAGAGACGCCGCAGCCAGAAGGCGAACATATAGTCGCGTAACTGATTCTGGGTATCTCTCAAAAAAAGCTTAAGAAACTTAATTGCCCGCAGGGCTCTGCACGACTTTCTTCCGCCGTATTATGGCGCCGTAATTCTTAGAGAGCGTCTGCTGGACACCATGTGCCTTGCCGCCTGGAGTGAACTCGAACGATACACCTGCGCCCGGAACTGGGCCTCCGGCCGCGTTGAACGCGGCGAGATCGAATGGCACATCAGGCCCTAAAGAAGTGCTTTTGATGAAACCGAACTTGCTCCGGGAAGGGACGCTCTTCACGATACCGACATATCTGCCCATAAGATCACCTCGATATGTCGATTATGGATAGGCCACTATTTAAAGATTGTGCTGGTGGAGCAGAATAAGCATCCTAGCCCTGTCCGGAATCTCGCCGCTTCGTGGCTTGGCCGGCGCTTGTTCGCTGAGTGGAACC
>Ga0209515_10000399_pt1 | contig 80880 bp, 79 predicted proteins | sample Subgroupgradi54m_FD_187454 | JGI IMG/M metagenome (GOLD analysis project Ga0209515, IMG submission 187454) | Subsurface groundwater microbial communities from S. Glens Falls, New York, USA - GMW60B uncontaminated upgradient, 5.4 m (SPAdes)... ...
TGGGTGGCGTGCACGGTGACGGTGACCGCGCTGGGCGTGGCGGTGACCTCGCCGGTGGCTCCGGCGCGCGCGAGCCAGGCTTGCGCCGCGGCGCGGGCGCGCACTGGGTCGATGCGCAGTACGTGCGCGCTGCGGTAGGCGCCGAGGTCGATCTCGTTGGCACCGGCGCGTGCCGCGGCCTGGGCGAGGTCGACCGCGCCGGCCTTGGTGGACAGGGCCAGCCCGCCGTCGAGGACCAGCCCGGCCGCGGCCAGCAGGGCGGTCATCAGCACCACGACGAACGCGGTGACCTGCCCGGCCTCGCCGCGGCGCCGGGCCCGACCACGTACCGTGCGTAGGAGCCGTCTCATCCGACACCTCGATACTTGTCGACCGGAACTGTGGATCTTGCCGTGAGTGCCCGGCTGCCCGGGACCGAAAGAACGGCCAGGTCGCCCAGGCCGACCCGACACGTGACGCTGACCGTGACCGCGCCGCCGGGGCGCAGTCCGGCGGTGTCGACGACCACCTCGACGCTTTGGCAGGCCACCGCACGGCCGGCAAGCGTGGCGGTGGCCGCGGCGAGGGCGTCGCGGTAGGCCACCGAGGGGTTGTGGGCCAGCGAGGCGGCGCGGGCCGCCGAGTGCGCGGCGGCGTCGACATCGAGCTGGGCGCCGACCAGCCGTCCGCACAGCACGACGAACAGACCCAGCGCGATCAGCAGCGGGCTGAGCAGCACCATCTCCACGGTGGTGCTGCCCCGCTCGCCGCGCGGGCCGCGCGCCGGCCCGGGGGTACTCATCGTTGATTGCCCGGCACGAATGCCTCGACCGGGGCGGTGCGGACCACGGTCACCGGCAGCGACACTCCCGGCAGGACGCTGGGCGTCCTCGCGGTGATCCGGACCTCGACCTGGGTGGCGGTGCGGACGACGGTGACCTGCGGGTCGAGCAGGATGTTCGGGCCGAGCGCGGCGATGCTGGCCTGCCCCCGCTCCTGTCCGGCCACGGCGCTGGCAGGATACCCGCGGGCGGCATCCAGGGCGCGGTCGGCGGCGGCCTGGGCGACATGCGCGGCGTGGAACCACACCGCCCCTTGGATGATCAGTCCGAGGAGCAGCAACAGCAGCGGCATCGCCACGACCAATTCCGCGGTGGCCGCGCCCCGCTCGCTGCCCGACCTGACGCGACGCCGACGCAGCGTCCAGCCGGCGTCCGACGCCGGGCTGGTGGCCGCCGTCGGGCGGGTACGGCGGCCACCATCGCAGACTGCTGCGGTCTTCATGATGCCGTGCTCCCGGTTACCGGCGGTCCTACCCGAGTCCGAGCTGGATCGATTCCGCCTTGGCAGTGACTCGGCTGATGAACACCACGAGGATGGCGATGGCGGCGGCGACGAGCAGCGCGGTGACCACGACCAACTCGGCGGTGACGCCGGCATCGCCGGTGGCGCGCAGCTGGCGAAAACGGTCCCGCAGGATCGCGTACAAGGTGCAGGCGAGGGGGGTCATGACGGTGGTTCTCCTTCTCAGGGTGGGGTTTGGTGGGTTAGGTAAGGCCGGCCAAAACGACACTGACCGCGGGGAAGCCGATGAACAGCAGGAAACCGGCGAACAGCAGCACCACGGGCAGGGACATGCGTTCGGTGGCGGCGGCGGCGCCGGCCTCGGTGTCGGCCAGCCGCTTGCCGCGCAGCGCGGCGGCGCGGGCCTTGAGTGAGGTCCGGACCCGGGCGCCTTCGGAGCCGGCCAGCTCGATGGCGGCCGCGAGCTCGACCAGTTCGGGCACTCCGACACGCTCGCCGAGCGCGCCGAGGGCCCGCCAGGGTGGGGTGCGGGTCAGCCGGGCGTCGGTGAGGGCCTGGCGCAGCTCGGCGAAGGCCGGGCCGGTGCCGACGGTGGCGGCGTCGGTCATCGCCTCTTCGATGCCGGCGCCACCGGCCAGGGCGACGGTGACCAGGTCGAGGTAGGCCGACAGGGCGTGGCGGTAGCCCGCGCGGTGTTCGGTCGCGGCGCTGCGCAGCGTCCAGATCGGCACGACCAGGCCGGCGCCGCCCAGCCCCACCCCGGCCAGGGCGGGGGTGGCCCAGCCCAGGTCGACCCCGGCCAGGGCCAGCAACGCCGCGAAGACCAGCGGCAGGGCCAGCCCGACGACGGCGAGGGTGGCCTGCTCGGCGAGGTGGGCCTGCACGGTGCGCCCGGTGGCGGCCAGGTCCCGGCGCACCCCGGCGGTGGGTAGCCCGGTGCGGGCCAGCAGCCGTACCGCGGGCCGGCCCAACGCCGCGACCCATCCGGCCGCCGGGTCGGCGTGCGCCTCGGGGTCGGCTGGTGCGGGCTGTGGGCGCTGGTGCAGCACGGCGAGTTGGACGGCCAGGGCCGGCCGCGGCGGGAAGAACCCCACGACGAGCAGCCACAGCCCGGTCCCGGCGCCCAGGCCCAGCGCGAGGATGGTCCAGGTCAGCGCCACGACGCCACCCCCGCCCGGCCGGCAAGCTCATCGAGGTTGGTCAGCAGCCGGCCGGTGTCGGCGTAGCGGGCCATCTTCTGCAGCCACACGAACGCTGTGGCGAAAACGGCGCCGACGACGACGAGCATGGCCTGGCCGAGCGCGCTGTCGTAGGGGTGCAGGTAGGCCCGGTCGAACACGACCAGCCCGGCGGCCATGGCCACGGTGAACCCGACGACCACCCGCACGGTGGTGCGGACCCGGGCGCGGCCGGTGGCCACCCGCAGCCGCAGCGCGGCCTGCTCGCGGGCTGCGGTGGCGAGGTCGGTGAGCAGTTCGGTGAGATTGCGGCCGTGGCGTTCGGCGGCCATCACCAGGGCGGTGACGACGAGGTCGCCGGTGGCGTCGGACAGGTCGTCGGCGAAGGCGCGTAGCGCCGCTGGCAGCCGGTGGCCGCCCTCCAGCCGCGCGACCAGGCGGCGTACGTCGTCGGCGATGGCCGGCGGGGCGGTGGTCGCAGTGGCGACGAGGCCCTGTTGCAGGCCGGCCGCGGCGGCCAGGGTGTCGCGCAGCGACTCGGTCCAGGTCGCGATGGCCTCGATGCGGGCCAGTTCGCCGCGGTGCTCGCGGTCCGGCCCGACGATGGCGGGCAGTACCCACACCGCCAGCCCGGTCAGGGCGGCGGCGACCGGCCAGCCGGTCAGGGTGCCCACGACGAGGGCGGCGAGTGCGGCCAGGGCCACCCGGCGCAGCCCGTGCGGTGCGGTGCGGGGGTCGAAGCGGTGCCATCGCCCCGGGCCGGCCGGGCGCGGGGGGCTGTCGGCGCTGCGTCCCCGGATGCCGAAGATGACCAGGAGCAGCCCGAGCCCGGTGCCGGCACCGGAGGCGATGGCCAAAAGTAGCGGCGCGCTCAACGGGTCCACCCGCCGTGCTGGTGGTTCCAGCTCGGGTCCAGGCCAGCCTCGATGAGCCGGTCGAGTAGTTCCTCGCTGGGTGGGGCCCCGGGTACGGCGCGGCGGTCCGGTCCGGGCCGGTACAGCTCGTTGGTGACGACCTGGGTGCCGTCGAAGCCGACGACCTCCCGCACGCTGGTGAGCACCCGGGCCCGGTCGTGGTCGCGTCCCAGGTGCACGACCAGGTCGAGGGCGTCGGCGGCCATCGCGTGGGTGGCCGGCGCATCCAGGCGCTCCGTGCTCTGTGCGGCGAAGTTGACCAGCTTGCCGAAGACCCCTTTGGAGCTGGCGGCGTGGATGGTGGTCATCGACCCGTCGGTGCCCAGGCTCATCGCGTTCATCGCGGCGAGCAGTTCCCGCCCTCCGCGGATCTCCCCGACGATGACCCGGTCCGGCGTCATGCGCATCGCGGCGCGGATCAGTGCGTCGAGGCTGACCTCGCCTTCGCCTTCCAGGTTGGCCTCGCGGGCCTGCAGCGCGATGGTGTCGGGATGGCCGGGGTCGTCCTGCAGGCGCAGTTCGGCGATGTCCTCGACGGTGATGATGCGCTCCCACGCCGGGATGGCCGAGGTCAGCCCGCGCAGCAGCGTGGTCTTGCCCACCCCCATCGCCCCAGCGATCATGATGTTGAGACGGGCGCGCACCGCGGCGGCGAGGAACTCGGCCTGCGCCTGGCAGAACAGTCCCATCGCGGCCAGCTCGGGCAGGGTGACCCGGGTGTAGCGGTGCCGGCGGATGGTCAGCGTCGGCCTCGGCGACACCGCCATCGTGGCGAACAGCCGCGACCCGTCGGGCAGCATGCACGACACCATCGGCGAGCCGCGGTCGAAGCGGCGTTCCTCGTTGCCACTGCGGGCCGCGACCATCCGGATCAAGGCGATGAGGTCGTCGTCGGAGTCGCAGAACGCCGGCACCTGGGCGCGGGTGCCGTCGGCGTAGGTGACATGGACGTTGTCGCAGCCGTTGGCCTTGATGTCTTCGATGTTGGGGTTATTGAGCAACGGTTCCAGGCCGCCCAGTCCGAGCAGCCGGTCACGTACCGCCTGGCCGATGCGGGACTCCACCTGCGGGGCCAGCAGCGGCATGGCGGCGGCCAGGCTGGCGTTGGCGTGCTCGTCGAGCGTCTCGGCGACCAGCCGGTCGACCGTGGCGGCCCGCTCGAGCGCGGACAGGGGCGCGCCGGTAACCCTTTCGGCCACCCGGTTCGCCTCGGCCAGGCGCTCACCGACGGTGTCGCGCAGCCGGCGAACCAGGGCGGCCTCGGCCGCGTGCGCGTCGTCGTCGCCGCCCGCGCGAGCGTGGACCAGGGTGGGGGCACTCACGAGGCCACCGCCGCCGGGGCAACCTCGGTCGGGACCGGGCCGAGGCGCACCGACAGCTCGCCGGCCAGCAGACCCGCCGCCCCCGCCAGGGGTAGGCGCCGCCACCACCGCCGCGGCGCCCACCGGCCCGCCAGGACTGCGGCGGCGGCCGGGTCGTCGGGCAGCACCCCGTCGGACACCGCCACGTCGAAGGTGTCGGCGACCTCGGCCGGGGTGTACCGGTCAGCGGCGGTGAGCACCACCAGCAGCCGGCCGGCGGCGGCGTGGCGCAGCTCGGGCAGTGCCGCCTCCAGCCGGGCCAACCCCTCAACCCGGCTCGGCACAAGCACCAGCACCGTGTCCACAGTGGATAGTAGCGGCCAGGCCGGGCCGGCCGGGTCGATCCGGCCGGCGTCGATGAGTACCAGGTGGGTGTCGTCGCCGGCCAGCACCCCACCCGGTGCGGTCAGCGCGGGCAGCGCGACGCGGGCCTGCGCCCCGCCCGGCGGGGCGAGGACCACCTCGACGGTGTCGCGGGCAAAGGCCAACCGCTGGGTGTGCTCGGCCAGCAGCTGCCCCGTGTCGCTGCGGCGCCGGGCGGCGCCGGCCAACTCCACCAGCCCCGGGGTGTAGGGCAGTGCGAACCGGGCGGCCATGTCACCCCCGCACGCGTCGGCCTCCACGACCACCGGGGTACGCCCGTCACCCGGCCACCCCACCGCCAGGGCCACCGCGGTTGTGGTCACACCAGGCGCACCGGACAGCGAACACAGCAGAATCGACGACATCTGAAAACGCCTCCCGTCAGCTCGCGTCCGGGGCGGTCTGCATCAGCACCACACCCGCCGTCGGGGTGCCCGCCAGCCGGGCGGCGTCGGTACTCGACAGCAACAGCTCCACCACCGCGCCGCCCTGGCCCTCGGTGCCCGCCACGATGTCGAGCACCGTGGCAGTGATCCGCCGCGTGCCGGTCGCACTCGACGCGTCGGCCGGCACCGTCGAGGCCGTGGTCACCGGTTGCAGGCCGGTCGGGGCCGGGGTGAGGAAGATGACCACGTGCGCGCCCGCGGACAGGTGCAGCGGGTACTGGCCCGGCTTCAACGCCAGCGAGGCGCTAAGTTGCCCGGCCGGCGGAAACGCCGGTGTGCCGAGCATGCTCGGCACCAACAACGTGCCCGGGGTCAGCGGCACCACCGGGGTGCGTCCCAGCACCGACGCCGCCTCGCTGGCCGGGATCAACCCGAGACTGCCGTCGTCGGCCGCCGGCACCGCCTTCAAATCCGCCGCGGTGATCGGCTGGCCGGCCCACACCGTGCGGGCCACCGCCAGCACCGTGACCCGGTGGCCGAGGTTGACCGCGACCACCGCGAAGACCAACGCGCAGGACAACACCAGCACCGCCCCGGCCGCCGCGTAGGGCAGCATCCGCTTGCGGCGCACCGCGCCCACGCTGACCCGCGCCGCCACGCCAGGGCGGGCAACGCCCACCGCGGCACCGTTGGCCTTGCCGCCCAGGTCGCGGGCAGCCGCCACCGTCGCAGCCCCTCGTTTCATGGCTGTCGTTACCTTCCTGATCGATATGCGTTGCCGGCCGCCGGCCGTGCTAACAGCGGCGGTCAAAGATGGATCTCACGTCGCCCTTCATCCCAGGATCACCGCCTGTGCCTCGGCGACCCGGACAGTCGTCGTCCCCGTGGTGACCAAGCCCGGTACCGCGCCGGACTGCCCGCCCCCGACCCACGTCACCGACCAGATCACCGTCACCGTCACCGTGAACACCTCGCCCGGCTGCCCGGCCGACGACTTTGAGAACGTCGTCCCGCAATCGGGTGAGGCGGCGTAGGGGTCCATCCAGGGCTGCCACGCCGCGCCCGGCCCGTAGCAGACGATCTCGGCGCCGTCGCCGAAGCTCCACACCGCCCGGGTGGGTGTCGCGGTGGCCACCACGCTCATGCCCGGCACCGAGGCCGTCGCCGAACGCACCTCCCAGCCGCTACTGAGGTGCAGCCACGACGGCACACCGACCAACTGGGTACCCGCCGGGTTGAACGAGACCCCCACCTCGGGAAAGCTCAGATGCGCGCGGGCCTCGCGCGCCAGAATGGCCGGCGACACCGCCGGAACCGCACCCAGCCAAACGATCGAGCCCAGCGACGAAGATCCGTCGGCGGAGTAGCACGTTCGCGTGTACCAGCCTCCGGCACCAGCGGGCTGGCCACCAAGGGCGTCGATCACCGCCGCCGACGGATCGGCCGGCTCGTAGTAGCAGCCATCCAGACCCGCCCACGCCCCATCGCGCTCGCACGGGATCACCACGCCGCTCGGGCTGCGGCACACCCCGGGCCCAGCACTTCCACCCCCAGGCTGCTGGTCACCAGGCCCACCGGATGTGCCAGCGTTGACGTCACAGCCTGGCGTCGGGATCGTGCCGCACTCGGTACCGCCCCAACCGCCGTCGGCGTAGGTCGCCGACGCCGGCATCAGCAGCGCGGCGGCCAGCACGGCGATGGCGGCAGCGGCAAGTCCACGGCGGATCAGCATGAGCCGACCTCGCCCACCACGGCCTTGACGACCTTCCACGTGCCGTCCACGACCCGCACGGTGGCGGTGATCTTCCGGTTGCCGCCCGGTACGGAGTTGACCGGCTCACCGTTGGCCTTGACCTTTGTCCAACCGGCGTCGTTGCCGCAGTCCTCGATCTCAGCCTCGATCGGGGCATCGGGCGGGGTCAGCGACACGACGCGGGGGTGCAGCACCGGACGGCCCCGGCTGAGCACGCCGCGCTGCTTGTCCACCGCGAGGCTGTTGACCACGAGTGCCAGGGCCTTGTCTGCGGCGTAGCGGCGTAGCTCCGGGTCGTCCGGGTTGGACGTCTCAGCGTCCTTGGCCATCGTCATCCACATCCCGGCGTAGGCCGCCAGAGCATCACGCTCCGCTACCACCCTCGGGGTCATCGAAGCAGACGGTGAGGCCGCCACCGACGCCGAGGCGACCGGCGCTGAACCGCCACGAGGCCGCCCACCACACCCCGTGACCAGCAGCAACATCGCGACGGCGCCCACCAGTCCGGCGCTACGACCGAGCCGCGCCGTCCACATGTGGCTACCTCCCGACACCGTGTCTGCACCCAAAGTGCTCCACGAGTGCGACTGAGTGTTACCGACAGTGGCCGGAAACGGCTGTCCCCCGATCGGACGATCAGCACCGACCCGGCGCCCCAACCGAGACGACAACGCCATACAGACCCGAGCAGTGACCTACCGGACGAGCAACCCGGACCAGTTACCTTTCGGGCTGCCCTGGCGGGAAGACCCAGATCGACCGGGCGTTGCGTCCCCGGTGGTGGTGCGCACGGCCCAGCGGGGCGACGTAACGGCGCCCGGTGCGTGCGGCGTTGGACAGGTCACCGGTCCAGACATGGACCCTGACTGCGCCGAGCAGAGGGCGCCGTCAAGCCCCGTGACGTCCGGCGCCACGCAGTTCCGCGCTGAAGCCAGATCAGCCCTCGCCACCGGCCATCGCGACCAGAATCTGTCGGTTGCCGGCGTAGGGATAGCGGCAGTGAGCGGCGGCAATGTTGTCGACGAAGGGCGGGTCGTTGCGCGCCCAAGGCTCCGTCCAACTGCAGGCCGAAAACACCGTGTTGATTGCGCCGGGACGACGATTCGATCCCACGCATGCGGTCAGCGTGGCAGTGCGTCAATCACGGTGACCCACCGGAACGCTGTGTCCTCCTGGTGCGGACGGATCGCTTCGGTCGGTGTGAGTATGACGCCGCAGTCGCGAAGAACTTCCAGACCGCGGTCAAACGCCGGGTGTGAAGCGAGTGCGGCCTTCGCGTAAGGAGCGACGACGATTGGTAGCCCGAGGCCGAGGGCCTCGTTCAAGATGCCGAGCGCGAAAATGTCACTGATACCAGCCGCCCATTTGTTCAAGCTGCACAACGCTGGCGAGTCCAGCACCGTCGACCCGGCCGAACTGTTCGAGGTGTCCCGGGCCACGGTGTACCGGGTACTCGTGCGTGCCGGCACCTCCACCGTGACCGCCACCCCCAAACGAGCAGGCATGGTCCGCTCGGCTACACAGAGGTCCACGCCATCGTCATCGAGATCCGCGCGATCTCCGCCGCACAACCCCTTTCTGCCCGACTACCATCGAGCGGCAGACGTCGTCGTCGGTGGCCGACCACTGATGTTCGTGTCTCACCAAGGTGGAGGGCGATAGATGGGTTTGGGAGACCGCGCACGGCAGCAGCACGCGCAGACCGTCGCGGCACTGGATGCGGATCGGGCACGACAGGCCGCCGAGGCATACGAACGCGCAGCGCCCGAGCGGGAGCAACAGGCAGCCGAGAAACAAACCCTTGCCGACGTGCTGCTCCGATACATCGCCGCCTGGACCGAACGCATGGAAACCACCGCCGGTGCGATCGCCGACGTCACTTATAGGCCGGAGACGCACATCCCGGCCACGTGGAACCAGAAGGCCATCACCGCCGGGGCGTGTGTTACAGCGAAGTTCGTATGCGACGATCTCGCCTTCGTCGGCCGCGCGGCGAGCGCTCCGGAGACGTTCGATCCGAAATCCGGTGATCCGACGGAACGGATGGACATGAACGGAGCACCGTTTGCCGTCGGCGTCCACCTGGACCTGTTTTGGGCACCGAGAGCTGCGATCACATCAGTCGAGCAACTCGGCAGCCAGCTAGCCGACGTGGAGACGCGAGAGCGGCAATGGCGGAAGGAGCGAGGGCATTTTCGAATCATAGCGGTCGATGGCACCGCTGTCGTCCGTCAGGGCAAGCCGTCACCGGTCTTGTCAGATCGGGCCGCGCCCATACCTCCGGCGGGGCCTCGGTGAGCAGAGGCAGGGCCCGCGTCGAGGCGAGGATCATCGGTCGGCGGATCACCCCGCAGTTCTCCGCACGATGCAGCCGCCGGGTAGCGCTGCGAGCGAGGCGCCGGGCCGACCCAGCCCGTTACATCCACAGTGGACGGTCAGGGGTTGGGGGTGGCGTCGCGGACCCGTCGAGACGTTGGAAGAGGGTTGCCAGCCGCTGGGCCAGGGTGGGTACCTGGTCGCGGTGGGCGTAGCTGAGCAGCCCGCCGTCGCCGCCGCAGTAGTAGCAGCACCCGCCCTCTTCGATCCAGTGGGCGGGGCCGGACGCCACCCCCGTGCCCGTCCCGTAACGACTGCGCATACCGTCTCTTGACGAACACGGCACGAGAAGGGTTGTGCGGAGCGGCGCGACTTCGCCCCCGGGTCGTGGCCGACGGGGCTACACCTGGGGAAGCTCGACCGGGACAACGCGTGCTCTGACCTCCGCAAACAGTGTTTCGATCTGGCTCAGCACGTGCCCAAGCGCTTCGTCCACGGCAACGACCTCCGCGTTGTCCGAGTCGCGGCGCTTGACCTCGACGCCTCCCTTCGCGAGGGCCTTCTCGCCCACAGTGATCCGTAGCGGCAGGCCGATGAGGTCAGCGTCGGCGAACTGCACGCCGGGACGCTCGGCCCGATCGTCGTAGAGCACCTCGACTCCGCGACGCTGCAAGTCTTCGTACAGCTTGTCGGCGATCCCCTGGACCTCATTGCCGGCAAGCCGGCACAGGTGGACCTGGTACGGGGCGATGGTGATAGGCAGGCGCAGACCGTACTTGTCGCGGTGCTCCTCCGCGGCGCAGGCGAGCGTCCGCCCCACCCCGATGCCGTACGAGCCCATGACGATCGGGCGCTGCTGGCCCTCTGCGTCGAGGTAGGTGGCGCCGACGGCGGCGGAGTAGCGGGTGCCCAGCTTGAAGATGTTGCCCACCTCGACACCTCGGGTGGTGCGTACCGGCGAGCCGCACACCATGCAGGCCTCGCCGTCGCGGGCGGCGGTGATGTCTGCGATCACGTCGGCGGTGTAGTCGCGCCCGTGGTTGGTGTTGAGGTAGTGGTGATCGGCATCGTTGGCGCCGGCGACCAGGTTGGTCGAGGCGGCGACGAGGTCATCGATGACGACGGTCGCGCCGGTGACCCCGATCGGCGAGCCGTAGCCGGCGACGGCTCCGATCTTGGTGATCTCTTCCTCGGTCATGGGCCGCAGGTCGGCTGCCTTGGCCGCGTTGGCGAGCTTGGTCTCGTTGACCTCCATGTCACCGCGCACGATCGCGACGATCGGTTCGACGACGACGGAGCCGTCGGCCTGCTCACGTTCGGTGGCCATGAACAAGGCCTTGGCGGTCTGGCTGGCGGGAATGTTCAGGAACGCCGCGAGGTCGTCGATCGTGGCCGCGCCGGGGGTGGCGACCTTCTTCATTGGCAGGGCATCGGGACGCGACGGCTCGGGCTTGCGCACGCTGGCGATCTGGCGGTTGGCCGCGTATCCGCATTGGCCGCACAGGACGAGGGTGTCCTCGCCGATTGGCGTGAGGTACATGTACTCGTGGGCCAGGCTGCCGCCCATCATGCCGACGTCGGAGCCCACGGCGATCACCGGCAGGGCGGCCCGGTTGAAGATGTTGAAGTAGGCGCGGTACTGCGCGCGGTACTGCACGTCCAGTCCGGCCTCGTCGACATCCATGCTGTAGGCGTCCTTCATGGTGAACTCGCGCACGCGCACCAGCCCGGCCCGCGGCCGGGCGTCGTCGCGGAACTTCACCTGGAGCTGGTACACCAGCCGCGGCAGGTCCCGGTAGGAGCTGATCTCGCTCTTACACAGGTCGGCGACAACCTCCTCGTGAGTCATCGCCAGCACCATCGGCCTGTTGCGCCGGTCGTTGAAGCGCGCCATCTCCGGACCGACCGAGTGGTAGCGGCCCGTGGCCTTCCACACCTCGGCAGGGTGGACCACCGGCATGGACAGCTCCTGGCCGCCGACGGCGTCCATCTCCTCCCGCATGATGTTCTCGATCTTCTTCAGTGTGCGCCAGGCCAGCGGAAGGTAGGAGAAGATGCCCTGGCCGAGTTGCCGCACAAAGCCCGCCCGCAACAGAAGCTGGTGGCCTTCGGCCTCGGTCCTCCCCGGCGCGGTCCGCAGCGTCGCGCCGAACAGGTTCGACATCCTCATCGACATTCCCCAATCTACTAACCGCGCCTGGCTCGGCGCCGCTCAAGGCCCAACTGCTCTGTGGAAGCGCCTGGGCAAGGCTGACTCTGTACGCAGCAGCGCCACCGACGCACGAGGAACACCGTCCAAGCCGACGCCCGGGGGCGTCAGCTGCGGCACGGCTCGGCCTCGCGCCGGCCAGCGACTCCCCAGGGATCGTACGCCGACACCGCGTGACCCTCGCGAGGCATTTCGGCCTCAGTGAGGTGACGCCGACGGAAGGTTCGAAAGCGCCGCGACCAGGGCCTCGCGGAAAATCTTGATCTCGTTACCGATCGCGACCAGTTGGAAGCCTTCATCGACGTACTGTCGCGCCAGATCCAGCGAGTAGGCGAACAGTCCGGCTATCTTGCCGTGCCTTTGTGCGGCCGCCAGGACGGTGGCTCGGGCCGCATCCATCGCGGGACCTGTCACGACGCCGGGCTGGCCGAGGCTGGAGGCGAGGTCGCCGGTGCCGATGAACACGCCGTCGATGCCGTCGACCTTGGCGATGCGGTCGATGTCCTCCACGGCCCGCGTCGACTCGATCTGCACCAGGCACATGGTCCGGGCGTTGGCCTCACGCAGGTACGCCGGGACATCGGTGAAGTAGCCCGAGGCGCGCACCGGATTGATCCCTCGCGCCCCGTCCGGGGGGAATCGACAGGCAGCAGCCGCAGCCGCGGCCTGCTCGGCGCTGTCCACCTTGGGCACCAGAATGCCGTGGGCGCCCAGGTCGAGCATGTGCTCGATGACGTCGCGCTGCAGGGCGGGAACCCGGACGATCGCCGTGCAGCGCGAGCCGGTGAGCGCCTGCAGGCAGTGCAGCACGTCGCGCCTGGACATCGACCCGGCTTCCATGTCGAGCACGACCCAGTCCAGGTCCGTCAGGCCGCATGCCTCGGCCAAGGCGCTGTCGGCGGTAAGTAGGAAGATCCCGTAGGCGCGGGCGGACGGGTCCGAGAGCCGGTCCTTGAGCCGATTGCGCGGGTCGAGGAGCGGGTGCTGGTAGGTAGCCGTGTCAGCATCGTCGATGTGCATCGGATCGTCATCCTTCGTGGGCGAGGGGCACCAGTGGGTGGTCCATGCCGGCGAGTTCTCTGATGTCGTGCCAGAGCGCCGCCGGTAACTCGGTGGTTTGACGTTGGGACGGGGCCGGCGACCGCCCAGGAAGTCGCGGGGGCGTCCGGCCCGGCCGACAGGCAGAGGCGACATAGTGCTCCAGGTCCGCGATATCGCGTTCGATCTTCTCGGGCGACCTGCCCAAGGCGTCGGCGGAGAACGCGATGAACAGGCCGCCGTTGCCGGCCCAGGTCGAGCCGGCGCGGGAATGGCCCGCTCCGGCAACCACTCCGGCTAACAGATCGACCATCACGGCGAGTGCGAAGCCCTTGTGCCCGGCCGGCCCGCCGAGCGGGGTCAGCGCAGCTTGGGGCGGATCTGTGTAGAGCAGGTCAGGATCGTTGACCGGATGACCGGCGGCGTCTACGAGCATTCCGTCGGGCAGCGCCCGGCCGAGCAGTCGCGCGACTCGCACGGCGCCCTCGCTGCTGGTGCTCGTGCTCATGTCGATGACCACAGGGGCGCCCGACAGCGAGGGAAACGCGGCGACGATCGGGTTGGTGGCCAGCCGGCCCTCGGTGCCGCCGGCCGGTGCGACCTTCTGACCGGCGCCGGAGAAGTTGACGAATCCCAGCATGACCAGGTTGCGCGCCGCGACGTGGCGGGCCAACGGCGCCAGCCGGCCGAGGTGCCCGCTGGCTCGCAGCCCGACTAACCCAAACCCGGACTGTGCGGTCAGCCGGACCAACTCGGCGCAGACGGCTCTTCCCGCGATCAGGCCGACGCTGCGACGTGCGTCAATGACCGAGAACGAGTCCCTGGTCGGCGTGGTCACCGGCGTCGCGTGCGGGTCGACGGTTCCGGTCCGGATCGCGTCGGCGTACTCGGGGACGCGGATCACGCCGTGGGAGGCGTGCCCGTCCTGCTCGGCGGCGACAAGTTCGCCGGCAAGGTCGGCCGCAACGAGCGGCGGTAGGCCGGCCCGTTCCAACGCGAGCCGGCATGTGTGCCGGAGCTGCGCCGCAGGCACTGCCACCGTTTGCGGGCGCCGGGGAGGGGCGACGGCGCCGGGACGCGCCTGTACGGGCATCTCGAGCGCCTCCTGGGCCAGGATCTCGTCCACGACGGCCGCCAGGGACAGCCGCGTGGTGTCGATCAGGCGAACGCCGGGCACCTGGGGTACCTCAGCATCGAGGTGGCGCCACGAGAGGCGGCCGTCGGCGTCCTGGAACTTGTGGTCGGCGAGAATCCGGCGCGCGAGTTCGTCGGGCTCGGCCCGCAGACCGTAGAAGACCCAGTCCAGTTTGGGATCGTCGATCAGTGGCTGGAGATGGGGCAGCAGACGGTCTGGGAGGAGGACGCCGCTGACCACAACGATCCGGGCGCCCCACTGCCGGAAGCCGGCCAGGCACGTACCGAGGTTGGCCGCGATCAGCGCGTGGAGATCCTCGTCCACGCGCCACGGGTGGATTCCCGCCACGCTGTCCGTGTCGAGGACGGCGCCCGGGAGGGCGTACCCGCACACCAGCCGGCGCCCGACCTCGGTCTTGCCGACCCCCGGGGCGCCGGTGAGTACCACGATCCGCATCCGTCTTCTCTGCTCAGCCTTCATCGCGACCCCTCATGTCCGAGGGGACAGGTACGCGACCGCATGCGTGCGGGCCCCGGTGACCAGACACGGGCTCTCGGCGTTGCTGGGGCTCCAGCCCAGCACTTCGCCGCTGCGCCACGAGCTGACTGCGCGGGCGGCGAGTTCGGTCGGTGCCAGGTGGCATCGGGCGATTCCGCGCGCGGCCAGCACTGCGCGGGCGTCCGCGACTGAGGCCACCGTCGTGATCTGTCGCGCGGTGAATCCGCGCGCCCGGCGCGCATAGCCGACGCCGACCGCGTGAACGCTCGCCGCCAGCGGCTCGACGAGATCGGTGAGCCGGTCCGGCGACAGCACCGCCTCCTCACGGGTGTCCGCCCGCACGACGACGATGCGCATCCCTTCCCCCGCATGGCGGGCGGGCTGCAGGTGGATCCGGAGCGGCACGCCGCGGGTCTGCCACATCCGGTGCAGTCGGCCGGCCATGCGCCTGTCGTGGCCGATGTCGAGGGCGACCCGCAGCCCCAGTCCGGTCAAGGCCCGCGCGGTCTCCTCCGCCTGGGCGCGCTCCGCGTCGGTGCCGCCCACCAGGGTGGCCGCCACCTGGACCGGTACCAGGCTCGGGTGGATCAGCAGGTCACCGGCGGAATCCAGGCCCAGCAGCAGGTGGGCCAGGACCAGCCGGCGCGTCACGGCGCCGGTGACATGGTGGGTGTACATGCGTGTCGAGTCCGACCGCCAGGCGATTCCGTATTGCTGGGAGAACCGCTGGCCCTGGTCGTAGAGACACCCGACCTGAAGTGTGGATCCGTTGGGCAGGGGCGCATCACCGCCGAGGGTGGTTGCCGAGACCCGGCAGTTGTTGGTCCACAGTGGACGGCTGGTCCACAGCACCGGCACGTGGGCGGCGGCGCACAGCCGCCGAACCATGTCCAGCGCGGTGGCGAACTCGCGGCCCGCCTCCTCGGCCGTGGCCAGACAGGCGTGGAACTCGTACACGTCGGCCGCCTCAACCGAGCGGAAGATGCTCCGACCGGCGTCCGACGGGCGGAAGTAGCGCGCACGGCGGTACATCCGGATGGGCAAGTCTCCCCGGTTGCGCACGATGCCCGCCCAGTGGGTGTAGACCGATGCCTCGCCGGTAGGCGTGAGGACCATCCGACTGGTCCCGTTGGCCCAGTCCGTGTCCGTGCCGACGTGGAGCAGTCGCCCCTGCAGGTCGAGAAGCTGCCGGGTCGGCTCCATCGCCTGGGCGGGAGCCAGCAGCGGATAGTCGTACTCCTCGTACCCGGCAGGGCAGTAGTGGTTGCGGACCAGCTCCTCGAACCGTCTCAGGATCGCCATGCCGTACGGGAGCACCACCACCGCGCCGGGGATCGCGATGGGCTCCACGTCCAGTACGTCCGCACGTCTCAAGGCGGCGGCGAACGCTCCGAGGTCGACCCAGCCGGTCCGTGCGCTCGCGGTCTGGGCCACCGGCGGGGCCGGATGCTCGGCCGGCGCACGCCACGGCAGAGCAGGCGGCGGTATCGGCGGCAGCTCGGTGAGATCAGACTCGGTCTCGACCAGGTGTAGGTCGCTCACCCCGTCGTCCCAGACATGGCGGGCGGGAGCTCCGACACGCATAGCCGGAACTTCCCGGTCGGTGAGTCGGGCATCCGTTCCACGGCCTCGAATGCGATCTCAAACGGGTAGCCGGTGTGGTGGTGGATCCGTTCCACGAGCGCGGTGCGGGTCCGTGAGGTAAGACCGGCGGGCGCGTAGACCCGCAGCGTGAGCTTGGTCAGCTCGCGCTGAACAACCTGGAACCAGTGGACCTCCTCGAAGCGCATCAGCAGGTAGGAGAACAGATATGCGTCGACGTGGCCCCCGCCCGGTGTCGTGATCAGATCTTGCTGTCGCCCGGCGACCGGGGTCATCTGCGGGAAGGGCAGGCCCACAGCGGGGTCGAAGGCCAGCGGCGCGGCGAGATCACTTGTCACGTAGCGCAGCAGTGGCATGGACCAGTTGTTCAACGTCGTCACCACCACCCGACCCGGTTGCCCGACCAGGCACGGCTCGTCGTTGTCGTCGAGGAACTCCACGAAGACGTTCTCCGCCTGGATCAGCATCGGACCGTGGTTCGGGCTCTCGTGGGCGACGATGTTGGTCTCCCGCATGCCGTACTTGTCGAACACCTCGCAGTCGAAGACCGTCGCCATGGTGTGCCTGAGCGCTGGAGGAAGCGGCTCCGATGTGCCCTGGATCGCGCGAAGGCTGGGGATCACGAGTTGGCGGCGCTGTGCCTCCTTCGCGATCAGGTGCATCGCGTTGGAGTAGGTGCTCACCAGGGTCGGCCGGAACGACACGAGCTTGTCCAGCAAAGACGTGACCAGCTCCGGGGAGAGGCGGAACGTGTTGAACTCGCGCCGGTTGGTCAGCAGGTTCGACGCCCGGTCCGCGAGTTGCTTGAGCGACCAGTAGATCTCCGACCCCCACAGCAGGACGAACGGATCGCCGAGCCGCCAGCCGCCGCACCACTCGTAGGTGCGCAACTGGTGGGCGCGCATCCACAGGCGGAAGTCCAAGTCCTGACGGAATTGCGCACGCCGTCCGGTGGAGCCGCTGGAGTAGTTGGTCTGCAGGGTCTTGTGGTCGGCCTGGCTGGACAGCAGCGACTCCTGCTCGCAGACCAGGACATCGCGGGTGAGCAGAGGCAGCCGGCGCAGATCCGCCGGGGTGTCGATGTCGCGCAGCCCGCGCTCGTCCATGACCCGGCGGTAGTAGGGAACGGTCTGGTACGCGTGGCGGACGATCGTCCGCAGCTTGCCGAACGCGAGTTCAGCCATCTCGTCCCGGGACAGCTCCTGGTTGGCCCGCAGCCACTCAAGCCGTTCGCGGACTCCACCGCGGCCGCGAAGTCCCTGCTCGATCCAGTACAGGTGGCCACCTAGCCTGCTGGGCGCGCGCGTCATGGGCTTCTCCTGTCAGTGCTCGTGGAGACAGTGGTAACGGCGCAGCGGCGGCTCGGGCGCGCCCCGGGCGAATTCGGCGATGGCGGGATGGGCGGCCAGCCACGCGGCCCTCGGCGCGAGCATGGTCTCGTGCAGCCGGCCACCGAACCAGGAGGCGAGGATCGCCGAGTGGCTGAACGAACAGCGATCGTCGGTGATGTCGAAGTTGTCGTCCCAGTCGTAGAAGACGACGACGCCGTGCTCGGCGGCGTGGCCGATCTCGTCAGTGACGACGACCGGTACCAGGTGTTCGAGCATATACAGGTAGGCGGGCAGGTAGATCAGGAAGCGGGCACTGACCAGGTCGATCTCGTTCTCGCCGTACTGGAAGCGCGTGGCGGCGTAGTCGAAGTCGGGTCCTCGCATCGCCTCGGGCGGGCGCTTGCTCGCCCGTGCGCCGAGCATCGTCGAGTCGGTCGTCCCGTCCACGACCTTGAGCCCTTGCCAGATGGACTCCACCGACCGGGAGCGCAGTTGCTGCCCCGGGACCGGGATCCGCCATGCCTCCTCGATGTGGAACGGGTTCATGCTCTGGAACCTGGCCATCTCCGGCGGCGCGGCGTCGGCGGTGTCGACCCGAAGCGCCTCGCTGCTCACCAGCCCCAGCCCAACGTCGCGCGACACGGCCCGCGCCGTGACGGGCCGGCGCGGTTGCGGGGTCATCGCTGGAGTCCTTCCCGGCCGGCCACGGCGCCAGCGGAGGCATCCGTCGCTGTGACCACAGGGTCGGTCGGGTGCGCGGACAGCTCCAGCCAAAAGGCGTGGCCATCGTGGTAGCGGATCGCTGCCGGCGAGGCCTTGAGGCGCTCGCGCATGCTGGCGTCCGCGTCGAGGTAGACGACTCGGGTGCAGCCGTCCCGCTCGTAGACGTCACACCCTGGCAATGAGCCAACAAGGACCCACTGGAGCCTGGGTGCCCGGTAGGCGTTGTCTCGCGACCAATCGACGATCCGTACTCCCTCCGTGGTCGCAGCCGCTGCCAGCTCTGTTGGGATCTCGGGAAACGGCACACAGATCACTTGGACACCGATTCTCCGATACACCGGGAGTTCGTCCCGGCGCGGCAGATCGGTGAGGTAGGCGACGAGGATGCCGCCGGGAGCCGGGGAGGGCATTGCGGCAGCGAGACGGTGCGAGACCTCCCAGGTACCGTCGTCGTTCGCCTCGGCGACCGCACCCGCGGCGCGGTGGGCACCCGCGAGTGCAACGCAGGCGAGCGATCGATCCGGTTCGTCCGCAACCGCCGCCTGCAGCGGTGCCAGCCAGCTCGCGTGCGTGTCGAAGGTCCAGTCGTACCCGAGATCCTCCTTCTCCAGCATGAGCGTGCTCATGTTGAAGATGTCGAGGGGCGCCTCAAGCGGCTCCACGTCAACCACGAACCCCTCAGCACGCAGGAATTCCGCACGGCGGGGGTTGTTGCTCAGCAACCGCAGTCGGCTCACTTCAAGGTGCCGCAACACGGCGACAACCGGGGCGTAGGAACGGGCGTCCATCGGGGCCGCCAACCGTTGGTAGACCACGTCGCTGTCCAGCCCCTCCTGCTGACGCATCGCGTAGATGGCGAAGTGGGCGGCCGTCCCGAGGCCGCGCGCGTCCTGATCCAGGCCGTAGATCACGAGGCCACGGCCCGACACGCTGATCCGCCGCATGGCTTCCTCCAACTGGAAGCCGCAGTCGCACTGCGCCGAGCGGAAGACGTGGCCGAACACGCAGGCCGACTCGATCCGTAGCGGCACGGTTTGGCCGTCGCCGATGTCACCGGCGACGGCGGCGATCCACCGGTCGCCGCCGAAGTCGAAGTGCCACAGCGTGAACACGGTCTCCTTCGGACCCCAGCGCAGTGGCAGCGTGGCCGGGCCGTGGATCGAGTCAGGCGTGGACAACGGTCATCCTCGTCGCCGAACCGACCGGGTGGTGCGGCACGCCGAACGCCAGAAACTCCAACGGATCGCCCCGTTCAGGCCCTCGCACCCCATGGGGGTGCTCTGCGGGGACGAAGATCGAATCTCCAGGCGACAACTGGTGATCCGTGCCGTCGAAGTGCAGAAACCCGGTGCCGGAAAGGATGTAGAGAAGGTGATCGCCCGCGTGGATGTGCAGGGGGAAATGCGTACCGACGGCCATCCTCACCCGATCGACGCCCAGAGCCAGGCCCGAGGCGGAGGCCGCGGTAGCGCCGGCAAAGCCGACGATGCCGCGCAGCAAGGTGGACCGATCGTCGAACATGGCCTGAGCTGGGACCGTGAGCAGGTTCAGGATGTGACTCGTCCGCCGCTCCGCACTTGGTGACACCGTCATGGGTTGCTCCTCTCAGATTGTCCAAACAATGCGGGTCGGCGTGTCTTCGTCGATCCCGTTAGGCGGTGGCCGGTCCACGACGGCGGAGCCTATCGGAGCCCCGCCCCTGCTACCGACCCGATTACGGTCAGAGATGTCGATGCGGTGCCGGAAAGCGCTCCCTCTGTGCCAATGAAGGAGAGCCCTCGCTTTCGTGCAACTCCTCCAATTCCAGGCGGAGGAGGGTTTCATCGCCCCTCGCCGACCGCAGCCAGTCGCCGAGTCGCGTCGATCCGGCGGGCGCCCACCAACTCCGGTCGGGTTGCGCCAGGCAATCGCCGAGGCAGTTGCAGGAACCGGGCGAACACCAGTGTGGCGGTCTCTCGCTGTCCGCACGGTCCAGGTACCTGACATTGCCAGCAGCGACCGTCCACACTGGACGTGATGTGCCGGTCGAGCACCTCTTGCGCGATGGCCAACTGGTCCTCCGTACCCCGGTACGTCGTCACCGCGGCCGTCCCGCCCGCAGCGTCTGCCGAGCCTGCGGGGGAGCCGGATCGCCGACGCACCGCAGGCCTTTCAACGTGTCCCCGCACGCTGGGCACCATTGCTGCGATCGCCTGAGCGTTACCAGGCCGGCGACGAACCCGATCACAAGCCCGGCGACGGCTGCCACCACGCACGCGTAGCCCATGACACCCCCAAATGCAGCTCACCGCGCCGAGGCGGACGGAGGCTCGGTCACGTCCGCCCCGGGCTTCGGTGCGACTCCCACCGCCCGCATCGCGGACGCCGATCAATGCACGACAATGCCTGCATGAGGCCGGTGGAGCTAGGCGCGGCAGGTATAGGCGCGGCCGGCCTCGATACGCGGCACGTATAAGGCCAGGTCGGCGGGGGGTGACAGCCCCCGGTACCGGCCGCTAGCGTGCGTGGTACCAACGGCGTCGGGCGGGGGGTGGCAGGCGATTAGCGACACTGGGCGCCGCCGCTGCGCGTGCCGCCGATGTGGATGCGCGGCGGTATTGGCGCGCGACAACGGCGACACGCTGTGTTCGGCCTGCGGCAGACATGCCGGCCAGGCGGAGCCTCCCCCGCGGATACCCGCCGAGTTCTGGGAGCACCCGAGTCTGCAGGCCGCTCGGGCAGCCCGTGACATGGGCACTGTGTGCCGCGCCTACCGCCACCATCCAGCGAACCTCACCGCCGATGGACGACCGCTGCCCCAGGAACAGGTCGCTGCCAGGGTCGGCGTCTCGCAGGTGCAGGTGTGCCGCATCGAGCGGGGCGGCTGCCGCGTACGAGACCTTGACAAGCTTGTCCGGTGGGCGCGCGCGCTGGCAATGCCCGCCTCGTTCGCGTGGTTCGAGGTCCCCGATGAGCCCGACGTATGCGGCCTCCCCGAGTCCGCCAGTAGCGTCGAAGGGGAATCCGCGACCGACCGGGAGGAAGAAGTGCAACGGCGGACCCTACTGGCCGGGCTCGCCTTGGGCGCTGCAGCGGCGTCGGGGGTAGCTGCCGAACCGTGGCAGCGACTGACCCGCGCATTGGACAACCCCAGCCGGCTCGGCGACGCCGACGTCGACCACCTGGAACGCGAGACCGCCGACTACTTCCGCCGGGAGGAGTTCGTCCCGGCCCGCCAGCTCGCCGCCGGGCTGCGCGAGCACGTCGAACGGATCAACCGGCTGCTCGCGGGCTCGCCCCCGGATCGGCTGCGCATCCGACTGTTGTCGACGATCGGCGAATCCTTGGCGCTCTACGGCTGGTTCGCCTTCGACCGTGGCGACCACCCCGCCGCGCTGCGCTTCTACGGCATCGCCGCCACCGCCGCACGCGACGCCAACGACGACGCCCTCACCGCCTGCGTGCTGGCCTACCGCAGCTACCTCGCCGAAGCCGCCGGGCACCGCCAGCAGGCCCGCGACCTGCTCGTTGCCGCGCAGCAACACGCCACCTCGCCCACCAGCGCGGCCACCCGGTCCTGGCTTGCCGCCCGCGAGGCCGAGGTGCGCGCCGACCTGGCCGAGACCACCGGCGCGCTCACGGCACTGGAGCGAGCTAAGACCGCCTACGACTACGCCCGGCCGCAGCACGAGCGCGCCTGGACCGCGTTCTTCACCGGCAGCCGCCTGGGCAGCATGGCCGTGACCACCTACACCCGCCTTGACCACCGTGACCTGGACGCCACCGCCGATGGCGTGCTCGCCGCACTCAGCACCAACGAGGCCAAAACCAAGGCGATCATCCTCGCCGACCTTGCCGCCGCCGCAGTCCACCGCGGAACCTACGACCACGCCGCGACCCTGGCCACCGACGCGCTGGCCGTCACCACCAGCCAGGAGGTCAGCCTCGGCGCGGATCGCCTGCGCCACTTGCGCCGCCTCATCGCGCCCCGGCGCAACGTCGCCACACTGGCGAACCTCGATGAGCGCCTCGCCGCCGCCCTCGGCTGACCCGACCCGCTTACCGCGGCCGGGTCTCCTCGCCCACCCAGGACATGTAGGCCGGGTTACCTCCGGTGACTGGCGTGCAAATGATCTCAGGGACCTCGTAGGAATGCCGGGAGCGCAGATGCTCGACCAGCGCCTCCGACCGATCGGCCGCGGTCTTGAACAACACCAACCACTCCTGCGCGGTGTCGACCTTGCCCTCCCACCAGTACACACTCGTGATCGGGCCGACGACCTGCCCGCAGGCAGCGACCCGCGCCTCCACCGCCGACCGCGTCAACTCCGCCGCAGCCTCCGGCGAATCCGTCGTCGACGAAACCTGGACCAGCTCGATCTCGGCCATGACCCAATCCTCCATGACAGGCTCGGCACCCGAACCCTAGCCCGAATCGCGCTGCGACGGTTCCCCGGGCGAAGCGCCCGAGGAACCGTCGCGTGCACGAGTCACTGATCCGCTTCCTACGCTGCGGCGCCGACGAGCATCGAGTGGCCCCCTCCCGTCGTCCAGACCCGGTGTCGCCGCCTCGGGGGGCACGTGGCGGCGCCACCGGGATTCGCGGTCAAGCGGCTCGGTTAGACGGCTCGTCGCGATCGGCAAGCCGCGCCCCGAGGGGCGGGGTCTCCTCGGCCCGGAGCCTCTTCACCAGCATTGACGCGCGCGCGTTGGACACCGCGTGCCCATCGGCGCGCATCCGCTCGGCCAGCGTTCCCCGCGACAGCGGGCGACCTTCGGCGGCGAGCGCGTCGCGGGCGGCCCGCGCCGCCGGGACCAGACCAGCCACCGCGCCGAGGTCGGTCGGTACCGCCCGGTCGGCCGGGTCGGGCACGGACGCCGGGGCCGGGACGGCCACCCGGCTGTAAGAGATTCCGCTTGGATCCACAAGGTTTCGATCGCGGGCCGCATCATCGGCAAGCGGCGGGTCATCTCCCGGGTCGTGGCTTTCCAGACGTCCCTGTGGGCGCTCGCCGCCGATACCCACCGACGCGTCGCCGAGGCCTTCCGCGGCATGACCAACCGATACCGCGACGACCTGCGAGTCTGGGACTTCGTCAACTACCTGTTCGAAGTCACCGGCCCCACCGAATACGTCGGCTACGTCTCCTTCATGCGCGCCGGTAACGGCGGCTACCAGCTCAAGCGCAAGACGTTCACGGCCGACGCGTTCATCCGCGGCGAGACCGTCACACCCGAGGTCGTACCCGACCGCCCGACGCCTACGTCGGCGAGGTGCTGGGCCTGCAAGCGCGCCCGCTGCCACCGTTTCGCCGGTTCAAGTACGACGTCTGCTTCGAGTCCCCGACCAGCGGCCACACGTGCGGCGTATTCATCGATCGCTGCCACCTGCTCGACGCCCCGGACATCGCCCTCGCCCAATGCGAGGTCGAGTACACCCGCAGTCGCGCGGTCGTGCCGACCGACCCGAACCAGGTTCTCGTTGAGTTGGACCAGATCGCCGACATGGTCGAGCAGATGCTCGCCGATCACGGCATCACTGCCGAGCGCGGCGTCTACTCGAAGCTGAGCTTCCTCAAAGAAGCCGTGGCCAGCATCCCCGTCTGGCTCCGCGCAGCTCAGACGTCAGGGCAGGCCCTCAAGGTGGCGCACAGTACTTCGCCCCGGCAGCCGTTGACCTCGACACGGAACTGGACGCCCGCCTGGGGCCGGGGTGACCCGCGTCGTGCGCGCCCTGCAAACGCGAACATTCCCAACGCTGAGCCGCATTGGCCGAGACACGGCAAGCGCGATGAGCGCCGCCGCGATCGAGCGCCCCCGGAACGGGACCGTACCTCGCCGTCGTCATCCCCGATGCCCCCCGCCGATGGCCCGTTCACCCCGCGTCCCGCCGAGCACGCCCTGGTCGCCGACACCGTCAACACCGTGGCCGATCCTGCGCCGCCTCCTCGCCTGGGCGGTGGCTGAGCGCTCGTCGACGCCGGAGCAGGGCGTAGATCGCCGGTCAAGCCTGGCGGCGTCCGACCGTCACCTATCGCTTTCCTGAAGCTCGCGGATGAGAGCTTGACGCTCCTCCTTGGTCCACCGCTGCCGTACGTCGCGCGCGGCTAGAGCAACGCGGTCCAGTGTGGGCGGCGTCGGTTTCGGCGTCCGGATCTTTCCCAGCACGCCCAGCCGGCGGACACCGCGCACCTTCCGCTCATGGCAGGCTGGGTCGATGCAACGAAGTCCACTGCGGTGGGGGTGTCCTGCTCGGTAAGCGGCGGGATCGTCCTGGAACTCGACAGGGATGAAGTGGTCGGTACCGGGGTGCCCGCAGCTGAGCTGCACCTTCCAGTGTTGGACCACCACGTTGGGAAGGCGGTCGCCGAGAGCGACGATCTCGATGTCGAAGTCGGGATCGTCCCGTCCGCACGTTTGGCAGACCAGGAAATCACCGACCCGGCTCTCGTCGGCCTCCGCGCACAGCACTTCGCCCGCGTGCCCGCAAGCCAACGCGACGGACCATCGTGTCAAGCCGAGGCCGACGTGCTTGTCCTCGGGCTCACCTGCCTCAATGTAGCGAACTGCATTCCTACCATCGTTGAGCTGACACGACCAGAAGATCGGGCACCTCGCGCGATCTGGAGCCGGTGTCGATTTGTCGGCCCGCTTAGCAAGACGGAAAGCCTCGTGTCCGCATTCAAGGTCTAGCGCATAGACAACGAGGTCCGTCGGCGCCGGCAGTGGCGGAAGGTAAACGTCAGCGAGCAGGCCGGCAACAACTGGGCCAAGCTTGTCTGTAGCGACACGCCGTCCGTCCGCGCATCGCTCGTTGTACGCCGCTTCCCATTCAGGCCACTTGGCTCTTGCATCGGCAAGCGTCACCTGGAATGGCGGAGGTCCCGCCGCATCTTCCTCCAGCCGTCGCAGGAACTCAAGCCGATTCTGGCTCCGTCGCCTCCGTCGCTCGGCGTCGCCTGGGCCATGTTGGACAATCACATTCAGACTAACGAACGGCGGCACCTACCGATGCTCCTCAGCGCGGGCGGCCAAGCTGCCCAGAGTGATCTCATCAACACACACTTAGACTGCTGAAGGCGTCTCCCGACAGGACCAATGGAAGAGTGACGGCCTGCTCGCGGCGGCCATGTAGGTGTTCATGCGCTGCAACCTACGGTCCAGCTACGGTAGAGGCACGAACATCGTCCGCCCGCTGGGGCGGCGTTGCAGCATCGACCAGTGGCAACACGACTGATTGCGGCGACGGCCCAGGAACCTTGAATAACAGTCGATCGGTCAGTCCCGGCCTTGAGGCAGTTCTGTTTCGAGTCCCCAACGACTCTTCGGTGCCGCCGCCGGGGGGCACGTCACAGAACTGCGAATCCGACGCGGGCCGCCACCGGCAGTCGAGCCGCCCGTCGCCGGTCCCGGCCCGGCGTGGCGGTTACACGGTGATGGCGACCTTGCCGCGGATGTGCGTGCTGGCGAAGTCGGCCACCGCCTCGTGACCCCGGTCGAGCGGGTAGGCGGCCCCGACCTCGACCCGCAGGCTGCCATCGGCGGCAAGTTGGGCGAGCCGGTCGAGGTCGCCGGGTTCGGGTGTCATCTGTCCGATGTAGACAGCGGTGACGCCGCCGAGGTCGGTGGGGCCGCTGCGCGGGGAGACGACCCGCCCACCGGCGCGGGCGGCGCCCGCGGACGCCACGATCGCCGGCCCGGCGTTGACCACGTCGAGAATGACATCGACACCGTCGGGGTACCGGGCCCGCGTTTCGACGACCACGTCGCGGGAGGTGTGGTCGATGACGTCGGCGGCGCCCAGGCCGCGCACGTAGTCGGCGTCGTCGGGGGTGGCGGTGGCGATCACCTCGACGCCGGCCGCGGCGGCGAGTTGGACCGCGAACATACCGACGCCGCCGGTGGCGCCGATGACGAGCATCCGCTGCCCGGGCCGTGGCGCGACGACGCGCAGCAGGTGGGTCGCGGTCAGGCCGGACTCGGGGATGGCTGCCGCACGCACCGCGTCCAGCCCGGCGGGGCGCCGGGCCAGGAACGGACCGTCGGCGATGACGGTGTACGCCGCGGCGGTGCCGGCGTTGAAACCGGAGAAGCCCAGCACCGGATCGCCCTCGGCGTAACCACGGACCCGGTCACCGACGGCGGCGACCGTGCCGGCGGCGTCCATACCGACGACGAACGGGTGCCGCACGGGCATCTGCGAGCCCATCGCACCGGTGATCAGGTAGAGGTCGAGCGGGTTGAGTGCGGCAGCCTGCACCCGGACCTGCACCTGGTTCGGGCTCGGGGTCGGGGCGGGGACGTCGGTGACGGCCAGAACCTTCTCGGGCGGGCCGTATTCGGTGGCGACCAGTGCCATCACAGCGCTGTCTCCCATCGGGTGTTGTTCGGCGGATGACTTGTCGAAGGCCACCACGTCGGGATCGGACGCATCCTGTGGCGGAGCCAGCCGCAGCCCAGGGTTCGACACATCGCCGGTAGCTGTCCGGCGGCAGACCCGCGCTGCGGGTTCGCGCCCCCTTCTCCGACCGTCGGTGGCCCTGGTGTCCCGGCTACCCAAACGGGCGTCAAGCATGCCCACCCGCCGAGCGCTTCCGCGCACCAACGCGGCTCCCGGCATCGAGGGTTCGCCAACCGTGGAACTGCGCCGCGCGCCGGCCCCCCGGTGCCTCGACCCTTTCGACCTGCCAGCCGAACTCGTCCTTGAAATCGGGGAAGCACTCCGCCCACACCCACGTGTAGCTGTCGTCGCACGTCACATACCCCGCGGGCCGCGCGTGCTCGTACTGAGCCTCGGCGAACATGGTCCACCAGAAGGCGCAGTGATCGTGATCCCGCCCGGGGCGCGCGTTCCGCTCGCTTCCCGCGGTCACTCTTCTGGGAGCGGTGCGAGTGGACCGACGACCCGTCGGCGGACCGCTTCGGCCGTGGACAATCACCGCATGGGAAACGTGCTGTCGGACGCAGATCTGGACGAGATCGAGCAACGCGCGGCGGGAGCGTTCGAGGTGGCCCCACAACCCTGGAAGCCGTGGCTGGAGACCCGTGACGCCACCGGCGGTTGCAGCTTCGTCCAGTTCGGTGGTGATCCGGACGAGGACAACGAGATGTACTTCGAGGTACGCCTCGCCCAGCGCCAGCTGATCTCGCCCGACGCCCGACTCGACGCGGTCATCGACTTCGTCGGGAACGCGCCCGACGATGTACTGAGGCTCGTTGCGGAGGTCAAGAGGCTCAGGCGACAACTCGGCTGAACGTCGTTATCCGCGATGTGTGTCGTCAGCGTCGGCCGTTGTCGCCGGATCCTGAACACTGACCCCCTGGGGTACCTTGGGTTCCAGTACTTGTCGCAACACCTCCTTGATCGTTAGAGGGATGTGTTGATGGGACGACGTGGACGCAAGCGGCAGTTGGAGGTCGAGTCGCGGTACTGGCAGCTGCTGCTGTCTGGGATCGGGACGGTGCAGGCGTGCCAGCTGGTCGGGATTACCCGCAAGACCGGGTACCGGTGGCGGGCAGAGAACGGCGGGGTTCCGCCGGTGCGGGTGGCCGAGGCGGCCCGTTCGAACCGGTACCTGTCGCTGCTGGAGCGGCAGCGGATCGCGACGCTGCGCGGGCAGGGTTTGGGCATGCGGGAGATCGCGCGCCGCATCGACCGCTCGCCCGCCACGGTAAGCCGAGAACTTCGCCGCAACACGTGTGCGCACGACAAGGGCTACGACGGTGACCTGGCGCACTCGCGAGCGCGGCAACGCACACGTCGGCCGCGGCGGGCCAAGCTCATCCTCGACGAGGAGCTGCGCCAGGCGGTGCAGGCCAAGCTGGAGCTGGAGTGGAGCCCGGAGCAGATCGCGGCGCACCTGCGCGAGGCGTTCCCGGACCGGCCGCAGTGGCACGTCTGCCACGAGACGATCTACCAGGCGCTCTACCACGGCGGTAAGGGCGGTCTGAGCCGGCAGCTGACCCGACGGTTACGCACCGGACGGCCGTTGCGCAAGCGTCGCCGGCGCGCTCATGAGCGCCGGAGTCGGTTCATCGCCCCGGAGGTGCTGATCGATCGGCGTCCGTCCATCGTCGACAGCCGCGAACGCGTCGGAGACTGGGAGGGTGACCTCATCATCGGGCGGATGAGCCAGACCGCGATCGGCACCCTCGTCGACCGCGCCAGTCGCTACCTTCGACTCATCTACCTGCCCGACGGGCACCGCGCCGACCAACTGCGGACGGCACTCGCTTCGGTGCTCGACGAACTTCCCGACACCGTACGGTGGACGCTGACCTGGGACCAGGGCTCGGAGATGGCCCACCACGACCGCCTCGCCGCGCACTTTCGGGACGGCATCTTCTTCGCCCGCCCGGCCAGCCCATGGATGCGGGGACGAACGAGAACACCAACGGGCTGCTGCGTCAGTACTTCCCCAAGGGAAGCAACCTCGCCGCCCACGACCCCGCCGCGCTCCACGCCGTGGAGGAGCGCCTCAACCACCGGCCCCGAAAGGTCCTCAGCTGGAAGACACCACACGAGGTGTTCCACGCAGCTCTGACACTATGAAACCGGCAGCGTTGCGACGATCACTCGAATCCGCCCTGGAACCCAAGGAACCGCAGGGGGTCAGTTTTGGGCGTCCGTTGACAGCCGTCGCCGGCAAGGCGCTCGGTCGCGCCCTCAACCAACTGGCGGTAGTTCTGCTTGAAGGGCTCGACCAGTTCGCGTTCGAGGAGTGCAGACAGATTCCAGAGCGCGACCTGCTCGGCATGGTGCTCCGGCAGGCTGAATCCGTCTTCGTCCTCGCAACGGTGCAGCCATTCGAAGAGGACCACCGCCTCGTCGCGGCTCAACTGGATGGTCACACGATCGCCGTCTGCTGCTACTGGACGAGCATCACGGATCGGACCAGCATCCTCAACTGCCGCGCGGGGCGCGGCGCGGATCCTGGGTCCGGGTTCTAGGCATCCCGCGTGGCGTTTCGGTTTGGCCGTGGCGACGACACCCCAGCCCCACATGTCTATGACCTCAACCGCGACGACGGATGACGTTAGCTACTGCAGATAGCCCTCGACTTCGTTGACGGGGCGTGTCTCGACCGCATCGGGATTCTGGCCCTCGTGCTGCGCCGCCCGCCGGCGGCGCAGCAGGTCCCAGCACTGATCGAGCGACTCTTCCAGCCCACGCAATCGCACGTGCTCATCATCGGTCGAAATCTCGCCGGCTGACAATTGGCGGCGGAGCCGGCGCTCCTCATCAACTAGCTCGCTGATGCGGCTCAGGACGGACTCGTCGCTCATACCCAGAGCCTTGCACGCCATGCGCTGTACGTCCTCCGTGACGCTGTGCGCGCAGGACGCGACCCTGCCGCGATCCGCGTGGTCCCTGGGCGCAGGGCTCGGCCGAGTGGGCGCTGCGGATATCCGGTTGCGCTGGTCCTCTGTCGGCACCTACCTCCGACGTGAACGTCGCGTCCTGCGGAGGTCCATCATTGACCACGTGTACGACGACCTCGCTGAGCAACCAAAAGCACCGTTTGTCCACCACGCCCTTCGGCGACGCCCGTCTTCTCACCGGATCGGAGCGCGCACCACGAGGCTGGTCGGACGTGATGCGTGACGATACGGTCGACACGCTGCTGGAGTTGGGCGTATCGCACGAGGTTCTGAAGAACTTCCCCGGCCTTCCTTCGGACGTCGAAGCGTTACTTATCTACGGAAGCCAGGCGCGCGGGGACGCCGTGCCTGGCTCCGACGTGGACCTGCTGGCGCTAGTGACCAAACCCCGGCCCAGCACCCACGCCGGTGACGTGAACGTCAGCTACTACACCCGCGAGCAACTGTCGACCGGCATCGGCACCCTGTTCGGAGCTCATCTCAAGCGGGACGCCAAAATTGTCTGGGACGACCCCGGGCAGCTGACTCGCGCCGTCGCGGAAATGGGCGAGGTCGACACCGACCGCCTCTTCTCGCGGGCACGGAACATGTCTGCGCTGTTCACCAGTCTGGATCACGACCTGCCCAATTACCTTCCAGGTCTCCTGCGACAGGCCCGCTACTTGCTGCGCAGCTGCCTATACGCGCAGGCCATCGCCGCCGGTCACCCCTGCTTTTCTGTGCGCGAGCTGGCCATCCGGCACCACGACGCGAATGTCGCGCGCCTCTTGGCCTCGCGGCAACAAGGCGAGGCGACAGTCGCCGACTTGAAGGACTGCCTGTCATGGCTGCGCAGGCTCATCGGCGAGTTCCCGCCTAGCGAGAACGGCTCCCTCGAAGCCACCGTTGTCAACGAATGGGGACACCCGAGCGACATCCTCTCGATGGCGTTCATGGCGCTCGGCGCCACCGGGAACGGCTCCGACTACGCCGAGGTGGAGAAGATTCTGCTATGAGTGCCGAGGTAGCGTTCGTGGGCGACGTTCATGGGAACCTGAGCGCCCTCCGGGGGCTTTGTGACGCCCTCGCCGCACGCGGCAGACCGCACATGGTGTTTCTCGGCGACTACATCAACAAGGGTCCAGAGTCCGCCGAGGTCATGCACGAACTCCTTGCGCACTCGCGCGCCGACCGCGCGACCCTCCTTGCGGGAAACCACGAGACCGCGCTGCTCGACGCGCTTGAGACCGGGGATTTGGCTGTCTTCCTCAAGATGGGCGGGGCGATGACAATCCGTTCGTACGTGGGCGGGAAGGTGGGAGCCGACGTCCTCCGTGACTTCAGGGCCAGGTTCCCCCGCGAGCATCTGAATGCGCTTCGACGCATGCCGCAGACCTACGAGACGGACGACCTGATCGCCAAACACGTACCCTCAGCCGCGTCTAAGCACAAGTTCCGGATCAGTGCACATGTCCCGGTCGGCAAGCTGCCGCGGGTCGGGCGTCGTTCGGCGCAGCTGGACACCGGTTGTGGCGCCGAGTCTGGGCGGCTCACGGCTCTGCTGTGGCCCAGTCTCGAAATCATCCAAGTCGATGCCCGAGGCGCCATCGTGGCCGGCTAACCCTGGGGTGGGTCACTCCGCCAGCCGGTCGAGGATCCACTGCGCTCGTGGCGCGCCCTGCTCGTTCCCCATCGACTTGTTCAGCTCAAGACAGGCGCGCGCATGCCCTTCTGCCTCGCCTCGTCGGTCGGCCGCGCGGCAACACTGCGCAAGCAGGAGCAGGGAGATTGCCTCACCGTGTCTGTTTCCGATTTGGCGGTTCAGGGACAGCGCCCGCTCGGCGTACGGCACGCCGTCGTCCGGTCGTCCCTCCCGCAGCCGCACCTGGGCGGCCAGCACCTCGGCGTTGGCGTGCAGTGCCGTCGGGGGCGTCCCGCGCAGAGTCGCGACCACCTCGTCCGCGTAGCCGGCCGCTTTCTCCAGGTTGCCCGCACGTACCTCTAGCCTCGCAAGGTTGACTAGGGACTGGCATACCTCCAGGTCGTGCCCGGCATCGCGTCTGGCCGTGAGGGCATCCTCGAAATTCCGTCGAGCCATTGGAAGGTCGTCGGCCTTTTGGTATGCGAGTCCGAGGTCGTCGAGGATTCGGCATCGGACCTTCTGCGCGTAGGCATCGCGTTCGTTGAGGAGCGTCAGGGCTTGCTCGAGCCGGCCGATGGCGTCGACAACACGTCCCTGCCGTCGTAGCACCCCGGCCTGAGCTGCGAAGGCTTCCGCCGCCAGTGGCGAGTACAGGTGTGAATCGCCGCCGACAAAGTGATCGATCGCCTGCTGGGTCGAGGCGTAGGCGCCGTCGAAGTCGCCGTGCCGGGCCAAGAACCGGGCATATGCCAACTGCTCGACTGGCCCGCCCAAGATCGCAGATTCCTTGAGCGCGGTCCTTCCAGCGTCGGCCTGACCGAGTTCGACCAGCTTCTCGCCGCGCAGGCGTAGGTTGGCGGCACGCAAGACGTCCTTGCCGGACGACGGCAGCAGGTCAACATGCCTGGGGATCTTGGAACCCGCCAACGTCTCCCAGGTCTCGAGGCGTTCGGTCAGCTTGTCCTTAAGTTCCCGGGCTTCCGCGATCGACTCGTACATCACAGTGTGCTGACGGGACATCTGCCTGCGAAGGTTCACGATCTGCTCAGCCGGCGAGTCGTGTTCGAGGAAGGCCACCCATACATCCCGCATCGGCAGCTCGGTATGGCCGAGCTCGAGGAGACCCGTAAAGAGTTCTTCCTCGCTGCCGGACGTGTATCCCCAAGGGCTTCCCGGCTCGCTGCCCCACGACCCCTTGAACATTGTGACCATGAAGTGGCTCTCGCTAATGAGCTCGTTGATCGCCTCCTGCGGCCGACGTGCAGTTCCTCTGACGCGATCCCACCCGACCACCTCGTAGGCGACGTTGCTCTGGCCCTTCCGCCGGGCGTTGTGCTCGTTGACGCAGACGCGGACAACCTCACGCTCTTTTTCGAGGTCGCTCGGCGAGGCCAGAAAGATGCGGAGCGGCAATGCATCGACCATGGACCGGACGATAGCCGCCCTAGCCCTGCTCTTTCAGTAGGGCTACCGATGGGCGGTTCCTAGTCTTCGTTTCGGGTGGTCTTTTTGGGGGGTTGGCGGGTCGGGCATGCTGGAGAACCGGCCTGTGTGTCCGGCCTGCTCCTGTGTCTTGTAGATGGTGCGGTGGGCATAGGTCATCCGGTCGGTCGGGGCAGGGCGGTGACGTGGGCTTGAGACCTAGTCGGCCGTCCCGGCTTGGACGACCTGCCGCTGAACGGTCCACATGGGTCGCGAATGGGTACGCGCCTCCCTGCGTTTGGGGGCGAGCTTGGTGGGCCGCCAGGGACTCGAACCCTGAACCTACTGAGCACCGGCACCGTAGGCCTTGCGGCGGGAACCGTTGCGCCGCAAGGGCCCCAGGTGTCAAGTTTGCCATCCGGTGGTCGCCGTCCGCTGGCGTCGGCCTCAACCTGCGGTGATCCCGATAGCCACCGGTCGGTGAGGTACTCGCGCAGCGCGGCTTGGCGCTGGGCGAGCAGCGGTCAATGCGCGACGGCGTCGATGAGGTCTCGGGCGCCCTTGTCGGTGAGGGCTTGGGCCACGGTGCGGCCGAGCTGTTCGGGGTCGTCTGCGGTGGCCCAGGCGGCGGCGTCGAGGCAGGTGGCGCCGTCGGGGGTGTAGACCGCGCCGCGTAGCCGCAGGCTGCCGTCGGCTTCGACGGTGGCCAGGCCGGCGATGGGGCTGTGGCAGTGGCCGGCCAGGGCGAGCAGCATGGCCCGTTCGGCGAGCGCGACCCGTGTTGTGGTGGGGTCGTTGAGGCGGGCCACCAGGTCGCGGGTGGGTTGGTCGTCGACGCGGACGGTGACCGCGATGACGCCGGCACCGACCGCGGGCAGCATCGTCTCGACCGGCAGGACCGCGGTGATGCGTTCGGCGGCGCCGATGCGCTGCAGCCCGGACACCGCGAGGATCAGCGCGTCGTACTCCCCGGCGTCGAGTTTGGACAGTCGTGTGTTGGCGTTGCCGCGCACCGGGGCGACGCTCAGGTGGGGCCAGTGGCGGGCCAGTTGGGCGCGGCGGCGTACCGAGCTGGTGCCCACCACCGCGCCGACGGGTAGCTCGTCCAGGCCGGCGCCGTGGCGGGAGACGACCGCGTCGTGGACGTCTTCGCGGGGTAGGTACGCCGCGATCGTGAGCCCCTCGGGGAGTTGTTCGTCGCCGGGAATGTCTTTGAGGCAGTGCACCGCGAGGTCGAACTGGCCGTCGAGTTGGGCCTGGTCGAGTTCGCGGACGAACGCGCCCTTGCCGCCGATGGTGGTGAGGGCGCCGGTCCACCGGTCGCCGGTGGTGGTGGTGCTGGCCAGCTCGATGTACAGCCCGGGCTGGGTGTGGCGTAGCGCCGCGGCGACCCGGTCGGCCTGGGCGAGGGCCATCGGCGAGGAACGGGTACCAATCAGCACGGTTGCCACACGGCGAGGTTACGCCGGGCTACGGCGGGCGGCGACGACCAGGCCGCTGGCCCAGTCCAGCAGTGTGACGGTCAGGTCGTGCTCGCCGACGATGTCGGTGAGGAACTTGTCGACCCGGGCCTGGTGGTCGTGCGGCCAGGTGGGTTGGGGCAGCAGGTCGTCGCCGACGTAGACGCCGCCCGGGTTGAGGTGGGCGAGCAGCAGGCCACGGTGCTCGAACTTGCCGACCCGCCAGTCGACGAAGACCAGGTCGAACGGCGGGCCGGTGTGGCCGGCGAGCCACACGGCGGCGTCGGCGGTGATCACGGTGGTCCGCGGATCGCCGTGCAGGACGGTGCGGGCCACGTCGGCGGTCGCGGGATCGATCTCGATGGTGACCAGGTGGGCGGTGGGGCTCGCGCCGGCCAGCAGCCACGCGGCGCCAACGCCGACCCCGGTGCCGATCTCCAGTAGGCGCCCGCCGGGCTTGGTCGCGGCCAGGGTGCGTAGCAGCGCCCCGGTGCGGTTGGTGCAGGACATGGCAAATCCGGTCTGCGTGGCGTGGGCCTGGGCGGCCCGGACCCGGGGCGGCACGTCGACCGGTTCGTCGTTCACGCCCGCTTGCCTGCCTCGCGTAGGGCGTGGGCCAGTTGGCCGGCGCCGTAGGTCATGACCAGGTCGGCGCCGGCCCGGCGCAGGTAGCGCACGTACTCCAGGTAGGCGGTGTCGTTCGCGCACAGCATGCTGTGCTCCCCGGAAACGGAGAACGCGGTGATCGGGACGCGGGTTTCGCGGCGCAGTGTGGTGAGTAGGTCGCCGGCCATCATCGCCGGTTGCACGAGCAGGCTGTCCGCGCCCTCGGCCAGCCACCGGTGGGCGGTGTCCAAAGCCTGGCCGAGGTGGCAGGCGTCGATCTGTAACCCGCGGCGCTGCCCGCGGCCCGGGTCGGTGTCCATCGCGGTCTTGTAGACGCCGAACAGGGCCGAGTCGAAGATGACGCTGGGGGTGATGCCGACGTTGTGGTACCCGTCGGCGTCCAGCGCGGCGCGGATCGCGGCCACCGACCCGTCGAGCACGGCGGCGGGGCCGATCACGTCGGCGCCGGCCGCGGCGTGCAGCCGGGCCATCCCTGCCATCAGCGCGTAGGTGGCGTCGATGTCGGTGCCGCCGCGGTCGTCGAGGAGCACACACTCACCCGAGGCGGTCCAGGCGCAGCCGCACACCTCGGTGGCGATCACCATGTCGGGCACGGTTTCGCGGACCGCCCGGATCGCCGCGACGAGTAGGTTGTTCGGTTCGGTAGCGGCAAAGGGGCGCTTGTCGGTGACAAAGCAGAACAGCTTGACCGCGCCGACGCCCAGCGCCCACAACTGGCGCACGGTGTCGGCCAGCCGGCCCAGCGCCACCGCGGTGGGCAGGCTCAGGTACTCGCCGGCCTCCCGGTCGTCGGGCTGCACCAGCACCGGGGCGATCAGGTCGGCCGGGGTCACCAGTTCCCGGTACAGCCAGTTGCGCACCCGGGGGCGCCCACGCAACGGGTTGACCCCACCGACCTCCAGTACCGGCCGCGGCGGTAGTACCAGCGCAGGCCCCGCCAGCTCGGAGTTCGCAACGGTGAAGCCCGTACCGGTCATCGGGTTCCCCCCGACGGTCGTTGATGGCCCAACCGGTCGAACAAGTCGTCCATGCCGCGCCTCCCGTACGCCCGTGCCGCCTCGTGCCGTCACCCTCGCAGCCCGCCGCGCGGCCGGGCACCACCGGTAGTGGGTCGATCGACAACCCACCGCCGCACCCTTGTGACCTGCGAAAACGGTCGCGTAGACCCGGGGAAACTTCCCAACCGGGGCGGCGGGCGCGTCCCGTTGGTCGTGGCGTCACATGGCGCATCGGGCTACCGTGCGGTCAACGAACGCCACGCCCGGAGGGAGGCGGCCGACCTGTCCTCGCACCACAAGCCCGGCTCCCGGGCCGACATCGCCGCGCTGCGGCGGCGGATGCTGCTGCTGGGCGCGTCGAGCGACGCGGTCGCCGCCGAGATCGGCCGCACGCACGGCCACCGACCCCGCCAGGCATACCGGCTGGCCGCCGGATGGGACCAGGCCGACACCGCCGCCCGCTACAACAGCCTCATCGCCGCCCGGGGCCCCGCCCACGCCGGGCGCGACACCATGACCCCGGCCCGGGTCAGCGAGTACGAACGCTGGCCGGACTCGCCCCGCCGCCCGCCGGTGTACGTGCTGCACGCCCTCGCCGAGCTGTACGCCACCACCGTGGACCGACTCCTGGACCACACCGACCTGGAAGCGTTGCCCCCCATCGCTCGGGCGACGCTGGCCGCCGTGCCTGCCCCGCCAGCAGCGGTGGCGACCTGCGGCCCGGCACAACTGCCGGCCGGTCGCGCGAGCATCCAAGACGAGCACGAATCCCGGCGCCGTCGACGGGCCGCCCTCGTCGAAGCCGTCCGCGACGGCGACGGCGTCGACCTGCAGGAGGCCATCATCGAATCCGCCGACCAGTCCGCCGAGGCGGCCCTGTTGGGGGAAACCAACGGGCTGGGCGACGCCGGATTCCCGATCCTGCACCACCAGCTCGCCGGCCTGGCCGCCGCGTTCGAGCACACCCCACCCCGGCCCCTGCTCGGCCGGGCGCTCGCGGTCCGCAACCGCGCCCTCGACCTGCTCGAAGGCCGCCACCCCCACCCCGAGCAGCTGCGTGACCTGCACGTCGTCGCGGCGACCAGCTGCGCCATGCTGGCCTGGATATGCGGTGACCTTGGCCAGCACCGTCCCGCGCTGACCCACGCCGCCGCGGCGTGGACGTTCGCCGACCGGGCCGGGCAGCCCATGCTGCGTGCCTTCGTGCGCACCGCCCAGGCCAAAAGCGCCTACTGGGCCGGGCAGGTCACCGCCTCCGCCGACTACGCCCGCGACGGCCTCGACCACGCAGCCACCGCAGCGCAGGGCACGCTCGGGGTCTTGCTGGCCAGCATGTGGGCCCGCGCCGCCGCCCACGCCCGCCGCGACGATGACGCCCGCGCCGCATTGGCCCGCGCTCAAGCCGAACGTGACGCCGCGGGCACGGCCGACGGGGGTGGCCTGTACGCCTGCAGCCTCGTCGGCCAGGAGTGCTTCGCCGCCGGCACCCACGTCGCCCTCGGCGACCCCACCGCAGCCCTGGACGCAGCCGACCGCGCCGAACAAGCTCACCACGCCGCCTCGACAGTGGGCATACCGGCGTTTCGTTCTATCACCATGGCCCGCGTCAACGCGTTGACCGCCCACGTCCACCAGGGCGACCTCGCCGGCGCGCGGCACGCCTTCACCCAAATCGTCGCGCTGCCCGCCGAGCGGCGCATCGCCACCTTCGTCGTGCGCCTCGACCGCGCCACCAACACCCTGGCCGGCGGCCAGTACCGCACGAACCCGGCCGCCGGCTCCCTCGCCGACGACATCCGCGACTTCCAACGCAACGCCGCAGCCCAGGCCCTGCCACACCACTGAACGGCCACCATCGACCGGGTACGCCAACCTGATCGGATCGGGATGCGCGGGACACACCACAACTCCTGGGATGAGCCGCCGGAAGCTCCGTTGACGCTACAAATCTCCGACCAGGGACCCGGCCGGATACGCGTCGAGGTCGGCGGCGAAATCGACATGTCCAACGCCCACCGTCTATCCAACGCCATTGCCGGCGTACTCAGCGCCTACCGGCCCGCCCGCCTGGAAGTCGACCTGGCCGGCCTGCCGTGGATCGGCTCCACCGGCATCCACACCCTCATCGGCACCCACAAGGCCGCGCACACGGCCGGCTGCCGCCTCGTGGTGACCCACCCGTGCCCGTTCGTGCGCGAGGTGCTCCTCCTGACCGGGGTGTGGAACACCCTCAGCCAAGACCCCCTGAAGTGATCGCTGATTCGCTGCCGTGCTCGCCGGTGCGGAGGGGGGGCAGTTGTGCCCAGACGCCAGCATCGCAGCCGTCGCGCTGGCCGTCGCCGCGGTACTGGTACGGACCGCCCGCACACCCGTCGTGCCGGCCGCCGGCACCGGGGAGCCCCCTCGGTACCCACGGCATTGACCCGCCGGCAGAACAGCCCGTTAGGCTGCACGCGCTGTTGCGCGGCCCGGAGGTGGGCATGGGCGGCGACCCGGTCGCGATGTTGAAACACCTTTGTGGGCTGTCAAGTTGTCGCAGGCGGTGGGCGCCCCACCGAAGATTCACAGCACAGCGGACAACCTGTCAGATTTCAAGGCCCAGGCGGGCGGCGGCGTGCCCGAGGTGGAACGGTATGCGGGACTCCTCACGGGAGAAATCTTCGATGTATCCGGTATTGCGAAGCCCTGGCTCTCTCCACAGCTGCTCGTTCGCCCCTCCAACGTCCCATCGGCACCAACGAGAGCGGTGGCCTGGGAATTCGTGATCCGAGATGCGACAGTGCTGGACCCAGATCTGCCCGGTCACATCCAAGAACAGACCTACGTAACCGTCGGACACGTCAGCGTTGCCGAGGTGCCAACCGTTGACATCCAAGAAATTGCTGCTCTCGGGCTCAAGCCCACGCGTGCGCGCCTGTTGCAAGAACCGGTCGATGGTCAGCCGCAGTTCAGCCGCCAACTGAGCGCGGCGCTCCGCCTCCTCTTCTTGTGCTTTTCGGGCACGTTCGAGTTCAGCGAGTTGAGCTTCCTTCCGGGCTTGTTCGTTGCGGTAGGCGTCTCCCCCTGCACGGATGTCGTCCTGAATTCCCATCTAATTGATCAATGCTCCTGTCCGGACAGGCCATGTGCCCGTGTGCAATGTGTGGGCGATAGGTAGGTCGGGAGCCAGTATCCAAGGACTTCCCGTCTTTGGCACCATGTCGACGCAGGGGTGCGTTATCCCCCAGCGTGATGCGTCACGAACGCGGGGTGAGCCGGACGACGTTCGGCGCGGCCTCGTCAAGGCGGTCGCGCAGGCGCCGATTCTCGTCCCGCAGTTCGGCGTTGGCCAAGGCGAGGACTTGGATCTGGTTGGCGTAGGCCGCGATCGTCTCACGGCGGTCCCTGGTCTCGGCGGCGTGCTCGGCGCGTACCCGAGATGTCCAGGCCTACCAGGTTCAACCCGTGCGCAAGAGCGGCAGGTACCCGACGTAGAGGCCATCCCCACGCCGCCACACTGGTATCAACCATTGCGCTGCCTCCTCCCTTTTCTTGGGCTATGCGCCCGACGGGGCTACCTCATCGTCGCTGGGCTCGGGCCAGGGCAACACCGTCAGCTCCGGCCACTGCTGGCGCCAGCGCACCGTCTTGGTCTCGTAGACATGCCGGGGCGCGAGGACCGGGTTCGGCCGCACCACCAGGTTGAACGCATCGGCCAGCCCGTGCGGGGCGTAGACCCGCCACCGCCCGTCGGGTTCGAGGCGTACGCCGAGGCAACAGGTGGTCGCGGCGAAGTTATCGATCGCGGCCTCGGTGCTGTCATGCGCTGGACACGGCACGCCGAAGCGCTGCTCGTACCACAGGTGCACCCGGGCCTCGTTACGGATCTCCACCTGGACGGGCAGGTCGGCGAAGACCTGCTCCCCCGCCTTGATCACGGCGTCTTCGCTCTCCCACGACAGGTCGGAGTCGTCGAAGTAGAACAGGTCGTAGTCCCTGATGCCGTGCTCTGGCGGCCGATCGGTGACGACGTTCCAGATCGTTTGGAACACGCACCCGGCGGTCAGGTACCAGCCCGGCAGATGCAGCTCCTGTGTGCGGGTCAGCACCTCAACCAGTACGGCGTTGCGGCCCAATGTGGCCCGCAGGGCGTTGAGCTGCTCGTCGAGCGGTAGCCGGCCGAGCTTCACGTTCTTCTCCGCCCTTCCCGCCATGCAGCGCTAGTCGGATGCGGGCCAGACGATGATGCAGGGAGCTTCTTTGCGTGCCGTGGGCGGATCGGTGATCGCGTTGGGGTGCCGCGGTGTATCCCATCACGACCCGGACCCGGACAGGTCGTCGGGCAGCAGCGAGTACATGAACATGTCGCGGCGTTCGTCGCCGACCTCCTGCCAACGACGCAGCAGTCCCTCGCGGCGGAAGCCGGCACGTTCGGCGGTCCGGATCGAAGCCACATTGCGCGGCTCGACATACAGCTCCAGGCGCGGGATCCGCAGTTCGGTCAGCGCCCACCAGGTGAGGGCCTGCAGTGCACAGCCGGCAGCTCCGCGGTGTCGCGCGGACCGGATCACCCAGTAGCCGACCGATGCGCGGCCCTGGTCGTTGGGCCAAAGGCCGATGTGGCCGACCGCGGCGTCCGTGGCCTCATCGGCGATGGCGAAGGAGTAGCCCACGCCTTCGCGGGCCCGGTCCCATTGGCGTTCGACAAACCGCCGTCCCTCCTCCTCGGTGAACGAGGCAGGCACCGTCGTGATCAGGGGAATGAGCGGGTCGCCGGCTGCCTCGCGGATCGCTCCGAGATCGTCCATGTGGAAGCTGCGCAGCGAGAGCGGCGGGGCCGCCAACACCGGGACGTCCAGGCTTGCCAGCATCGCTCAAGTATCGAGAAACCGAGGGGTCTGGTCCACTGTCCATGAACGACGCAGTGGGAGCTGCTTGCCGCCGCAGAACCAGACGAGTCCAACGGCCCGCCACCCCGAGCGCCCGTTCCTGGCGCCCAACCACCCCGGCACGACCCCGATCCGGAAGGGAAAGACGATGACAGCCCTCCACACCCACCTCGGCCATCGGCCGACTGACGACGCCGGCACCAGTCCGTGGACCATCCAGGCAGTCCTCAACCTGGGCATGACAACCGACATCGAGACCGCTGGCGCCATCATTGGCATCGGCCGCAGCAAAGCCTACGAACTCGCCAAGAACGGCGAGTTCCCGTCAAGATCCTCCGCATTGGGCGCCGCTACATCGTGCCGATCCCCGCCATCCTGCGCCTGCTTGACGCGGACTAGCAACCCAACTGATTCCGGCACAGAGTCCTGGGCTCGTCGGAGATCACGAGGTTGGACAAGGCTCAACCTGTCGGGGCTCCACCGCGGCATGCGACGTCGCATCGACAGCGATCCAGGATTGCCTGAGGCGGCAGGACCGACACCCACCCCTGCCTACCACACAGCGGCAGGGGGAGGTCCATCGCGGCGCGGCCCACAGCGGGCCCGACTGGTCTGGCACTCTGTCCTGGTGCTACCACCGCCTGGCGCCCGCGGCAGGCTCATCGAACCTCCTGACGCCTTCGACGTTCCGGTGTTCGTACGCTGGTCGGCACCCTTGAATCCGGGGCGGCGCCCCCTGCCGACGCACATCGACGGGGCATCGGCTCCGTGGCCGATCCCGGGCATGGTCCCTTCCGCGGGGGCGTATCGGGCTCCGACGACGTGGCGCGATGTCATCGATGCAGCCACGACCGTCGGCCGCGATCCGACGCCCTGGCTGACAGCGGCACCGGCGCTGTCTTGGGCCGAGATCGTGGCTCGCCGATCGCCGCTGGTGGCCTACCTGGGTCGGCGTCGGTGCACCACGGGTACGGGCGGCGGCTTTCTCGTCGAGCCCAACGTGGTGTACCGCGAAGGTACCGAGAAGACGGCGCAGGCCGCCTTCGGCTATCGCATCGGCATGACCATGGCGGAGTGGGTCTGTCGCGGGCTGATGGGCTTGGGGCCAACCGCCCATGCCGAAGCCCACAAGCCCGCCAACGCCGGCCCGGCGTGGTCATTCAACGGGCTACCCGACCTCGTCGGTGCCCATCCTCTGGCCCCGACGACGTGGCTGATCGAGGCGAAGGGCGCGCGGCGGCTCGGGCGCGGGGCGCTGAGGAAGGGAGCCGCGCAGCTGTCCGCACCGGGCCTGATCGCGGGACCGCACCTGCGGGTGCTGTGCGGTGCGAGCCTGGAGCACCGGCTGTTTGTGACCGTCGACGTTGAGGAGATCCCGGTGGCGGCGGCGCCAGGCCACCGAGACGCGGCCGATCCAAGAGAGGACGACGCTGCGCTGCTGGCGCTGGCGCGCTCGCGGATGCTCTCCTACCTGGCACTGGTCGCGCTGCCACCGGGCGCCCGCCGGGTCGTTCCGGTCGGCTACAGCGCCACCGACCGCGCGACACGAGGCGGGACCGGCCTGGTGGCGCTCCTCGAACAAGATCCCTCCACCGAGTCCGAGCGCGCAGCAGCGCGCGACGGCGAACGGTACTGGCGGCACTCTCCTGGGAGGAGCTGCTCGAACAGGAGACGCCGGCCCGCGTCCGGTCCCCCACTGGGTTCCTCGAAGCGGCCACCGAGGACACATACCTCGCCGTCGACGCCCGGACCGTCACGAGCGTCGCCGAATGAGCCGAGCTGGCCGCTGATCACCACGACGTCAACACACGGGCCATCGGCACCGGTCCGTGCGCAACTAGCATCGCCGCTCCGGCCGTCGCTCGGACTCGCTATGTGCCGACTCGTTGACTACCTACCTACAAGTTCAGGGCGAGCAGGTTCCTCCTCGGCGCGGCCATGCTCGGCGGCGGCAGGGTCACATTCGGTGGAGTTTCGAACTGAGCCCGAAACGGGTCGAGCGCCGGCCGCAGAATCTAGATTGTCATTGGAGGTCACCCGGAAGTAGACACCCTCGCCGTCGATGCATTCGTAGCGGGCGACCGGTTCATCTCCTGTGCCCACAGCGGCACGCAGCTCGTCAAGGTTGGCCAAGCACATCCGCGGGGCGACCACCGCGACCGGACCAAGGTTGAGGCGATGAGCGCCGCAGGTCACCGTGTACTCGGCCATCTCAACAACCAGCCCTCCTTCGGTGTGCACCTGATCCATGTCGAGGAAATCGGCCAGCTTGTCGGCCCTGATGGTGAGCCCGAGCCAGCTACGGCCGCCGCGCACCTGCTCACCGTCGACGAGCCGTGCGGCGAAGATAAGGTCATGGGCGTCCTGGCGGGTGAGGTCATCCGGTATTGGGAAAAGCACGCCCGTGTGCGACTGCAGCTTCTCCAGTGCGGTGACCACTTCGGTGCACAGGCGCGCTTCGGGCAGGAACCCGCAGAGGTCGTCCACGGCACTTCCGGCGCTGTGATCATTGACGCGGATCTCCAGTCGATCTCCTGGCTCCATGTGGGCGAATATCTCGAAGGCGGGACGCACCGCGAATGGGTAGCGTCCCGCCATGCCGGCGATGGTGATATTGGTAGCGACCGCCCCGCCGTACTCAGGACGATCGGCTGTGTGGACCACCGTGAACGTGCCCGATGCGTCAGCGCCCTTGGCTCGAGCCCCCCGCTCTCCGATGCTCGGGGCATCCATTTGGAGAGGCAGCCGGAACCTGACGCGGCCGGAAGGTGCGACGGCGACCAGCTGGTAGACCGGCGGAGGACCCACGTGACGACTCACTGAGGTGATCCGCAGCTTCTCGGTGGGGCCGCTGACGTCGAACAGAGCACGGCTAGCGGGAGATGCCAGCACCTCGAAGCTGGCAACGTACCTGCCGTCGACTTCGATGTCACCCCCGTAGTCGAGAACGTCGGACAGCCGCCGCTGCACCACGGCCGCCTCGTCATCGTCGGTGGGAAAGACGAACGTGGGCCGCAGCCGTACCGGATCGAGCGCCGCCGCGCCGGGGAAGCGCTCGTTGTAGACCACACCAATGCCGTTCGGTGTGGTGAACACGTCCGGCCGCCAGAAGGTCGACAACGCCCGCATCCGAGTGGCGAGACGGTCGAACCTACCGATTGCATCGGTCACCCCGCCCAGCACCTGCTGTTCCAGGTCGAACTCGTGGGCGCGCTGCAGCAGCTCGTAGCTCTCCCCCTCCACGAGCCGGCGCAGGTACTCCCGCTTGCCGAACTCCAAATTCAGCCACGTCCGCCCCCACCACTCCAGTTTGATCTTGGGATGCTGGCGCGCGAGGCCATCGAACCAAGCCTCCTCGCTCGGCGAATGATCTAGCGGAAGGACCAACACCCAACGGACGGGGGCATGCTGGACCGCCTGTATGAGCGACTTCTTGATCTCGCTCCGCTGGCCAGGTTTCAGCCGATCGCCGGCGTATGACTTGATCTCGAAAACGACCAGACCGGCAGCAGAATCCCAGCGCACATCGCGACCGCCATCACCGCCGCGGCCGTCGATCGGCCGGGCCCCAGGGTTCAGCTCCATGATGAGGGCCTTGATTGCCAGCTCGATCGTGGCCGGGTCGAGACCTTCCCACCGAACCATGCTCATAGGGCTCCACCTCGATCGCTACGGCGTCTCAGCGCCGCAGTGCCTGGACGATGTGGCGAATCGCGGCCCTCGGTCCACAAGCCAAGCCGACACATCGGTGCGACTGTAGCGAGCTGGTCCGACATCCGTGGTTGCCCTGACGAAGCGCCACTCCCTCGTATCCGAGCAACCGACGGTCAGCGGTGGTCCCCAGGGTTTGACCAGCAGACGCGGGTTGTCGCGCCGCATCGCAGTCGCGTAGCGGACACAGCCCACCACCGCATGTCCACTGTGGACACAATGCGGCGGTCGCCGGAGGGCAGGATGGCCAACGCGGACCGCGTTGACCATGATGGGCGTGCATCGCAGATCGGCGGCGGAGGTCGTTCTAGGAGGCGTAGCGGATCTTGCTGAGTCGCGTATGTGCCGCATCTGGGCCCCCGTCCTTGTAGGGCTCGTCCCAGTCGATCGCCGCTGATTCGTTCTGCGGCTCGCCGCCGTCTCGTGCAAGCACTAGGGCGCAGTCTCGCGCTGTTGCCTGCCCCTTCGTCTCCCCCCATATGCGGCTAACCTTGTTCTGAACGGGTAGGTGGTCCTCGACAAGTTCGAGCAACCGCAACCCTGTCTCGCTACCTACGTCCTGCCAAATTTGGGCAGCAAGCGGCAATGGTTCCTTGCCCGGATCAGCAACATCACCGATAACGAGCACGGCCACGCCATTCGGCTTGAGCACCCGGCGCACACCCAGCAGTGTGCGCAACAGGAATTGTTGGTACGAGGTGTAACTGTGCCGGTGATCGAGTGCTGCGTTTAGCGTCTTTCGCCCGGCGCCGTGTTCGCGCCCGACCTCATCGAGACCGAGCAGCCACAACCGGATCCAGTTGGCAGTTCCGTAGTTAACCACCTGGAGGTACGGCGGGGAGGTGACGACGAGATCGACGGCATTTTCCTTCAGGCTGCGGCCCGCCAAAAGGGACGTTGCGTCGACGTGGTGGGCCTGCCCCGCAAAGCCAGTGATATCGTCTAGGTAAAGGCGGGCAAGCTTGTCACGTAGGCACTCGAATACATCTTGATTGGGCGCAACGAGCCCGTTAATGCGTATGTATTTTTCAACGTATGCCGGCGACATGCTGAAGGTGTTAGGCATGCTGATGCTAAGGTATTGCGATGTGCCGTCCCGACGGTGGGAACCATGCATGATGCCAGCAAGCGCGCCACCGATCATGAATGCTTCTGGCGACCACTCGGTGATCGGCTGGCTGAGTAGGTATTCGCGGAGATAGTAGATCTGCCGCAGCGTGTTCGGGTGGTAGAGCATGCGGATGTCACTGGGTGCGTCCGGCTCAGCTGCCCGGGAGCGTCGGTAGGCCTTCTCAAGACCGTTCAGACACGTCTGGACTGTGTCCCATGCCGGAGGATCGGTCTTTGCCCTAGACAGGACGTAGGCCAGCGGATTTAGGTCATTGCAGATAGCCCGTCGCCCCTCCACCCGTGCCTGCAGGGGGACCGTGCCACGCCCACTGAAGGGGTCGAGTACGACGTCACCTGGTCTGGAGTAACGCTGGATGAAGTAATGCGCGACCTTCGCCGGGAACATGCCGTGGTACGAGCACATGGTGTGCATTGAGTGGCCCCAACGTGGGTTCACGCCGTGCCAGAGAGGCCCCGCGCTTGTGGTGCCACCGTCGATCGATTCGCGTTCGGATGTCTCGAAGAAGGCGTCTTCGGACCAGTCCATCAGTACGCTCATTGCAGGTACTCCCGCAGCGACATCGCGACCGAACGCAATACTGGGTCAGACGAGCGCTTCGAGACTCTTCTCAAGTTCTTAAATGCGTCGCTCAGGTCAAGGGCGGGCTTGGGTGTAGGTTGGCCGCCTCCTCGACGGAGACCAAGATCGCGTTTGGCGGAGCGAACTTCCTCGCCCACACGGTAGAACTCCGGAGGCAGCGCGTCGGTTGTCGCTTCAACAAGCTTAATTGGGACCCGGAGCGTCGCCCGTTGACGGGCCTGCGTCAAGGCCCGTTCAATCCAGCGCTCGGCTGACTCGCCGTCGCTGAAGTTGTCCTCGATGACCTTTCGCAAGCCCGCAGCCGTCAGCCGGAGCCAGGCATACGGGTTGGACGACGGGATCACTTCGACGTCCATGAGTTCAACGATTCTAGCGAACAAGCCGCCGCGCTGCAGTAGTCGCCAGAGACCGGTGTAGTTCCGCAACGTCGCCGGCGACACTCCGATATAACGGGCGATATCGATTTTTCGAACGTGCTCAGCCTGGTGAAGATGCTCCACGAGCGCAGCGAGCTGGCTTGGCAATAGATCCTGGTAGATGTCAGACTGGTACCGGATTTCGAATCGCCGCTCGTAATCTAAGACGTAGGCCGGCACCGTTTCGAACCGCTGCGGGTCCTTCTCGCGAATTGCGTGTATAGCTCGGAGCCGGATCGTGCCGTCGATGACGAGGTAGCTACCATTCGCGTGCGGAGCGACCTTGAGCGGCTCTGCGAGACCGATTTCCTCGATAGACGACCTCAGCCTCTCCTCGAACTGCTTGGCGCTACCGGACCGGCTCAGCTCCGGACTGAGCACGAGATCGGCCGGGTCGACCTCCTGAAGCTTCACCGGGCCACCAATGCCAGCCGCGAGTCCTCGCCGGTCTCAAAGGCCAGCGGTAGCTTGAGCGCAACCTGACGCAACCGGTCCTTCGTCGAACCAACCGGGAGAGCGTCGAGGAGGCTGCAAGCCCAACTCACGAGGAGCAAGCGATGCGGGCGGTACTCTTCGCCCAGCGCTGCTAGCCGGCGCCAGCCCAGCGCGACGAACAGCACCTCGATCTCCTTGGTCCGTAGCGAGTACGGCGCGACGGCCGACACCACAGCGGCACGTTCCTCTGGGCCAACATGACGCGCGATGACGGCGTGCAAGGCGAGGTTGACTTTGCCCGATCGCAGTGCTGCGACCTCGCTGCTGCTTGCCCCGTGGAGCTGCGCCTCCAGACGGCGGACGGTGGCTGGCGTGACTCCGAAGCGCTTGGCAACCTCAGCGGTCTCCTCTCCGGCTTGCCGGGAGCGCGCGATCAACAACGCTCGATCGACCGGGCGCATCTTGAGCCGCGCTACGTTCTCAACGAGGAACTGCTGTACCTTCTCATTGTCCGCGTAGCGGTCATCGACGACGAGCGCCGGGATAGTCGGGATGCCGAGCAGCCGGCAGGCGAGCGTCCGACCCTGGCCCTTAATCAGGAGGTAGTCGCCCGTGCCGTCGGGCGCCGAACGAACTGTGATCGGGGTGAGTACACCGAACTGCTCGATCGAGCGCTGCAGCTCGCGGTGTCCCTCTCGATCGCGTTTGCGCCCCAGCCCCGCCTCCGGCCGAATCCGGGCAACCGGGACCTCCTGGACCCGAAACGTAGGACTGCCCGAGGTTCCCTTGGTGCCCACGTCTGCACCTTTCGTCCCGTTACCGCTCATCGTGCCAGAAGTTACACCGGGCGACCTCGTCACACGCATCAGCCCCTTAGTTACATTGGTGTGATTCTGCCACAGCCGGTAGCAACGACCCAGGGCGCGACCCTGACAGAAGGGCACGGTCACCGCAGCGACGGACCGATCTTGCCGGACGCGTCTTGAACGTAGACCATGGGTCCGCCAAAACCGCTACCAGGGGACATGTCGTACGTTGCTTCAGGCATAGAGGCTGTGATCACCTGGTACTACGCGAGCCGGAAGCGTCGGTGAGATCGCCTACGCGAGTAGCCTCCGGAGGGAGGGCAGCGTTGGCGCTGCGGGATTTGGGTCTCGGGCCTGCGTACCGGTCGGGCCGCGACATGTTGCTTGATGACTTTTATGTGCCCTGCCTCCAGGAGGCATTGCTCTACGACCGCGCGGTAGGGTACTTCAGCAGCACGTTGTACCACGTCGTTGCCTTGGCCTTCTCCGACTTCGTCGGGCGAGGCGGCCGCATGCGGCTGATCTGCTCGCCCGCATTGACGGCCGAGGACTTCGCCGCGATGAAAGAGGCGGACGAGATCGGCCGCTTTGCCCAGTCGACGGTCCGCGCCGACCTGCAGATGCTGTTGACACGTCCCGAGGCAGTGCCAGCCACCCGACTGCTGGCGACTCTGATCGCCAACGACATCATTGACGTGCGCATCGCCTTCGCCGACAACCCGAGCGGCATCTTCCACGACAAGCTGGGCATCTTCGAGGACACGGAGGGCAAGCGCGTCAGCTTCGTCGGGAGTGCAAACGAGACGTGGCGGGCGTGGGGTCTCAACCATGAGTCCTTTGAGGTGTTCTGTAGCTGGAAGAACGAGCCGGAGCTGCTCCGCACCCGCGATCACGTCGACACCTTCCGGCGGCTCTGGCGGGGCCATGAGCCTGGTGTGCGCATCGCGCATCTGGAACAGGTCACCCGCGAGCAACTCGTCGCGATCGCCGATGACGACCTGGAACATGCGATCGGGGCCGTCCGGTCGCTTCAGTTGGGTCGGCGGGCTCAGCCGACAGGGCGACCACTCATGGAGCACCAGCGATTGGTCCTTGAGGACTGGGAGGCGAAGGACCACCACGGCATCGTCAACTTCGCAACCGGTGCCGGCAAGACGCTGACCGCCATCGAAGGCGTCAAGCGCTGGACCAGTGGCGGCGGCGCCGCGGTGATCCTGGTGCCGGGCCGCGACCTGCACGCCCAGTGGATACGTGAGATTGAGATTGAGTTGCCGGGCGTGCAGATCCTGCCCGCAGGCGCAGGCAGCAATAAGGCCGCCTGGCAGCAGTTACTGCCCGTCTTCAGCGCACCAGGCAATTCGGCCGACAATCGCCGGATCGTGGTGGCGACCAATCACACCTTCGCCAGTGACGATTTCCAGCGTCGGCTCAAGAGCGGCGATCATCTGCTGATCGTTGCCGATGAGATGCACCGGTCGGGCAGCGCCCGCGTGCTGAATGTGCTGGAGCAGACCGGATGTGGCGCGACCCTCGGACTGAGCGCCACATTCCGCAGGCAATTCGATGATGACGGCACAAACCGGCTGATGGACTTCTTCGGTCCTGTACTGATGCCGGCAATCGGGCTGGCCGAAGCGCTCATGCTCGACCTGCTCGTCCCGTACGACTACCGCCTCCACGAACTGCGGCTAGACGACGATGAGCTCGAGCAGTACGAGCAGCTCACGAAGCGGATCGGGCAGCTGGTCAGCCAAGGCGCCTCGGTCAACGACGCCAGCAGCCCGCTCCAGATGCTCCTAATCCGACGCGCACGCATCCTGAAGCAGGCCCGCGGCAAGGTGCCAATGGCGGCCGACATCCTGCGGCGCGAGTACCAGGCCGGCGATCGCTGGCTTGTCTACTGCGATGACGTGTCGCAACTGAAGGCGCTCACCACGGAGTGTCTCGCTGCCGGGCTACCCGCCCTGGAGTTCTACTCCGAGATGACAAGCAACCGCGACGCCGTCATTCGCAGTCTCGGCGGGTACGGTGGCATCGTCATCGCCATCCGTTGCCTCGACGAAGGTATCGACATCCCGGTTACCGACCACGCTCTCATCCTCGCCAGCTCGACGGTGGAGCGCGAGTACATCCAGCGACGTGGGCGCGTGCTCCGTCAGGCTCCCGGGACGAACAAGGTCAGCGCCGAGGTCCATGACGTCATGCTGGTGGATGCGATCGGCGGAGCACTCACCAAGAGCGAAGCCACGCGTGCCCTGGAGTTCGTGCGGTTGGCGCGGAACTCCGCAGCCCGGGACCGCCTGAAAGCCATCGTTTCCCTCAGCCAGGACCCCATCACGTTGCCCGACTTGATCGACGACGAGGAAGAAAGCGACTGACATGGTGCAACCCGAGAACGACGACGCCGGCCAGGGCCGAGAAGGCGCCTTGGCTGCCCTGAACGAAGTCGCCGCAGATCCCGAGGTGGTCGAACAGTTCGGCACCCCGGCGGGTGCCTTCGAGTCCGAGGACTACCAGCAGCTGATCGCCCTTGCCTGGCGGCACCAGTTCGACGATGACCGGACCAAGTTCAAGCGTGAGCTCAGAGACCTTCAGGAGCACGTCAGTCAAGGCATCCTCGACCGGCTGGAGTTGTCCGAATGAGCCTGCGATTCGAGAGCGTCAGCCTCAGAAATTTCGGTCCGTACCGCGAGATCGACACGCTAAATCTAGAGACTGATCCCACCGCCCCCATCGTCGTCATCCACGGCGAGAACACCCTTGGAAAGACCAGCTTATTCCGGGCGCTACGGTGGTGTCTTTACGGCAGCCCTGAATCGGGGAGCACGCCCACTCAAGCCGCCCGACACCTGTTCGAGTACATGAACCGCCCCGCGTCGAGAGGCGGCGAGACTGACATGCAGGTGAGCATGCAGTTCACCGCCAATGGGCATAAGTACCAGCTCGTGCGCACGGCGAAGTTCGAAGGCGGAGCACCAAAGGTGTCCGCGGATCTCCGGGTGGACTCGACGGTCATCCAACAGGCGTCGATCGATGCGGAGATCGGACGTCTGCTGCACCCGCAAATCTCCGAGTTTTTTCTGTTCGACGGCGAGCTACTCAAGGACTTCTACGACCGACTGAACACGGACCGGGAGCGCGACCTCCTCCGAAGCAGCATCGACAACGTGCTCGGAATCCCGGCGTTGCAGCTCGCCGAGCGCGACGTCTCAACCCTGGCCGATAGCGCGCGCCAGAAACAAACCAAAGCGCTTAGGAGCCGGACGGAGGCCGAGAACGCACGCAAGCAATTGCGTGTGTTGAAGTCCAAGCAGGAGAGCTTGGACAAGGACCGCAACGAGATCGAGGAGGCGCTCCGCAAGACCAAGGCAAATCTGGAAGATGTCAAAGAACGGATCGCGGGAGTCGAAGAACTCAAGGCCGATGCTCGCGAGATGGAGGGGTTGGAAGCCCAGATCGAGGGCGGCAAGCAGGAAGAAGCTCAGATCCGTGACGAAATGCGACGCTTGCTCACAAAGGGCTGGCTCGCACCGGCCGCTGGAAAGCTCAAGGAGGCTATGCGGCGAGTCGAGGCTCAGAACGATGCGGCCAAAGCGCATCAGAGGGCGAGGCAAGTTGCCCGTGATCGCGTCGAGCTGTTGCAGAAACAGGTCCAGGGTGGTGCCTGTCCGACCTGCCGTCAAGAGCTGCCGCCACCCGACGAATCCACCCGTCTGGAGTTGGCGGAGGCCGAAGCCGAGCTAGAGGGGTTGAAGGAACCTGCAGGTGAGGGACCGGACCTCCACCTAGAACCAATGCCGTTAAGGTAGGCCGTTTGGGCAGGCCAGGACTGGTGTGGGAGGTCCAGCATGTCGGATCATCTTGTCGGTTGTTCGTTTGACCCGGTAGGAGTTGTGCCGGGCGCGTTTGACCGCGCGGGGGCAGGTGCGGTGTCGGCGTTCGGGTAGTGGGTGGCGCAGGATCTCTTCGGTGGCCTCGATGGTGGCCGCTGCCAGGCGTTCAGGGGGAAATGGCCGCCTGGTCGGTGACCTGGCGGCGTACGAGGCGCAGGCCGCGTATGAAGGAGAGCCGGTCAGGGTCGTAGCCGGCTTCGTCTGCGGCGTCGACGAGCAGTGCCCGGATCGCGTAGTGCGCCAGCAGCAGGCCCCACATCTGCTGCTCGACCAGTTCGGGGGTCTTCGAGCGCAGGACCTCGCCCTTGCCGCGCAGGTCGGTTTTGATCTCATCGAGGGCGGATTCCTCTTCCCAGCGTTGCTGGTACGCCGAGGCGAGATCGATCGCCGCCACATCGTTCGGGTCGAGGATGGTGGTGATCACCACGATCAGGTCGCCGGTGGGGTTGCGGTCGGGAACCTCGTACTCGACCACCCGCACCACCCGGGCCAGGTGCTCGTCGACCTCGCCGCCGGCTTTCGCCGCGTCGCGCAGGGCTTGACGTTTCGCGGAGGACAGGCCCGGTTTGTAGATCAAGGCGAGGTAGGAACCGTCGGGCAGCCACCGCACCAGCCCCAGGCTGACCGAGGCGCCGACCCGCCACGCCAGGTCCGCGCCGGTGTCGGCGAAGCGATGCCAGAGTTCCCAGGAGTAGAAGCCGCTGTCGGCCAGCACGAGCATGTCCGGTTCGACTCCGGCGAGCAGGCCTGCCGCCAGGGTCCGTTCCCCTTCCCGGCAGGAACCGAACACCGCACCCACCACCGCGTGACTGGCGCACTCCGCCAACGCCGCGACCTGCAGTTTCGGAAATGCCGACGCCTTCGCGCCCGACCCCGTCCGCCCGAAGAACTCCACATTCTCCGGGGTGTCTGCCACATCGAAACTCGTGCCGTCGATCGCCATCAACCGGCGTCGGGCCAGCCAGGCGCCCTTCGTGCCGCCTCCGGCCAGCGGGACCGCGGCCCGGTTGAACAACTCCCGCAGCGGCGTGGGCCCCAGCCGCTGCCGCGCCTGGGTGATCGCTGACGCGGTGGGCACCTGCCAGTTATCCGCCCAAGACCCCATCGTGCGCAGGCTGCCCACCAGGCGACGCATCACTTCCTCGTAGGACTCATCGAAGAACAGCCCCATCGCGATCACATACCGGATCATCACGTGAGCCGGCAGCCGACGCTTGCGCTGTTCACGACAACCCGTCCGGTTGATGACCTCTTCAAGGAGATCCCGGTGGAACCGGGCCGCCAACACCCCCAACTCGATGTGATCCGTCAACCGACCCGACGGTCGATCCTCCACATCGGACTGATCTCTGGCCACAACCGCACCATACCGGCAGTGCGGCAACCACTCAGCTCACCGCACCGACCTCGGTAAACGCCTTATCTGAACGGCATTGCACCTAGAACGACGGATCCGCGAGTTGATCGACACGACGACCGTCGAGGCCTACCGGCAGAAGCAGGACCAGCACGACAAACTTGTCGCCACTCAGTTCGAACGAAACCGCCGGCTCAACGGCCTGAAGGATCGCCTGAAGGATAACGACACCGCCAAGATCCGCCAACTTGGCGACGATCAGGACCGGCTCGAAAGGGCGATCGACGGATACGAGCAATCGCTCAGAGGATTCAAGCCGAAACAGGACGAGATCAACAAGGAGCAGGACAGATTCGCCGGCGTCCTGCGACGGCTCGGTGGGGCGCAACCGGAGGTTGCAGCCGAGGCGTTCTTCTTTGCGTACGTGAAAACCCTGCTGTCCCGAACGATTGAGCGCTACCAGGAGCGGACGCGGGCTGAGGTGGAGGCGGCTGCCAGCGAGATGTTCGTGAGTCTGGTCCGTGATCCGCAGGCGTACCGGGGGCTTCGCATCAGCCGCGACTATAGGGTCGAACTCGTCGGCCAATCGGGTGAGCCGATGAAGACCAGCGAGGGCGGCAAACAGCTTGTCGCGCTCTCGCTGATCGGTGCGCTCAAGCGAGCCGCCGTGCGCGGCGGTCCCGTGGTCCTGGACAGCCCACTGGCACGCCTCGATCTGGATCATCGCGAAAATGTCTTACAGACCTGGGTCCCTGACCTGGGAAACCAGGCGATCCTGCTCGTGCAGTCAGGCGAGCTCACCGAGGAGCGAGCTCGGGAGATCATGGGCCACCGAATCGGGCAGGAGTACCGGATCTACCGACCTAACGACGATCCCGAAGAGGCCACGATCGAGAGGACCCAGTAGCCGTGGCGAAGGGCCAGGAAGATAAGCAGCAGATCGGGCTGACCCCGACAGGCGACGAGGCCATCCAAGCGCTGATCGCAGACGGGCGGTTCGCGAGTCAGGCGGACGCGTACCGGTTCGCAATCTCGTACGCCATAGCGGCTGGCCTTGATCCGGCAGACGCCCCACAGGGTGGCTACAACACCAAATTCAACGCGCTCGGCACCTTGGAGAGCGGGAGCAGCATCCGAGACCTCATCGACATCCTTGATATCGGCGAGACGCATCGGCCGTTCGCAACGGCGGAGAAACTAGCCGAACTCGGCGTGCGGGAAGTCGCCGGCCGGCTCGAAGGCAACGAAAGCCTTGCCGACATCATGGCCGGTGCGCCTGAGTAAGCCACTGGCTCCACCCGCTGCGCCTCAGCGCGCTTGCCGACAAGCACCACAGACGATCGACCCGAGGTGAGGTTCGGGTTCGCTCCGAGCCGGGCTGGCACCTGCTGGGACAAGCGAATCGGGTCCTTCGTATGGATCTTGGCAGGAAACCGTGCTGGATCATTCGCCCGGTCACGGGACGCACTAACACTAACGCCGACCTGACACGACGGGAGAACAGTGACCGGGCTCGGCGCAATCCTCCTGAACCCGCCCTTGACGGAAGGCGCAGCGACGCAGCGGCACCTGCGAGTGGCGGCGGAACTGCTCGGTTGCGGCGAGATCCACATAGCCAATCTCTTTGCTGTACCGACTCGCAGCGTTCTGGAGATCAACGAAGTGGGGCGGGACGGGGCCGGTTGGCTGGCGGCGCGACGTCCGCTTAAGCGACTCATTGATTCTGCAGAGCAGATTGTGGCGGGGTGGGGTGTCAGCGGCCTATACGGTCCGGCTCGAACGCACCGAAGGGTGCAGGTGGCGTGGGTGCTCGACCGCATCGTGGCATCCGGGAAGGATCACATCTGGATGCTCAACGGTGAACCTCGGCATCCGTCGCGGTGGCATCAGTATGTAAGCGATCGCCATGGGCGAGCGAGTGGCACATCGCTCTACGAGCGGCTCAGTATGGTGTTTGCACCCATCGCTGTTCAGAAGCTGGATCCGCCGGTGCGAGGCCGATCATAGACGAAGGTCAGTGTGTGCGCTATGGAGATCTCCTCGACCACCGCGTCAGGGATCGAGCGCGGTACACCGGGCCTCGGCTCGTCGCTCAGCCCGGCGAACCGGTCCCGGACGAACCGGTTACGCCACTTCCCGCCGTCTCCCGGGTGATTCCCAGCTCGGCGGCCACCGCCGTGTTGGCCATGCCGTCCGCGCACATCAACACGATGCGTGCCCGCTGAGCCAGGCCCTGCGCGGTTCTGCGCCGGCCGGCCCATCCCTGGAGTGTCTGCCGCTCGGCCTCCGTGAGCACAAGCGGAAGTCTCGGTTTTCCTGCCATAGCTCCATAAGAGCGCTGCCCAGATCGTCCATGCCACCCCACGCGAACGAATCTCCGGACCGGGACACTAGCCGTCGCCATGACGACCGGCTGTGGCTGGCCGCGGGCCCGAGAATCCCGATCTCAGAGGGTGGAAGCTGCGAACAAGATCCGTTGCGGTCAAGGACCGACCATGCGTACGCTATTGGCAAGCGCTCTAGCCTGAACAGATAGATCACATGCAGACATTGGTGAAGATCATGGAACGACGCTGGATAGGTCCGGACTGCGACTGCACCTGTCAATTGTGTTTCGTCGGGAATGCATCCCATGTCCTTGCGCACCATTGCCGCATAGGGCCATGTCAGGCTCTGCCGCTACCGCGTAGCCTTCCGCGTCCAGCCAAAATGGCCGCCGAAGAGGATTGTATCGACGTCAGTCCGGATATCATCGACGACCGTGTCCGCCGACTTCTTATCGGGGGCATTAACGTGATTGAGGTAGGACGTTGCGATTGTAACTGCGAACGCTGCTGCGGGGAAAGCCATTGCGGTGCGGGTCCCTCCTGCAGTCTAGGTACGAAGTCGAAAAGCTAGCCGTTTCGCCTCGTGCTACCGACCTTTAGTCCGCCGGATTCGTATGCGTCAGTGGCGGTAGCAGGATCGACGCGTTGAACACTCACACTCACACCCGCGTCCGGGCCCCGACGGCCGACACCAGACGATCTTCTACACCAAAGGGGCACAAGGTCGTGTCACGTAGAGTCCATAGGGCGTTTCAGGATCTTCGGCAAAGGCGGTATGTCGACGCCTATGTGGCTTGGCTGGTCGCAATTCTGGTTGTGATCATAAATGTGGTCACAACTTTCGTCACCAATTCAGACAAGTTGACCGCGCTTGTGATGTCAACCATCGTCCTGTTGCTCGGAATTATTGCACTCGCAACTGCAGAGATTAGGCGAGACTTGGAAGATGGCGGCCCGGGTTCCCCTAGGCGAGTATGGAGGTTCTTCGCCGGCCGTGCCGAGTTGTCGCCGGTGAGGGAGCGCATCGAGTCGAGTTCCCGGGAGATGTATATATTTGGTGCTCAACTCGGTCAGATTGTGCATGACGCTCTCCCATTGATCGAGCGGAGGGCGCACGAGGGCTATAAAATCAGTCTTGCGCTGGTCAACCCTATTGATTCAGGTGGTCAGCCGGTGCCATGGATAGCTGACATAGGTGTCGTTACCGGTTTCCCAAATTTGGATGAGACGCTCCGGGCAAACATACGGCATCTGAAATTATGGCACTTGGGGTTGCAAGAAAGGCAACGACGGAATGTTTTCATTCGAGTATTCCGAGCAATGCCAACGGCGGCTGTCATCATTGTCGATCCAGGAAGTGCGGATGGATACGTCCATGTGGAGCCGTTCCTTTACCGATTCTCTCCCGCGGAAAGGCCATCATTCTGGATTCGACGAATCGATGCACCCGTTCTGTATGAAACGTTGTTGTCGAATTATCTCGAGCTTTGGAATTCAGCTGAAGTGATATCTGATCCTCCGAGTTAGTTCGCAGTGTCTCGCGATCGGCTGTCGGCCGGAGTCGAAGTCTTGGCGACTGCTTGGACGCCTGGACGCGATGACGTGGCGTGGCACTATGGAGGGGCCGAGGGCAATAGCCCGAGGGGTGAACCCGGTCCCCGTCCGGACAGGGCCATTGCGTAGTCCGTTCGCGCAGGTCAGCCTTGGCGCGAGGCCGTCATGGTGAGCTTCTGGCCTCTGCCCTGTGGGCTACGAACCTTGCCGGCGCACGACTTCTGCTCCCGCGCCCCCTCCAGGACGACTTCCAAGTCGGGACGTTGGCCATGAGTTCCTACAGGTCAGCCGGTCCGGGAACGACTACGCACTGGCCCCGGGATCGGACTCCCGATACAGCCGCAGCGCGCGGGCGCGCACCTCGGCCGGGTACTTCTTCGGTGCTGCCACGAATGACGGTATTAGTCGTGGTACCAGCGGCGGTTGGGGTGCCAGGGCTTCGCTGCCGGCAGGGAGGAAGCCGGCCGCACAACGGGAGCTTGCCGTGGCTGAGCGCGTCATCGGCCGGAACAGGATCGGCCGGCATGCCCGGTAGGTCGCGGAGCGGGTCGGTGCTGTCGGCGTACTCGCGAACCCACGCCAGCCATCCATCGTCGGCGGGCATGCCCGCGGCCACCAGTTCATCACAGTGGCTGCGGATTTCGATCGCCCGGCGCCACGCCGCGACCTGGGCACGGAGCACGTTGTCGCGGTGGCCGATGATGACCCGCTGCCGCTCCTGCTCACTCCGCCGCTCCTCGGCGAGCTGTCGAGCCTCCCGCTCGGTGGACACGGCCGTGGCTCGGCGCCGGATCTCGGTGAGCACGTCGGATAGGTCGTCCTCGACCCGACGGCGGGCGTAGGCACTCCAGCGTGACTTTCCCTTACCGGCGCCGTGGATCGCCAGGACCAGCCGAAAGGTCCACCTGACGCCAGTCTCCTCCCAGATGCGGACGCCGTATGGTTGATGCCCTGGGCGGCGACGCGGACAGACATGCCACTCAGGCGTTCGCTGCGGCACCAGGAGGGCCGCAGGGTGATCGACGCAGCGGATGTGCGCTAGTGCGGTGCCCCCCGTTTACCCCCCGAAAACCCCTCACCAGCGTAGACCAACAGTGACACGTGCTGATCATCGGCCGGCAGCGTTTGTCCAGGTCAACGCCAGGTCTTGACGACTGATGATAAGCCCGTGACCGTGACGGTCGGCAAGAAGAGGTCGTCGGTTCGAATCCGGCCACCCCGACCAGATCAGAGGGCATATCCCATCGACGGATATGCCCTCTTCCCATCTTCGAGTGACTAACTGAGTGACCCGTGGTGGCGGAAGTGCTGGATCATGAAATCACCACGTCGAGGTAGTCGTACGCAACGTCGCCTGGGACTCCGCGCGGCGCAGCGTACCCGGCCCGGCTCGACGTGATGGTCTCGGCCCGGTTCAGCCGCGACGAGGCAGCCGCCCTGCGTACGGCTGCCGAACACGCCGGCATGAGCCTGTCGGCCTACCTGCGCCAAAGCGCACTGCTGGCAGCCACCACCAACGTCGTTGACCTCGACCGTGTGCGCCAGGACGTCGCCCGCGTCCGCGATCTCGCGTCCGACGCGTTGCAGGCGCTCGCCTGAGCGCCGCCGTCGGTTCGAATCCGGCCACCCCGACAGCAAAAAACACCAGGTCAGGGCTGGTTTCCCGCGATGGGATACCGGCTGGCCGCTCGATCTCTATGGGTACGAGCCGGGCTCGAAGCCCACCTTTTCCCACGTCTGGTCGGTCCACGTGGCGCCGCTCTCGGGCTTGACGAAGCAGGTCACGTCGTAGCGGACGTCGCCGACGACCACACTGATGACCTCGACCATGTCGTAGGTGTCCAGCCGGATGCCCAGCCCGGGAAAAGGGGGAATTGGCAAGGTCAAAGACTTGACCCAGGTACCGCCCGGATTGAGCGTAACGAGCAATGCCCGCAACGGGTCGTCAGTCAGCGGTCGCCTCACGGCAGTTCGGCCATGCCCCGCGACCGGTCAGCAAGCTGCTGCTTGGCCTCGGTCATCTCGGTCCGGAACTCGGCGCGAAGCTCGGTCACGTCCGTGCGAATGGCCTGCGTGTCAGCGTGCCCTCGGCCGTGCGCCTGGCCCTGCAGCCCCGACTCAAGCCAGAGGTCCCGACGTCGGGCCTCCGCCTCTTCGAGCCGGACGACACGGACCTCGAGCTGCTCCACACCGCTCATGCGACGACGATACCGTTCGGTGGGTAGGAATTGGGGCGACCGAACGGTGGGGCCGGAGTCGGCCACTCCGCACCGGTCAGGCGACGGTGATGGTGTCCCACTGCACTGCCAACGTCCGGGGCCGTGACGCTGACCATCGGCGGGTTCTGGTCGGAGTCGTTGACCGAGAGGTCGTCCGCCATCACGAAGCCGACTGAGCTGGGCGCGAAGCCGGTGCTGATCGCCCCCGACCCGGGGATACACGCCGAAAAGCGGTTACAGACCCTAAGGTCCGATGTTTTCCCGCCGTATCAGACGCTACGTCTGATTCAGCAACCGCCGCCGCTCGGCCACCACGTCGAAGTCGGCGGGCGGGTACACCGGATCCAGCGCCGCGAAGGTTTCGCGCAGCAGTTGCGTCACCGCCCAGTCCCGGTACCACTTGCGGTCGGCCGGTACCACGAACCACGGTGCGTACCCGGTCGAACAGCGCGCCAGCGCCTCGGCGTACGCGGCCTGGTACTGCGCCCACAGCGTGCGCTCGTCCAGGTCCCCCGGGTTGTACTTCCAGTGCCTGGCGGGGTTGTCGAGACGGTCGAGCAGCCGGGCCCGCTGCTCCTCGGCGGAGATGTGCAACATGATCTTCACCAGGGTGACGCCGGAGTCGACCAGTTCCCGTTCGAAACGGTTGATCTCGTCGTACCGCCCGGTCCAGATGTCGCGCGGCACGAGCTCGTGTACCCGCACCACCAGGACGTCCTCGTAGTGCGAGCGGTTGAAGACCCCGACATACCCGGGCTCCGGTACCGCCCGGCGGATCCGCCAGAGGAAGTCGTGCTCGCGTTCCACCGACGTCGGTACGCCGAAAGTCACCACCCGGGTGCCCTGCGGGTTGAACGCGCCCAGCGCGTGCGCGACAGTGCCGTCCTTGCCGCCGCAGTCCATCGCCTGCAGCACCACCAGCAGCCGCCGGGAGTCGCCGCCGCACTTCGCCGAGGCGTACAGCCGCTCCTGGTACCCGGCCAACTCCGCGGCCTGCTCGGCGACCCGGGCCCGGGTCCACTCCTTGGCCGCGCGGACGCCCCGCCCGGCCGGCAGTCCCGGCGTGGAGCGTGGGTCGATCGCCGCCAGGTCGACCGGTCCGCCCGGCGCAACGCCCAGGAGTTCGCGGATCCCGACCGGTTCCCGGTCGCCGTCGTCGTGCCGGTCGCCGTCGTCGTGCCGGTCGCCGTCGTCGTGCCGGTCGCCGTCGTCGTGCCGGTCGCGCTGCTTCGCCACCGTCCGATCATGCCTCATGACGGGCCTGGCCCCTCGGGGCTGCACAATGGCGCCATGAGCGGTCTTGCCGAACGCTGGCTCGCCTCCCTGCCGTCGTACGCGGACCCGATCGCGGCCGACCAGGTCGGCGCCGACCTGGTCGCCCGCTGGTCCGAACCGCACCGGACCTATCACGCGGTGGACCACCTGACCGCCGTGCTCTCCATTGTGGACAGCAATGCGGCGCTTGCCGACGACGTCGACGCGGTACGGCTGGCCGCCTGGTTCCACGACGCGGTGTACAACCCGCGGGCCGCCGACAACGAGGAGCGCAGCGCCCTGCTGGCCCAGCGCCGACTCGCCGCGCTCGGCGTACCGCCCCGCGAGGTCGCCGAGACCGTCCGCCTGATCCGCCTCACCGCGACCCACGAGGTGCCCGACCACGACGGCAACGCCGCCGTACTGGCCGATGCCGACCTGGCGATCCTCGCCGCCGCACCGGCCGACTACGACCGGTACGCCGCGGCGGTACGGCGGGAGTACGCGCACGTGCCCGACGAGGCGTTCCGCACCGGCCGGGCAGCCGTTCTGGGGCACCTGCTGGCCCTGCCGTGCCTGTACCGGATCGTCATGGAACGCGCAGAATGGACCGAACGTGCCCGGGCCAACCTGACCCGGGAGCTACGGCTCCTGAAGCACGGACTTTGAAACTCGACGATCCGACCGGCTGCCGAACGGCTGGAAAACAGGCCATAATCGCGTCCCATGCGGGATCTCGTACAGCGGGTTCGGACGGCAAGGGCAGAAATCCTCCGCACGGTGCTGATTGCCGGACTTGTTGGGTTATTCGTCGTCCTCACCGGGATCGCGCCAGCGCCCACCCTGATCCAGGCCGTCCTGACCCTGGTGGCCGCGGTCCTGCTCAGCGTCGCCACCGCGGTTCAGCTGAGCACAGCGCCACCGGACGGGCCGGACCGCGGCGGACGGCATGCCGCACACGGGCTCGCCTCACTCGCCTCGCTGCTGCCCAGCCGCGACGAGGTGCAGCGGCTCACCAGCCGGCTCCGCGCCAAGCCGGAGACCGGAAACCTGGACGACCGCTGGGCCCGGCACGTGGAGTCGGTCACCGAACGGTGGCAGCGGGGCGAGCGTGGTGTGAGCCAGGCCGGCGGCGGGAACGACGATCCCGGTACCACCCGTCAAGCCGGCCGCGGTAAGGACGATCCCGCCACCGCTGGGCGGCCCGCCGCCCCGGTGGTGGCCGAGGCTGTCGACCGGCCGCTGGGCCCCGGGCTGTCCCGCCGGCGCATCACCGCGGCCGGCGCCGCGGCGGTGGCGCTCGCGGTCGTCCTGTGGCTGCCGATCGGCGTGGTCGGTCACGTCGCGGTCGCGGTCGCCACCTTCCTCTTCGGGTCCGCCGGGTACGCCGCCCCGCTGCTTCCGGCACTCGCGCTGGGCCTGCTGCCGCCCGCCCACCATGAGCCGGTGCCGTGGCGGCTGCTGTTCCGGCGCCGCGGGCCGGGCCGGCGCGACCTCGGCCGGGTGGCGCTGGCCGCGCTGGTGGCGACCCGTGAACGGGTGCTCACCCGGCCGGCCGGCATCGTGCTGGTCACGCTCGGCGCGCTGCACCTGCTCCGGGACTCCCCCGGCTTCACCGAACTGGGGCTGCGCCGCGGCGGTGGGATCGTCGGGATGGTGGTCGGCGAACCGCTGTACCTGCTCTGCTCACCGTCCGGTGGCATCGGGCTGTTGTGCGCCGTACTCGTCTCGGTGGCGGTCGCCGGTACGGCGTACCTGCGGCCGTACCGGGGGCAGCCGTTCGCCACGGCCGCGCTCGCGGTCCTGCTCGCCGTCCCGCTCGTCGGCCTGGGCATCGGGCGACTCTGGGGGTACGACTACGTGCTCGGCGTACGCGGGGACCGGGTGGTGGTGTTGGCCGGCGTGGCCCGCGACGCGCGGCACGAGGTCTCCGACACCGGACTCTCCACCCGCGACATTCCGGCGATCGCGCTCGAGTTGCTCGATGACGGCATCCCGGTGGCCGACACCGGCGACGGGGAGCGGCTGGCCCAGGAACTCGCCCAGCCCCCGGCAGTGCGGACCTTCCCGGGCTCGGCCGAGGATCTGACCGTCGGCACCTGCTTCACCACGGTCGGGCCGCAGGCCGAGCTGCGCTACGCCACCCCGTGCGGCACGACGCACAGCGGCGAGGTGTACTTCATCGGCCGGCTGCCGCTGACCAACGACCCCGGCCCCCGGATCGCCGACGCCGTGGCCCGGGCGGTGTGCGAGAAGGCGTACGGCGGGTACCTCGGTGTGCCTTTCGGGGGGTCTTACCTGCCGGTGGAGACCCCGCTGCGGCTCGGTACGTCCTGGACGCCGCGCCCGGTGATCGCCTGTTGGCTGCGGGCGGTCGGAGCGGCGTCACTGCACGGGTCCAGGGTGGTGGCCGCGCTGACGCAGCAGACCAACTGGGACACCGGGCCCGGCTGTCGGGTCACCAAGGGCGACAACCTCACCCTCGTCTCCGGGGGCCCGGGGACCGGGTGCGTCACCCCGCATCGGGGCCGGCCGGAGAGTGTCGGTACCGGCACGCTGACCATCGACGCCACTCTCACGGTCGGCGGGAGCTTCCCCGCCGGCGCCAGGGCCGGAGTCTCCTGTGTGGACGGTGCTGACGCGGCCAGCGGCTACTACCTGTCGGTTCTGCCGGATGCGACGCTCGAACTATGGAAGCACGTCGGGACCGCCCGCACCGGCCTGCAGCAGGCGAAAGCGAGGCGGGCCAGCACCCTCAAGCCCGACGCGCCGCTCGACCTGCATGTCACCTGCGGGGTACGCGCTGACGGCGCCGGTGTCGACATCAGCGCATCGCTCGGCGGGACGGCCGGCACCACGCTGCAGTTCAGCGACCTGACCCAGCCGGTACGCCGGATCAGCCCCCGGCTCTACGTGGAGGCCGGCGACCCGACCCCGATCACGGTGACCGTAACCTCGTTCACGGCGACGCTGGGCTGAGTTCACGGCGACGCTGGGCTGAGTTCAAGACGACGCTGAGCTGAGTTCACGGCGACGCCGGGTTGGCCTGGTTGTCGGCACGCCACTGGAACTTGGGGCGGCGCAACCCGGCGCCGGTCAACCGGACCACGATCTCGCGGCTGGGCACCAGCAGTGCGCCGAGCCAGACGGCCACCGGTACGCGCTCGGACGGCACGTCGTAATGATCCCGGTCAAACGCCCGCGGCGGCGCCCCGAGCAGCTCCGCGAAGGCGTGCAGTTCGGCGTAGTCGACGTCACTCACCAGATGCGACCAGAGCCGCCCCCGGGCCGGCCAGCGCGGCGGATCGACGTACAGCACGCCGGCAAGGCTAGCGTGGAGTCCGTGGTCGATCACCTCGCCGATCCGATTGCCGACATGCGCGCCGCACTGCCCGGGCCCGCCACGGTGCTCACCGACCCGGACCTGATGCGGGGGTACCATCGCGACGCGGCGGACCTGTGCGCTGCCGGTACGCCGCTGCTCGTGGTCCGCCCGCGCAGCACGGCCCAGGTGGCGGCAGCGGTACGGGTCGCTGCCGCGCACCGGCTGCCGGTGGTGGCGCAGGGTGCGCGCACCGGGTTGGCCGGCGGCGCGAACGCGGTCGACAACGCCGTACTGATCTCGATGACCGCGATGAACCGGATCCTGGAGATCGACCCGGTCGACCGGCTGGCCGTGGTGCAGGCCGGCGTGGTCAATGCGCAGCTGCGCCGGGCCGTGGCCGGGCACGCGATGTCCTACCCGCCCGACCCGAGCTCGTTCGAGTCGTCCACCATCGGCGGCAACGTGGCCACCAACGCCGGCGGAATGTGCTGCGTGAAGTACGGCGTGACCAGCGAGTACGTGCTGGGGCTGCAGGTGGTGCTCGCCGACGGCGAGGTGCTCCCATGCGGACGCCGGACCGCCAAGGGCGTCGCCGGGTACGACCTGACCCGGCTCTTCGTCGGCTCCGAGGGCACTCTCGGCATCATCACCGAGGTGACCGTACGGCTGCGGCCGGCCGCCGAGGAGTCGCGCACCCTGGTCGCGCTGTTTCCGTCCGTGGCGCAGGCCGGCGCGGCGGTTACCGCGATCACCGGTGCAGGCCTCACCCCGAGCCTGCTGGAACTGCTGGACCAGGTCCGGTTGCGGGCGATCGAGGCGTACCGGCCGATGGGGCTGAACACCGACGCCCAGGCGCTGCTGCTCGCCGCCGCGGACAGCGGCACGCGGGCCGGTGCGGAGCTCGACGCGATCGCTGTGCACTGCCGGGACCGCGGCGCCGACGAGGTGTACGTCGCCAGCGACGCCACCGAGGCGCAAGCGCTGCTCACCGCGCGGCGGTTGGCGTACCCGGCGATGGAGCAGCTGGCCGTGCGGGAGTTCCCGGCCGGCAACGGCGGGGTGATCGTCGACGACGTCGCGGTACCCCGCTCCCGGCTCGCCGAGATGGTCGACGGGGTCGCCCGGATCGCTGCGGCGCACGGTGTCATTGTCGGCGTGGCCGCGCATGCCGGTGACGGCAACCTGCACCCCGCGATCGTGGTCGACCGGTCAGATCCGTCCAGTGTGCAGCGTGGCCGGGCGGTCTTCGACGAGATCATGGCGTTGGGGCTGGCACTCGGCGGCACCTGTACCGGCGAGCACGGCGTCGGGCTGCTCAAGCGCGACTGGCTGGCCCGCGAGGCCGGTCCGGTCGGGATGCGGGTGCACCACGCGATCAAGGCGGCACTCGACCCGGAGGGAATCCTCAACCCCGGCAAGGTGCTGTGAGACTGCTCTGAGCGGCAGCTGTCAAGCCCTCCGCGTCGGCCTGTGGATGCGTAGGCTGGCCTGTGGACAACGTTTCGATCCGTCAGACGTACGGCCAGGATGGGGGTCATGACAGTGACCGATTCCCTCATGCGCCCCAAGCACGCGGACGGCTGGACGATCGACGACTTCGACCGGCTCCCGGACGACGAGATGCGCTACGAGATCGTCGACGGGAGCCTTCTGGTGACCCCACCCTCGTTCGTCCCCCATGGCCGCGCGACGAACCGCCTGCACAATCTGCTCGCCGCGCAGGCGCAGGTCGGCTTCGAGGTCGGCCAGAACCTCGGGGTGACCATTCGCGGGCCCCGGACCTGCTTCGTCCCCGATATCGCGGTCTTTCACGCGACCGCCTATGCCCGGGACGCCGGTTACCTCGACGCGGGCGACGCCCTACTCGTCGTGGAGGTGCTGTCGCCATCCAACCGGGGTACCGACCTGGTCACCAAGCGGCACTTCTACGCTGCCGGCGGGATCCGGCAGTACTGGATCGTCGACCAGACCGCCGGCACGCTGACCGTGCTCGAGCTCACCGGCGATGCCTACCAGGAGACTGCGGTGGTCCGGCCCGGCACCAGCTGGACGAGTGAGTACCCCTTCCCGCTCACCCTCGACCCGGCCGCCTTCCTGTAGCCGCGCCGCGAGCAGGTCAGCCGATGCGCACGTCGGGGACGTTGAGCCGGACGGCTTCGGCGGAGACGTCGTCGAGCATCTGTTGGGAGTGCCGCTCGGCGTCCACCCGGGCCAGGTAGTGCGTCACCTCGCGCTCGCGGGCGGCCTCGTCCCAGCCCAGCACCCGACCCATCACGGTGGCGGCGTGCACCGCACTCTCCACGCCCCGGTGCGCGGTCTCGATCGAGACCCGGGTACGCCGGGTCAGTACGTCCTCCAGATGCAGTGCACCCTCGGCCTGCGCCGCGTACGCCACCTCCGCCGCCAGGTACTCCGGCGCACCAGCGAGGGGACGGCCCAGGGTCGGATCCTGCTCCACCATCGCCAGCAGTTGCGGGGCCAACGTGCCGTACCGCTCCAACAGGTGCTCGACCACTCCCACCGAAACTCCGTGCCGGCGGGCCAGGTCGGACCGGTTCGTCCACATCGGACGGAAGCCGTCCGCACCGAGCAGCGGCAGGTTCTCCGTCCCCGAGCCGGCCACCTGCCCACCGTTGCGGCACAGCCCGCCGAGGCGCCGCACGGCCCGGTCGATGACGTCGGCGGCCATCACCCGGTACGTCGTGTACTTCCCGCCGGCCACCTCCATCAGCCCGAGCATGGGCTCCACCACGGCGTGGGTCCGGGACAGCGCCGAGGTCTGCTCGTCGACGCTGTGTGGGCCGCGCCGCCCACGCGCCTCCGCCATCAGCAGCGGGCGCAGTCCGGCGTACACCCCTTCGATGTCCGAAGGGGACAGTGGCCGGGCGAGCACCTCGTTGACCTGCTGGAGCAGGTACGCGATGTCGGCAGCTGACGCAGCCGGGTGGGTACGGTCGAGATTCCAGTCGGTGTCGGTGGTACCGACGATCCAGTGCCCGCCCCACGGGATCACGAAGAGCACCGAGCTCGGGGTACGCAGGATCAGCCCCGCATCGCCGGTGATCGCGGAGCGCGGCACCACCAGGTGCACGCCCTTGCTGGCCCGTACGTGCAGCGCCGGCCCGGGCGGTTCACCGCCGGCCGAGGCCAGCATGTGCGACACGTCGTCGCTCCACACCCCGGTCGCGGCCACCACGGTGCGGGCCCGTACCTCGAACTCCTCGCCGCTCTCGGCGTCGCGGACCCGTACCCCGGTCACCTCCCGCGCATCGCGCAGCAGGCCGACGGCGCGCGCGCTGGTCACCACGGCCGCGCCCAGGCTCGCCGCGGTCCGGGCCAGGGTGACCACGAAGCGGGCGTCGTCCACCTGCCCGTCGTAGTACTGGATAGCGCCGGTGACCACATCGGAGCGCAGCGACGGGAAGCGCCGCCGGGTCCCGGCACGGGACAGGTGCCGATGCAGCGGCATTCCCCGCCCGGGCTCCCCGCGGACCCGTTCGACAAGTCCCGCCGCGGTGCCGAACGCGTCATAGAGCGCCACCCCGGCGCCGTAGTACGCCCGCCGCCACGCCCGGCCGGGCAGTCCGGCCAGGCCCGGCCGGGCCAGCAGCGGCACCAGGAACGGCACCGGCCGCACCAGGTGGGGGGCCAGTCGGGTGGTGAGCAGCCCACGCTCGGCCAGCGCCTCGTGCACCAGCCCGAACTCCAACTGTTCGAGGTAGCGCAGCCCCCCGTGGATCAGCTTCGACGACCGGCTCGATGTGCCGGAGGCGAGGTCCCGCGCCTCGATCAGGGCCACCGAGAGCCCCCGCGACGCCGCGTCCAGCGCCGCGCCGCACCCGGTCACCCCGCCGCCGATGACGAGCACGTCGAACTGCTCGCTCCACAGCCGGGCGAGGTCGGCCCGGCGCCGCTCGGGCGAGAGCCGGCTGGCGGAGTACCGGGAAACCGCGGGATCTCGACGCACGAACTACACGGTAGCTGCCGGGATCGGCGCGGACGCCGGAGCACGCCGCTTCACGAGCGGCCGGCGCGCCGGGACGAGCCTCGACGCGCCCGGCCTGAGGAGGTCGGCCTGAGGAGGTCGGCCCGAGGAGGTCGGCGGGCCGGCACGAGTCGCCGTAGCGTGAACGGCATGGCACAGCCCGAGCCGTCCAGCGCCCCCGGGCCGCCTGGGCCGCCCACACCGCCTGCGCCGCGACGGCCCCTCGAACCGCGCACGGGCAACGGCTGGCGCGGGCCGCTTACCGCGATCGCCGCGACCTTCGCCGGGCTGTGGCTGGTGGTGATCACCGTGCTGGCCGCCGTCGCCGGGTGGCTCGCCAACGAGATCGCGCTGGAGAGCTCAGGCCGGCCCGGCCCGGCCGGAGGTGAGCTGACCGTCGCACTGATCGGGGTGGCGGTGGCGGGGCTGCCGGCCGTGCTGCTCGCGCTGATCCCCCGCGCCGCGCCAGCGCGTGCCGCCGGCCGGGTCTGGGCCGTCGCCGCGCTCTTCTCCGGGGTACTCGCCGCGGCCCGAGCGGTACTGGTACCAGCCCAGCACGAGCTGTACCTGCTGCTGCTCGCGCTGGTGGCTACCGCCGGCGCCATGGTGCTGCGCTGGGGCGGTACTCGACGCCCGGGCCGTACTCCGCGCCCGGATGGTGCGCCCCACCCCGAGCCCGCTCCACTCCCCGGGACCGCTCCGCGCCGCCGGACCGGCCCGGTTTCGCTGCTCGGGCTCGCCGCGGGGCTGGCCAGCCTGCTGCCGTGGCTGAGCCTCGGCGCGCTGGGCGGCGTGCTGGAGACGCTGCTCGCCGTCGCGGCCGGGCTCGCCGTGGGAGCGCTCGCCGCGGCGCTGCTCGACGGGGCATTCTGGGCCGCGTACGGCCGGGCATCGCCATGGTGGCGGCTGGTCCTGGCCGGCCTGGTCGCCGGAGCTGCGCTCACCCCGCTCGCCGCCGGCACCGGCCGGTCCGGGGTGGCGCTGGCGGAGCTGCTGGTACTGCCACCGCTGGGCTTCGCCTCGGCCGCACTGGCCCGACTGGCGCCGGCCGGGCGGGCCACCCGTTGGCTGGTCGGCGCCGCCGCGGCCGGCCCGCTGGCCTTCGCCGACCCGGACGAGATCACCCTGCTGCTGGGGCTGCGCGACACGCCGTTCTGGACGCTGGTCGCGGCCGGCGGCTCGCTCGCCATCGGGCTCGGGGTCTCCGCCGGGTACGCCCTGAGCCTGCGCCGCCGCGCCCCAGCACGCTGGCTCGCCGCCACCCTCGCGACAGTGCTGGCCCTGACCGGGCTGACCGTCCACATCGGAGTCGGGCACCCGGGCTGGTACAACGACCGGCTGTTTGTCGTACTCGAACAGCAGGCGGACCTCACCGGGCTGGACCGCATCGCCGACCGCGACGAGCGGCTGCGCGAGACGTACCGGCGGCTCACCGGGACCGCAGCCAGCAGTCAGGCGCCGCTACGCAGGGAGTTGGACGGGCTGCACCTGCACTACACGCCCTACTACCTGACCGACGCGATCGAGGTGGATGCCGGCGACTGGCTGCGGCCCTGGTTGGAGAGCCGCCCCGGCGTGGCCCGGGTGCTGGCCAGCCCACGGCTACGGCCGCTCCCCGCTGACGACCCGCCGCTGGACGCCGACGCCTACGGACCGGCACCCGACTCTCCACAGTGGAATCTCAAGATGATCGGTGCGGACCGGGTGTGGCGCGAACTGGGAGTGACCGGTACCGGCATCGTGGTGGGCAACCCGGACAGCGGGGTCGACGGGGCACACCCGGCACTGGCCGCCAACTTCCGGGGCGGCGACGACTCGTGGTTTGACCCGTGGCGGTCCAGCCGCACCCCGGTCGACCACGACGGCCACGGTACGCACACCACGGCGACCGCGGTCGGTGGCCGGAACGTGGGCGTGGCCCCCGGCGCGCAATGGGTGGGCTGCGTCGACCTCGACCGGGACCTGGGCAACCCGGCGCACTACCTGGACTGCCTGCAGTTCATGCTGGCCCCGTTCCGGTACGGCGGCGACCCGTGGCGCGACGGGCACCCGGAACGGGCGCCGCACATCCTGACCAACTCGTGGGGCTGCCCCGAGTTCGAAGGCTGCGACCTGCGCACGCTGCGCCAGGCCACCGCGGCGCTGACCGCGGCCGGCGTGTTCCTCGTGGTGGCCGCCGGCAACAGCGGCCCGGGCTGCGCTACGGTCACCGATCCGCCTGCGCCCTACCCGGACGTACTCACCGTGGGCGCGGTCGAACGCGGCGGAATGGTCGCGTTCTTCTCCAGCCGTGGGCCGGCGCCGGATGGCGCGGCCAAACCCGACCTGGTGGCCCCGGGTGCGGCGGTGCTCTCCGCGCTGCCGGGCGGGGAGTACGGCGAGCTGGACGGCACCTCGATGGCGACGCCGCACGTGGCCGGGGTGGTGGCCCTGATGTGGTCGGCGAACCCGAGGCTCATCGGCGACATCGCCGGTACCCGGGAGATCCTGCGCGGCACCGCCACCCCGGCGGAGCCGAGTTACCGGTCGCGCAACCCGCAGGACGCCTGCGGCGGCGACCAGAACATCACCGGCGCCGGCATCGTCAACGCGTACGCGGCGGTACAGGCAGCCCGCGCGCGCGGCTGAGCCCTCGCCCGGCTACCGGAACACCCGCAACCCCGGCAGCAGACAGGCGCACAGCAGGAGCAGCACCACGGGCACGTACACCGCGATCAGCACCGCCAGGCCGTGGTACTTCTGCGGCGGCGCCCCGAGCGCGCCCCGGGCGAACACGAACACCGGCGCCCGGTACTCCAGTTCGAGCAACTGTCCAGGCTCCACGGTCACGACCGTGTCGGCCGGGCCCATCCGCGACGGCAGCAGGTACGGCGTGTACGCACCCACGTGGTGCTGGCCCGGCGGGACACTGATGACCCGGCGCCCCCAACCGGACCTGGCCAGTTCGTGCCCATCGATCAGGACCTTGGGCTTGAAGAAGAAGAGCAGGAACGCCAACGGGAAGAACTTCGCGGTCACCGCGATCGCCGAGCCGGCACCGGCGGCACCGGGCTGCTGCTGTGGGTAGCTCACACCTTCCCCTTCGTGGACGGGTACGCCGCCTGTTGGGTCTTGCGGTACCCGAGGATGCCCGCGGCGGCGAAGGCGAGGGCACCGACGATCAGGACTCCGGCGACGCCCTCCTTGCCAAAGCCGTCCGCGCCGCCGAAGACGTCGTAGACCAGCGCCAGGATCGCGTTCATCCGCTTCGTGCCGGTGCCACTCTCCTCCCAGGTGGCGAGGTCGTTGTAGAGAAACACCGCGCCGGCCACCATGAGCGCGCTCCAGATGAAGTGGGCCCACCACCTGTCTTTCTTGGCAGGCTTGGCCACTGTCTGCTCAGTCATGACGCCGTCCCCCATGTATCGCGAAACCTGCCTCGGCGTGCGCCAGGGCAGGTCAGCTCGTGTGAACGTGAGGAAGTTATCACCGGCCGGCGCGCCAGGGAAGGGGCCGAACTACGGGGCTGGACACGGATCGGGGCGGGCCGCTGACGCGGCCCGCCCCGATCCGGCTACGCCGCCGGTTGCTTCCTCTTGGTGAAATCCACGATGCCGATGACGAACACGACCACGCCGATCAGAGCGAGGATGCCGATGATGGGCCACTTGCCCAGGAAGTTGTAGGTCAACGCGATCGGCCACCAGAGCCTGATCCGGCCACCCTCCTGCTCCTTCGTCGTGAAGAGGTAGTACGCGCCCGCGGAGAGCGCCATAAAGCCGACCCCCCACAGAACGGTCTGCCACCACGATCCTCCGTCGTCGGACTCGGCCGCCGTCTGCTCGACGGCCGCAGCCGGATTCTCCTCAGCCATAAGGTCCCTCCCCTGTTTGCACGACCTGCCGCGGCAGGGGCGCCGCTGCAGGTCCTGCTCTTGCGAACGCGGCACAAAGTATCACCGCGAGCGAACCCATGGAAGAACGTAATTTTCTGGAGACCGCAAACGCAGATGCGAAACGGATCGGGGCGGGCCGCTGTCGCGGCCCGCCCCGATCCGTTCGTGAAGCGGACTTCTCAGAAGTCCATGTCGCCGCCGCCGGGGGCACCGGCGGGGGCCTTGTCCCGCTCCGGCTTCTCCGCCACCACAGCCTCGGTGGTGAGGAACAGGGCCGCGATCGACGCCGCATTCTGCAGCGCGGACCGGGTGACCTTGGCCGGGTCGATGATGCCCTTGGCGAGCATGTCGACGTACTCGCCGTTGGACGCGTCCAGGCCATGGCCGCTCGGCAGGTTGCGCACCTTCTCGACCACGACGCCGCCCTCAAGGCCGGCGTTCACGGCGATCTGACGCAGCGGAGCGTCCAGCGCGACCTTGACGATGTTGGCACCAGTGGCCTCGTCGCCGACCAGGTCGAGCTTGTCGAACGCGGTCTTGCCGGCCTGGACCAGCGCGACACCACCACCGGGCACGATGCCCTCCTCGACGGCCGCCTTCGCGTTGCGCACGGCGTCCTCGATGCGGTGCTTGCGCTCCTTGAGCTCGACCTCGGTGGCCGCACCGACCTTGATGACCGCAACGCCGCCGGCCAGCTTGGCCAGCCGCTCCTGCAGCTTCTCGCGGTCGTAGTCGGAGTCGCTCTTCTCGATCTCGGCACGGATCTGGTTGACCCGGCCGGCGATCTGCTCGGCGTCACCGGAACCGTCCACAATGGTCGTCTCGTCCTTGGTGACGACGACCTTGCGGGCGCGGCCCAGCATGTCGAGGGTGACGGTCTCCAGCTTGAGACCGATCTCCTCGCTCACCACCTGACCGCCGGTGAGGATCGCGATGTCGCCCAGCATGGCCTTGCGACGGTCGCCGAAGCCGGGCGCCTTGACGGCCACCGACTTGAACGTGCCGCGCACCTTGTTGACGACCAGGGTCGCCAGGGCTTCGCCCTCGACGTCCTCGGCGAGAATCGCCAGCGGCTTGCCCGACTGCATGACCTTCTCCAGTATCGGGAGCAGGTCCTTCACGGCCGCGATCTTGCTGTTCACGATCAGGATGTACGGGTCGTCGAGGACGGCCTCCATACGCTCCGGGTCGGTCCAGAAGTACGGCGAGATGTACCCCTTGTCGAAACGCATGCCCTCGGTGAGCTCAAGCTCCAGACCGAAGGTGTTGCTCTCCTCGACGGTGATGACGCCTTCCTTGCCGACCTTGTCCATCGCCTCAGCGATGATCTCGCCGACGGTGGAGTCACCGGCGGAGATCGACGCGGTCGAGGCGATCTGCTCCTTGGTTTCGACATCCTTGGCGAGCTTGGCCAGTTCTTCGGCCACAGCCACCACGGCCGCCTCGATGCCCCGCTTGAGGGCCATCGGGTTGGCGCCCGCGGCGACGTTGCGCAGCCCCTCGCGGACCAGCGCCTGGGCAAGGACGGTCGCCGTCGTCGTGCCGTCACCGGCAACGTCGTCGGTCTTCTTCGCGACCTCCTTGACCAGCTCGGCCCCGATCTTCTCCCACGGGTCCTCGAGCTCGATCTCCTTGGCGATGCTCACACCGTCATTGGTGATGGTGGGAGCGCCCCACTTCTTCTCGAGGACGACGTTGCGGCCCTTGGGGCCCAGCGTCACCTTTACGGCGTCGGCGAGGACGTTCATGCCCCGCTCGAGTCCGCGGCGCGCCTCCTCGTCGAACGCGATCATCTTGGCCATTCGGCGTTGTCCTCCTGGACACTCGCGGCGCGCCTCGGCCTGACACGGCCGGCGGCGTACCGCCCGGTTACGCACCTTCGAGAACCGCCCGGACGGGCAGCTCTCCCAGGTCGGGCCGGACAGCCCGCGACGACTGACCCCGCGCCGTCTCCGGCACGTGGCCCTACCGCCCCGACCACTCATTGCTTGGCACTCAGCACGTCCGAGTGCCAAAGCCATGTTTAGCACTCTCCACCTGTGAGTGCAAGCAAAGGGCAGGGCGCGCCCCGCTCAGAGCTGCGAACGGAGGTCGGCGGTCGTCAGCGGCACCTCGCGGGCACGCAGCTCCGCATAGGTCAACAGGAGGCCAGCCAGGAGCAGCGCCGTGGCGGGCGCCTGCAGAAGGCTCTGCACCAGGTTGGTGGCGCCGACGACCAGGAAGGCGTCGGCACCGGCCAGGGCGACCAACGCACCACCGAGGCCGACAATCACGTCGACCACCAGGCTGTACCCCACGCACACCGCGACGAGCACAGCGGTCCGACCCGCCGCCGCCCCGAAGAACTTGTGCGTCAGGCGGAACGTACCGCCGATCGGGTTGCGCCCGCGTTCGAAGACCACGACGAAGCTGTAGAGGCTGACGGCGAGGGCCAGATAGATCCCCGGCAGGACGCAGGCGACGAATCCGGCGACGACTATCGGTGCCGCCACGAGGCCCCACAGCCACAGTCTCGCGGCTCGGCGGAGTCCATAGCGCAACGCGCGGCCGGCAGCCGCCGGCCGCCCGGTCGCGGCCTCCTCGGTGAGGGCCCAGATCCCAGCTGCCCACCCGGCGGCGCTGAAGAAGCCCCCAACGAGGGTCAGCGCGAGGACGACACCGAGGCCGAACAGCGCATCAGCCAGGACGCCAGCGGGTAACCCCTCCGGGCGGGGGTGGAGCGCCAGCTGATGCAAAAACCGCTGCCTTTGGATATCCATCGCGATACCGGCCGGCGCCTCCGGCAGGGCCACACCGACGGTCACGACAATCAGGAGGGATCGCCAACTGCGCCTGAGCGTCGTGACCAGCTTGCTGAACCAGCCGTCGAAACCGGCCGTCGGATGGTTGACCAACGGGTCGTCCGCACGGGCCTCGAATGCCGGGTGGCCGGCGGCCGCGAAGGGGGCCGAAGGCTGCTCCGAGCCCGAGTCCGGGCGCCGCAGCCATGGACGGTCCGGCCCCGGGTGGCCGGGCCGCCAGACGCTGGGCTGCGATTGCTCATGCGCGAACCCCGCCGGGGGGCCGGCATCCGAGGGTGTCTCCGGGTACGACGGCCGCAGAATGCGCGGTACATCGATCGGGCCGTCCGGCAGCCCGGGTGGCTCAGACACGGCGCTCCTCGTGGGTCGAGCTGGCTCGAGCAAGCCGGCCGCGCCGACGGATCGGGCTGCTCGACGGCGTACGGACACAGCGCGGGGCGCCGCCACCGACATGCGAGGGTGGAGCGGCGCCCCGCGGTTCTGCGAGTCTCGGTATCAGGAGGCGAGGCGGACGTGCTCCGCCTGCGGGCCCTTCTGCCCCTGCGCGATTTCGAACTCAACGCGCTGTCCGTCTTCCAGCGACTTGTAGCCGTCCATCTCGATGGCGGAGAAGTGGACGAACACGTCCTGCCCTCCATCGACCGCGATGAATCCGTAGCCCTTTTCGCTGTTGAACCACTTCACGGTGCCCTGTGCCACGGTGCACTTCCTCACTTCGATGGTGCTGTACTGCCTACCCCTGACGCCACGGTCGAGGCGCCGGGGTCGTCGGAGCCTTGCGTGCCCGGGGTGGACACCGACGACGAACGACGACCGAGAGGCACGGTACACGAGGTGTCGCAGCCCCGCACACCCCCAAATCGGACAGTAGACTCACTGTGGCGCTTTTGCGCCGGCGTACCGCCTTGCCCTGGTGGGATGCGGTAGAGGCGGGTCGCCGAAGCCGGCGCAGGACAAGCCGAACGCGACCGGGAAATGGTCGAGAGGACGCTCGCGCAACGCCTCCGGCGCTGCTGTCGCAAGCCCTCCAGTGGGAAAGGCCTCCGGCGATACGTCCTCCCGCAGCCAGCATCGTGCTCGCCCCTGTTGGCGCCGTCAAGCCCCCGACAAGGCGACAAGGTGACCTACAGGCGCAGCAGGAACTACGGAACGTGACCGCCAATCGGGTCCGTCAGGCACCGCCAGGCCACCCGGGCACGGCGCACCGGGCGCGGAGCCCGGGCACCGCCGCGAATGCGCCCCACCCACCGTTACCTACCGTGGCCGCGGCCCGGCAAAAAAATCATCCGAGCAGGCCGGCCTCGCGGGCCGCCCGCAGCGAGGGTCGGACCCGGTACGTCGGGCCGACCTGGCCGGCAACGGCGTCGAGCGTTTTGAGCCCCTCGCCCGTGTTGAACAGCACGGTCTCGGCGTCGGGGTCGAGCCGGCCGCTGGCGACCAGCTTGCGCAGCACCGCCACGGTCACCCCGCCCGCGGTCTCGGCGAAGATCCCGGTGGTCCGGGCCAGCAGCCGGATCCCGTCGCGGATCTCGTCATCGTCCACGAAGTCCATCCAACCGCCGGTCCGGCGCACCGCCTCCAGGGCGTACACCCCCGCGGCCGGATCGCCGATGTTGAGCGACTTGGCGATCCCGGTCGGCTTGACCGGCACGATCGCGTCGGTGTCGGCGTGCAGCGCCGTCGCGATCGGGCTGCACCCGGCCGACTGGGCCCCGAAGACCCGCCATGGCGTCCCGGGTACCAGTCCGATCTCGACCAGTTCACTGAAGGCCTTGTCCACCTTGGTCAACAGCTCACCACTGGCCATCGGGATGACCACCTGGGCGGGCAGCCGCCAGCCGAGCTCCTCGGCCACCTCGTAGCCCAGCGTCTTGGACCCCTCGGCGTAGAACGGCCGGACGTTGACGTTCACGAACGCGGTCGACTCGTACTCGTCGGTCTCGGTCAGTTCGGAGCAGAGCCGGTTGACGTCGTCGTACGACCCCTCGACCGCGACCACGTCGCCGCCGTACACCGCGGTCGCCACGATCTTGCCCTGCTCCAGGTCCGAGGGGATGAAGACCACGCTGGGTACGCCCGCCTGGGCCGCGTGCGCGGCCACCGCGTTCGCCAGGTTGCCGGTGGAGGCGCAGGCGTACCGGTCGAAGCCGAGCGCCCGGGCGGCGGTGAGCGCCACCGACACCACCCGGTCCTTGAACGAATGGGTCGGGTTGGCCGAATCGTCCTTGACCCACAACGGGGCGCGCAGCCCGATCTCGCGGGCCAGCGCGTCAGCGCGGATCAGCGGAGTACACCCCGGGTTGGTGGTGACCCGGGTGGCCGGGTCCTGCCCCACCGGCAGCAGCGCGGCGTACCGCCAGATGTTGTGCGGCCCGGCTTCGATCTGTTCACGGGTCACCCGGCTGAGGGCCGCCGCGTCATAGCCGATCTCCAGCGGGCCGAAACACTCGAAACAGGCATGCTGCGGGGCCAACGGGAACTCCGCGCCACAACCACGACAGACGAGGGCCCGGGCTGCCGAGCCGGCGAACGGGGAGTTGACGGGTACGGCGTCGACGGTCGACGTCATGATGAGGCCTTCCTCTCATCTTTCCCGGCGCACGCCGGGACGGAGTTGGCACCTGCCGTGTGCGGCCTCAGATAAGGAGATACCAACACAGCGGTTGCCGGGGCGTCATCGGGCCGTTCCCTCAGCCCCTCTGGATGAGGTTGTTCAGTTGTGGGGGCAAGTGTAACGGGGTGTCGGGCGGCACCCTATGAGCGATCTCACCGGCTGGAATCCAGCCACTACCCTGGCCAGGTGCATCCGAACGCCGCCGCCTGGTTCGCCCGACGAACCTCGACCTGGCGGGACTGGCCGGCGGACCGGTTGCTGACCGCCAAGGGCGACACCCGGGTCAGCGTGGTGCTTCCGGCCCTGGACGAGGAGCCCACGGTGGGCGAGATCGTCTGCGGGCTGCGCCGGCTGGCCGAGGAGACCGGACTCGTCGACGAGATCATGGTGATCGACTCCGGCTCGGCGGACCGCACTGCCGAGGTGGCCGCCGCGGCCGGCGCCACCGTGCACCATCGCGACGACATCCTGCCCGAGCACGGGTCGCACCCGGGCAAGGGTGAGGTGCTCTGGAAGGCGCTCGCCGTGGCCCGCGGCGACGTGATCGTCTACATCGACGCCGACCTCATCGACTTCCGACCGCACTTCGTCACCGGCCTGCTCGGCCCGCTGCTCACCGACCCCGGCGTCGGGATGGTCAAGGCGTTCTACGACCGCCCGCTGCTGGACCTGTCGGCCGGCGGCGGCGGGCGGGTCACCGAGCTGATGGCGCGACCGCTGCTGGCCGCGTACTTCCCCGAGCTGGCCGGGGTGGTTCAGCCGTTGGCCGGGGAGTACGCGGCCCGCCGCACGCTGCTGGCCGCGCTGCCCTTCGCCGGGGGGTACGGGGTGGAAATCGGGCTGCTCATCGACACGGTGCGCCGCTGCGGGCTGGACGCCGTCGCCCAGGTCGACCTCGGCCAGCGCACCCACGGCCACCAGGACACCGCAGCGCTCGGCCGGATGGCCGCCGCGATCCTGCACACCGTCCTGGCCCGGGTCGGCGCCACGGACGGCCGGGTCGGCGCCACGGACGGCCGGGTCAGCGCTGCCGGGCCGATGCCCGACCGTCCATTGTGGCCGGAGCTTACCCAGTTCTGGCGGGACGCCGCCGGCCTGATCACCGCCGTGGACTCGGTGGTCTGGCAGGCGCCGCGCCCACCGATGGCCAGCATCGCCGGGTACCCCGAACGCCATGCCTGACGCGACGGTGCGGGACGGATCGCATCCGTCCCGCACCGTCGCATGCCCACCGCGGCTACGAACCGCTGGGGTTCCCGAGGCCCTTCAGGATGTCGCGGACCCGCTTCGCGTCCGCCCCGGCCTTGCGCAGATCACCACGGGCCGTGTCCACGGCGTTGCGTACCGGTTGGAGCTGGTCGTGGATCGCCTGACCGTCCGGCCCCGGCTTGATGGCCAGCAGGGCGTCGATCTGCCCGGACATCGCTGCCGAAGCGTTCTGGAGCTGGCTCTGCATGTCGGCCAGATCGGCCTCCGCGGTGCCGACGTCCTTGCCGGCCTTCTTGGCCGCAGCCACCGCTGTCGCCAGCTTGTCGTGCACCTGCTGCAGATCCTCACCGACCGCCTTCTCCAGGTCACCGGCGATGGTCAACCGCACCTGCGGTTCGACCAGGAGGTAGACCCGGTAGTCGTTGACCATGCTGTCGGCGTCGGCCTTCACCGCGGCGAGCGTCGTCTCGCCGGCAACCTTGCCGCGCAACGCGGTGAGTCCGGTGACGTCGCCGGCCAACAAGGTGTCCAGTGTGGACTTGTGCGCCTGCGTCAGCCGGTGAGCCTCGCCGACCGCGCCCTGCATCTGGTGCAGCGAAGAGAGCCGGGCGTCGATCCGTGCGGTGACCTCCCGCTTGGCGCCGGCCAGTACGGTGTCGTCGGCGGCGTACGCCGGCGCCGCCATGGTGCCGACTGCGACCACTGCCGCGCCGAGCATCAGCCCGGCTCGTACCAGTACCTTCATCTGTGTCTCCTCAGTCCTTGTCCGTCGGCGGCTGGTTGGCCTTCTTGACGTGGTCATCGATCTGATCGAGGGTCGTGTCGACCGAATCGAGCTGGTTGTTGACCCCAGCCGGGTCGGTGCCGCCCTTCGACGTCGTTGCGCCACCGGTGTTGGCACCGTTGCTCGTGTTGGCACCGGTAGTGGCATTGACCGAACTCGACGTGCCGGCGGGGCCGGTGTGGTTCGTGCCGTTGGCCACCTGGGCGCCGCCGCGGCAACCGGTCAGCAGCACGGCGGCGAGCGCGGCGACAGCTGCGCTCGCGGCAAGGGCTCGTTTCATACCTCTCCTTACGCCGTTGTGATGGCGACGCTGGAGAGACTCACGGGTGCACGTACGAGGCCGGGCAGCCCGATGTAAGGGTTAGGTCAGGGACCCGCTTCGGGGTCAGCCGCGCTGGACCGGTGGCGCGGGCTGCCCGACCCCGGTCAGCTGACCACATCCTTGCGCAGGAAGCGCCACCAACCCAGCCCCACGAAGACGACGGCGTACGCCAAAGCCGAGATGCAGCCGCGGACGAGGTCGTCGGTCTGCATCGGGGTCGTCAACAGGCCCAACCAGGCGCCGCCGTAGTGGGTCGGCAGGAAGTTGCGCAGGTTGTCCAGCGCGGTGATCTGGTTGAGGATGTTGGAGACGATGGTGAGCAGCACCGCCCCACCGACCGCACCGAGCGGCGCGTCCGTGGAGACCGACAGCAGGAACGCCAGGCCCGCCACCACGAGCAGGCTCACGCCGAGGTAGCCGAGTACGCCCAGCAGCCGCAGCAGCGCCGGGCCCGGGGCGATCTCGCCGGCGATCGAGCTGCGCAACGGGTGCCAGCCGTAGCGGACGGTACCGGCGGCCAGCGCCGTCCCGAAGAGCGTCAGCATGGCCAGCCCGCTGTAGAGCAGTGCGACAGTCAGCTTCACCCCGAGCAGCCGCCCGCGCGGCACCGGCACTGCAAGCAGGTACCGCAGGCTGCCCCAGCTCGCCTCGCTGGCCACGGTGTCGCCGCAGAAGAGCGCCACCACCACGATGAGCAGGAACGACGCCGAGACGAAGAGGGTGAAGAGCGCGAAGTTCAGCCCGCCTGCGGTGGCCGCGTCGACCAGGCTGGCGAACTCGCTGCGCCGCCCGCCCCGCCGCTGCTCGCTGCCAAGCTCGAAGGCGCCCAGGACGACCAGCGGCAGCGCCACCATGAAGCCGAGCGCAAGGCTGGTCCGCCGGCGGGTGCCCTGGCGGCGGAGCTCGGTCCAGACGGTGAAGGTGCGGGTGGGCCGGAACGCGGCCTGCGCAGTCAGCATGTCAGCTCTCCGCCTTCCGCTGGGCCGAATGGTCCTCGCCCACCAAAGCAAGGAACGCGTCTTCCAGGCGGCGGCGGGGCATCACCCGGTCCACTCCGATGCCGGCGCTGACCAACGCCGCCACCACCGCCGAACGGGGCGTGCCGTCGATGTCCACCACCAGGCCGTTCCCGCCCGACCAGGCGAAGGACCGCACCCCGGCCAGCCCATCCAGTACCTGCTCGGCGGCGTCCACATTGGACACGTCAAGCTGGACCGTGGGCGAGTCTCCGACGATGTCGGCGACCGCGCCCGCGGCCACCACTTCACCGCGGTGCATGACCACGACCTCGGTACAGCTCTGTTCGACTTCGGCAAGCAGGTGGCTGGAGACGAGTACCGCCCGGCCGTCAGTGGCGTACCGGCGCAGCACTGTGCGCATCTCGGCGATCTGCGGCGGGTCCAGCCCGTCGGTGGGCTCGTCGAGTACCAGCAGATCGGGCAGGCCCAGCATGGCCTGCGCGATGGCGAGGCGCTGCTTCATGCCGTGGCTGTACGTCCTGACCCGGCGGTGGATCGCGTCGCCGAGGCCGGCGATCTCCAGCGCCTCGTCCAGCCGCGCCTCGGGCTCCGGCCGCCCGGTAACCCGCCAGTAGGCGCGCAGGTTCGCCAGGCCGGACAGGTGTGGCAGGAAGCCGGGGCCCTCGACGAGCGCACCGACCCGGGACAGCACCGGGGCGCCGGGGGTCAGCCGCTGGCCGAAGACGAACACCTCTCCGGCAGTGGCCCGGATCATGCCCATCAGCACCCGCAGGGTGGTCGTCTTGCCGGCACCGTTCGGGCCGAGCAACCCGACCACCTGGTTGCGTTCCACCGCAAAATCCACTGTGGACACCG
>Ga0209515_10000400_pt1 | contig 80869 bp, 78 predicted proteins | sample Subgroupgradi54m_FD_187454 | JGI IMG/M metagenome (GOLD analysis project Ga0209515, IMG submission 187454) | Subsurface groundwater microbial communities from S. Glens Falls, New York, USA - GMW60B uncontaminated upgradient, 5.4 m (SPAdes)... ...
TCGCGATGGACAAGGAGCTCAGGTTTGCGATCCGTGAGGGTGGGCATACCGTAGGGGCGGGGGTTGTTGCGGAAGTTATTGAGTAGGAAAATAAAATTTTATGGCAACAGAATACGACAAAGGACCGAAAATAAGAATTCGACTCAAAGGGTTTGACCATAAGCTCCTCGATGTGTCGACCGGTGAGATTGTCGAGACGGTCAGGCGCACAGGGGGGCATATTGCAGGACCGATCCCCTTGCCGACAAAGATCGAACGTTATTGTGTGTTACGTTCTCCTCATGTGGACAAAAAGTCGCGTGAGCAATTTGAGATCAGAACGCATAAAAGGCTCCTGGATATCTTGGAACCAACACAACAGACCATTGATGCCCTGATGAAGCTTGAGCTCTCAGCAGGCGTCGAGGTCGAAATCAAAATGCTGTAAGGAAGAGGGTATGTCAGGACTATTGGGTAAAAAAATTGGTACGACTCAGATCTTCAATGACAGCGGTGACATCATTCCCGTTACCGTTGTTCAGGCGGGCCCCTGCGTCGTGGTTCAAAAAAAGACCAAGGAAAATGACGGCTATGAAGCGATTCAACTGGGCTTTGAAGAGCTTAAGGAATCAAAGGCGAGCCGCCCTTATAAGAATCATTTTGCTAAAAAGAATCTGAAACCCTATCGCTATTTAAGAGAATTTCGCCTGCAGGACGCCGCCTATGAAGTGGGAAGTATTTTAAATGTTGATGCCTTTAAAGTGGGTGATCGGGTCAAGGTGACAGGTACCTCAAAGGGTAAAGGTTTCGCCGGTGTTATCAAAAGACACGGAAAGGCAGGAGGCCCTGCCTCTCATGGATCACGGTTCCATCGTACGACGGGATCTATTGGGCAGAGAACGTCTCCCGGTGAAGTTTTCAAAAATATGAAACTTCCTGGACATATGGGGAGTGAGAGGGTGACGGTCAAAAATTTGGAGATTGTTCAGGTGAGGCGCGAGGAGAATCTTCTCTTTATCAGAGGGGCGATTCCCGGGGCGAAAAATAACCTGGTGATGATCAGGAAATAATCATGAGCGAGATTGCTATTTACAATATGGAGAAGAAGAAGGTCGGGACATTGCCTCTGCCAGAGAGTTTGGTGGGCAAACCCAACTTGTCTCTCATTCATCAGGTCGTCGTGGCTCAGCAGTTGAATCGTCGCCAAGGCAATGCCAAGGTGAAGAATCGTCATGAGGTTTCTGGAAGCACGCGTAAAATTTATCGCCAAAAAGGAACCGGTGGTGCCCGTCATGGGGATATCAAGGCTCCTCTCTTTGTGGGTGGTGGTCGTGCGTTTGGTCCAAAGCCAAAAGATTACGAGGCGCGTCCTCCGCAAAAGATTAGACAAGGTGCCCTTCGCGAGGCGATTGTCGAGCGTCACAATGCCGGCAAATTGATTGTCTTGTCGGAATTGGATTTTGAGGTCCCCAAGACAAAAAAGGCCGCCAAGCTTTTCTCTCTTTTTGATATTAAAAATGCCCTTATTGTCTTGGATAAAGGTATGGCGGCGGCTGAAAAATCAATTCGTAATCTCGATCGCTTCAAGGCCTGTCGCCTGGAGGCGCTTACGGTGTTGGATATTCTTCGACACGAGCACCTGGTGATGACGCGTGGTTCCTATGAGAGGCTTGCTTCTCAATTATTGGCTGGAGGGGCAAAGTGAAGCCTGTTTACGAACTTGTTAAGAAACCCCTGATTACTGAAAAAGGGATGATGGCCAAAGAGGCCTATAATCGTTACAGCTTTGAGGTGGCTCTTACAGCAACCAAGCCCGCGATTCGTACAGCAATCGAGTCGTATTTTAAGGTGAAGGTTGAATCGGTGCATACCATGATCGTCCGCGGTCATCTTCGCCGTATGGGTCGACATACGGGACGTCGCTCCAATTGGAAGAAGGCGATTGTGACTCTGGCACAAGGACAAAAAATAGAACTGTTTGAGGTTAAGTAAAATTTAAAAAATTTATGGCTGTTAAATCATTTAAACCAAAGACCCCCAATCTCCGATACCGAACGGTGGTCGATTTTTCAGGGCTTACAAAGGTAAGGCCGGAGAAGTCACTCCTAGAATCTATTCAGAGGACGGGCGGTAGAAATAATACGGGTCGTATTACCTCCCGCTTTATTGGGGGTGGGCACAAGAAGTGTTATCGTAAGATTGATTTCAAGCGGGACAAGCTGAATATTCAGGGAAGGATTGAATCCCTGGAGTACGATCCAAACCGGTCCTCTTTTATTGCCAAGATTGTTTATAAAGACGGAGAGCGCCGTTATATTCTCGCACCTCATGGGATGAGTGTTGGGGATACCGTCATTTCGGCCAATGAAGCTGAGATCCGATTGGGTTGCCACCTGCCGATGAAGAATATTCCTGTGGGTACTGAACTTCATAATATCGAGATCTATCCCGGCTGTGGAGGTCAATTGGTAAGAAGCGCTGGCGGACAGGCACAACTCGTGGCCAAAGAGGGTGATTACGCTCAGGTGCGCCTTCCCTCAGGTGAAGTGCGTTTGGTCAATCTTGAATGTCGGGCGACCATTGGTCAATTATCCAATCTGGATCACGAAAATATTGTCATCGGAAAGGCCGGACGGACTCGCTGGTTGGGCAGACTTTCTCATCAACGTGGTGTTTCCATGAACCCCGTCGATCATCCCCATGGAGGTGGTGAGGGTAAATCCAAGGGTGGTAATCATCCCGTGTCACCGTGGGGGCAACCAGCCAAAGGGTACAAGACACGTCATAACAAGCGGACAGATAAATTTATCATGAAGGACAGGAGACAAAAACTGTAAGAAATTATGGCACGCTCAATTAAAAAAGGACCCTTTGTCGATACACACGTTTTTAAAAAAGTGCAGGAAGCCGTTGCGACCAAGAGTCGTAAAGTCATTAAGACCTGGTCCCGACGTTCCACCATATTACCCGACTTTGTCGGATTGACGTTTGCCGTTCATAACGGAAGAAAGTTTATTCCCGTCTTTGTAACGGAAAACATGGTGGGACATAAATTGGGTGAGTTTGCACCAACCCGCACTTACAAGGGGCATTCGGGTCAACGCAAGGAATCAACGAGTTCTGTTCCGGCAGCGGCGGGTAAATAACGGATAAAACTTATGGCACAGGTACAGGCGAGGTTGCGTTATTTAAGAACGGCCCCACGAAAGGTTCGGTTGGTTGCAGACCAAGTGCGAGGGCTCAGAGCTCAGCGAGCGATTGATATTCTCGGGTTTACCAAAAAATCAGCGGCTCGCGATATTCATAAGCTGATTCGTTCGGCGGTGGCTACGGCAGATCGCAGGGGTGGCATTGATGTCGATAATCTTGTGGTGAAATCGATTTATGTCGATCAGGGCCCTATTATTCGACGCTTTATGCCCAGGGCCCGTGGTTCAGCATCACGGATCAATAAAAAGACAAGCCACATTACAGTGATCTTGGAAGAAAAACTTTGATTTGTATGGAGAATGAATGAATGGGACAAAAGACGCATCCGATAGGTTTTAGATTAGGCATCACCAAGCCTTGGCTCTCCCGCTGGTACACGCGAAAGGACTACGCAAAATTTGTTCGTGAAGATTCTAAAATCCGGAAGCAGGTCAAAGAAAAGCTCTACCACGCCGGTGTTGCCCGTATTGAGATTGAGCGTCGTGGCGCTACGGTAACGGTGAATATTTTTACCGCACGACCTGGTTTGGTCATTGGCAAAAAGGGAACCGGCATTGATTCTCTTCGTCTGGATCTGAACCAACTTGTTGGGAGTGAGGTCAGTGTCAATATTCACGAGGTACGCAAACCGGAGCTCGATGCCCAGCTTGTTGCTGAAAATATTGCCCTGCAGCTTGAAAGACGTGTTGCCTTTCGTCGTGCGATGAAAAAGTCTGTACAGTCGGCTCTCAAATTTGGAGCCGAAGGTATTAAAGTCAAGTGTGGTGGCCGTCTCGCTGGAGCCGAAATTGCGCGTACGGAATGGTATCGAGAAGGCCGTGTGCCCCTTCATACACTCCGTGCTGATATTGATTATGGCCAGGCAGAGGCCTTGACGACTTACGGAAAGATTGGCGTCAAGTGTTGGATCTACAAAGGTGAGATTTTTGCGAAATCAAAAATAGCCGTTGAGGGAGAGGTTGCCTAATTATGTTACAACCGGCGCGTACAAAGTTTAGAAAGCAGCAAAAAGGTCGTGTAAGAGGTAATGCGACCCGTGGCACCCATTTGAGTTTTGGCGAGTTTGGTCTTCAATCGACGGAGCGTGGCTTGGTGACTTCGCGGCAGATCGAAGCGAGTCGTGTGGCCATGAGTCGATTTATAAAAAAGGGTGGTAAGATCTGGATTCGGATTTTTCCGGATAGACCCATTACCAAAAAGCCTGCAGAAACCAGAATGGGAAAGGGTAAGGGACCTGTTGAGGGTTATGCGGCCGTCATTAAACCGGGAAGAGTCCTTTTTGAACTCGAGGGTCTCGATCTCACCTTGGCCAAGAGGGCCTTGAGATTGGCGGCCGATAAATTGCCTGTTAAAACACAAATGCTAACTCGGGAGAAGTTTGTATGAAATTTAAAGAAGTGGTCGGAATTCAAGGAGCCGATTTGCTGGCTTTGGAAGATAAGCTGAGACAAGAGCTTTCCGAAGTGAGCTTTCAGGCCCGTATGGGTCAGTTGGCGAATAGTTCGAAGATTGGTGCCCTGAAGAAGGATATTGCCAGGGTGATGACAGCTAAGACGGTCAAGAAATTAACAGGGGCATCGCTCAATCCAGGTCAGGTGACGAAGGTTGCCAAAACAGCCAAAGTAGCCAAGACAGCGAAGTCTAAAAAGTCGGCTGCTGAAGGAAGGAAGAATCCATGAGCACGAGAGGTAATCAGAAAGTCCGCATTGGACGTGTGTTGAGTAACAAAATGCAGAAGACAATTGTTGTGGCCATTGAGAGGCGCACTCTGGATCAGACCTTCAAGAAGTTTATGAAGAAGATTAATAAAATTAAGGTCCATGATGAGAAGAATGAATGTCATGTTGGGGACCAGGTTGAGATTATTGAGACGCGGCCCATTTCCAGAGAGAAGTCCTGGAAAGTGCGGAAGGTACTTGTCAAAGGGGTGAGTGCTGAGGGTGAAACGGTATGATCCAGACTCAGACGATCTGCAATGCTGCGGATAACTCCGGAGCCAAGAAGCTCATGTGTATTCGTGTGCTGGGAGGATCCAAGAGACGGTATGCCAGTATTGGTGATGTGATTGTCGTTTCCGTCAAGGAGGCCCTGCCACATGCCAAGATCAAGAAGGGTGACGTCAAAAAGGCTGTGATTGTGAGAACGGCCAAAGAGATTCGTCGACCCGATGGCTCATACATCAAGTTTGACGAGAACTCCGTCGTCCTGATTGATCAAAATGGCGAGCCCGTAGGGACGCGTATTTTTGGACCTGTGGCTCGAGAGTTAAGGGCCAAAAAATTTACTAAAATTATTTCGTTGGCTCCGGAGGTACTGTAAAAATTATTATGATCCGCAAAAATGACAATGTCGTTGTGATTGCAGGCAAGGAGAAGGGCAAAAAGGGAAAGGTCCTTTCTGTCTTGGTAGGGCGTAACCGGGCGCTTGTTGAGAAGCTCAATATTGTGAAGCGTGCGCAGCGTCCAACCCAGAAGATGCCGAAAGGCGGGATAGTCGAAAAAGAGGCGTCTATTCATCTCTCTAACCTTATGTTGTTTTGTTCCAAGTGCAACAAGGGAGTTCGGAGTGGTGTCAAGATTGCCAAAGAAGGCAAAAAAACGAGAATTTGTAAAAAGTGTGGAGAGTCCCTTGGACAATAAAAAAACGGGTGCCTTCGAACAATTCTATAAGAAGTCGTGTATCCCTGCCCTGATGAAGGAGTTGGGGTATAAGAACATCCTGCAAGTTCCCAGGATCGAAAAAGTAGTGGTCTCGAGCTGTCTCAAGGAAGCGACCCAGGATTCGAAGGTGTTGGAGAGGACAGCGATAGAGTTGGCTCAGATTACGGGACAAAGACCTGTGATCACGAAGGCCAAAAAATCAATCGCCAACTTCAAGCTCCGACAAGGTATGCCGATTGGTTGCGCCGTGACCTTGAGGAAGAAACTCATGTATGAGTTCATGAATCGCTTGATCAATGTGGTTCTTCCACGCACACGTGACTTCCGCGGGATCTCGGATAAATCCTTTGATGGAAGGGGTAATTATACGTTTGGTATTACGGAGCAGATTGTGTTTCCGGAAATTGATTACGATAAAATTGATAAGATTCGTGGAATGAATATTACGATCGTGACGACAGCCAAAACGGACAATGAGGCCAGGGTCCTTTTAAAACATTTGGGGATGCCGTTTCGGGAAGCGTCATCATAAAGAAGACAGGATAAGTTATTTATGGCAAAGACATCATTGAGGATTAAGGCAGAGAGAAAACAAAAATTTAAGGTAAGGACGTATAACCGCTGCCCCTATTGCGGACGTCCCAGGGCCTTTCTCAGAAAATTCGGTATGTGCCGCCTATGCTTTCGCAAAAGAGCCCTAGTCGGCGAATTGCCCGGCGTCATGAAAGCCAGTTGGTAATAGCAGGATTGAAGTAGATGTAGATAGATGTACAAACAGATGAGAATCATCAAGGAGAGAGCGGTATCTCTCCTTGATTTCAGCGACGAGACGGGCTCAGCCCGCGAGGAGCAGAGGAGCAAAGGTGACAGACCCAATAGCTGATTTATTAACGAGAATCAGGAATGCACAGACGGCGAAACACGAATCGCTTGAGGTGCCGCATTCCCAGATGAGGCTGGGAGTTGTGAAGGTCCTCTACGAGGAGGGATTCATTGGCCCGTACGGGGTTGGGGAAGGTGAGAAGGGTAGAAAATTGATCAAGATTAATTTGAGATACGATTCAACCCGACGACCTCTTATCGCGGAGTTGATTCGAGACAGTCGTCCGGGAAGACGATCCTATATTGGGTATCGACATTTAAAACCTGTTCGCAATGGAATCGGTGTTGCTATTTTATCAACTCCTAAAGGGATACTGACAGATCGTCAGGCCCGTGAGGAAAAAGTAGGCGGAGAGATCCTCTGCCGCGTTTGGTAATTAAGGATTATTTTTTATGTCACGAATTGGAAAAATACCAATCAAAGTACCGGAGAAGGTCAAGGTGAATTTGAATAAAGATTCGCTTCATGCCGAAGGCCCGTTGGGGAAGATGGATGTTTCGCTGGATCCTCTTTTGGAAGTTGCCGTGGCCGATGGGACGATTACGGTGAAACGACGCGAAGATAATGCCCAGTCTCGGAGTCGGCAGGGGCTGATCCGTAATTTGATTCGAAATGCCGTTGATGGTGTGAGTCAGGGGTTTAAGAGAGAGCTCGATATTACGGGTGTTGGTTTTCGTGCTGAGGTAAAAGGCAGCTCTCTGAATATGACTCTGGGGTATAGTCATCCCGTTGAATTTCCCATACCAACAGGAATCAAAATTGCGGTTGATAAGCAAACCCACCTGGTCGTTAGCGGTTTTTCAAAACAACTGGTCGGGGAAACAGCGGCCCGTATCCGAAAATTAAGAGAGCCCGAGCCCTATAAAGGCAAGGGTATACGTTATAGTGATGAAGTGATTCGCCGCAAAGTTGGCAAGTCGGCCGTTGCTTCAGGTGGAGGTAAGTAGTATGGCCGTATCCAAAGAGTTAGCCCGGGAACACCGAAAAAAAAGAATTCGCAAAAAGATTTTTGGGACGGCGGAGAAGCCGCGGCTGACCGTTTTTAAGAGCTTAAAGCATATCTATGCCCAAATTGTGGATGATGTTCAGGGCAAGACATTGTTGGGTGTTTCTACGGGCTCCAAAGAGTTCCCTTCCGTCAAAGATGCCGGAAATGTCAAAGGGGCCAAGGAGCTTGGAAAATTGGTAGCGAAGAAGGCGATTCAAAATAAAATCTCCGAGGTTGTCTTTGATCGGAGCGGTTTTATTTATCATGGTCGCGTGAAGGCATTTGCCGACGGGGCTCGTGAGGCGGGCTTAAAATTTTAGAAAAGGTTTCCAAAAAAAGTTTTATCTATAAGGGGCTAAAAAAGAATGGCAGATAATCAATCACAGTTTTCAGAACGCATTGTTCACGTTTCGCGGGTTGCCAAAGTTGTGAAGGGCGGCCGGCGCTTCAGCTTTTCGGCCCTGGTTGTGGTGGGCAACGGCAATGGCCAGGTGGGTATTGGTTTGGGAAAAGCCGCTGAGGTGCCTGATGCGATTCGAAAGGGGACAGAGAACGGAAGGAAAAAAATGATTGATGTTCCTGTCATCAATTCTTCCATTCCCCATGAAGTGACCGGGCATTACGGGGCAGCCGTTGTTTTATTAAAGCCAGCTTCTGAAGGAACAGGTGTTATTGCGGGTGGCCCCGTAAGAGCCGTTGTTGAATCCGCTGGAATTCGTAATATCCTCACAAAGTCTCTGGGGACTAGTAATCCCCATAACGTCGTTAAGGCAACGATCGACGCCTTAAAACAGCTCAAGAGTCGTGAAGAATATGAGCGATTGAGAAAGGCAAATTAAGCCATGGATTTAGGTTCACTCATTGCCCCGGCCGGGGCCAGAAAAAAGAGAAAGCGACTGGGTCGGGGTGAAGGCTCGGGACATGGAGGCACTTCTACCCGAGGACACAAGGGCCAAAAGGCCCGGGCAGGCGGATTCCACAAGCGTGGTTTTGAAGGTGGGCAGATGCCTCTTCAACGACGTTTACCCAAGCATGGTTTTGTCAATATTTTTAGAAAAGAATATGCGATCGTCAACGTAGGTGATCTGAGTGGCCTGGCTGCCGGTTCTGTTGTTGATGAAGAATTTCTCAAGGGTCAGGGCTTTGTAAAAAAAGCCCTCGATGGTATCAAGATTCTGGGTGGTGGCGATCTTAAAGTTTCTTTGACCTTCAAAGTCAATCATATCTCTGAATCCGCCAAAAAGAAGATTGTCGCTGCGGGTGGAAAGATTGAAACCAAAGCCGTTTCGAACGGGAAAGAGGCGTAGACTCTATGGCCCTTCCATCCCTCAACATTGCGAAGGTTCCTGAACTTCGAAATCGGCTCCTTTTTACCCTCTTAATGATTGCCATCTATCGCGTCGGTGTTTTTGTCCCGACGCCAGGTGTTGATGTTGCCTCCCTTCAGAGAGTGATTTCGAGTGGAACTGTCTTTGATATTTTCAACCTCTTTTCTGGCGGAGCCCTGGAGCGATTTTCCGTATTTGCCTTGGGCATTATGCCTTATATCAGCTCTTCCATTATTCTTCAGCTCCTGACGGTTGTCGTGCCGACCCTTGAAAAACTTTCAAAAGAAGGAGAGCAGGGACGCAAGAAGATTACGCAGTATACACGGTATGGTACGGTTGTTCTCTCCCTTATCCAGGGATTCGGCATCAGCTTTGGTCTGGAAAAACAAGGTGTCCTTTATGCCGGATCCGGAGGTATGGCCTTTTATATACGAACCATGCTGACACTGGCTGCCGGCACGGCCTTTATTATGTGGCTGGGCGAACAGATTACCGAGAGGGGAATTGGAAACGGGATTTCTCTCATCATTTTTTCAGGTATTGTGACCCGTATCCCGCGGTCTTTTAGAGATGCTTGGGCGACCAAGGATCAGTTCGCCGGTTTTTTTGGTTTTTTACTCCTTTTGGCTTTTATCTTTCTTATCGTGGCCGTGATTGTTTATTTTGAGAGGAGCCAGAGACGAATTCCGATTCAATACGCTAAAAGGGTTGTGGGCAGAAAAATGTATGGAGGTCAGAGCACCCATTTGCCTTTAAAGGTAAATTCTGCCGGCGTTATTCCGCCCATATTTGCTTCTTCTCTCATTCTTTTTCCAGCGACGATTGCCCAGTTTAGTCACAATCCAGCCGTGCAGTCCTTTGCCGCCCTCTTGGGTCGAGGATGGCTTCACACAGGTCTTTACGTGACATTGATTATATTTTTTGCCTATTTTTATACAGCGGTCACTTTTAATCCGGTGGATGTGTCGGACAATGTTCGCAAGCAGGGCGGTTTTATTCCCGGGATACGGCCGGGTCAAAGTACGGCCGAGTTTATTGATCGTATTCTCTCGCGGCTTACACTGGGTGGGGCCCTTTACATTGCGGGTGTTTCCATTATCCCGGAACTTTTGATCAATCAGTTTGGTATCCCTTCGAGTCTGGCTTCGACCTTTGGAGGTACCTCTATTCTTATTGTGGTGGGTGTGGCGATGGATACCTTGGCTCAAATTGAGGCTCATCTTCTCTCGCGGAATTATCAAGGACTGATGGGCGAGGGGAGCGGCAGGTTCCGAGGAAGAAAATAATTTTAGTGATTTATGGAGAATGGGGACGATGAATATTATTTTATTAGGCCCCCCCGGTGCAGGAAAAGGGACGCAGTCCCGACGGCTCTCTGAAAAATTGAAAATTCCACAGATCTCGACGGGAGATCTGCTTCGTGAGGCACGGCGGCTCAAGACGCCGCTGGGGCTGAAGGCGAAGGTTATATGCAGGCGGGCCAGTTGGTTCCCGATCAGCTCGTGATTGAGATGATTGAAGATCGGTTGCGGCAGGGTGATTGCCGGCAGGGTTATATCCTCGATGGTTTTCCTCGCAACTTGCCTCAAACGGAGGCACTGGATCGTACATTGGGTCGGTGTCATTCCCATATAGATCATGTGGTCAGTCTCGAGGTGGGAGTGGATGAGATCGTCGGTCGTTTGTCGGGCAGGAGGCAATGCAGAAAGTGCGGTGAGAATTATCACCTCACCTATCTGTCTCCAAGAGTGGCCAATATTTGCGATCGATGTGGCGGAGAGCTCTTTCAGAGGGATGACGACCGCGAAGAGGTGATTCGAAAACGTCTTGAGGTTTACCAACAATCGACGATGCCTCTTGTTCGGTATTATGACTCGCAAGGGTTGTTAAGAAAAATCCAGGGAACAGGCTCCATGGAAACAATATTCCAAAAGATTTTGAATTCGCTTTCATGATTATTCTTAAGTCCGAAGAGGAGATTCAAAAGATGCGAAGGGCCTCCAAGATTGTCGCTGAGGTATTGGCGGCGTTGGAGGTCATGGTGAAGCCCGGTGCCACAACGGCCGACCTGGACCGGGTTGCCGAAGAGTTGATGAAAAAAAAGAAATCAATTCCGGCCTTCAAGGGATATCGTGATTATCCGGCCGCCCTTTGTACCTCGATTAATGAGGTGGTCGTTCATGGCATACCTTCGACGAAACATATTTTGAAAGAGGGCGATATTATAGGGGTTGATTGTGGTGTCATTGTGGAGGGGTATTATGGGGATTCGGCACGAACCTTCCCGGTGGGGAAGATTGATGCGGAATCTCAGAAATTACTGGATGTTACGCGAGAATCCATGTACTCGGGGATCCGGCAAATGGTTGTGGGTAACCGGATGAATGACATCGGCTGGGCTGTCCAAAGCCATGCCGAGCAGGCCGGTTATGCGGTCGTCAGGGACTTTGTGGGTCATGGGATTGGCCGGAGCCTCCATGAAGAGCCCCAAGTGCCCAATTTTGGGAAGCCCCATACCGGGCTCAGGCTGGTTGCCGGCATGGTCCTGGCGATTGAACCCATGGTGAACATGGGGACCCATGAAGTAAGAATTTTGAAAGATGGCTGGACGGCGGTAACGGCTGATGGTAGGAGGTCTGCTCATTTTGAGCACACCGTGGCGTTAACAGAAAAAGGGTATGAAATTTTGAGCGAGTTATGAAAATAAGATCATCGGTTAAGAAAATTTGCAATAAATGCAAGGTCATCCGCCGTAAGGGTATTATCCGGGTGATTTGTGAAAACCCGAAACATAAGCAAAAGCAGGGGTAAATCATGGCGCGTATTTCAGGAGTCGATCTTCCTGGTAAAAAAACGATCGGAGTAGCCTTGACCTATCTCTATGGAGTGGGTCTGACGACTTCCAGCAAAATTTTAAAAAAAGTGGGTATTGATACCCACTTAAAGACGGAGCAGCTCTCGGATGCCCAAATCGCCAAGATCCGTGAGGAGATTGATCAATCGCTTAAAGTAGAAGGGGATCTCCGCAAGGAAATTTCCATGAATGTGAAGCGTTTGATGGATCTGGGAGCCTACCGAGGTCTTCGTCATCGTGCGAGCTTGCCGGTTCGTGGACAGCGTACTCACACCAATGCGAGAACGCGTAAAGGTCGTCCTAGAATCGCGATTGCCGGTAAGAAGATTGCGACCAAGTAATTTATAAAAGTTATTGAGAGGGTTTTTATGGCAAAAAAGGAAGAAAATGCCGCCGTTCCAGAGGCAGTGCCTGCTGGAGAAGGGGTTGAGAAAAAAATAAAGAAAAAGAAGACTCGTAAAAATGTGCCTTTGGGATTGGTGCATATTCATACGAGTTTCAATAATACGATTATTACGATCACTGACCCCACGGGTAATGTGCTTTCCTGGTCTTCCGCCGGTGTGAGAGGTTTTAAGGGATCTCGCAAGAGTACCCCTTTTGCCGCTCAGATGGCCGCTGAAGATGCAGGACGCAAGGCCATGGATCAGGGTGTTAGAACCGTCAGTGTTTTTGTGACGGGACCAGGTGCTGGAAGAGAGTCGGCTTTGAGAGCCCTTTCCAGTGTCGGTATCAAGGTAACAGCGATTAAGGATGTGACGCCTATTCCTCATAACGGATGTCGTCCACCAAAAAAGAGGAGAGTGTAATGGCACGGTATCTCGAATCGTCCTGTCGTCTCTGTCGTCGTGAAGGCCTCAAGCTTTTTCTCAAAGGCCAGCGGTGTTACACGGAAAAGTGTGCCATTGAGCGACGTCAGTATGCACCAGGACAACATGGACAAAATCGCGTGAAGTTTTCCGAGTATGGGGCCCAGCTTCGCGAAAAACAAAAGGTCAAGAGACTCTATGGTCTTATGGAGAGACAGTTCCGTAATAATTTCTATAAGGCGGATCGCAAGAAGGGGATCACCGGAGAGCAACTCCTCACCATGCTTGAGCAGCGATTGGACAACATGGTTTATCGGATGGGCTTTTGCTCTTCCCGAGCCGAGGCCCGCCAAATGGTGCTTCACGGGCATTTCCTGGTGAATGACAAAAAGGTCACGATCCCTTCTTATCTGGTCAAGGCAGGAGACAAGATTACTCTTCGTCAGAAGAGCCGTGACAATGTTCGTATCCAGCAATCGATGGAAGAAGTTGATCGTCGTGGTTTGCCGACGTGGCTTGAGCTGGATAAGAAGAATTTTACCGGCGTTGTCAAGACTCTCCCGGCACGTGAAGAATTAACCCTGCCCATGCAGGAACAGCTCATTGTAGAACTTTATTCTAAATAATTTCCCCTGTACCAGATGGTACGGGGATCTAGGAGGCATCGTATGTATCGAAATTGGCGCAATCTGATTAAGCCCAAGGTTCTTGAGTTTGAAAAGGAAACGGGCACAAACACGTACGGACGTTTTATCGCCCGTCCTCTTGAGAGAGGCTTTGGCCAGACTCTTGGCAATGCGATGAGAAGGATTCTTCTCTCGTCACTCCAGGGGGCTGCCATCACCAACGTCAAAATTGAGGGGGTCCTTCATGAATTTGGGACGATTCCCGGTGTCGTTGAGGATGTGAGTGACATTCTTTTGAATCTGAAGCAAATCCGTTTAAAACTCCACTCAGGGGATCAAGACATCATGCGCATTGATCTCAAGGGGGATCGCGAAGTGACAGCTGCTGATATCCAGACCGGCGAAAATGTGAGTATCCTCAACCCCGAACAGCACATTGCCACCTTGAACAACGAAGGAAAGCTCAAGGTGGAGATGGTCATCCGTATGAGCAAAGGCTATGTGCCCTCCGAGAGAAACAAGACAGAGAAGGATTCGATTGGCACGATTGCTGTTGATTCGGTTCATACCCCTGTGACCAAGGTGAATTACTCCGTCACGAATGCCCGTGTCGGCCAGATGACGGACTACGATCGTCTCTCACTTGAGATCTGGACCGATGGGTCCGTGCAGCCGTCTGATGCCTTGGCCTTTTCCGCCAAAATTCTCAAGGAACAGCTTCAGATCTTTATTAATTTTGAAGAAATCCCAGAACCTGTTTTAGAAGAGGTCACTCCTCAGAAGCCCGCGTTTAACGAAAACCTCAATCGCAAGGTGGATGAGCTGGAGTTGTCTGTGCGATCCGCCAATTGTCTTCAAAATGCCAACATCCGTTATATCGGTGAGTTGTGCATGAAGACAGAGGCCGAAATGCTCAAGACAAAGAACTTTGGCAGAAAATCCTTAAACGAGATCAAAGAAATCCTCTCTGAGATGGGTCTCAGTCTGGGCATGAAGCTCGATGGTTGGTCGCTTCCTAAAGAAGATGAAAAACCTAAAGAAGAGATTGAATAAAGGGAATCATTTGTATGAGACACCAAGTTGATCATCGCAAGCTAGGACGGACGGCAAGTCATCGTCGTGCCCTCTTCAGGAACATGGCCACGTCGCTCATCCTCGCCGAGAGGATCGAGACGACACTTCCCAAGGCCAAGGAGTTGAGGCGTGTGGCGGATAATTTGATCACTCTAGCCAAGGATGGAACGCTCCATAAGCGTCGTCAAGCGGCGAGCTTTCTGAAGGATCCGGATGCCGTCGGTAAACTTTTCAGTGTCTTGGCAGATCGTTTTAGGGATCGTCAGGGCGGTTATACGCGCATCTTCCGGTTTGGCTCTCGATTAGGGGATGGGGCGTCTATGGCGGCCATTGAGTACTTAGGTTATCAATTACCCGTCAAAGAAAAGCACGAAGAAGGGGCCAAAAAGAAGCCGAAGTTAAAGCCTCCTGTCAAGGCTGCAGAGAAGAAGGCGAAGAAAAAAAACGAACCGGAGGAGGGTACCGGCAAGTGGAAAATCTTTGGTCGAAAAAAGAAAGACACCAAGGCCGGTGAGTAAAAGTCAATGAATCGACGAAAGTCATGAACCTAAAGCCGTCCGCCTCAAGCGGGCGGCTTTTTTTATGAAACTTAAAACACTCTTCCTCATTCTCCTTGTTTTTTTGATCCTGTGTTATTTCTACATCCGCCAGGAAAAACAGGGACTGAAGCCCGGGGTGCGAGCGCCTGCCTTTAGCCTAGCCTCTCGTCAGGGTGCTGTCACACTTAAGGATTATTCCGGTCAGGTTGTCCTGATTAATTTCTGGGCGACTTGGTGTCCTCCCTGCGTCAGTGAGATGCCTTCTCTCGAACGATTAAATCAGAGGATGGGTGGAAAAAATTTTAAAATTCTGGCAGTGAGTCTTGATGAAGGGGGGTGGCCTGCTGTGGATCGTTTTACGAAGAAGATTCCGCTCAGTATGACCATCCTCCTGGATGCCAGGGGTGATGTGGCCTCAGAATACGGGACAAGCTTTCTCCCTGAAAGTTATTTGATTGATTCGCAGGGGGTGATTGTTCAAAAGTATTCGGGTTCCAGGGATTGGATGGATCCTCAAATTATTTCGGAGATAGAAGCTTATGCTCAAAAACAATAAATGCGTATCCCTCTTCGTGTCTCTCTTCATTTTAATGTCTTCCGGTTGCTCTCGCGATTTTATCACGGGCAAGAAGAGTTATAACTGGTTTTCCCCCGATGAAGATATCAAATTGGGACAGCAGGTGATTGGAGAGCAATTGGCGGCCTTTGAGAAAAAACATGTTCCGGTTGACGATGCGGCCGACACCGAGATGACGCAGAGGATAAGGATGATGACCAAGAGAATCGGCGCGATTTCGCATTATCCCGTTTTTCCTTACGAAGCTCACTATGCCAAGGTGGATATTGTCAACGCCTGGTGTGCGCCTGGTGGAAAAGTGATGGTTTACAGCGGTCTCTTCGATCCTAAAAAAGGGTTGGTGCGGAGGGATAATCCTGATGAGCTGGCCGCTGTACTGGGTCACGAAATTTCTCATGCAACGGCACGTCATGTGACAAAGTCTTTGAGCCAAAATATGACCCTGATGGCTGTGGGGCAAATTGCTGTTTCGGCCATTGCGGCCTCCGGAGGAGGTGTGGTCCAGGATGCCTTTAATCGAGCCATCGTGGAAGGGATCAATCTTTATGTTCCCGCTTACAGTCGTAAGAATGAAGCCGAGGCTGATCGTATTGGCATCATGTATGCGGCAAAGGCGGGTTATAATCCCCAAGCTGCCGTTGATCTCTGGTATCGCGCTTGCCACACCAGAGGCAATCCTTTTGGTCTCTATGACTCTCATCCCCCCAACTGCTCCCGCGCCAAGGCCCTGGAAGTCCTCTTGCCTCAGGCGATGGCAGAATACAAAAAATCCAATCACTAAGAACTAAGAACTGGCTTGATTGCTAGCCAATTTCATTATAGAAATGAGTTCCATTCCATGAACCCTCGTTATCGGCGACTGACTTTTCTTCTTTTTCTCCTCTTACTCTTAGGCCTCTATCCTCCAAGGGCCGAAGCCAAGGTGGCGAGTTTGGGCGTCGACCTCTTTGCCGTGGATTCTTCCGGCACCAAACTCACCGGCGCTCATCAAGTGATCTTGTGTCTCTCTTCTTCAGGCACCACGCGGACTTGTATTTCTGAAGAAACCAAAACCCCGACTTTTGACGAGGGCATCCTCCATACCAACATGGATCTTACCTCGAGCCTTTCGAGCCTGACTTCGGATGAATATCTCTATGTCACTCTGGACGGAGTGGCTCTGCCGACGGTTCAAATGCAGGCCTCGGCCTACACCTTAAAGGCCGCCACCTGTGACGCCCTTTCTTCGGGGAATGTCTCGATTACCGGCAATCTCACTGTTTCCGGAACTGTCACTGCGACCGGGTCCGTCAGTGGATCGAGTACTATTAGCTCAGTAACGGCCGGGACAGCCTTAAGCGGAGGCGGGAGCTCCGGGACGGTGACTGTCAATGCGGATGTCGGGACGACAGCCAGCAAGTTAGTCCGCCTGGATAGTTCCGCCAAGCTTCCGGCGGTGGATGGGAGTCAACTGACCAGTATTACCCCCGGAGATAGTACCGTGACGACGGCCTCGATTGTCGATCGAACCATTGCCGAAGCCGATGTGGGCTTAAATATCCTAGACTTCGCCGAATTCAAAGACAGCATGGCCCTGGATGCCAATCTTACGGTGAGTCAGACGACCAATACCTGGTCCCAGACTTTCAGCGGGACAACAGGCCCCGGCTTTACCTACACAGCCTCAGGGGCGGTCACTTCGGGGACTGCGGCCGGGATGTATGTCAATGTGAGCAGCACGACGGCCTCCGTACCGGCGATGCAGATTACCAATGCGGGGACAGGGAACTCCTTCGTAGTCGAGGATCAGGCTTCTGACCCGACACCGTTTGCCATCAGTAAAGATGGAGATGTGAGCTTGGGTAGGAATTTGATTATGACGCCGAGTGCGACGCAGACTCTCTCCGCTACGTCAGATACTATTTCTGCCAATGCTGCCGTTGTCTTGTTGAATCCCACAATAGGTTTAGACCTTGCTTCAACACCCACGATTGCCGATGGGACAAATGGACAAATTCTAATTTTGATTAATGTGAGTACTGTGAGTGCAACCACTTCAGTAACCCTTCAGGATAATAAATTTGTTGCAGGGACAAATCTCCGTTTATCTGCAAATCAGGTCACTATACAACCTTATGATACAATCACACTTCAGTTCTCATCGAGTATCGGGGATTGGGTTCAGATAGCCCAATCTAATAATGTTGGTCCCTAGCTTCTTTCAGGTTAAATATTTAAATCCATTATTGACAATTTCCTCATATTTTTTTATAGCTTAGCTCGTCTTCGGTTCTTTCTTTGAGAAATTCAAAAACGGCTTTGAGATGTAATATTTAGAGTAGGTTGAAAAACCTGAGAAACATTTTCGTAAAGATGACGATAACCAGTAAACTATGGGACAGAAGAAACAAAATCAGGTTGGACTCTTTGTTCTCCTAGCCTTCTTTTTGGTTTCCTCGAATGCCTTGGCCAGGAATGATCCCAAGGCTAATAAACACAATTTTGAAAAAAATGCAGAATCTCAAAAAACTTCTCCTGAAAGGGGATTTTTAGAAGACAATCTGCATCCCTCCCAAAAAGGATCCTCTTTCTCTAGTGGGATAAGCCAGGGCCAATTTGATACTCCTATTACTCTGCCCCAATGGGGGCTTCGAGACAGAGCCGTCTCTCTTCCTGAGATATGTCGCACCGCCTTAAGAAATCCCGCCGATCTGGAGACACGCTTGAATGGTTGTCCCTGGTTGAGAGATCAGATTGTCTGGGAAATGGGGAATGGGACGAGGATCTCTTACCCGGATTGGACGCCGGTTCAAAAAGACAGATTAGAAGAATTCTTCCAAGCCTTACTTCGAGGAGATAATAATCTGGGGATTCGTTGTCCGGATCCCCGGGTGGCGATGTCGTCGCAAACGGGCAGATATTATTTAAGTGCCGACGAGGCCTTTGATGTCTATGCGGCTCACGTGGCTCATGTGTTTTATCTGGAGGCAACTCATGGAGTTCCCTGGTCCATTACGAATTTACCGCCTGCTGAATTGGCAGAATTCCTAGTCTCTTCCAGTTATCAGTCTCGTATTACGTCATCAACGAATCTTAGCTATCCTTCTCATATTCAAGCCAATAGAGATTTTCAGAGACCTTTTCGAGAAAATTCAATCAATAATTTGATTTGTGATCCACGCGATGGGTATCGTTTTATTCGTGGGGAAGCATCGACTCTTCGTCGTGATCTTTTAGGTGCCACAGAAGAAGAGACACTGAAAAATCTTACGTGGTGGTTTTACAATAATCTCTGGCACACAGGTGGGGGTACCTATCTTTCCCGTGGAGACAGGGTACAACATGCCTATCTAAGGGATCGCCTGAGGCGTCGTGAGGGGGGTGTAGCAGCTGTTGCCGGTTGTCATACGGCCGCCAATCTTTTTTATGACTTGGCCAGGAGTGTTAACATTCCCCTAAAGGTAGGCGGATTCTTTGAAGGAGATCCCGTTTTGGCAACTGAACCGGATAATTACGGTAACATAATGCATGGGGGCCTTGTTTTCCGTTGGGCTCGTCTTGGGACCAGGGTCCTCTGGCACGCCGACCTTATCTATGCCACCTTTGGGGTTATCCTTCCTGTTGAAGAGGGGATGGATGCCGTGCGGATGAGAGAGGATCGTACCAAACAGAAATTTTTTGATACGACATGGCTTTCACCGACAGAGCTTCAGTCCTGGGGTTTTCATTATTTTCCTGAACTGCCCACCGTCATTCCCGGAAGCGGTTATGGAATTCACAGCAGGGGACTCAATGAAGATACCCCTGATTACGGACAATTGGGAGGTTTTTGGCAGTACAATTGTCCTCGAGATAGTACTGGCAACAGAATGCCCTGTTTGGAGAGGGCATCCCTGTATGAGGACCAGTTTCAACTTTGTGCATGGGTTAACTATCTCGAATCTTATTGCTTTAACGAAACCGATTTTCATGATCAGCTCAACTTGGATCGACCTGTAAGACCTGCGTCTTTTTCACTCCCTGTGGCTCGCTCAGCCTCGGATAACTATACACATGCAACAAGCTGTGTCACCGCCTACGGTGGTTGTTCAAACCTTAATACTTTAGTATCCGACTATCAACGAACCTTCGGCACCGACACTTGGTCAGACCGCTAGGCCCTCACATCTTTGTAAAGTCCTCATCACAAATTGGACAAAAATTTGTCCAACAACTCATTCAAATAAAATAAAGTACAAAAAATCCAAGCCTTGACTTTTAAATGAAAACGATTATCAATTTCAATAAATATGGGGTCTTCTTTTTTTCGGAATTTTCTGTTCTTCGCCTTTTTTCTCTGTCCGGTGATGGCTTCCTCCGAGTCTCCCCCCCAGGTTTTGCCCCTCGTTTCGAATGATGCCCTTCGTGTTGTTGGACTTGTGGATTATATAGCCCGTGATTATCAGACGGGGGTGAGTGCCGAAGGAGGCATCATCCTCAAACCCGATGAATACCATGAGATGCAGGACCTGGCTTCTCTTCTTCCCGATTATCTTGAGAGACTCCATATCGCCGCAGGAAGTCCGGTCTCTACCCACTCGCATGAATTAAAACAGTCGATTGATCAGAAAAAATCAGTCTCCGAAATCCGTCGGCAGGCCTTTCTTCTCCGATCTGACCTCATCAAACTTTTCTCTATTCCCACTTATCCGGTAAGACTCCCCAGCTTGAGTCATGGGAGGGAAATCTATCAGCAGTCCTGTGCCATTTGCCATGGTCTGGATGGGAAGGCACAAACACCGACGGCCAGACAATTAAACCCGCATCCGGCGGCCCTGGCAGCCCCTGATATTCTCAACGCACTCTCTCCTTTTCAGGCGTTTAACACCGTCAGTTATGGCATTGAAAAGACATCCATGCCGGCTTTTGCCATGTTCTCCGAAGAAGATCGGTGGGCCGTCGCTTCTTATCTATTTCTTCTTCGCTCTGATCTTCCCGCACCCACAAAAGCCCCCCCGAAGATTTCGTATCAACAAGCAATGTTTCTCACCGACGCCGAAGTGAAAAATATTCTTCATGAAAAAGGATTGGTGGCTGGCCAGATTGATCACCAGATTAATCAAGAGTTAAGCCAAATACGCCATTTGACTTATAGGGAGACTCCTCTCACTTCAAATGCCTCTGAAGGGATTAAAAAATCTGAAGGGCAGATAATAAAGAGCGTTGAAGCGTATCAGCAAGGAGATATCAGGAAGGCTGTTGATCTTGCCGTGAGTGCCTACCTGGATGGCTTTGAACAAACGGAAACTCTTTTGAACACCCTTCATCAGGGTCAGGAGGTGATTGGCCGTGTGGAGAGGGGATTTATTCGTTTCCGGCAGGCGATACGTCAAAAGGGTGATGTGCCGGCCTCGTCTCAAGATCTTTTATCCTCCCTTGAAAAGGGCCAGATCCTTCTTCACCAGAGGGATTCTCTTTCCCCTAGTCTGACTCTTTTGGGGGGATTTTCAATTATTTTTCGTGAGGGGGTGGAGGCTATTCTCCTTTTGGCCGTTATTTTTTCTGTCATCACGCCTTTGAAAGACAAACGGCTCAAGCGCTCCATCCACTTGAGCTGGATATTGGCCTTGTTTCTTGGAGGTCTTACCTGGCTGCTGGCACAAGAAGCCATGACAGGGGCCGTACGTGAAAATATGGAAGGATGGATCAGTCTGCTGGCGGCCGTTGTGCTTGTTTATGTGAGTTTTTGGCTGATTGCCAAGAGAGATGCTGAGAAGTGGAAGCGATTTTTGATTGGAAAGATTAAAAACAAAAACAAGTTTGGTTTTTATACCGTGGGCATGATTGCCTTTCTTGCGGTTTACCGCGAGGCATTTGAAACCGTCCTTTTTGTGGAGGCTCTGAGGGCGGAGGCCTTACAGCAGATTATTCCTTTGGGAACAGGGGTCCTTCTTGGTTTTCTTTCTCTTATTTTGATTGCCTGGATTATTTTTAGATTAGGTAAACGTATCCCCGTACAAATCTTTTTTGGAGTGAGCGGGGTCTTCTTGTATGGCCTTGCTGTTGTCTTTGTAGGACAGGGTATTCATAATCTTCAGATAGCAAGTTCCCTCCCTTTGACGACGGTCCCATTTTTTGATCTTCCTACCGTGGCTTCCCTGGGGATTTTTCCTTCGCTCGAGAGTTTGGTGGCACAAGGTATCTTGGTGGGTATCTTCGGGGGCAGTTTTCTATGGCAGAAATGGGGAGGTAAAAAATGGCGCATCAAAACAAAATAGAAAAATATAATCAATATCTCGCCAATCAAGGCCTTAAATCGACACGTCAGAGAGACATCATTGTCGAAGAATTTTTTAGAGAACACCAGCATCTGACCGTCGAAGAGCTTTGGGGGAGGGTGCGAAAAGTCGATCCTAAAGTCGGTTATGCCACTGTCTATCGTACTCTCAAAATCCTTACCGACAGCGGTCTTGCCTTGAAGCGTGAGTTCGGCGGGGGTCTCGCCCGGTACGAACATGTCACGGATCATCATCATGATCATCTGATTTGCATGGGGTGCAATACGATTCTTGAGTTTGAAAATAATCAGATCGAAATGTTGCAAGACAAGGTTTGTAAAAAGCATCGGTTCAAGCTGGTCCATCACAAGATGGAGTTGTACGGCTATTGTGAAAAATGTGCGAGGCAAAAAAAGATTTCCTATTGACAAGATGTCCCTCCTATCGATAGAAGTCTTCGTATTCTGAAATTGATAATGATTATCAAAATCGATTAGAACAGGGGGAAAAGGATATGAAGCGGCACCTGGTGGTTTTTATTGCGGTGAGTGGTTTAATGATGGGGGTGACGGGGATTTGTGAGGGGAGAGAGACCTCCGCGAAGTCTGTGCCAAAATCGGTTCGTCCGCCGGTCCGGCTGCCGGTCCATCTGGAAGAAGGCCCCATGATTCAGGTTCCTGAGGCACAGCTCCAAAAAGACGTCGCCTTTGGCCCCTTGCACCTCTTTGGTTATGGGGAACTCCATTATAATAACATCAGGGGCCCAGGCAAAAATCAGATCGATTTTCATCGCATGGTTCTGGGGGTTGGTTATGACTTTAACGACTGGATCAAGCTGAATTCCGAAGTTGATTTTGAACATGCCTTCAAAGAGCCCGAGCTCGAGTTTGCCTATATCGATTTCCTTTTTAAACCCTGGTTGAATTTTAGAGCGGGCAGTCTCCTGGTGCCGATGGGTGTCCTCAACCAACATCACGAACCACCCCTCTTTTACAGCGTTGAGAGGCCGGAGCTCTATCGCGTTATTATTCCCTCCAGTTGGCAGGAGGGTGGGGCCGGCTTCCACGGAAAGCTGCCTGCGGGTTTTGATTATGAACTTTATGCCTTGTCAGGTCTCGAAGCGGCGACCATCGAAGGGGCGACCATCAAGAGAAGTTTTACCGGGAGTGGCGGATTTCATGACAGCTTTGGACATGTCGGAGAGCAGGTCGCGCGGGATTTTGCAGCCTCCGGCCGCCTTCAATACAAAGGGGTCCCGGGGATGCGTCTCGGAACTTCCTTCTTCCTGGGAAACACAGGGCAGGGGAATGCGACGATCAAGGGTGGATTTCTTGCCATGCTCGAAGGGGATGCCAAATATAGTTTTGAGGGAATTGATTTGGAGGGTATTGTCGCCTATACCAATCTTTCAAAAGCCGGAAATATCAATACGGTCCTGACGGCGGCCGATCCGACCTTTACGGATTTCGTCGCCAGTCAGATGTTGGGCTGGTACGTCGAGGGCGCTTATCATCTTTTTCATCATCTTCTCCCGGATGCCAGGCAGGATGTTGTTTTGTTTAGCCGATTTGAAAGCTTCAACACCCAGTACCGTATGCCGGCCGGTTTTGCCGGCAATCCCGCCAATGATCGTCGGACGATTACTTCCGGCGTCTCCTATCTTCCGATTCCCCAAGTGGCGATTAAGGCGGATTATATGGTGAATAAAAACCAGGTGGGCACCGGCGCCGATCAGTTTAATTTGGGACTTGGCTTTTATTATTAAAAGATGAAGCATGCCCTCTTTATTTTTTTGACCCTGATGACCCCTGTATTACTGGAGGCTCAAACCATCTATGTAAAACCCGCCGAGGCCCTCAGGTTGATTTTTTACTCCTCTCAAGAAATTATTTCTGAGAAGAAAGATCTGACTCCTGAGCAAAAGGGAGCGCTTGAAAAGAAACTGGGTACCTCCTTAAAAGAAAGTTGGAATTTTTATATCGCCAGATCTCATCACAAAATTGACGGCTATGCCTTGATTGATAATGAAATGGGCAAGATGGAGCCGATCACCTTTTTAACCGCGATCACGCCAGCAGGAGATATTAAAGAAGTTGAAATCCTGGTCTACCGCGAGCCTTATGGGAGCGAGGTGCACGAAAAAAAATTCCTCAAACAATACGAAGGGAAGAAGGCAGCGGACCCTGTACGGATTGGACAAGACATCCGTAATATTTCTGGTGCGACTATTTCTTCACGGGCTGTGTCTTCCGGGGTGAAACGAGCCCTCCTCCTTTGGGATATATTTTATGGAAAATAAGATTCAACTTTCGAGTTTGCCACTTTCACTCAAGATACTCGTGACTTGTTTTGTTTGTACTCTGATCTTGGGCTACGGCGTCGCCCTCTTACAGGTTTACGATCGTACCCATTTTGATGTGGCACGTATCCTTCTTTACTATCGGGGAGCGGAGACGGGAGAAGCGATTGGCATGATTCTTCCCCCTTCCTTTTCAACACTCCTGGCGGCCACTCACGCCCATACCCTCAGCCAGCCTGTCATGTACCTGGCCCTTGGGCTGGTCTTTGTATTTTCCCATCTTTCTGAGAAAAAAAAGTCATCCCTTGTCTTGATGCTTTTTATCGGAAGTGTTTTGAGCAACTCGGCCCCCTGGCTCATACGCTACGTCTCTGCAAAGATGCTTTTCGTCCTCCATCTCTCTCAAGGGCTCATGATGGTCAGCTTTTTTACGATGTCGTTCGTGATCCTGTGGGATGTGTGGTTTCGAAATACTCCCATAGTCAGGGATGAGGCGTGATGGCGATAATGGTCATTTCACCTTTTTTAGGGCCGTAGCACCAAAAAATACGATAAGCGCCCGGTGTGTTATTTTGCGTATAAGCCTCAAATACTCTTTGTGAAGGATCAAATGGATTTTCGATTGAACTGTAGGGGTGAGTCTTGAGGGAAGGGTGACGAGGATTCGTTTGAAGGTATCCCAGCGACTTTCGAATTTGTTTAAGAAGGCCTGCTTGAGCCGGACGGCTTTCTAACTTCTTTAAAACGTGATCGGCTTCTTCTGTAAAACAGAGAGAGAAGCTCATTTGTCATCGTTTAATTTTGGGAGATATTTTGAAAAGTCTTCTTTAGATTTTATCAGTTTTCCATGTCGGGCCTGGTCTAGACCTTTAAAAACAGACTTAGCGGCTTGTTTGTTGCGAAAGAGCCATGCTTCGTGAGCGGGGATAGTTTCTAGAGGGTCTAAAATGATTTGGCCTGCATCGTTTTGATAAACTCGATAAAAAGCTGCTGGATGAGATGCCTTTCGTCCCAGAGAGATCCGGTTTTTTGCGTCGGGCTTAACTTCAGCAATTTCTTCAAAATGCGAGTCTTTTAGAACTGCAGGTGTTCTCATATACAACCCCTCCGCTTCGAGGCTACTCTAAAAGTGGGATATAGGTCAAGTGGGAAAAACCCACCATCCGACGCACGGCCATGACTTCAAACTGGCTTTTTACAAGCCCCTGGAACTATGAGAAAAAATGTGGAGACGAGGGGGATCGAACCCCTGACCTCGACAATGCCATTGTCGCGCTCTCCCAGCTGAGCTACGTCCCCTAAACCCAAGCCCCTATACACTATTTTATCAGAGTCTCAATAAAAATTTATCGATCCTGTTGACAGTCGAGCGAGTTCGTAGAAGACCTAAGGTATGACACAACCCAAGGAACTCACGCGGCAGCATCCGGTGCATGGAACCGATTTTTTTAAGGATGACGAATATTTTGGGCTTTTACTCAAGAATCTTGTTTCGGCTGACTCCTACCGCCTGCTTGAAGAGCGATTAAAACCTTTTTCTCAAAAAGCCTCTGGCCCTTGGGACAGCCTGGCTGAGGAAGCCGCCCTCAAATATCCATTTCCGCACGGGGTAAGAATCGAGCCTTATGATCGCGTGGGTAATGTCATCGACCAGATGTGGTTTCCACCGCCGGTGAGGGAGCTTCGACGCGATGTCGTGGCGTCGGGGATTTTTGACAATCGGTCTCAAGTCGAACAATTCGCAAAGGTTTATTTGCTCTCTCACCTGGGAGAGGTTTCCTTGACGTGTCCTCTGGCGTGCACGGAGGGTTTGATCCGGTCGATCAGCGCGGTCGGGTCTGACTTTTTGAAAAAAACCTATCTGCCGAAGTTGCGATCTGTAGAGACGCCGCTGGCGGGGGCCCAGTTTGTCACCGAGCAAGACATGGGTTCGGATATTGGGGCCCTCATGACACGAGCCGTCCCCGAGGGGGAGGGTGTGTGGCGACTCTACGGAGAAAAATGGTTTTGTTCCGCCCTGGATGAGTATTTTCTGATAGCGGCCCGTCCGGAAGGCTCTTCCGCCGGAACGGCCGGAGTCGCCATCTTTTTGGTCCCTCGTACCTTTGAGGGCCGGCTCAACAATCTTCGCATCAAGCGTCTTAAAGAAAAAATAGGGACACGAGAATTACCCACAGCCGAGATCGATCTCAATGGGGCCATTGCCTATAACATTGGTCCCATCGAGGCCGGTTTTAAAACGCTCATGAATTATGTCCTCAACACCTCGCGTGTCATGAATGCCGCCAGTGGTTGTGGCATGATGGCGCGCGCCTATCTCGAGGCCAAAAACTACGCCGAACAAAGATCGGCCTTCGGCAAAAAAATTATTCAGTACCCCATGGTCAAAGAGAGTCTTTTAAAAATCCAGTCGATCCTCACCGCCCGCCGGGCCCTTTTCTTTTATTTAGTTTCCGAACTGGATCACCATCCGCAAGCGGATCTCGGAAGTGATGAGGCCTTTTGGCAACGTTTTCTCATCAATCTTTGTAAATATCGTACCGCAATGGGGGCGACGGAATGTTCTCATGAGGCTATTCTTCTCTTGGGGGGCAATGGGACGATTGAAACTTTTTCGATCCTCCCCCGCCTCTATCGTGACAGCATCGTGATCGAGACCTGGGAGGGGACCCACAATACCCTGGCCCTCCAGATTGCCCGCGATGGAGCCCGTTTCCCGTTTAGGGACTACCTTTCAAAAAACATTCTTCAGAGAATCGAGTTGATCCAGAAGAAGGGATTAAAAGACACAGCCGCCTGGCTCCAGTCGGAGTGGAAAAATACAGAACCGGGTTTGGCCCATCTCGCCGACCCCGCTTGGATGGCCTCCAAGGCAAGAACCTTGACCGATCGCCTGGGCGCCCTCCTCGAAGTAGCCATCTACGGCTCCCTCGCCAGCCCTAAGGAGGAGACTCTTCTTGAAAAATACCGCCAGGAGATCTCGTATTCGTTGAGGCCTCTCTAAACGGGGGTAAAAATAAATAAATTTTCTTCGCAACTTTTTTAGGATACTTCCGAGAGACTTATTAGGGAAGGGCAAGATCACTAAGAAATAGGAGATTCTATGACATGTATGGAGTTGTATTCCAAAGAATACAATTTTTGGTGATTTGTTCTGGCAAGATGCTTTGAGGGTAACTTAAGACGAATGGATCTGTCAGGGATAAGCAACTTTTAAAAATCTCGGCCGATAACTGGTTCAGGGTGTAAGATGCGATACTTTTCACCAACAATGCACTGCGTCAGGTTACGAGGGGCTCTTTTGGGTCTTTCTCTTGTGTTGCTCTCTTGCGGCGGATCCCAGCCGGTGCATGGGATGTATCCCATTAAGTTTACATCGACGGCGGTTTGTAATGTAACAGACCAATCGATTTCGTTTCGTAATACTTCATCTGAAGAGATTGTGATTGAGGGAGTTCTCAAGACACTCGGTACGGACCCGAAGGGGAATTTCACTCTAAAATCTATCAAGATTGATTCAACAGAGACACTGGCAACAGCGGGTATTTTGCAGAATATTCATATTCCGGCAGGGTCTGCCTATACCTTCTTTGTTTCTTATACTCCACAGACAGAGAATGAGACTCACACATCGACTCTCGATATCGTTTATTCAGCGCCTCAAGAAGGTGTTGTCCAAATAAATCTCTCGGGGAACTCTACCTCGCGAGCATCGAATTGTGGCCCCAGTACGGATGTGAATACGGCAGAAGGTAACGGAAGTTTGAATGGGGATATGACAATTACTGTAGAAAGATTGGCATTGATTAATTCTTCCCTCCCTACGGAGGCAATTACAACAGATGAAGAGAAAGTCAAAACCCCCTTTCACCCGATCGCCCTTCCGGTGACCTTTAATTCATCAAACCATACGATGACTCTGCGGGCAATCCCTGCAAGTTCTCGCTTTATACTACCTCCTGCCAAAGTAGGGGGGTTGGCGACGACCATTGAGGGGGATACCTTGGTGACTTCTTCGGCGGATATCAATGGAGCTTACCCGAGTGATGGGTCTTTAAATATTCCCAATGTGCCTATTCATTTGAGCGAACAATCCTTCGAAGCCGATTTTATTGTCCGTTCTTTAACGACCGGACCCATTGATGCGGGACCCTTCAGGGCAGCAACCGGGCTCATGCGTAGTGCAGGGTTTCATATTACGGCGGACGGGCAGATTACGGGGTCTCCCATCGATCTTCATAGTTCCAAGGTGATTCTTGTGGGTAGTGGCAGTTTCACAGGGGGGGGAGAGAGTGGTAGTGTCGTAGCACGTACTATTCGTGGGGGAGGCGTCCGCGCTATTCTCCTGATTGAGGCGCGAGTCGATATACCTGCGGCATCAAGTCATTAAAGATAAAAATTTTATAAATTTTAGCAACCTTTTTTGGCTCTGGTCGATAATTTATTAGGACGGGTGGGAGGTCACTTGAAAGGCTCATTTTTAAAGGCATTTCTGGTTCTTTTCTTCGCAATTTCATTGTCATTACTCTCGGCTTGCGGCTCGGGGGGGTCTGACGCTCCTTTTACATTTTCACCCAATGCAAGCCCCTCAGGGGGTGTTGGAGGGGTCGGTGGCGTCTCGGGCACAGGGGGAGCTGCTGGAGCTTCGGGATCCGGTGGTGGGACAGCGGGTCGGGGAGGTTCGAGTGGGTCCGGCGGGAGTACGGCAGGTTCTGGTGGTTCCAGTGGGACGGGTGGTGGTCTTTCAGGAGCTTGTGAAGTTAATTTTGACGCCACTCTGACATTAAAGATTGATTCTCCGGATGACCACTTTGACAGTCCTCCGGCTGCTTGTGAGTATATCAGCTCAGCAGAGAATCCTTGCGCCAACACGAATACTCCTCGAGGTACTCTTCCACCAAGCTCTCATCACCAGGATCTTTTTTCTTGTGGTCCTGATCCAGCTCAGGACACCCTCGTCGAGGGAGGACCGACGTCTCCTTTTGTAGACTCTCTCTACTGTGATGCCGAAAACCGACATGGGAATGTTCCTGAGTTAGCAGTAGCCCGTTGGAAGGCAGCGGGTGAAGGGGATGCCAGAAAAATTCATCTCAAATTTTTAGTCTCTGAAAATCCAGCAAGGTGCCAGGTAGAGTTAGATACCGATCGATTCCCGGAATTTCATATTGAAAACTCAGCCCTCGATGCCTCGATTGCGATTGATGCGGGTAAAAATTACGAGACCCTCCCACGACCTGATGGCGTCACCGGGAGATTAAATGACGCAAAGGTTGTTGGTACTTGTTCACAGACGACGGATTCTGCCGGCAATGTAAGAATTTCAATTACCAACCTTCCCCTTCGCTTCTTTGTACAACTGTATGCAAACAGGGCCCGATGTACCAACAGTGGATGTTCAGCCACTTCTTCATTTGTCGAGCCATTTGGAGCCGGACCCCAACGTTTCCAAATTATTCCAGGTCGAAACAGTCCACCTTTAACGCTTTCGACCGAAGATTCACCGACCATTCAGCCTCTGAGGAGTCATCAATCAGCGATGCATGCGCGCGGGGAGGCCCTTCACCTCGAGGGGAATGCAACCAGGATGAGTCTGGTAACGGCATTTGCCATGCCGGATATCGGAGAGGCCCTACCTTCACGAGATGATAATACAGGCAATGGTCAGATGCTTCAGGAGTTGAATAGGGCCCTTCTCTCTGCCGAGCTACGGGGTGTCGTCACAAAACTTAATGGTGATCCTATCAGGACAGTAGCTGACTTGACGACGAGCTGCGCCAGTAGTGGAGGAGGTAGTGGGGGTGGAAGTGGTGGAGGGGGTACAGGTGGGACAGGTAGCACACCCGCGGTCGGTGGTGTTACCTTAGATGAGATCTCGCCTGTTGGAGAAAATACGAGAATTGGTCAAATTATCCCGGCTCAAACCCCAGCTCCTGTGAGTTTTGGTGAAGTACCTCTCAGAAGTACCAATGATGCGAAGACGAAACTCTTTAAATTGACAAATTCAGGTTCGGCCCCGATATCCATTAGTAATATTCAAATGGCCGATCCTAATAAAAACTTCCGTTTAGGTTCTATCTATCGTGGAAATGATTTCCAACATCGCGAATGGGTCGTGAATCAACCGAGACCTTTGACATTGGCCCCATCGACCAGCCTTTTTCTCTTTGCCAATTATGGACCTTTCGGAAGGGTCGATCGGGGTCAGACAACGAGAACAGATCGGGCTTCTTTGGTGGTGACAACAGGTACGGGAAATATAACGGTAGCCTTTGAGGGCACGGCCAGGAACAATGAATCCCGTGCCACATTGGCGCTTTATGTCCAGGACGAAAAACGCTTTGAAGTCACCCACCACGCTGATTTTACCCTGGGTGCCGGGGCGGGAGAAAAACATCTTTATCTTCCCAAGAATGGAATCTTTAGCTATCGCCAAGACAACGCACCCGCCAATCAGCGAGAAGTTTATTTGATCAATTCAGGTGCTCGCGGCGCCGAAAATATTTCTATTCAGGGAATTAGTCTTGGGGAGATTGCAGGGAAATTCATTGTTGAGAGAGACGAGGCCTTTACTCGTTGCCGCGTTGATAGTCCCGCTGCTCTTTCAGCGAGAACAGAGACTTGCGTGGCGCTGAATGCCGGTGCCGCAAATAATTTAAGGATTGGCACGATCCGATTTAATCCTGATTTGGAAACACGAACCCGGCACGAGTATAATGTCGATCTTGTCGTTAAAACAGCGGCGGCTTCGGCGATTGCCGGTGATCATGGCGGTCCCAATACAAACACAATCATTACCTATCACCTCAAGGGTGTCGAAGGGGCGCCTAGAGAAGGGCCTCATGCTCTTAGAATTCATCGTTTAATAGCCGGTTTTAGTCGTAAGATCAGTGAGAGTTACCAACCTTCCCTGATAGTCTCGACAGCGACAAAGGGGATTATCTCTCGCTTTGGTCACCCTTCTCCTGCAAGTGAACAGGAAGTATTCACCTTGAATAATGGAATTACCCTGGACCCTGTCAGAGGGACGGCGACTCTTAAAAAGATTATTACACCCGTTGATCCTGTGATGAACGAGCCCATGAGGGCCACCAATCCCGCCTTTAGGGGGTTGAGACTCTTTAATGCCCCCGGTTCAACACCTAATGATCCGAGTGATCGCACAGAGTATTTTGTGAAATGTGCTGCGGCGCCCGGTCATCGTTGTGCCTTCTTCTACTTCTACATTGGTGACTGGGCGGGTTCGACAACACCGATTCCCGCAGGGGCTCCCTGTGCCGGTCAATTGCCTGTTGCTGTCAATCCCGATACCGTGACTCGCGATCATGTGGTGAATCCAAAAACTCAACTTGCGTGTTTGGAAGGGGAAAATGGAGTGAAGGACAAGACGGGTGGTCTCTATGACCCTGTGACAGGAGAAATAACATTTAACGACCTGGCTGTTCGACTCTTTGCTCAGGATGTTCCCATTTTAAGAGATGATGTGGATGCGACCATTCGCCTTTCACTTACAACGGGCTGTGTCAATCCTGATTTAATACCGGATCCCGAAGTAAAGGCTGAAAATCAAGTGCCGCAAGAAACTCTTGATGCCAGAGCGTCCAATCGGACTTTGTTGCCCGATAACCCACTCCTTCCTTATGTCGAAGGGGTGAGCGTCCCCGGTACAACGGCTACAAATCATGGTTGTGCTAACCATGAGCTTCACGGACGTTCTTTATTTACAGACGATTTCCCGGGATCTCTTGACAATCTTGGTGATCCCGCCAGTCTACCTTTGGGATTTGATATCGTAGGCGTGGGAAGAAGTTTGGCCAATAATCCAGCGGCACAAACGACAACAATGTACATCGTCATCAAGGCTGAAGTGGTGCCTTAGGCGGAGAACACAACTTTTGTAAGGATTTGCCGATAATGGAAGTAGGGTGAGAGGAATTATGACATACCGACCCGTTTCAATAACAAATGGCTGTGACCAGGGATATGCGACGGCCGTCGTGCAGGATGATGACGGGCACTTGGTCGACGTCATTGTCGATACGAATCACACAGATTCCACACCTGAGGATCGGATCATCATCGATGATCGTCGTTCGGTTCCGGTGGATTCAAGCTTTATAGCGGCCTATCGAAAGCTTCTCAGCAGTCCGGGCCTTCATGACACGGCAGATCATCTTCGCGCTTGTTCTCATGCGGCTCGGATTGCACGGGTGGATGGGAGAGTACAAGAGGGTTTTACCTGGGGTGATGTACCTTGGGCAGCAACGCGATTTGTTGGCGTCTTATTGGGAACGGTTTCATCTTATGCGCTTGATCGTCAACGTCATGCATTGCAATCATTACCTCCTGAAAGAAGAGAATTGGGAGGAACACTGGATATCGCGCACATAGTTTTTGATGGTATGGAGACAGCCTCCTATACGCTACTTGAGCCCAATGTTGCTGAGGGATGGGCAACCGCTTTTGATCTCACCTATGGGGCTGCGAGTGTCGTTTGGGGTTGTATTCCCGCGATGAGTTCTGAAGGCCAGGGCTATCAAAGAAATTTATGTGTGAGTGCTGTGGCGAATATTATTTCAGCGAGGGGATACCGTCATGGGCCCCAAATTGTATCGGCCCTCAGGGGGCATCAACGGATAGAGGGAAGCGATCTAAGAGATGGGCATCTTTTGGGCATGGGCATAGAAAGTGCGGTTGGTCTTACACTTTTGATAGCAGCGCTTGCCGTTCCCTCTCGTCCGTCAGTAGACCCACGCTCACTGGGGCCAAGAGGAATCAATGATGCACCCCTTCCGACGGCAGGACAGCTGACAGCCCATGCTGATTTGTTTTGGCTCGCGGGTATTCATGGGTTTAACATGGTGGGCCATTTTATCTATGAGTGGGCGTCGGGTGGATTGTCTGGTAACCATGACATTCCTCTCTCGGTTCAGCCAGTAGTACATGCCGGTTTAACAGATGGGGCTTCTCTTAATTTAAGGCTGGTTTTCTAATTTATGAATAGGATCCAATTCATCAAAAAAAATATATTTCTCATCTTGGGAATAGGGATGCTGTATCCCCTGACTTTAACAGCCTCGCCTCTTGTTTGTCCTTCTCCCACGGTGAGAGAAGGCACGGCCTGGTGTGATGGGGGCACAGGGACTTCTCGCTTTGGAGAAGGTGGCAACGTACTTTGTCTTGCCGAACCTGCGAGACGTCCTTCGGGTTCATCAACAACGATCGATGCCGAGGTTGTGGGTGCCGGTGTTTGTATTGCTGGGAAATTCAGGATACCCGCGGATTTGCAAAAGTTGGCTGACTTTGTTGTTTCTTATGATCTTACTTCTTCTCCCTCAAATTTGCTGGAGACTTTTTTGAATTCGGGGGGTGTTTATGTTCCCAGCCTGGAGACATTGCCGAATACCGGTGAGTTTTTGACGACATTGCCTCTCGATCAGGAGGGTGCCTATGACATTTCTATTCATGCCAAACTTCTTAATACGGATGGAAGTTTTCAGGATGCCAATATCATCCGCCATGTGATTCGAGTGGCTCAACCTGATTTGACGGTCACGCGAGGCCGTGTTGGAGATCTTCCCTCATCTCCAGGTTGTTCAGGGCCAACACCTCCTGCTGGATGCTTGGTGCCTCACGAAAGCACCTCACCTCGTCCTTCTCCAGGAGCGCCTGCCAGAACAGTTCAACTGGCTGTTCCCACAGGTACCTCAGCACGGAGTGTGGAGCTCTGTGTTAATTCTTCTACAGAAGATCATAATGCGGGTGATTCTGTCGTGGTGAGAGCCGTGAATACGATTACCGACACAAGTGCCAATCCAGCGAGAGAGCTTCTTATCGAATCTTCCTGTGCCTCTGGCGAAGGTACCGATTGCCGTATCGAAAACTCTTCGAACTCTTCGTTTTGCCCCGGTGGTTTTAAGATCAAGGTCCCTGTCGGTCACGGTCACAATCAAATCGATCTCTTTGTGAATAATCTCGTGACGGGTCGTGACATTGGGGCGGCTGAAAGAATCTCCATTGATCCCTTTGATATCGATCTGAAGGGTCCTGCCCTCTGCGTCAATTATTTGGATAGAAATGGTCGTGTCATCGAGGGTGTGGATAATAAAAACATACTTGCCTCAGAGGCCGGTGAGGCCGTGACTGTCGATGTGACATTGGGGACCTGTGGTTCTACTCCCGAATCCGTGACGGCGACGCCCCCTGCTGTATGTCACCCCGAGAGCCCCCCTGCTTGCGTCGTATGTCCCCTTGGTAGTCCCCCTGATTGTAGGGACTCGCCCGTTTGTATTCAGAGAAACGATGAGAAGACAGAGGCGGGGGCGCCCAAGTTTTTGGCCATGTGTAGTTCTCAGCGTGAGGGCCGCACGCATTACCAGTCCCGCTTCAGCGGTTTTCGCTTCCCGATGAATACGGTTTTGATCAAGGCGGAGGATAATGCTCAAAATGAGACCGTTGAGAGTCACTCATTTGGTTATGGAAATGTGCGTGCCCTTTTTGATGAGTCAGGTCGTCTGGATCTCCAGCAGGCGATGGTGCCCAATGGCGTCGGCGGATTTTTGAATGCCAATTTTATTCAAAGAGAACTCAAGCCTCTCATTGTGCAGGCCTTGAATTCGAGCAAATTTAAGGACGATTTATTCTTCAAATTACTTGATCCCCATCAGCCCGACGATGCGGAGAGAAATTGTCTTTACCAGCTTGAAAGTCAGTTGTCGTGTTCCTTCAGACACCTTGGGGCCTTGGCTCATCAAAACCAACCAGGACTCAGTCAAATTGTGGCTATCAAGCCTTTTTGTGATGGCAATCGTTGCCGCATTGGTGATTTTGAAATTCCAAGTCTGCAGTTGATGAGTGGCAACACAGTGAGGGTTCAACTCAAGCTTAAAGGGTGGAGTGGACCGGCGGAAATGTATACCATGCAATTTACAGATGTTGATGGTGATAGTGTTGTCGATACGGAAGATAGTGATGTTGATAACGATGGAATCTGTGACGTATTTGTTCCCCATATTGGTACCTGTACGGACGCCAACCACGATAATGTCTGTGATGAGGAGGTCTCTTTAACGGGTAACCAGGGTAAAGGTCTGAACAGTACGGGTAAATGTGTATTGGATAAAACAATCGCCGCGAGAGACTGCCCTGATGTCAAGCCTGGAGACAAGTATTTTGGATGTTCTGATCAATACAATAATATCGATCACCTCCCAAAAAATCGTGATTTGCCTGGTATTCTTGTCCCCGATCCTGATTTTGGTACTTATGTTATTCCGCTAAATTTCAGGATTCGCGAATTAACTTTAAATTTGAATGTTCAATTTTCCAAGGATCGAGATGGAAGGCTGTCCGTTAATATCAGCAATGTCCCCGGTAGGGAATTAGTAGAGGCACGCTCTTCAGGTGATTATCTGCTTGATTTTGATTGTAACAAAACAATCTCGGACATTTATCAAGGGGGAGGTCCTGAAACAAGATTGAGCGGACAACATATTCGTATTGATACGGAAGCTTGTAATTCTTTAAGAACTCTGAATGCGGCGTTGAGTGGAGATGCGGCCATTATCGATGATTTGCCGATTAGATTAGGAAGAGGGGCCCTACTCAATCTTATTCATCGGAATATACGGGCGACCCAATCGATTAATGAGCAATTTGGGTGCACTATTGAGGCCATAACTCGCTGTAGTACTCCAAGACGCCTTGAAACTCAGTTGTCAAGATTCGATATCGACAAGGTCATGTCCATTTCGACCAAGGTAGCCGACAAAAAGTTCCACATGGATTTTTTCTCACCCCTCCGATCGACGGATGTGCTGATTGATTCCCAAGGGCTTGGTTTTGCGAGCAAGGGTCTTTTATTGCCTGCGGGTGTGACGAGTAGCAGTGATGTCTCAGAAAGAGATTCACGGGAGTTTATGAACTCTCTCCCTTCTGAATTTAAGAATAGAAAATTCGGTCCTCTTTCAAAAACGGGAAAAGGGGTCGCACTCCATCCTGTGGATGCCTCTTATTTGATGGGGAACGAAATCAACCTTGCCTTAAACGAAGAGACAATCAACTCCGTCCTTCATGCCGTCAACCTCCTCCTTTGGAAACAGGGGCAGGACGATGACAACAGTGGTATCCTGGATCTATCAGCCAAGAAATTAAGAGAGGATTTTGGGATGGCGATTCCCAATATTGAGACCCCGGGCTGCCATGACAAGCACGGGAGTGTCGTGGATGAGAGTAATTGGAAATGTTTCCCCTTTTCACTCCATTTGGCCAATGTCTTCGGGCCGGATGTTTTGAACTATGTTGATTTTAACGGAAATAATGTTTCGGGTGAAACACGGGATTCGCTGGTGCCACTCATTCTACGAAATGAGATGAATCCCTTTTCACCACCCACGGTTCGTATTGTGGATGTGACGCCGCTCTCCGGGGCTGATGTCGATGGCCATCCAGGGCCTACCAATCAAATCTTGGCAGAGTTGGAGATCGGGATGGGGAATGCCCGGATGTCTGTCTTCGAACAAAAAGTCGAAGACTGGAATGCCACGACACTTCAGGGAACAGGTGAAATCAAAAACTGGTGTGATGATGATCGTTTCCCAGGGGCTAATACGGTTAAATGTCGTGCTACCAATCCTGCTGATCGGAAAAAACTGCCTATTGTCACCTTTGGTGTCTCGGGGCGTGTTTCGATCACACTTCTTTTGACGGTAGGAGAAAATGGGATTTTGAGGGCTGAGGGTGGTGTTTCTTCTGTGGCCAACGCTGGTTCTACCCCAGAGGCTCCCATGCATATCGATTTGGACGCCAACAAGACGTATCTTAATTTTACAACTCTTGAAAATAATACGATTGTACCGGATGCCAAGTTAGCTGAAATTATGAAACGTCAGACCTATGTCATCCTCCGCGATTACCTCTTTGGCCCCGATCGGGATGTAAAGATCAATATTCCCGCCCAGGTTCCTCTGCAGGCCTATTGTTCGCGGTATACCAGCGACTCACCGGATCTCTGTCGTTGTGTGAGAGACCCCAGTGGTGAGGATTGTAACAATGTCGGGGCTATTCAGGATATGTGGGACCAGCTCAATCTCCATCAGTTCGGGATTGAGGGCGTGACGGTCGATCGTCCTCAGTTAGGTGTGACTTCCGATGAGGGTCCGACACGTTATTTGACGATCGGCACGGGGATTACTTTTGACCTGGTGCATTAAGGAATTGGACGAAACTTTTGACGGGATCTGCCGATAATGAGGATGAAGGGGTACAACCATGACTATTCAATTTAGAGGCGGTGTGTCGGATGTGCTTTTGGCACCTGTGGGTGGGGCCTTTACGGGTCTTGCCGCTCGATTAGCCCCTTTGGTCCTGAGTGCGGCAGCGGCCTTAGGGCTGGCCGATTGTCATTCCGAAGCCGATCTTCACATCCGCTCACCCGGTACGGTGGGCCCCTTACCGCCTGTGGATGGGGGAGTGAGGGATTCTGCCGTTTATCAGGCGACCGGCTGTTTTGATCCTGCCCAAGATCATTATATTGAAGTGCATGGTCCTGATAATTCTTGTTCGCGTTTTCGAATTCTACCTCCGGGTCTGGAAGTCCAGGCGTCTGTTCCGACGTTTGATGTACCCTTGGTGTTTGCCAGCAATCCAGGGGTGGTGAGCGGACTTGGCGCTGTTTTAACCTCCCAACGCCGAGATCAGTATCATTACAACCTACAAGTTGTCTCCTACCACAACCCTTCGGGCGGTGCCGGATGTTCCTTTAATGGGGTGATTACCTATGCGGGTACGTTGGACGCGACCGGAGGTGTTCCGTTTCCCCTCTATTCCCCCTACTCTTTGAATGGAGTGACCCAGAGTTGTCGCGGTGACGATCACTATGGCAACCAGGCATCTGTGCCCCTTCGGGTGAATGGCCCGGTCACAGTAGACTTTGTTCCTGATACGGCGGTTTCCATTGATGGATCCAATGCGACCCTGCGCTACTTTCATCAGACCCGTCCGGCCCGATAATTCCCTTGAGTTTTCCGTCCTGTTGATTAATTGTCCCTCCCTCAATATCTGTTGAACAGCAAATGAATTTCACCATCATGCCCATTGTACCCATTGTACCCATTGTACGAAGACTCGTGAGAAAACCAGCCCTACTTCTTTTTTTTATCACCTTTTTTCCGTTGAATTTTTATGGAGCGGCTCGTGCCGGCGAGAATCTCCGTTTGACCCTCGATCAATGTCTTCAGCGCGCCTTGACCCACAATGCCGAATTAAAAGTAGCCGATGAAAGTTTGGTAGGGGCCCTGGAAAAACGCTCCGAGGTCAGCAAGATCGGGTATCCCATGATTGAGTATGAATACGATGTTGCCCCGGCCCCCAAGGATGTGAGCCGTGCCGTGCCCAGTTTTTTCTCGGGTGAGCTAACAGTCTTTAACAAATTCAAATTGGGAATAGGGGCTCCCCTGACTACCTTTGGCAAGGTCAAGACCGGGCAGCAGTTAGCCGATATGGGGGCCGATGCGGAGCGCGAAAAGAAGGAACAAAAAAAGGCAGAAATTACTCTGCAAGTAAAACAGCTCTATTATGGTATTCTCCTCGCGCGTGAAATCCACCATCTTTTGAAATCGGCGATTGAGAGTATGGATAAGGAGATTGGTAAAAGAGAGCAACAAGGGGGGACCGACCCCTCTCAGTTATTGAAGCTCAAACTCTTCAGGGCCGAATTGGATAAACGGATGGAGGAGGGGGACAAAAGACAAATGCTCGCCTTTGAGGCCCTTCGTTTGCAGATGGGGTTGGAGGCGGATGCGCAAATCGATATTGCACAAGACCAGTTAACACCTGTTTCTTTTAAGATCGCCAATTTTGATACTTATAAAAATGAAGCCCTTGAGAATCGGCGCGACTTGAAACTTCTCGAGATTGGTTACGAGGCGAAGATAAAACAGGTGGAACTCGAAAAGAGACTTATGACGCCTAATCTTGCCGTGGGTGGTTTTTTTGAGGCCGGTCATGCCGAGGGCGTTAGGGGTTTGACCACTACGGATGATTTTAGTAATCCCTTTAATTTTACACGCGCGGGCATCGGTTTGCAGCTCAAGGGGCAACTTGATTATCACACCTCTCTCTCCAAGATTCGTCAGCAACAGAGTGAAGTGCGGAAGATCGAGATTCAAAAGGGACTGGCTGACCGCGGCGTTGAGTTGGAGTTGAAAGAAGCTTATTTAGAAGTTCAAAATACAAGGCTTGATGTGGAGAGGGCTGAGAATTCGGGGAAGCTGGCGCGACAGTTGCTCTTCCTCACCCAAAGCAATTATGATATCGGCGTTGGTGAATCAAAAGATCTGATTGACGCTTTATCCGCCTTTTTGCAAAATCGCGGACAGTATTTTGAATCCGTATTTAATTACAATACGGCTGTTGCCAAACTTGATCAGAAGTCGGGAAGGGTTCCCCAGTTTCAAAATTAATGCTTAAGGAGAGTTTATGATCAAAAAATTGTCTGTGGTTTGTTGTCTTTTGGCTTTTGTTTCTTGTGCCAAGAAATCCGCCCCGGGTGTGCAACCGGCCCCCGCAAATTCTCAAGCTCAAGAGACCGTAGGTGGCTCCGGCCCGGCCACAGAAAACCCAGCGTCGCATACACCTTTTGTGATCCCCCCCTCAGCCAAAAAACAGGCGAAGTATTATCCCGAAGGGAGTCCCGTCCGCGCGATCCAGGATTTGGATGATATGCTGGATTCTTATGTGACAGATCCCCAAACGCCGGAACAAAAACAATACAATGCTGATTTAAAACGCGCTATCCTCCATGGCACCTTTGACATCCGGGAGCTTTGCAGTTTGGCCTTGGGAAAGCACTCGGCAGAGAGAACGCCGCAGGAGCAGGATTATTTTGTGAATTTGATGATCCGTCTTCTTGAGAAAAAAGCCATTTTTTCAAAAGAGCAGGGTTTGAAAAAGAAAAAATTAAAGAGCCTGTATCAGATCACTTATTCCGGTCAGAAATTTCTTAATCCTGAACAAACCAATGCCATGGCGATGAGCAAGGTCCATGTCCCTTCTGAGTCCCTGACGGTCGATCTCAATTACAAATTAAAAAAAGAAAATGGCCAGTGGAAAATCTATGATGTCATCGTAGATGAGGCGAGTCTTCTGGATAATTACAAATATCAGTTTGACAAGATTATCGAGAAGGAGGGTTATCCCAGTCTTGTTCATCGTATGGAATCCAAGCTCCAGGAGCTCGAACAAGGGAACAAGTGACTTCGGCTTATAAGCGATGTCTCATGATACTTGCCGATGGGGCTCGTGCGGATGTCATGGAAGACTTGATCCGCCGCGGTGAATTGCCGGCCATTGGCGAATCGCTTGTCCAAAATGGAAGCCTTCGTCACGCGATCTCGGCGTTTCCCTCGACAACGGGTCCTGCCTATCTTCCCTATTTAACAGGTTGTTATCCGGGGACGTGCAATCTTCCGGGGATTCGATGGTTTGATAAGGATTGCTACGCCAGCCGTCGATTCTCCAAAGATCGTTTTCGGAGTTATGTGGGTGCCGAATCCTTCTACATGAATAAAGATCTTCGTGTGGGTACGAAGACCCTCTTTGATCTTATTCCGCGATCTGCCAATATTTTTAGTTCCATCAATCGTGGTGTGAATTTTTTTGGGGACAAGTCGAAATTTTCGAGAATCTGGTATTGGTACTATGCCCATCTGACGGATCATTGGGGGTTGATTGATGCATCGGCCGGGGCAAAACTCCAACAATGTCTCAAAGAAGATCCTGAATTTTTGTTCGTTGTCTTTCCCGGAATCGATGAATTTTCTCACCTCGCGAGCCCCTTTCATCCCAGGACGTATGAGGCCTATCGGGAGCTGGACCGGACGGTTGCAAAGATTGTTCGACAGCTCAAGCAAGAGGGCAAATGGGAAGAGAGTCTTATTTTTATTGTGAGTGATCATGGGCTGTCGGAGACCAGGGGTCATTTGCCCCTCAATCAGTTTTTGGAATCCTCTGGCATTTCGACCCTTTATTATCCCAAAATTTATTTTAAAGGACGCTTCGAGGCGGCGAGTATGGTGTCGGGAAACGGCATGGCCCATCTCTATTTTAAAAATAATCACGGATGGAAGGGGAGGGCCTCTTGGGAGTCCTTAGTCCAGAGGAAGGATCAGATTGTTTCAAGACTTTTGGAGAAACCGGAGATTGATCTCCTGGCGGCCCAATCGGAGGATGGATCGATTATTGTCAAAAGCCGACGCGGCGAGGCGCGGATTGTAGGGGGTTCGTCCCTACAGTATCATGTTATCACGACCGACCCCTTTGGTTATCCTCCATTGCCGACACCCATGACCGATCGTGAATCGCTCCGTTTAACCGAGGCGACCGATTATCCCGATGCCATCGCCCAATGGATCCAAATTTTTAGATCCCCCCGATCGGGGGATTTGATCCTCTCGGCCGCCAAGGGATATGACTTAAGGTTGCGTCATGAAATCCATGAGCATAAATCCTCCCACGGCTCCCTCCATTGGGAACACATGAAAGTCCCCCTGGTGACCAATATCAGGCTTCCAGAGGGCCCTGTGCGCTCTGTAGACGTCTTCCCCACCCTCTTGGGTCTGTTGCGCCGGCCTGTCCCTCAAGTCATTGATGGCTATGGGCTTTTTACTCTTGACACCCATTGACGCACCGTATTATTGCCCTGAATGAGTACTCATTCACATGACTCTAAGAGAAAACACGAGTAAGTCGGATCGTATTTTGGATGCCGCCATCCGGGTGATTGCGAGGAAGGGCTTTTATAACTCAACGATTGCGGATGTGGCACGAGCGGCCGAAGTGGCGGAAGGGACGATTTATCTTTATTTCAAAAATAAAGACGATCTCCTGATTTCGATTTTTGAACACAGCATGGGCCTTTTTATTCAGGAGGTTCAAAAAGAGCTGGCAGGAATGACGGACCCGAAAGAGAAGTTAAAAAAGTTTTTGGCCCTGCATCTTCACTTGGTCCAGCAGAATCAGGATCTGGCTCAGGTGCTTCAGATCGAACTTCGGCAGTCTTCAAAGTTCATGAAGGAGTATGAAGGCGGGAAGTTTAGCGATTATCTCAATGTGGTCGGGTCGATTCTTGAAGAAGGGCAGGCGAGTGGAGTTTTTCGCAAGGAGTTGGAGCCGCGCGTTTTGAGGAGGGCTATTTTTGGGGCTGTTGATGAGCTGGCTTTGGAGTGGCTCTTGATGAAGAAGAAGAAATACACTCTGGAGGAGTGTGCCGGACAAATAAGTGAATTATTGATCAAAGGTTTGTCAACTCATTGAAATTCGAAAAAGGAGAGTCTGTATGAAAATCGGTGTTTTAATCAAACAAGTTCCTGATACAGAAACCAAAATCAGGGTGAAAGCCGATGCCTCCGGCATTGAGACCGACGGCATCAAGTACATCATCAACCCTTACGATGAATTTGCCATCGAAGAAGGTTTGAAGGTCAAAGAAAAGAATCCTCCCAGTGAAACAGTCGTCATCTCCATGGGACCCGTCCGTTGTGTCGAGGCAATCCGCACAGGCCTTGCCATGGGGGCCGACAAGGGTATTTATGTTGATGATACGGGAATTACCGCTGACAATTATGTCACAGCCCGTGTTCTCGCCAACGCCATCAAGAGCGAAAATTTTGATGTGATTTTTTGCGGCAAACAAGCCATCGATGACGATGCTTCGCAGATTGTGCAGATGGTTGCTGAATTTTTGAATATTCCCCAGGTTCTGATTGTTGAAGGTTTTGAAGTGCGAGCCGACAAAAAGGGAGCGACGGTCTCACGTCGTGTCGGTGGCGGGGCCAAGGAGGTTTATGAGGTTGATTTTCCTGTCATCATCGGGGCGGAGAAGGGACTCAATACCCCCCGCTATGCCTCTCTTCCCGGTATCATGAAGGCGAAGACCAAACCCCTGACAACATTGAAGGCAACGGATCTTTTGGGTGAGGCGAAGCCCAAAACAACAAATGTCAATTACCGTCTTCCTCCGGAGCGCAAAGCCGGAAAGATTTTGCAGGGGGAGCCGGATCAAGTGGCCAAAGAGTTGGTTAAACTGCTGAGAGAAGAAGCAAAGGTGATCTAAGTTCGTTCATTATTTTAAGGAGAATAATATGGGGAAACATACTCGTCATTGGTGAACATGCCGAAGGAAAGTTGAAAAAAGTGACTCTCGAACTCGCCACAAAGGCTTCAGAGCTTGCGGCCAAACTGGGCGGCGAAGTCGATACGGTGCTCGTGGGTCATGGGATTGAGAATCCCGCCGAATTGGGTTCTTATGGAGTCAAAAAAGTTTATGTCGTGGATACAGCAAAACTCGAAAAATATAATACCGAAGGTGTCGCCAAGGTCATCCAGGACCTGGTGGACGAGGTGAAGCCCAGTGTCATCCTGGGGACAGCGAGTCCTATGGGACGCGATTTGCTTCCACGGGTCGCGGCCCGTCTGGATGCCGGTCTCGCTTCGGATTGTACGGAGCTTGATATCCAGGATGGAAAGCTTGTTGCGACGCGTCCGATTTATTCGGGCAAGGCCGTGGTGGATGTCAAGTTTGAGTCTTCCATCCAATTGGCGACGACACGTCCTAATTCCTTTGTGGCCAAGGTTGTTCAGCAGGGTGGTGCCGCCGAAGTGGTCAAGAAGGATATAGATCCGGGCAATCTCCGTGCCGTCATGAAAGAAATCGTGAAGGGCAAGAGTAACAAGGTGGACCTGACGGAGGCGGGTATTATCGTCTCCGGTGGACGTGCGATGAAGAACGCCGAGAATTTCAAGATTCTCCAGGAGCTTGCTGATGTCATTGGGGCAACCGTCGGGGCTTCGCGGGCTGCTGTGGATTCGGGTTATGCCCCCCACGACATGCAGGTCGGTCAAACCGGCAAGGTCGTCAATCCCAACCTCTACATTGCCTGTGGTATCTCCGGAGCCATCCAGCATCTGGCCGGGATGAGAACCTCCAAGGTGATCGTGGCGATCAACAAAGATCCGGAAGCGCCTATCTTTACCAAGGCCGATTACGGCATTGTGGGCGATCTTTTTCAGATCGTTCCTTTACTCACTCAGGAATTTAAAAAGACACTCGCGGAGTAACGATGACAAAAACAGCTGTCGGAGGAGGATTCCTCCTTGAAAAATCCGGTGATCGAGAGATCTTCATTCCTGAATCCTTGAATGAAGAACAAAAGCAACTCGCAAAACTCGTCTATGATTTTATCATGGGTGATGTCATGCCGAAGAGCGAACAGATCGAGCATCAGGAATTCGATGTCGTGGTCTCTTTGATTAAGAAGGCGGGAGAGCTTGGAATCTTGGCGGCTGAAGTTCCAGAAGAGTACGGCGGACTCAATGTGGATAAGACCACGACCGTGGCCATGTCGGAGAATAGTATTCTTCAAGGCTCCTTCGGCGTTTCTCTTATGTGTCACACCGGTATCGGTAGCTGGCCTGTCATTTATTTTGGGACTCCCGAACAAAAACAAAAATATCTCACCAAACTCGCGACGGGCGAAATGATCGGGGCCTACTGCCTCACCGAGCCGGGTTCCGGCTCTGACGCCTTGGGTATGAAGTCAAAGGCCGTTCTTTCACCCGATAAAAAGCATTGGATTTTGAATGGTGAAAAAACCTTTATCACCAATGGTGGTTTTGCCGATCTCTTCACCATCTTTGCCAAGGTGGACGGTGACAAGGTCACGGCCTTTTTGATTGAAAAGGGGACAGAAGGCCTTTCGACGGGCAAGGAAGAAAAAAAGATGGGTATCAAGGGATCCTCGACAGTGCCTGTCATTATGGAGAATTGCAAAATCCCGTATGAAAATCTCCTGGGTGAAGTGGGCAAGGGTCATAAGATTGCTTTCAACACGCTCAATCTCGGTCGTTTCAAACTCGGTTTGGGCACGACAGGGGGTGCGAAATATCTGACGGGTCATGCCGTAAAGTACGCCAAGGAAAGAAAACAATTTGAAAAACCGATTTCTGATTTTGGTCTGATTCGTAAAAAAATTGCGAATATGGCTATTCGGACCTTTGTTTCTGAGAGCATGAATTATCGTACCGCCGACCTCATGGATCAGAAGATCAAGGCCTGCGACAAGCATGACGCTTCCTACGCCAAAAAGGTGATGGACATCGTCGAAGAATTTGCGATCGAGTCTTCGATTGCGAAGATCTATGGCTCCGAATGTATCGATTTTGTCTGCGATGAAGGCCTGCAGATCCTGGGTGGTTACGGGTTTTTGGAAGAATATCCCTTTGCCGCGGCGACGCGGAATATCCGAATCAATCGCATTTTTGAGGGCACCAATGAAATCAATCGTCTCTTGATTCCTGCCATGCTTTTCAAACGCGCGATGAAGGGCGAGCTCGATCTGATGAATGGGATTCAATCCGTTTTGGACCAGTTAAAAGAAGGATGGAAAAAAGAAGGCGACGGTCTTCTCTCCGATGAAATTCATCAGGTGGAGTTGGCTAAGAAGCTCACCCTTTATACCGCCGGTGTTGCGGCCCAGAAGTTTATGGACCAACTCAAAGAAAAACAATACCTGGCCGAATTTATCGCCGATATGACGATTGACACCTATGCGATGGATACGGCCCTCTTGCGGGCCCTTCAGATTCACAAGACGGCAGGGGCCGAAAAGGCCGGACTTGCTCTGGATATCGTACGCACTTATGTTAATGAAGCTTATCAGGAAGTGATAGGACGCGCCCGTCGCATGATGCTGGCCGTGGCCGAAGGTCATGTTGAAGAGTTTGAAAAATATAATCGGGGTCTGCAGCGCTTTGATTATTTTGTCCCTATCGACACCACTCAAACACGCGAGTCCATTGCCCAGGCGATCATTGACCGGGATGGGTATCAAATCGTCTGAGCGCCGGTAAATGATTCCGCAACTTTCTGCCAGTTTCCTCGATAAGTGGGGAACTATGAGCTATGTTGCTTTAAAACCCCTTAGTCCCCATCAGGTACCTCGTGATCTTGCGTCTCTCCAGGGAAGCCAAGGGGGACGTGTTTACGAAACTTCCCTGGGTCACTTGTATATTTTTAAAACGGGGCAGATCCTGGAAAATCAAGAGGGTCCTGGTCATATCGTTTGTCTTTATGGGACAAACGGTGATTCGTTTCGTGCGACACTTCTCTTCAGAAGTGATAACATCACCAGTCTTCATTCTAACCTGCCCCCCTCTTGCGAAGTAAGTCTCCTTCATGGTTCTGGGGAGTATGCACTTTTGCCGAATACTCCCTATCCTTCTGACCCGGGAGATATTTTAAAACTGGGGGTGGATCTCTTCCTCCAGATCGATGACCGGGGTGATTTGATAGCGATGAAAAAAGAAGAGGATGAGGTTCTGGAGGCGGATAGTTTTTTAATCGGGGGAAGAGAGATTGGTATGAGAGAGGACAGCATCTCTGCCGAAGATGTCACCTGGGTTTCTATCCAGGGAGGGCATCTCATTTTTCACCTGGACCAAATGCCGCGAGAGTGGGTGATTTTGCAATACAGGAAGGATGGCGGGGTTGTCCCTATTGGAAATCAATCGTTAAAAAATGGAGAAGTTCCAAGACGTCCCATAAAATATCTATTGAGCAAAAGTGAAGGCCTCTCATTTGCCCTGGACTTCGGGGGCGATCGTTTTTCTTTCAAAATCCAGCAAGGGAAACTCACTCCCCCTTAAACAAGAGAATCGGCGAGAAGCTCTACGACGTCTTTGGTCTGGAGATTTTCGACCTGTTTGTCGCGGGCCGCATCGCTGAGCATCGTAATGCAGAAGGGGCACGCACTGGCGACGACATTGGGATTGACCGTCTGGAGGTCTTCGAGGCGTTTGTGATTCACACGCGTCCCGACACGTTCTTCCATCCACATACGACCACCCCCGGCACCGCAACAACGACCCTTGTCTTTGGAGAGTTCCACATCGACGACCTCGGTACCCGGAATCGATTTGAGAATCTCACGGGGCGCGCTGTAGACACCATTGTAGCGGCCCAGGTAACAAGAGTCATGGAAGGTTACTTTTTGAGGAAGGGGACGAACGGGTGTTAGTTTTCCTTCCTGAATGAGTTCGTAAATAAAGTCCGTGTGGTGCACAACTTCATAGTTGCCGCCAAATTGGGGGGATTCGTTCTTGATCGTATTGAAACAATGAGGGCAGGCGGTGAGGACCTTTTTGATGTTGTAGCGGTTCATGGTCTCGATATTCTGCTTGGCCAAGGTTTGATAGAGATACTCATTGCCAATACGCCGGGCGGCGTCACCGGTGCAGACTTCTTCTTTTCCAAGAATGGCAAAATCAATGTGGGCCTTCTGAAGAATCCTGACGAGGGACGTCGCAATCTTTTTATTTCGATCATCAAAGGATCCCGCGCAACCGACAAAATAAAGATACTCGGCGGTGGGGTGATCGGAAAACATTTTGACGCCCATATCCTTGCACCAGTCGGCGCGGCTATCGAAGCCAATACCCCAAGGGTTGTAATTGGTTTCCATGTTGCGGAAGGTGGCCTGGACTTCTGTTGGCATCACCCCCTGGGTCAAGACCATGTGACGTCGGGCGCCGATGATGCGGTCCACAAACTCAATACCTACGGGACAGGCCTCTTCACAGGCACGACAAGAAGTGCAAGACCAAAACACCTCCGGGTCGATTATAAATGGCGTGAGATACGGCTCTCCCCCCATGCCCCCCATCTGCTCTGCCGTGACAGGGCCATTGCCGGACCCGTCTCCGTTGGCTGTTAATCCGAATGGAAGCCAGTCATGATGCTGTCCACCCAGGTGGGCCTGACGCTTCACATATTCGCGCATATCGATGTTGATTTGTTTGGGGCTCAAGACCTTGCCGGTATTCCACGCGGGACAGACGGAAGAGCAGCGGCCGCATTCCGTACAGGTCGCGACATCAAGCATATCCTTCCAGGACATATCCTGAAGGGTTGCCGTCCCGAAGGAAGTGGCGTTGGGGTCTTCCAGATTGAGGTTGCGTAATTGCCCAAAAGGTGTGGTGCGCATGAAAAAGACATTGGGTAAAAAGGTAAAGACGTGAAAATGTTTTCCATAAGGCAGGAAGTTCATGAAGGCCAGGATGAGCCCGATATGAACAAGGAAGGATGCATTGGCCACAAAAGACGTGGCTCCCGTCGGCAGGTGGATAGTCTGAAAGAGATAGGCAAAGAAAGAAGCCACCGGGAGCCAGATGCTTCCTTCCCCATGGTTCAGGGTGAGACGTCCTCCTTCAAAGAGAAAATCAGTCAGGCAGAGGGCAAAGATCATCGCAAGAATACCCAGGGCCTCGCGCGACATCGTCAAACGGCTCACTTTGAGGACAATCCGACGATACGCCGCGTAAGAAACGGCGGCCATGACGGCCAGGAGGATGAAATTCAAAGAAAGCTCATAGAGATGTCCAAAAATACTTTCGGTAAAAAACGAAGCGAAGTGAGGTGTAAACCCCATACCAAAGAAAATGATCGTTCGGAGGGCGATAATGCAAAATCCCCAAAAGATAGTGGCGTGCATGATACCGGCCTTGGGGTCACCCTTCAAAATTTTTGACTGTGCAAAGGCGATCGTGATGAGATTGCGAATTTTCTTTTTATAATCATTGAGGCGGTTGTCAGGTTGCTTGGCGGACTTGATGATTTTGATCCATCGATAAGACGAGTAGCCAAAAAAACCGAGTCCGGCAATGAGCAGCAAGGCAGTTGTGATCGGAAACATGGGATCTCCTTAAAAAAATAAAACTTTTTGAGGGGTCCCTTGTAGCAACCCTCTGGTGAGACTTCAACCCCAAAATACCCTAGCTTGCGTAAATAAAATTGAGTGTATTATTTTTGCACTGAATCGTCACCTGACCACCTTGATTGGTGAGTTTTCCAAAAAGGATTTCCTGGGAAAGAGGTTGTGAAATTTCAGTTTCGATGAGTCTACGAATTGGACGCGCTCCCATTTGGGGATCAAAGCCCTTTTGGGCCAGGTAAGTACGGGCGGCTGGATCCAGCGAAAGTGAGACCTGCTTGGATTGAAGACGAGCTTCGAGTTGAGCGATCATTTTATCGACGATTTGTTCGACAATGGGAGTTGTCAGCGCATTAAAAGAAACAATGCTTGTAAGACGATTTCGAAATTCCGGGCTAAAGGTTTTCTCAACCGCCTTGAGACTCTTGTCCTGATAAGGGGATTTCTCAAAGCCGATGGCCCTGATCGAACTCTCTCGTGCCCCTGTGTTGGTGGTCATGATGAGAATGACCTGGCGAAAATCGGATTTGCGGCCGTTATTGTCTGTCAGTGTGGCATAATCCATCACCTGTAAAAGAATATTGTAGAGGTCTTCATGGGCCTTTTCGATTTCATCCAGGAGAAGGACGGCGTGGGGATGCCGATGAATCGCGTCGGTAAGCTGACCCCCCTGATCGAAGCCAACATAACCGGGAGGCGAGCCAATGAGTCGGGAGACGGTATGCTTTTCCGAATATTCGCTCATGTCAAAACGAATGAATTCAATCCCCAACACCTGCGCGAGCTGTCGGGCAAGCTCCGTTTTTCCAACGCCCGTTGGTCCTGTAAAAAGAAACGAGCCGATGGGTTTGTCGGGCTCTCCCAAGCCTGCGCGCGAGAGACGAATGGGCTGAACGACCTTGTCAATCGCCTGCTCCTGACCATAGATGAGAAGCTTGAGGTCTCGATCCAGGGTCTCGAGTTTCTTTTTGTCATCGGATTGAACGGTATGTGGAGGAATCTTGGTCATGCGAGAGACCATGATTTCGATGTCGCGCGGAGTGACTTTTGGCGCCGTTTCTTCGAAAGGCGAATCGTTCCCGGGAGTGGCGAGTCCGGGCGCAACCAGCAGCGCTCCTACGGTGACGCGGTGTTTTAGTTTGACCTCGGCGCCGGCCTCGTCGATGACATCGATCGCCTTGTCGGGAAGATAACGATCATTGATGTATTTATTCGAAAGATCAACGGCCGCCTTCAGGGTTTCGGGGGCATAGGTCACCCCATGAAATTCTTCATAATGTTTTTTGAGTCCCTCGAGAATTTTGAGGGATTCTTCGATACTTGGTTCGTTGACTTCAATTTTTTGAAAGCGCCGCGAGAGGGCGTGATCCTTTTCAAAAAGGTTTCGGTACTCTTTGTAGGTCGTTGTTCCGATGCACTTGATGTCGCCATTGGCCAGGGCCGGTTTGAGAAGATTGGACGCATCCATGGATCCACCCGAGACAGCGCCGGCCCCGATGATGGTGTGGATCTCATCGATAAAAAGAATACTGTCTTTCTTGGCGGCAATAATTTTTAAAACAGATTTGAGCCGCTCTTCGAATTCACCCCGAAATTTTGTGCCTGCCAGGATCGCCCCCATATCGAGGGCATATACGGTCGACTTCTTGAGATGCGCCGGAATACGGCCCTGGACAATACTGAGGGCGAGACCTTCGACAATCGCCGTCTTTCCGACACCCGCATCACCGATGAAGACGGGGTTGTTTTTGCGACGTCGTGCCAGGATGTGAATTGTTCTTTCTATCTCCTTCTCGCGTCCAATCAGGGGATCGATCTTGCCTCGCCGTGCCTTTTCGTTGAGGTTGATACAAAAACGGACCAGGGGATCTTTGACGCGTTCGGAGGTCTGGTCGGCGGCCTCTTTTTCATCCTCGAGGTCATCCGCTATCTCTTCTCCTTCTATCTTGGATACGTGATGCGAAATAAATCGGACGACGTCAAAACGGGTGATCTTTTGTTTGAGTAAAAAATAATGCGCATGGGATTCTTTTTCACGATACAGGGCTACCAATACATCACCGGCATTGATTTCTTGCTTCCCAGCCGACTGCACTTGAGCGGCGGCCAATTGTAAAATCAATTGGGCTCCAATCGAGTACTGAGGCCCCGGATGATCTTCGGCCCTGAGGGCTACGACGGGCATTTTTTCCGTCAGGAATTTTTTCAGATCTTTTCTCAGGGTGATCAGGTGAGCACCGCATTCATGCAAGATATGGGAGGCAATCGGATCGTCGATCAAGGCGTAGAGGAGGTGTTCGGGTGTCACAAATTCATGGCCCAGGGTCTTGGCTTCCTCAAAGGCCCTGTGGAGAGTTTTTTCAAGTTCTTCGTTAATGAGCATGTTTACACCCCGTCGGCCTCCATCGTGCATTGCAGTGGATGACCGTGTTTTTCTGCCAGACCTTGCACTTGATACATTTTACTGCGGGCCACGTCATGAGGAAAGATACCACAAATGCCCCTTCCTTGGGTATGGACTTGCATCATAATACGTGTACTCTCTTCAGCGGATTTTTGAAAAACAGATTGGAGAAGCCAGACCACAAACTCCATGGGGGTATAGTCATCATTTAAGAGGATCACCCGATACATGGAGGGTTCCTTGACCTGGGTCTTTTCCTCCGTCGCGACCTGGGCCTCGGATTCTTCCTCGGGATAGCTCAAAATATCGGTTCTTTTACGACCCTCCTTAGGATCATCAGCCATAGGGTAAATTTAGCATGGTTAAGAAATGGGAATAAAGGTAATTTAAAGGGGATAAAATATTGACTTTACCGGCGTGAAGCTGGCAGAGAGTTCCCCTACGGAGCGATCGCTATGCCCATTAAAGAAAAGTTGGAAGAACTCGAACGCCGGAACAAAGAAGCCCTGGTGGCCGGCGGTCAGGATCGTATTGAGAAACATCATGCGGCCGGGAAGCTGACGGCGCGTGAGCGCATGGATTTCCTGCTGGATCCGGGGAGTTTTGTCGAAGTTGATCGTTTTGTGACCCACCGTTGTTCCGAGTTTGGAATCGATAAACAAAAAATTCCGGGAGATGGTGTGATCACCGGTTATGGCAAGATTGACGGCCGTCAGGTGTTTGTCTTTGCCCAGGACTTCACCATTTTTGGGGGGTCTCTGGGAGAGGTTTTTGCGCGCAAGATTTGCAAGATTATGGATCTGGCGATGAAGGTGGGGGCTCCCGTGATTGGTCTCAATGACTCGGGTGGAGCTCGTATCCAGGAAGGTGTGATGAGTCTGGCGGGTTATGCGGATATCTTTCTCCGTAATGTCCTGGCCTCGGGCGTGATTCCCCAAATTTCCGGCATTTTGGGTCCTTGCGCCGGCGGGGCTGTTTATTCACCCGTCATGACAGATTTTATCTTTATGGCGAAGAAGACGAGTCACATGTTTATTACCGGTCCCGAGGTCATTAAGGCGGTGACGCATGAAGAGGTGAGTAAGGAAGAATTGGGTGGGGCCATGACTCATAACGAAAAGTCGGGTGTGGCCCATTTTGCGACCGAAGATGATCGCGATTGTCTGGGAAAGATCCGAAAACTTTTGAGTTATCTTCCTTCGAATAACACCGAAGATCCTCCCGTCGTTGCGACGGAGGATAAACCCGATCGCAAAGAAGCCAAACTGGATGAATGGATTCCCGACAATGCCAACAAACCCTATGACATGAAGGGCTTGATCGAGCTGATTGTCGATAAAGAATCCTTTTTTGAGGTGCAGCCTTTTTTTGCCAAAAACATGCTGATCGGTTTTGCGCGTATGGCGGGCAAGCCTATTGGCCTCGTCGCCAATCAACCGGCGGTGCTGGCCGGTTGTCTCGATATTAATGCCTCTGTCAAGGCGGCGCGGTTTGTGCGTTTTTGTGATGCCTTTAATATCCCCATTGTGACCTTTGTCGATGTGCCTGGATTTTTGCCGGGGACCGATCAGGAGTTTGGCGGCATCATTCGCCACGGGGCCAAGCTCCTCTACGCCTTCTGTGAGGCGACGGTTCCCAAGGTGACGATTATTACGCGGAAGGCTTACGGTGGGGCCTATGACGTGATGAGTTCGAAGCATGTGAGGGGTGATGTCAATTTTGCCTACCCCACCTCCGAGATCGCCGTGATGGGACCGGACGGGGCCGTTAATATTATTTTCAAAAATCAGCTAGCGGCCTCGAAGGACCCCAATGCCGAGAGGGCTCGTCTCGTTGACGAATACCGTAAGGCCTTTGCCAATCCCTACAAGGCCGCCGAGCTTGGCTATATTGACGAGGTCATTTTCCCGCAGGAGACGCGGTTCAAGATTATCCAGTCCCTTGAGATGCTGAAGGATAAACGCGACAAAAATCCCCCTAAAAAGCATGGGAATATTCCTCTTTAAAAAGTAAAAAAAACTCGAAACATTTTGATTTTTTGGACGATAAGGACTGATAAGGAGTTCCGAATGATTTTTCGCCTTTGTTCTCTCAGAAGTTCATTCGATCCGGCTCGATGTCTCTTTTTTGATTCGAGTATCACGGGTCGTTATCTCAAGGACGTGGATCATCTCCCTTCTGCGGATCGGCAACGCGCTCTTAATCTCGTAGATGACCTGGTTGGATCTAGAGTACGAGAGGAGCTTTTACGGGCGTCGCGGCAAGTGATTCACCCCATTTTTTTGACCCCCCGAAATCCCCTGAGAACTCCTAAGGAAGTTATTCCTTTGCCTCCGCCGCCGACTCCCGAGGCCCCTCCGGTGACGGGGGCTGGAAGTGGAGAAAGGGCCTCCGATTTTTCTGTGGGACAATTACTAGAAGAACTAAACCCTCAGGAATTAGCCAGCCATATAGGTCTCGCGGTTTTTTCTCCTTTAGAAGATGAACTCCTGGAGGCCCACACGAACTATGATGATGATACTTTTTTGCTTGTCGAAGAAGCGGATAAAAATTCTAGGGCCTTTGAGACTCTTATAGAAAGAGCAGAAGTGGGAATAGCGATGGCGATCAAAGGGCTCATTGTTTTGTCGGAGATAGATGATGAGGCTCGACTAAAAATTGTTGATTTTGTTTATAGAAGGAATACTGCCGTTTGTAGTGTTTTACAGGGCCTGGAGGCGCAGGCCGTCGGCGTAGAGGCTAATCGTTCCCAATGGGGACTCGAATTCATGGGGCTTGTTGCCGCTTCCGGTCATCCGGCTGTTCAGGAGGTGCTGATCCATTTTGCCTCTCGTTGGCTCGATGCCACCTATGCCTTGGTGATTCTGCGTCGAGATAAACATGCTTGGGCAGAAGAGACCCTTCGAAAACTTACCTTTGAGAATCAGATCACGATCGCTTATATAACACCCGATGAGGCGATGCTCCTTTTGAAAACATTACGTGAGCTGGGCAACCCGGAGGCCGAGTCTCTTAGTAGGTTTCTTGTCAGAACGGGTGTTTTAAGTTTGGCACCTCGAAGGCGTTAACTGAACCAAAAGGTCTCCATGAAATTTTATCCCGTCGGCGTTCAACCCTATCCCTCTTCTTTTTTAGATAGCCAGGCTACTATCCGTTATTTGAGATCTTTGGCCGTCGAGCATTCTGTGGATTTGATGAATGCGGCCAGGAGAGAGTTGAATGTCTTGGTCGGCGAAAGGATGTCAAACTTGCTGCAACAGGCGGCAAGGTCTCCCCAGCCCAAGACAATGACTTTGCATGTTTCATTGCCACCGGCTCAGGGTACTGAACCCCCGCCTCATTCCCTGACTGATTCCTCACCTGATTCCCTCATCGATATGCTTTGGGCCGATCTTGAAGCCTCTCTTGCCTGTTCTGAGTACAGCAAGACTTATTATTATGTCGGTCAAATTTGGGAATACGGCAATAAAAACTCCGAAGATCCCGAGGATGTTTTGCAGAGTTTGATCACTTATGAACATCCCGTGGTTCGTTATCGAGCCTATGGCTATCTCTTCCAATCGGGTTATTTGGATATTCTTGAGAGGCATTGGGATGGGTTTGAAAAAAATCATACCCAACAGGATTTAAGTGATGCCCTTCATATCCGGGATGATCATCTGATTCGGGATACGGTTCGGCTCTTGGTGCCTTTTGCCAGGATAGGCATTGAAGAGGCCCGTTGCCTTCTCGTGAGTTATGGAAAACATGAAAATGTTATTGTCAAAACAAACGCCCTGGTGGGGCTTAAACAATTACAACCTTTACAAGCGGGGGAGCCAAACCAAAAAATAGTCCGTCCGAAGGGAGTAAAAAAATCGGTTTTGGACAAGGGCCCCGGCATCTTTGATGTGATTGCCAGGGAGCTTGGAAGAAAGTCCGATTACCAGTGGCATTACTTACTGAGTCTCTTTGATGGTTCCGTTTCTGAAAAAAAGAGGAGGCTCGCTCTTGTGGAACTCTTGTCAAAGATGGATTCTATCGTCATTAAGGCCTTGATTGTGATAGGTCGCCGACAGAGAGTTGTTCTGGGTTTTCTTCGGGATCTGGTGAATTTGGGTGTTCCAAAACTCTTGAAAGAATTGCGAAGGTTGGAGGGCGTTCCATTAATCCTTGAAGCGGATCGTTCTGAGGAAGGGCTTTATCTCCTGGGTATTGCGGTTACCGCAGGTCATCGCGGGGCGCGTGAAGGGTTGGAAACCTTGAGTGCGGTGTCCCTGGATGCGGTTTTTACGATGGCGAGCCTCAACCGCAAACGATGTCCCTGGGTGGATCAAGCCCTTAGAGATCTTCGCTTCCGTCGTGAAGTCAACGTGAAATATCTTGATGAGAGCCAAATTGAAATGACCTTACTCGCCCTGACAAGGGCAAAAAACCGTTATGTTGCTGGTTTAGAAAAGATCCTTTCAAGAAGATCTTGACGCTTTTTCGTCCTACCGATACTAAATCACCCCATGTTCAAAAAAGTTCTCATCGCTAATCGTGGAGAGATTGCCCTGCGTGTGATTCGGGCCTGCCGTGAGGTGGGTATCAAGACGGTGGCCGTGTATTCGGAAATCGATCGTCACTCCCTTCATGTGCGTTGGGCCGATGAGGCCTACCTGATTGGTCCGGCTCCCGCCAAAGAAAGTTATCTCGTTGGAGAAAAAATACTGGAAGTCGCCAAAAAGTCAGGGGCCCAGGCGATCCATCCGGGCTATGGGTTTCTTTCTGAAAATGCCGATTTCTCTGACGCCTGTCATGAAGCGGGGATTCAGTTCATCGGGCCTCGCGGGGATTCGATGCGAAAGTTGGGCGATAAGCTCCTCGGTCGTCGTACCGCTGATAAAGTCAATGTACCCACGGTGCCTGGCATTAAAGATCCGCTGAGCGACGCTTCTGAAGCCAAAAAAGTTGCTGAAAAATTTGGGTATCCTGTCCTCCTCAAGGCGCGTGCCGGTGGGGGCGGGAAGGGGATGAGAAAAGTGACGAAGCCGGAGGAGATGGAGACGGCTTTTCGTCTGGCTTCTTCAGAGGCGGCCTCTTCTTTTAAGGACCCCGCCCTCTATCTCGAAAAATATGTCGAGGAGCCGCATCACATTGAAATTCAAATTTTGGGAGATCGGCATGGGAATGTGGTGGCCTTGGGAGAACGTGAATGCTCCGTGCAGCGTCGGCATCAAAAAATTATCGAAGAGAGCCCTTCTCCCTATATAAAAGAATCAACACGCAAAAAACTCATGGAAGCGGCGGTAATCCTGGGCAAGGAAGCCGGTTATGAAAATGCCGGCACGATGGAGTTTTTGGTCGATAAAAATCAGAATTATTATTTTTTAGAAATGAACGCCCGCCTTCAGGTGGAGCATCCCGTGACCGAAGAGGTGACGAAGCTGGACCTAGTGCGGGCCCAGTTGAGGATCGCGGCAGGGGAGAAATTGGAGGACATACTGCCACCCCTCACCACCCCTGGGGCGCGGCAAGCAGCGCCCGTACAGTCAGTAGGCCACGCCATCGAATGCCGTATCTACGCCGAAGACCCCGATGCTGATTTTATGCCTTCGCCGGGCAAGATCTCGCTGGCGCGCAGTCCCGAAGGCCCGGGTGTGCGGGTGGATTCGGCTGTTGTTTCGGGGACCACCATTTCTATTTATTATGATCCGATGATTGCCAAACTGATTACGTGGGGATGCGATCGTGAGCAGGCTATTCTTCGTATGGAGAGGGCTCTTAAAGAGTATCAGATTGTCGGTGTCAAAACGAATATCGCCTTTTTGGAATCTGTTTTGGCCAACAAAGATTTTAGAAAGGGACACTACGATACCGGCCTGATCGAAAGAAATATCACTGAGCTAAGACGCAAGGCCCACGAGGGTTATGATGAGGTGGCTGCGATTGCCGCCGTCATTCATCGGATTTATAAGAAGAAGTCGGGTGTTATGATTACCGGGATAGGTCCCTCTGTGTCGCCCTGGAAACTATTGGCGCGAAAAGAAGGACTTCGTTAAGGAGAGCAAGTGCGTTTTCAAGCGGTCATTGATGGGAGAAGTGTCGAGGTCGAACAGGTTGAAGGTAATCTGTATCGCGTCAATGGTGTCGAACGCCAGGTTGATGTAGTCGTCCTGGAGCCCGGCTTGTATTCACTCATTATCGATCACGCCTCGTATGAAGTCTCCGTGCGAGAGGAGAAGAAGGCGACCCTTGTTGAAGTCGGGGCCCATCTGATCCCGGTCAAGTTGCAAGATCCTTATGCGAGCCAAAGTGCCGGTGGCAAAGAAGCCCTTGAAGGGGAGGTGGTTATTTCATCCCCCATGCCCGGGCGCGTGGTAAGTATTAAAGCGGCCGTCGGTCAGGCCGTCAACGAGGGCGAGGGCATCGTTGTTGTCGAGGCGATGAAGATGGAAAACGAACTGCAATCCCCCAAGACTGGTAAGGTCACCCAGATCCTCGTCAAGGTCGGCGACGCTGTCGAATCGGGGCAGGATTTGGTGGCGGTTGAGTAAAATCATCTACCGCTAATTTTTTGACAACTTTTTAAAAATTGTCATTAAAAAAACTAGCAACCTTCCTGAAATAGCGTCGAGGACAGTATAAATTTATTTAGGAGGTTCTCTATGGGCATTGATTCTCTAAATCTTATTCGTCGGGTTGGCCAAATGGCCAGGGCTTTTTGGCCCTTATCGAATTCCGACTCATTTGTAGCACCCAAAATTTCAAAAAGATCTCTTCAAACAAGTTTTCAAAAGAATGGTTCTTGGCCTTGTGAACCAGTCTTAAAATCTTTGATTTGCGGCATGAGAGAGTCCGGGATTCAGGCTTTTGGGGATTCGGGTTATAACGCTCTTTTAACCTTTCGAATGTTCCGTCCAACACAGCAACCATTGGTGGAGCTCAGGTTAAACTGTTTTCAGCCGAGTGGTACGATCAGATCGGCGGCCACCTTTCTCTTTCCTGAAGGCAATGTCACTTCACTCATGCAGGTGGGCATTTCTTATGAAGATGGTCGTTCCAATTTTGTGACTCAAACGAATAGATACCTTCTTCAAACGGATAAAAAAGTGAAATTTGATGGATGTTTTGTTGAACGTCAGATGAGAGTGCAAGTGGCACAGGCCGATGCCGAAATACTGACACAGGCCGGGACTCGTTTTGAGAAGAAGGATGGCCCGATGATTTTGGAAGAAGTGACTCGGGAACTCTCGCCCCCTGCCTGGTTTCAAGGTGTCTGGGATCTGGTGACGAAAGGCGTTTCCCTGCCGTCTTCCCTTTCTTTGCCATGGAAGGGTGATTTAGAAAACTCTTATGCTACCAGTGGTAAGGAGGCCTACCAGCGGCTGATGACCCCTGAATTCAAAGAGGTGTTCGGTGATTACACAATTGGAATTGAGTCGGCGATGGGACGCTATGTCATTGGCAAGGCCATGGATCCGTCGGACATGGAACAAATCCTTGGGCCTCGTTATTATACAGCTTATCATGCTGCAAAATTGAGAGGGTCCAGCGTTGACATGATGCGCTACCCAGATCTGTGGTGCTTCTCAGGCGAGATGTGATTTTGGGAAGCGGCGATTTTTGCTTTGATCGAGTGCCATCAATATTGTCTTGACCATTGTTAAAAGACGCAAAGACGAAGACGCAAAAAGACGCAAAGACGGAGGTCCTTCCCATCGACCACCCGATAATGATTGAATGACCCTCCATAGATCCTCTTTGATCTCATTTTTGGATGGGAGAGAGGTAAAAGAGGCCTAAAAAAGTAAGTTTTCGATGATTTGAGATATCAATGAAGGACCGTACCCCTCGCCTGTGAGGGGAGAACATCCATCCAAGACAGAGCCCTGCCGGCAGTTTCATTCTTTAGGTATCGAAGAGACTATCGTTCATTTACCCAAACTTTTCTCGATACCTTAGCTTCCACCGATGTATTTGTTGTCGTCTTATTTTGATGAGGTTTTGAGTTTTCTTTTTTACCCAATCGGGATTACCAATGAAGGGAAGGGATGAATAGGGCCTTTTTTCCTTCCAATCATCCTTTAAAATGTCTTCGACAAGCCTTTGATAAGCCTTCTGCCTCTTCTCTTTTGTATTGCCTAATCCCAGATACGAAGGGGCTGGCGTAATCAAGGGATCTTCAGTTCCTTCTGCATAATAGTCATAGGAAGAAAAGAGATTCTCCCGGGGATGAGAAACCTTGCCGGCCCTCTTGGGATTGAGATCTATATAGAGCATGACATGTAAAAGATGCTCGTCGGTTTGTATCCGGGGAGATTTGAACCGATCCATCACCACCTGTCCCCTGCGTCTCTTTTCTTTATTATAGATACGGGCAAAAGAAGAGTTCACTACACGAAAGAAATCAGAAAAAAGAGACAAAGAATCAAATCTTCCTGATAAATGGATATGATTCTCCATGAGACAATAAGAATAAAACTCAATCTGATAGCGATCCTTATATTTTAGAAGAAGTTTGTAGTAGATCTCTTTAGCCCACAAAGATTCCAGGAGCCAATCCTGGTTATGGCATTGCCAGGTCACATGAAAGATCGAGTCATCCTCTAAAATAGCCTGTCGCGGAAGAGAGGGCATTGGAAAGATCAAAGGCAAGATCAATGCCAGAAGGCTGACTCCCTAAATCAAAAGCAAAAAACCATCCCATCCATCCCATCAAGCATCACATCGTCTCAAAAATGGACTCCCGCTGTCTCTTATTTGGTCCTTCGTCTTATGTTTGTTATGTTTGCGTCTTATGTTTGCCTGTTTGGGGGAGTTGAGAATTTTTATTCTTTACCCCCTTCTACTTTTCTTGTTAAATCGCTCCTCATGAAAAAAGCGGTAGAGCGCAAGAAAGAATTTCTCAGCATCTCTGATATTCCGCTCAAGAGAAGTTATACTTCGGAAGATGTACACTCCGATCCTGTTCGGGACATCGGATTTCCGGGCCAGTATCCGTTTACGCGGGGTGTGCAGCCCACGATGTACCGCGGGCGTTTTTGGACGATGCGCCAGTATGCGGGTTTTGGGACGGCGGCGGAGTCCAATAAGAGGTACAAGTATCTCCTTGATCATGGCCAGACGGGACTCTCGGTTGCCTTCGATCTTCCGACACAGATGGGTTACGACTCGGATGACCCCATGGCGCGGGGCGAAGTGGGTCGTGTGGGTGTGGCGATTGATTCGGTGGAGGATATGGAAATTCTCCTGGATGGAATTCCTCTGGATCGTGTCTCCACATCGATGACGATCAATGCGACGGCGTCCACTTTGTTGGCACTCTATCTCTGTGTGGCGGATAAACAAAATATTTCATGGTCAAAATTGCGCGGGACTGTTCAGAACGATATTTTGAAAGAATACATTGCCCGAGGGACTTATATCTATCCTGTCCAATCCTCGATGCGGATCATTACGGATCTTTTTAATTTTTGTAAAAATCAGGTGCCGAATTGGAATGCGATTAGCGTCTCCGGCTATCATATGCGCGAGGCGGGGTGTACGGCGGTGCAGGAGATCGCCTTTACGCTGATGGATGGAGTGGCTTATCTGGAGGCGGCTGTCAAAGTGGGACTGGATGTCGATGAGATCGCGCCGCAGATTTCTTTCTTCTTTGGTGTCCATAATGATTTTTTGGAAGAGATCGCTAAATTTCGCGCGGCTCGTCGCCTTTGGGCACGCCTCGTTAAAGAGAGATTCAAGGTGAAGAGGGATGAGTCTTGCAAACTTCGGTTTCATTCTCAAACGGCAGGTTGTTCTCTCACCGCCCAACAACCCAAAAATAATATTGTCCGTGTCACGATCCAGGCCCTGGCCTCTGTCCTGGGAGGGACTCAATCTCTGCACACCAATTCGCTCGATGAGGCCCTCGCCCTCCCGACGGAGAATTCAGCAAGGATAGCCCTCCGTACCCAGCAGATGATTGCGTACGAGTCGGGTGTCGCCAATACGATTGATCCTTGTGCCGGTTCGTATGCGATCGAGGCCATGACCGAGAGACTCGAAAAAGAAGCCCTCTCTTTGATGAAAAAGGTGGACGATCTCGGAGGGATGTTGAATGCGATTGAAAAAGGTTTTGTGCAAAAAGAAATCCAAAATAGCGCCTTTAAATACCAGAAGGATATTGAAGAGAAAAATCAAATTATTGTGGGGGTGAATGATTTTGAGTTAAAAGATGAAAAGGAACCTCCGATCCAGCGTATTGATCCGAATCTGGAAAAAAACAAAGTCGCCGCTCTCAAGTCTTTTCGTGTTCGGCGTGATCCGGCAAAGACCGAGCAGGCCCTCAAAAATCTGGCTGCGGCCACGTCCACTCAGGATAATTTGATCCCCTTTATCTACGAAGCGGTCAAAAATAAGGCCACCCTGGGCGAAATTTCCCATACCCTCCGAAAAGTCTTTGGTCTCTACCGGGAAAACGTCGTTCTCTAGACTTTTGTAGGGGGTGGATTTTTTCCGCGAGAGTTTTTTTCCAAGATCCAGATAGCCAGGATTGAAAATTCATAGAGCAGAAGAAGTGGAATCGCGAGTAAAAATTGCGAAAGCACATCGGGCCCCGGGGTGAGTATTCCAGCAATAAGAAAGATCGCCACCAAGACATAACGTCTCGCCTTTGTCAGCATTTGACGGTGCACCACCCCCAAACGTGCCAGCAGGACAAGAATTAAAGGCAGTTCAAAGACCAACCCGAAGGTCAGGAGCATTTTTGAAATAAAACCCAGATAGTCCTGCATTTGAGGGAGGAACTGGATGCCTGTGCCCTCGAGGGTGGCAACGAAAAATTTAAATCCAACAGGGAAGATGACAAAGTAACCAAAGAAAGCGCCCCCCACAAAAAAGAAGGTTGTTAAAAAAACAAAGAGCAGGGCGAGTTTCTTCTCATTGACGTAGAGGGCTGGGGCGATAAAACGCCAGATTTGATAAAGGATCAGGGGGGCACTCAAAAATAATCCGGCGAGAAGTGAGACCTGTAAATAAGTCACGAGGGCCTCAAGAGGGCTTGTCGCGATAAAGCCCGTGTTGGTGGGCATGGCATTGAGAAGGGGTTTTTGTAAAAAGTGAAATATTTCTTTTGAAAAATAAAGGCACAAGAGCATCCCAATCATGAGGGAGAGGAGAGAGCGGATGAGACACGTGCGGAGTTCTGTGAGGTGCTCGATCAGAGATTGCTTGCGTTCACGGGGACTTGTCATTTTTTAAATCGTCTTTGATGTCATCGACTGCCCCCCGAATTTGTCCTAAGAATTTGCCGAGCTTGGTGGCTATATCGGGTAATTTCTCCGGTCCAATAAAGATAAGGGCCAGAGCCAGGACGATGATGAGTTCGCCGGTTCCTAATCCAAACATAGGCCCCAGTGTATACTCAAACGGGTTTGTTGAAAGCTACTCAAAAATTCTCTCGTGACACGTCACGAACACGTCACGAAGACAGAGGAAGGGGGCTGTACTAAATCCCACAGCTGCTTGACCATTTTGATACAAAATTTAGGATACGTTTTAAAAAATACCATATATAACAATAGGTTAAATTGTTAACATTTAGGCACGCCCATTGCCCCCAGAAGGGGTATGTCGTTCAAAACCTTTATCTTTGTTTGGGTGGGATTGTGCCTTGTGGAAGGGGTGGTTGGGGCTAAGGAAGTCCAGCCGAATGACCCTTATTATTCCTATCAGACGGCTTTTAAAAATTCATCCTCCTCTCACGGTTCGATTGTGGATACCTGGGGCCTGCAGACAGATGCTTCCCATGTCATTATTGCTGTCATTGATTCGGGAGTAGATCTCACTCATCCCGACCTGATCGATAATTTTTGGGTCAACCGAAAGGAAATTCCCGGTAATGGAATCGACGACGATGGGAATGGTTATATTGATGATGTTCATGGATACGATTTCAAAAATAAAGATGGGAATCCTGAAGATGAAACGGGTCACGGATCTTTGACGGCGGGGATCATTGGTGATGTAGGTGATAATGGAATTGGTTCTGCGGGGGTTGCTTGGTCTGTTCAGCTCATGATTCTCAAAGTTTTTGGGAGTTCGGGAGGAGGGACGGCTGATAATCTTGCGGCCGCCATAGATTATGCGGTTACGAACGGTGCTCAGATCATCAACGCCTCGTGGACAACGCAGCCTACTTTTAAAGGGGATGAGATTGATATCTTGAAAGAGGCTGTCGCAAGGGCTCAGGAGGCAGGTGTGCTTGTGGTTGCCGCTGCCGGTAATGAGGCCACCAATATCGATGAGGAGCCTGTTTTTCCCGCGAGTTATTCGTTTGATAATATTATTTCCGTCGCGGCCCTTGAAAAAGATAGTTCTCGTCTTCTTTCTCATTCCAATTTTGGGAAGAACAGTGTTTCTGTGGCGGCCATTGGGGATGAACTGGTGGGGGCCTACCTCAAGGGGGGGTATGCCACATTGACAGGGACGTCAGCGGCGACTGCGGTTGTGAGTGGTGTTTCGGCTCTGATGCTTGCTACCAATTCGAGTCTTAAGCCCAAGGAAATTAGAGACATCCTCATGACAACAAGCGACCCTCTTCGTGTGCTCACCGGTCTTGTCGCCTCCAGTGGTTCCCTGAACGCTTATGAAAGTATTGCCCAATCCAAGATTCCAAAGACCCTCTCTGTTCAATCTACTTCCCAAGGGACACCGGCAGGCACAGGGGCTCCCGTCTCTGAGACCGGAACCTCCTCCGAGAAATCCTCGGGATCATCCGCGGGTGGTTGTAGTCTTATTCCTTAAGAAATTTAGGTCTTTTAGCAACTCCCATCATTTTGATTGACGATAATGAGAAAAGGACGTTAACTGGGGTCCCTTTCTCTATGAGGCTTGCTTTTTATCCTATCTACTTTTCAAGCATTCTTGTTGTGATTCTGACGACAGGTTGTGTTGGTAGTGGTCCCCATGTCGTTGTCAATCAAGAAAGCGGATCTCCCTCGGGGGTGCCTTCTGGGCAACCCACCCCGGTCTTGCCATCTCCCAACGTGATTCAACAGAATTTCCAAATGGCAGGGAGCGGTTCCATTCATTCTCAATCACCAAAATATAATGCCATCATCAGTATTGGTTCCGCCAAAGGTTCTGTTTCCAGGAGCGATAAATTCCGGATGGAGAGTACGACGACAACGCTGGCACAGCAAAGCCTGGGAGGACAGAGTCAATGAACCAGAGAAGGCGTCCATGGATTTTTTCGGTAATTTTCTTTTTGGGGATGATTCTTTTTTCTTTCTCAATCCACGCGGGTAATCGGAGTCTTCTCTTTCAACAGGGCGTCGTCTTTGATGCGGCCGGCAAAGCGGTTGAAGGGGATCTCAATGTCACCTTCAGACTCTACGATAGGGTCGCGGGTGGAAGTCCGCTTTGGGAAGAAACACAGCCCGTCAGTTTTCAAAAAGGGATTTTTGAGGCGGAACTCGGGAGTGTTGAAATTTTTCAAAATAATCTTTTTGATAACGAGGCGCTTTTTCTCGGCGTTCAGATCGAAGGCGATACAGAGCTTGCCCCTCGTCTGACTTTATTCAGTGTCCCTTGGTCCCAACAGTCTGAGGTGGCGGTCACGGCCCTTTCTATGGCTAATAACAGTGTTACCACTGAAAAGATTGCCGCGGCTTCTGTAGGCGCTACACAACTTTCTTCAACAGGAGTTACGGCAGGGACTTATTCTTTAGCGACAATTACCGTCGATGCCAAGGGGCGTATTACCGCGGCTTCCAATGGGAGTGTGCCGCCCAGTAGTGGCGGAACGATTACCGGTGTGACGGCAGGGACGGGTCTTGCGGGTGGGGGGACCTCTGGGAATGTTACCGTAGGCATTGCCAATAATGGGGTGGGGACAAGTCAAATCACCGATGGGGCGATCACAACCGATAAGATGGGTGCCGGAGCTGTGAATAGCGCCAAATTAGCGTCGGGTGCTGTGGGGTTGGCGGCTTTGGGGTCGAATGCCGTTGATTCGAGCAAGATTATTGACGGTTCGATTACAGGAAGTGATATCGCGGCCGCGACTCTGGCAAGCAGCAATTTTTCTCCCAACTTGAGCCTTACCGGAACGACAAGTTTGCAACACATACTGTTGGCTGCTTTTGGCACAGGAGCCGGACAAACCTCTGAAATTCGATTTGGAGAGTTGGATGCCAATGGGACTAACTACATTGGATTTAAAGCCCCGGATAGTCTTGCGGGCAATGTCATTTGGATATTGCCCAGTATCGATGGTACCAGTGGACAGATGTTGATGACCAATGGAGGTGGCAGTTTGTCGTGGACAACTCCCTCCAGTACCCCTGGTGGTTCGGCTGGCGGTGATCTCACAGGGACTTATCCCAATCCCACTATTGCTAGTGGTACCGTTACTTCAGCAAAGATTTTGGATGGGACCATTACAAATACCGATATCAACTCCGGGGCTGCGATTGTTTGGACGAAGGTCGATAAAACGGGTGCTGTGCCGGGCGACGTGGGTGCGGCGGCGGCCGGTCATACCCATGCGGCTACGGATATCACCGGAACACTGACGGATGCCCAAGTTTCTGACACCCTGACGGCGAGTATTTTTGTGGGATCGGGATCGACGACCAATGCGGTGGATTTGGCAACGGCCGAAGTCTCGGGAACACTAGGCCTGAGTAAGGGCGGGAGCGGGGCTGATCTTTCGGCAACGGGCGGCGCCAGTCAATTTGTTAAACAATCTTCAGCCGGTGGAGCTTTGAGTGTAGGGACGATTAGTGATGCGGATGTTCCTGATGCTATTACCATCAATCTGGCAGCCACGGCTACAGCCCTTGCGGCGAATGGTGCGAATTGCTCGGCCGGGAGTTTCCCTTTGGGTGTTGATGCAAGTGGCAATGTAGAGGGGTGTACCGTTGCAGCAACAGGGACAGTCAGCAGTGTGGGATCAGGGACAGGATTGACAGGAGGAGTCATTACGACTTCGGGTAATCTCTCCCTTGATTACTCGGCTACTTTGGCTGGCAATCCGGCCTTGGCCTCAGGGCAGTCCGAATTTTCTTCGACGGGAATTATTTTTGAGGGGGCGACGGCCAATTCTTTTGAGGGTTTATTGACGGTTGCTGATCCGACGGCCGACAGGACTTATACCCTTCCCGATGAGTCCGGAACGATTTGCACCACCGGAAGTATTTGCAGTGGCTATCAGGCCTCCAGCACGGCTTTGAGCACGACGACTTCGTGGGGAGGCGATTTGACGGGGACAGGATCTTCACCGACAATCGGTGCGAATAAAATTGATGGGACCAAAATTGCCCTGGGATCGGATGCCCAGGGGGATGTCATGTATTACAATGGGACGGATTGGGCACGATTGGCGGCCGGTACATCGGGTCAAGTTCTCAAAACGGGGGGTACGGGTGCCGATCCCAGCTGGAATACTATCGCCGTCAATATTGACTTTTTTGATAGCAGTTCCCCTTCGTCGTCTTCTAATACAACCAACGATTGTATTAATTTTAATAACACGGGGACGACAGCGGCCCGCTTAGGCCAAAGTCGGATTGTCAGTATGGATGGTTTTTCGACGATACGGTTGATTGCCCGATCCTCCATCTCAGGGACGCAGGGTCAGCATACGATGAGGATTCGAAATATTACAGATGGGACAACCCTCGTTTCTATCTCCAGCGGCTGGACCACGACATGCGCAACCCAAACAGCCACGGCATCGATTGACCTGACGGGCCAGAAAAAATTGGAGGGTCAGGAATTCGGCTCTGCTAGCAACGATGATCCCAATTATTCCCATTGCGCCATCGAATTAATCCCTTAAATCGCCGAAAAAGAAAATTTCGACGCGACGGTTGAGTCGGCGGCCACGTTTCGTCTTATTGGAACAAAGCGGTTTCGTTTTACCCCATCCTTTGAGGGTGATATGAGAAGGGGGCACGCCACTGCGGATCAGAATTTTTTGAACGGCAGCGGCTCGCTTTTCAGAAAGACCCTGATTGTAAGCGGCGCTTCCTTTGGCATCGGTGTGTCCCTCGAGACGGATTTTTTCTCCGTGGGCGATCCTGGCGGTTTCAAAAATCCAGGACATGGATTCTTGTGTCGGCGTCGTTGATCCTGATCTAAAATAGATCGTCGTGATCCGTCTTTGAGTGTCTTCTGTCTTTTTCAAGTTCGGATTTGCACCCGAAGAGCGTTTGGGTGAAAAACTCAAGGAGACAATTCCACGCATACGAGGATTGCCGATCGCATTGTTCCAGGCTCCTCCACCGCCGGCCTTGATGGAAAACCCATTTTTAAAATCCTTTTGGAGGCCCAAACGAAATTCAACAGGTGCCGTCACAATCTGTACATGATTGGGTTCCAGATGGCCGACGATTTCTCCCAAGAGGCTGAGTTGGGGATCGAGGAACTGAATAGGCACCTTCATGGCGGTCCCATAGGTGATTTGATCCTGAAAATTAATCCCCAAGACGGTCTTGTGCCTTGGAAAGCGACCTCCGATATTGGCCGCGAGACTCATCATCGAGAGTTTTGGAAATGTCTTGCCGATAATCATCTGCACACCAGGCACCATATGACTTGTCCCTAAAAATTTGTTTTCGTCACCTGTTGGAAATTCATTGGTCACCAGGAGAGCCATGCCAGGACGGAGGCCTGTCTCATTTTCTTTAAGGATTCTGAATTTGAGGGCAAGTTCCAGATCTCCCAAAGCCGTCGTCGTAAACGAATTGAGGGACGTGATGTTGGCTTCTCGTGCATAAAAATGAGCGGGCAAGTCAAGTCCCAGGGTCAAAAAATCGGTGATCCCCAAAGCCGCAGAAAAATTGGTCGTTGTTATGGCATGGACAATATCAAGTGTTGTGGTACCGACGCTCGCATCCAGGAGATGGTTGTAGGCGAGACTCTCATTCAATCCCAAATGAAATTCCTTCATCTTCATGAGGCGGGGGCTGTTGACTTGAAAAAAGCCGTAGGCATCAACGGGAGGACGAAAAAATTCGAGATTGGTACCTGAAACGCCTGTGTCTTGAGAAAAAAGATTGAGGGGGAGGAGAACAATCATGCTTGCAAGAGCCAGTCTTTTCATAGGGTGCCGTTACAGGTTGTTCAAGTCTCGATAAAGAAAATCAACGCCACGACTCGTGGGAGCAGGTCCTGCGTTACTCGTATCTTCAGGTTCAGGTTTTGATTGTTGCAGTGAAGATCCGCCCTTCATGGCATCGAGGTCAGCTAATTTTAAATCAGGGGGAATCGCAAACTCCTTAACAGGTTTGTCCTTCAAGACTTCCTGCATATAGTAAAGCCAGATGGGAGCCGAGATAACACCGCCTGTCATCTTGGGTCCAATGGGTTTGTGGCTGTCATAACCCAGCCAGACGCCGGCAATCAAATCGGGTACATACCCAATAAACCAGGCGTCGGATTCGTCATTCGTTGTTCCGGTCTTGCCGGCAGCGGGACGACCCAGGGCCTTGGCCTTAAAACCGGTTCCTTTTTCCACTACATCTCTCATCATGCTCACCATTAGCATTGCCGTTTGAGGTGTGATCACATGACCGGACGGAATAGCGGCTCCGTAGAGGATCTTCATTTCTTCAGGAGATATCTTGATCTTCATTTCTTTAATGTAATTTTCTCCCTCCGAGGCCAGCTCCTGATTCATCTCGTCTGAAGGCTCTTTTGCTGAAGAATCAAACACGTGAGCTGGGTCCAGGGAGTAGGGTGTGTTTTCTTCGATCACCTTGCCGTCCTTGTCGCTCATCTTTCGGATGAACGTCAAATGAGGCCTCACACCTCCGGAAGGAAAGGTTCCGTAAGCGCGCGTCAATTCCTGCAGGTTTAAATCTGTGGCTCCCAGGGCTGATGAAAGGTAACGATGAATGGGAGAAGTAATTCCCATCTTTTGTGCAAAGGCTGCCACATAATCGATGCCGATATCATGAAAGACTTTGACGGCGACGATGTTGATAGAATTGGTCAGGGCGCTTCTTACACTCATGGGCCCGTTATATTTGTTGGCGTAGTTTTTGGGACTCCAGGTATCATTTCGGCCGACTTGATAAGTGACCGGGGCATCAACCACGATGGTCCGTGGAGAATATCCCTTATCCAGCGCCGCAGAATAAATAATTGGCTTAAAGGCCGACCCTGGTTGTCGAAGAGCTTGGGTTGCCCGGTTGAATTCACTTTTCTTAAAACTGAAACCGCCGATCATGGCTTTGACTTCGCCCGTGAGCGGATTGTAAGAAAAAAGTGCCGATTCGAGTTTTGGTTCTTGTTCAATGATAAAGGCTTTGTCTTCTTTTTTGCGCACCCAATACACGTCTCCGACTTTGGGAGTACGTCCCGTCCAGGCACGATCGGCTACGGTAATCGTTCCCTCGACACGTCCCACCAAAGCAGTGGCATCTCCCTTGGCATCCACTTCCGAGATGATGCCTTTATAGATTTGAAAATCCTCAATAGGAGTCATGAAAGGAGGATCTTTGGGATTAACGATGCTCAAGAGAGGTTCTTCATTTTCAGCGATTCCCCGATGAACGGCCTCCGCGTAGTCCTTGATCAGATCTCTTTTAATGGTTGCAACGGGGCCGCGAAATCCTTTTCGTCTCTCTATTTCAAAAAGGCCTCTTTTGACGGCATGATCCGCGGCACGATTGGCCAGTACATTTGCCGTTGTTTCAATCTTGAGACCTCCGTAATACAGGCTCTCCTCACCATATTGTTCTTCCAAGTAACGGCGGATATGTTCCACGAAGTAGGGTGCAAACTGATTATTAAAATCTTTATCAGTTCCCGCACGATAAATTTTAAGGGGTGTATTCAGGGCCTGTTGATACTCGTCCTTTTTAATGTAACCGTTATCCAGCATGCGTTCGAGGACATGAGACTGGCGCTGTTTTGCGAGATTCATACTACGGGTTGGTGAGTAGTCGGTCGGAGCCGAAGGAAGGCCGGCAATCATGGCAATTTCGGCGAGATTTAGGTCCTTTAAGTCTTTGTGAAAATAATGACGTGCTGCCGCCTGAACACCATAGGCACGGTTTCCCAAAAAGATTTGGTTGAGGTAGAGATAGAGAATCTGTTCTTTGGACAAATTTTGTTCGATTTGAGTCGCCAGAATGGCCTCTTTTATTTTTCGGCCCATGGTTTTCTTTGGAGAGAGAAGCAGAGCGCGGGTGACTTGCTGGGTAATAGTGGATCCGCCTTGCACAACATGTCCGGCCCTTAAATTTTCAACGAAGGCGCGCAGGATACTCCTAAAATCGACTCCTTTATGATCCCAAAATCTTTCATCTTCACTTGCAACGAAGGCCTGGATAATTTTTGGGGGAATCTTGTCATAAGGGACGAGATAGCGGCACTCCTGCCAGAACTCACCAATTTTTGTGCCATCATCGGCAAAGACTTCACTCACAAGAGGAGGTTTGTATTCTGTGATGGTGGAGACCTTTGGAAGATCCTTGGCAAAATGAAAGTAAAGGGCACTGGCAGCAAGTAAAACGGTGACAACAACAATGGCAAGGGTCCCAAAAACAACCTTAAAAAGTCGCCCGATACCTTCAAAGAGAGAAAGCATATATAGAAGGCACACTATACATGGAATGACATCCTCATCAACGTTGTTTTTTGTCGAGGTTTATGGCCAGGTTTATAGATTGATTCTTGATGAGGGGGATGCTATGTCGCGACCTTAAAATCTAAGGAGGGGCTATGAAACAATCAGCAGATTTTTCTTTGATGGGTAAAATTCTTTTGGGTTTTTTTGTTTTTGGTTTGATTTTTAATGGGTGCAGTTTTGAAAAAAAACCTGTGTCTTCTCCACCCCCTTCGGCGGAAACGGCTCCTGCCCCTGCCGATAAAGGGACTCCCGGAACGGTCGGTCCTGGCGGGACAACGACCGGTGTTCCAACGAATACAACAACGCCCGAACGAGATAGTGGTTTTTGATGAAGATTGCCGTTCTGACAGGGGGCGGAGACTGTCCCGGCCTTAATGCGGCGATTCGAGCTATTGTCAAACGAGCCTCGACCTTGGGGCATCAGGTCTTTGGAATCCGCGATGGTTGGAAGGGTTTTCTGGAAGGCCGAAAAATGGTCCTTTCTCTCGAAAATACCGCCGAGATACTTCCCTTGGGAGGGACCATCCTCGGGGCTTCTCGTGTCAATCCTCTAAAGATCAGGGGAGGGGTCGAAAAGTGTCTTGACTACTTTCATCACGAAAAGTTTGATGCGTTGATTTCTATTGGAGGGGAAGGGACTCTGCAAATCGCCTCCGCTTGTTCTCAAAAAAAGATGCCTGTCGTCTGTATTCCTAAAACAATCGACAATGATACCTGGGGGACCGATTTTACGATTGGCTTTCAGACGGCGGTGCAGGTGGCGACGGAGGCAATTGATCGTCTCCATACGACGGCGGCCTCTCATCATGAAGTGATGATTGTTGAAGTCATGGGTCGACATGCCGGTTGGATTGCGGCCTATGCCGGCATTGCCGGAGGGGCTCCTATTATTTTGCTTCCCGAAGAAGTTTTTGGAATTGAAAAAATTTATCACATGATTGAAAAACGTAAGGAGATGGGCCAGCACTATAGTATTATTGTTGTCTCCGAAGATGCAAAGATACGTCTTAAAAATCATAAAATTTTGAGAACCCCTCTGAATCATGACGAGTATGGGGATATTAAGTTGGAGGGGGTTGGCAATCTCTTGAGCCTGGAACTGCGTAAGAAAAAAAATTATCTAGTGCGTGTGACCGTCCTGGGCCATCTTCAAAGAGGGGGAACGCCGACCGCCTACGACCGTGTGCTGGCAACGCGTTTGGGTTTTTTTGCCGTTGATCGGGTGCACGCAAGGAAATTCGGCATTATGGCCGTTCTTCAGGGAAACCAAATCAAATCTATTCCTATCTTAAGGTCCGCAGGGCGCATGAAAAAAGTGGATAAGCCCACATTGGCTTTGGTGCGTGCTTGCAGAGACTAAAATCCTAAACCAAATTTTTCCATCCGGTAACGAAGGGTATGGCGGGTAATCCCTAAAAGTTTTGCGGCTCGTGATTGATTACCGTTTGTTTTTTTCAAGGCCTCGATAATAAAATTTTTCTCCATATGGTCAAGATTGACGCCACGATCCGGGATGATACATTGTAGGGTATCATCGCCGCTGCCGAATCGGATTTCCGGAGGCAGGTGGGCGAGTTCAATCCAGATGATATTTTCAAGAATGGCGATCCTTTCAATCATGTTCTTGAGTTCTCGAACATTTCCCGGCCAGGGATAGGCTTTCATGCGTTCTTGCGACTCGGCGGTGATGCCATTGATCGTTTTTTTGTATTCCTGGTTATAGCGATGAATAAAATGCTCGGCCAAAAAGATGATATCCTCAGCCCTTTCTCTCAAGGCTGGAATGGCCATGGGGATCAGTTGCAATCTAAAATAGAGATCCTCGCGAAATCTCTTGGTGGCAACGGCGTCTTTTAAATTAATACTTGTGGCCGCGATGACGCGCACTTCCGTGTTAATGATGTCTGTGCCACCTATCCTTCGATAGGTATGGTTTTCAATGACATGGAGAAGTTTGGCTTGTGTGGAAATGCTCATCTCTCCAATTTCATCCAAAAAAATAGTACCCCCACGAGCGACTTCAAAGAGACCTTTCTTCATCTGTTTGGCATCGGTGAAGGCGCCACGTTCATGACCAAAGAGCTCGCTTTCGATGAGGGTTTCTGGCAGAGAGGCGCAGTTGATTTCAACAAAGTTATGATCCGCTCGTTTGCTCTTCGTATGGATGAGTCGTGCCACCGAATTTTTCCCCGTCCCTGATTCGCCCTCCAGGAGGATCGTAGGGGCATCACTCTTGGCCACTTTATTGATCGTTTTCGTGAGTTCCTTCATCCGAGGGGTGTTCCCCATGAAGTTATTGTCCAAGTGTTTATCAATAGGCTCGCCAGCCGCAGAATAGGTCCCCTCTGCGACAGGCCTTTTCTCGGCGGAATCGGTGGGGGGGGGAGAGTAAAGAGATAAGCCCTTGAAATTATTCATTTTATATCAAAACAAATTATTATCAAAATGATACAAAACATGTATTTAATCTTAAAATAATAATAAAGATAAGTATATGAATGATTTTAATATGGAAAGATCGGGGATGTCACCCTAAAAATAGAAAACCACTTTGCCACTTCTCTTCTGCCTTTCTTTTTGATAAGGATTTCGAGCCGATGAATACTCCCGTTGTGAATCAAAAAAGATTCTTTGTTACCTCCTTTTTTATCTTGCTTGGCTTTATCCTGGTCCAACTTTTAGGGGTTTTTCGGCTTTTTTTTAATCCCATTCTCTGGGCCATCGTTCTGACGATGGTTTTTTATCCCCTCTATAAACACCTCCTTTTTACCCTGCGCGGTCGGAAGAATCTTTCCGCTATTCTTGTGACGATACTGATTATTGTGGTGACGGCAGGTCCTATGGTGTTTTTTACGGGAACTTTTGTGAATGAGATGTTGTCTTTTTATACCGATGTCTCTCGCTGGATTGACCAGCAGAAGTATCAGTTCCTCTGGAATTACCTTCTCAACTCGCCATTAAGGATTATTTGGGATAAGATTGCGGAGAGAACACAGACCCTTCATATTCAATTAATTCCTCTTTTTAGCAAAGCCGCTCAGTCCCTTTCTAATGCTGTCATTGGACAGATCCAGGAAGGCGCCAAGAATTTTCTCTTCTTTGTCTTGAACTACCTTGTCGTGATTGTGATTGTCTTTTTCTTTATGCGCGATGGTCAATCCATGGGACAGGCCCTTAAAGATCTTTTCCCCATGACCTCCGAGAATAAAGCTATCTTTTTTGATCGCCTGTCGGCCACCGTTTCTGCTGTTGTGAGGGGGCTTGTGGTCACAGGTGCTGTGCAGGCCGTCTTGGCCGGTACGGCCTTTGCTATCCTGGGAGTTCCGTTTCCTGTTTTCTTGGCTTCTTTGATTGGTTTTTTGGCGTTGGTCCCCATCGGTGGGGCCTTTCTGGTCTGGTTTCCGGTTGTCCTCTACTTGGGGTTTTCGGGACATTGGGGGAAGGCCCTAGTTCTATTTATTTGGGGAACATTTGTCGTGAGCACGATCGACAATCTCCTGAGGCCCTTGATTATTGGAGGAAAAACGAGATTGCCCACTATTTTTCTTTTTTTGGCCATTCTAGGTGGCCTTGCCTTTTACGGAATGATTGGTGTTTTCCTCGGGCCCATCATGCTTGCTCTTTTCTTGACCTTAATCGAGATCTATAGAAAAGAATATCCTATCTCTTCATAATACTAAGGTGTCTTCATGAAAAATCGAATGAGAGTCGTTGTACTAGGGACGGGTATCCTCCTGTTAACAAATGCCTGCGCCAAATCAGAAAATAATATTTTAATTGGCGAATATGGCTCGTTGACCGGAGGGACAGCTACTTTTGGACAAAGTACTCATAAGGGAGTTGAGCTTGCGACCGAAGAAGTCAATGCTTCGGGTGGTCTCCTGGGTAAAAAAGTCAAAGTGATCACCGAAGATGATCAGAGCAAGCCGGAAGAGGCCAAAACGGCTGTTCTCAAACTCATTAAGCAAAATCGTGTGATCGCCGTCCTTGGTGAAGTCGCTTCTTCCCGGAGCCTGGCGGCAGCACCCGAATGTCAAAAATCAAAGATTCCAATGATCAGTCCGGCATCGACCAATCCCAAAGTGACTGAGGTGGGCGATTATATTTTTCGAGCCTGTTTTGTGGATTCGTTCCAGGGAGAGGGGATGGCCAAGTTTGCGCGTGAGGCTCTTCAATTAAATCGTGTCGCTATCCTCAAGGATATTAAGAATGATTATTCGGTGGGGCTTGCGGATTTTTTTGAAAAAACGTTTCGAAAGCTGGGCGGTACTGTTGTGGAGATCCAATCCTACTCCGAAGGTGACATCGAGTTTCGAGCGCAATTGACTTCTATTAAAAGCAAGCATCCCGACGGAATTTTTATTCCAGGTTATTATACCGAGGTGGGACTTATCGCGCGTCAGGCGCATGAGTTGGGGTTGCATGTGCCCTTTCTGGGCGGTGATGGTTGGGATTCACCAAAAACTCTCGAGATTGGCGGACCTGCGGTGAGTGGAAGTTATTTTAGTACTCACTATGCCGCCGACGATCCCGATTTTCGGGTGCAGGGGTTTATTCAAAAATTCAAAAGTAAATATGGTTCTATGCCTGATGCGATGGCGGTTTTGGGATATGATGCGGCCCAGATACTTTTTGACTCGATTCGCAGGGCGGGGAGTGAGGATCCCACAAAGATTCGTGATGCCATCGCCACAACAAAAGACTTATCCGGTGTTTCGGGGCTTATTTCCATTGATAAAAATCGCAATGCACAAAAACGCCTCGTTATTCTCAAGATTGAGAATGGAGTTTTTAAATTCTATTCAGCCGTTAAACCCTAGGGGCTAAATTATGTCGGAGTTTTTGCAACAGACAATTAATGGTCTTGCTTGGGGAAGCATCTATGCGTTGATCGCCCTGGGTTATACGATGGTCTATGGTGTCCTCAGACTCATCAACTTTGCTCATGGTGATATTTACATGATAGGAGCGATGGTGGGCTATTATGTCGGCCGTTTGCTGATCCAGGGATTTCATGGTGCCGGCGTCTTAATTCTTGTGGGTGTACTCGCTGTCTCCATGCTTACCTGTGCGCTTCTCGGTTTTATCATTGAACGTACGGCCTACAAGCCTCTTCGGAATGCTCCGCGAATTAATGCCCTCATTACCGCGATTGGAATTTCTCTCTTTCTCGAATACGCGGGACAATTTGTCTTTGGTGCCGATCCAAAATTTTTTCCTTCATTGATTGAGGACGGTGTCCTGTTGAATTTGAATGGCGTCATCATTAACAAGATTCAATTCATTATCTTTTTAATCTCGATTGCCTTGATGATTGGATTACGTTTCATTGTGATGAAGACACGGCTTGGGAAGGCTATGCGTGCTGTTTCATTTTCTCATACGGCAAGCCAGTTGGTAGGCATTCCACTTGATCAGATTATCAGTTTTACCTTCATGATGGGTTCGGCTCTTGCGGGAGCTGCCGGAGTCCTGGTTGGCCTTTCAAATCCAAAGGTTGAGCCTCTTATGGGCATCATGCCAGGGCTCAAGGCCTTTGTGGCGGCTGTCTTGGGGGGCATCGGCAATATTCCAGGGGCCCTCGTGGGCGGCCTCTTGATGGGGCTTTCTGAAACTTATGTGGTGGGTTACCTCTCGTCAACCTACCGGGATGCCCTGGCGTTTGTCCTTCTTATTTTTATTTTACTCATAAAACCCGCAGGCCTTTTTGGAAAATCGGTTTCGGAAAAAGTATGATTCTCATCAACCCCTATATTCTGCAAATCATTAACTTGATCGGGATCAATGCCATCATGGCGGTGAGCCTTAATTTGATTACAGGACATACAGGACAATTCTCATTGGGTCACGCCGGCTTTATGGCCCTTGGTGCCTACGCTTCGGCGGCCTTCACCGTCTATCTTCACGAGCCTATCCATCAACTTTTTCCCTCTCTTGCTCCCGTCTACTGGGACTCTTTTTTCTTTATGACGAGTCTTGCTTTTGGGGGATTGGTGGCCGCCTTTGCGGGAGTTCTTGTCGGTGTGCCTACTCTTCGCCTGCGGGGTGATTATCTGGCGATTGCCACTTTGGGGCTTGGTGAAATTATACGGGTAGTTGTCTTGAATCTTGATTTTGTGGGAGGGGCCCGTGGTTTTACGGATATTCCCGAATACTCCAATTTTTTCTGGATCTATGGGCTCTTGATTGTTGTGGTGATCTGCATGGCTCGCATGGTTTACTCACTCAAGGGCAAGGCCTTTCTCGCCGTGAGAGAGGATGAAGTGGCGGCTCAATCCGTTGGCATCCATACAACGCAATATAAGATTATTGCCTTTGTGGTGGGTTCTTTCTGGGCCGGTGTGGGGGGAGGGCTCTTTGCACATTTGAATACGTATCTTCATACAAACTCTTTTGGGTTTCTTAAATCCGTTGAATTTGTCGTGATGGTTGTTTTGGGAGGGATGGGCTCTATCACAGGTGCTCTCTCTGCGGCGGCCTTGCTCACGATCTTGCCCGAATTACTCCGTATTGCGAGTGAGTGGCGCATGATATTTTATGCCCTTCTCCTGATCGTAATGATGATTGTTTGGCCCCAGGGATTATTCGGCAAACGAGAACTAAAATGGCGGTTTAAAAAACTAAAATGACACCCCTTCTTCTTGTCAAAGATTGTGGCATCCAGTTTGGGGGGCTTCGGGCCCTCAATCATTTTTCGATGTCGTTGGCGGTGGGAGAGCTTGCCGGTATTATTGGTCCCAATGGAGCGGGCAAGACGACTTTTTTTAATCTTCTTACTGGTGTGTATCAGCCTACGGAGGGGGAACTCATACTCTGCAATGATGAAGAACATCATCTGGCGGGTCTTAAATCTTATCAGATCAATCGCATTGGTGTGGCTCGTACCTTTCAGAATATCCGCCTTTTTTCTGATTTGACGGTTGAGGATAATGTTCTTATCGGTTTTCATCATCGATTGAAGACATCACTGGCCGGGACGATTTTGAAGACGGCGTATTCTCGTTCTGAAAGTAAAGACATTGTTCGGGCGGGAGAAGAGCTTCTTCATATCTTCGGTCTTGACTCTGTCAGGGGTGAATTGGCAAAAAATCTTTCGTATGGAGACCAACGTCGTTTGGAAATTGTACGGGCCTTGGCCACAAAACCCCGGCTCTTGCTCCTGGATGAACCTGCCGCCGGGATGAACGCGACGGAAAAGAAACACTTGATTGAATTGATTCAATGGGTGCATCAGCACTTTGGCTTGGCCATTCTTTTGATTGAACATGACATGAGTGTGGTGATGAATCTCTGCCCTCGTATTATTGTTCTCGATTATGGAGAAATTATTGCCGACGGGACGCCTGATGAAATCCGAAAAAATCCAAAAGTCATCGAGGCCTATCTGGGAACGATGGTGGACTCATGATTCTCGAAATCAAAAATCTGCATGTCCACTATGGAGCCATCAAGGCGCTCAAAGGTATCTCTCTTGAAATTGATGAGGGCGAGATGGTGACCCTCATTGGCCCCAACGGAGCGGGAAAGACGACTCTCTTACGAACAATCTCGGGACTCCTTCGTCCGGCTTCAGGTCAGATGATTTATGTCAATCAAGATGGGGAACAAACCCCCCTGGAGAAACTTTTGTCACATCAAATTGTTTCAAGCGGGATTGCTCAAGTTCCGGAAGGCCGTCTTATTTTTCAAAATCTTTCTGTAAAAGAAAACCTGGAACTGGGTGCCTTTGGACGCAAAGATGGAAAAAATTTAAAAGCTGAATATGATTTTGTTTTTCATCTGTTTCCAAGACTCAAAGAGAGGCAAAGTCAAAATGCAGGCACACTCTCCGGAGGAGAGCAGCAAATGTTAGCCGTGGGGCGTGCCTTGATGGCCAAACCGCGTCTCCTCCTTCTTGATGAGCCATCACTCGGTCTCGCGCCAACGCTCGTCCAACAAATCTTTAAAGCCCTTGTCGAAATTAACAAACAAGGCACGGCCATTCTTCTCGTTGAACAGGATGCCTTCTTGGCCCTCAAGACTTCTCAAAGGGCCTATGTGCTTGAGACGGGCGAGATCAAGCTGCAAGGAAACAGTCACGACCTGCTCAATAATCCGGAAGTACAAAAGGCCTATCTGGGACAATGACAGAAGCTTATTTCACAGTCTCTGGCTTGATTCTCATACCATAAAAGGAACGAATAACAAAAATGAGACCCACAACAAAAAGCACTACTCCAATGTAGAGGGCAACATCTTTGGCGGAGACGGCGATTTCAACGGCCAGGAGTCCGAAGAGAGTTGTAAATTTAATAATCGGATTTAAGGCGACGGAGGATGTATCTTTATAAGGATCTCCAACGGTGTCACCCACAACGGTTGCCGCATGGAGCGGAGTTCCTTTTTCTTTGAGATTCACCTCAACCACTTTTTTGGCGTTATCCCAGGCACCACCGGCGTTTGCCATAAAGATAGCCTGGAAGAGTCCAAAGATAGCGATCGAGATCAGATAACTTGCAAAAAATGTCGGATCAAAACAGGCAAAGGCCAGGGTGAAGGAGAAGATAACGCCAAAGATATTGATCATACCTGCCTGGGCATATTGAGTGCAGATCTTGACGACCTCTTTTGAATCCTTCACAGAGGCCTTTTCGGCAGAATCGAGGCGGATATTTTTCTTAATATACTCAACGGCTCGATAGGCGCCCGTGCCGACGGCCTGCATTGAGGCCCCGGTGAACCAATAAACGACAGCCCCGCCGGTGATCAATCCAAGAAGAACGCGTGGATTCAAGAGGTCCAGATGCAAGTCAAGAAGGAGAATGATCGAAAAGATCATCGTTGTGGCCCCAATGACAGCGGTACCAATCAAGACGGGTTTCGCCGTGGCCTTGAAGGTATTGCCGGCCGAGTCGTTTTCTTCCAGATACTCTTTGCCTGTTGTAAAATTGGGTTTGAATCCAAAATCTTTTTCGATCTCGGTGGAAATATTGGGAAGAGATTCAATTTGTGACAACTCAAAAACGGATTGGGCATTGTCTGTCACGGGACCATAACTATCGACGGCAATGGTCACCGGACCCATTCCTAAAAATCCAAAGGCCACAAGGCCAAAGGCAAAAACGCTGGGATACACCATGAAAGTATCAAGACCAGTAGCGCTCGTTAAATAAGCAATTAACATGAGGGCGACAATGACCATGCCTTTCCAGAAGGCGCTGAAGTTTCCAGCGACGAGACCCGAAATGATCGTGAGAGAGGCACCGCCTTCACGCGAGGCATTGACGATCTCGGCCACATGCTTCGATTTGGCTGAGGTAAAGATCTTGGTAAATTCCGGAATCAAAGCACCCGCAAGCGTGCCACAGCTGATAATCGTTGAGAGCTTCCACCAGAGGGTGCCTCCCATGTCACCAATCAGCAGATAACTGACAGTATAAGTGACACCAATCGAAAGAATCGATGTCAACCAGACCAGAGAAGTCAAGGGAGCCTCAAAATTAAAATGAGATTTGCTGGCATACAAAATACGTGAGACCAGTCCATTGATCCAGTAGGATCCAATCGAGGTAACAATCATCAAGACGCGCATGGCGAAGATCCAGACGATAAATTTGGATTGTATGTCGACGCCTCCCGGCGTGGCTGTCAATTTTCCATTGGCCCCGGTCACCATACCCACGGCAAGAACAATGAAGCTAATCAGGGCAACACCGGTAACCCCATAAGTTTCAAAACCATCGGCGGTTGGACCCACAGAGTCTCCGGCATTGTCACCGGTGCAATCGGCGATGACCCCCGGATTTCGTACATCGTCTTCCTTAATATTAAAGACAATCTTCATGAGGTCCGATCCAATATCGGCGATCTTGGTAAAAATACCACCGCAGATACGGAGGGCAGAGGCTCCTAGGGATTCACCAATCGCAAATCCGATAAAACAGGCCCCGGCGCTTTCGCGAGGAATATAAAGAAGGATGTAAATCATCATGAAAAGCTCGACACAGATCAGCATCACGCCAATCGACATGCCCGATTGGAGGGGAATCCCCATCACAGAGTAGGGCTTCGC